>OBEQ010081672.1_pt1 | contig 17125 bp, 18 predicted proteins | sample 1670901 | NCBI WGS metagenome assembly OBEQ01 (sample SAMEA104232315, study PRJEB22302) | groundwater metagenome | biome: forest; feature: aquifer; material: groundwater | place: USA | collected 2011-08-07 | depth 5.4 m
ACGGCAAAAAAGAATCCCTCAACGTCTCCGTCGCAGCTGGGATTATTTTGTTCACGTTTCTTTCCTAGCGCGATTGCGTCACAAAGAGCACGGATTTTTCTGCTGAAAAATCCTCGGTCCTCGGGCCAAGCCCTGCGGAGTCTCTTTGTGACGCAATCGCGCTACTCAGTAATTCAGGACATCCACAATCCGTCCCTGCTCATCGAGGAGTCGGATCACATCGTGCGAATTGGACCAGAGGTCGGAGCGGAGCGCGAGATAGGAGTGGAAGGTCGGGAGCGCAAAGTCGCTGCGATTGCGGTACGTATGTATGCAGCCGTTGTACGACATCGTATTTTGGATGAATGAGCGACATGCCGAAGAGAGATCGGCGGGAAGTGTCGACGGGAAATGACACTGCGCAAGCCCATTCAAATAGTCGAAACACGAACTTCCGTACGTCCGGAGATTGTCGGCATTCATCGGGAGCGCTTCCGAAGGCGCGGGGCAATCGCTTCCGAGTTCCGGCGTGAATCTCTGAAGCTCGCTCAAGTAGCCGCTGCAAATATTTTCGCGGAATGAGGTCCCGAGAGGGGATGCCGCGGTCGTCACGAATACCGATGCGCCGGGATTGAGCGATATCGGTTGTACGTTGTTGACGACGCCGAGCACAAAGAAGGGTGCTGCCTGCGGGATAGGTGCGCGTGCGCCGGAGACCGCGCTCTGCAGTGACCAGTTCGTTACCACAATGGGGCCGCCATTACTTTCCGATGCGGTGAGCTGTATGAATTCTTTTGCGGGATCGCTTTCCGTCGCCGTGTTCTCGGAAATCGTGACTTTTCCGGCGTAGGGCGAGCTGTCGCCCGAAGGGCGGGCCGACTGTGACTGAGTGCCCGAAGATTGATCTTCGCCGCCCGAGGCCTCGTTGCGGGCGGATGCCTCAGAAGCATAGTCGCTGATGTCGGGGCCGCGGGTGAGTTCTGCCGGTTGCCATGGCAGCCGGATAAGGTAGCCGGCGGTACTCGTGCCGAAAATAATATCTATCGGATTTGCGAGCGAACGGGCCGTGCGCGAGATAGCCGCCCAACCGCCCGTAAAAAGCCAAAAGATGATAAGCGCGATGATGAAGATGATAAGCGAGGTGTAGAGAACACGTTTAATCATAGTCCTAGTATATATTGTTCAGCGTTCATTTCTTGTTGGAGCCCAAAATACGCAGCGCTTCGCGCAAACGCTCTCCTGAGCGTTCGATCTCCTGCGGTACTTTGCGTAGCGCATCGCGCGCCTCCCCCTGCGAATATCCGAGTGCGCGCATCGCTTCGAGCGCTTCCTCATCTCCGTGGAGCGTCGCATCGCTGCCTTCTGCCGAGGCACCCACTTTGTCTCTCAGCTCGAGCACGATTTTTTCGGCGGTCTTTTTGCCGATACCCGAGACCTTGGTGAGGTATGAGGCATTACCCGCCGAGATTGCACTGCGCAGCGTCTCGACGGATGCGATATCGAGGATGGCGAGCGCAGATTTTGGTCCGATGCCGGATACGGTGAGAAGCAATTCAAAGAGGCGCAGCTCCTCCTCGGAAGAAAATCCGTAGAGGTCGAGGATGCTCTCGCGTACCGCGAGGTGCGTCCAGAGTACGGCGTCGCTACCTTGCTTGAGCGTGAGGAGAAGCTCGCGCGTCGCGAACACTTTGTACCCCACGCCACCGGCAGAGACGATCGCGTATCCGGCACGGACTGCGGAGACACTTCCTTTCAGATGTCCGATCATTCCCCAATGATACATTGGTCGCGTTTCAAAGGACAGTACGCGACACGATTCTGCAGAATCGGTTGCGCGCTCCTTGCATATCGTGTACTATCGCGCGAATGGCAAATACGAGTTCGGCAAAGAAAGCAATGCGCGCGGCAGAACGCCGACGCGTTTTCAATGCACGCCGCAAAAAGACGATGAAAGATGCGGTGAAGGATATGAGCAAGCTTGTACTCGGTAAAAGCGTCAAAGATGCCGCCGCGATGCTTCCCAAGGTCTACAAGGCGATAGACAAAGCCGCCAAAGAGGGGACCATCCATGCAAACACCGCAGCCCGCATGAAGTCCCAAGCCGCAAAAGCTCTCCGCTCGCTCTCTGCGTAAGTTTGTCCCCGCTAAGGGCATTGCACCCAACCTCTGAAGGCCGCATGATTGCGGCATGGTCTTCCATGAATCGCTCAATCCAGAGCGGAAGTTTTCTCTTGTAACCCCCCTCGTTTTTATCGCCATCCTCGGCGGCACGACTGGTGTCCTCGAAGTCGCTATCGCCGTTTCCCCGCAGTCTCCGTATGCCTCGAATCCGCAAGCGATGCTTGCCGAAGCTGCCGCACCCGCCGGATCTGACAAGTCAGAGTGCACAGCAGATAGTCCAACCGGGCAGATAGACCCTGCTACGAAAAAGATTAAGAAGGTCGGCAAGAAATGCAAACCAGCGGCCACGAAAGGGGAAACGCTTGTAACGGTGGACGACGGCTGCGAGCCAAATGATTTTATTAAAGCGGGCCAATGTACCGTCATCTATTGCTCTCCCAGTGGCGTTTGCGCAGAAATTCGACAAGATTCAGAGCCAAAAAATATCCCACAGAGTACAAAGCAACTCTTTCAAATGGTAAATAATGTGCAAACAGCTCCCGATAGTGGAGCCGAGTTTGTAGGTCTTACAACTAATGACCCAAAGTTACCAGGCACCCTTTTTGCAAAAGACTTGACGGACCAGAGGATGTCTCAAATAGAAAACGCCTTTAAAAATGATTTCGATGCCTCCATACCCGCCCCTAATAAAGGTGGAATTTCAACAAACGATGCAATTCAGAATTTTGGAACCGGACCGACTGCACCTTTGGGAACGGGACCAACAGGATTCGTTCCCTTCTACGGTTCAACGGATTTGGCAAACCAGACGATGGTCATGACTCCAACCAATAATCCGGCGGGCTTTACCGACCAACAAGTTGCGCAAGGTTGGCTCAATCAATCCCAGAATTCATTTAATACACCCTCTTCACAATCGACGTTTCCTGACGCACAAACACCCCTTGCGGAGCAAGGATGGGCCGCTTTCTACGGGGAAGATAAAAAAGCGAACATAGAGCAAGCGCTTGCCGACGTTAGAGCCGAAAAGGCGGCTGAAATAAACCGCAGACAGAATGAGTTGGCCGTCGACAGACCGGCGGGACTTTTTCCGGAGGATTACAATACCCCCAAATACAATCAACTTCTAGCTGAGGAAAAGGCGCTCCAGCAAGCACTTGCTACTGCTCAAAATCCGACGGCCCTAGACAAGGCGGTCGTCAATCAGACCGCGTGGCGGCCGGAAGTGAATCCAGCGACGGGCGAAGATGTCGAAGCATTTGTGTACCAAAAAAACCCGCCTAACGACGGGCTCGACGTTCCCCGCGATCAGAACGCGAAGCCTGAACTCTCGACGACCCCAAAACCCGGAGTTCCGGATCCGAATAAAACATACCTCGAGCAAGTGGATGAAAAAGGCAACAAAGTTTTGTGCAACTCTTTGGGAGATTGCAAACCGGCTCAGACTACTCAGACGCCCCCACCCGGAAAAGCTCCGCCTTCCGGTCCGGATGCCAAACCTCCAGCCGGTCCCGGTGCAACTCAGACGGGTCCCGGTGCCGGACAGCAACCTCCTGCCGGCGGTTCGAATCCAATGAGCGCACTCGGCTCACTTCTGAGCGGGCTTGCGGGCGCGCTCAAACCCAGTCCTCCATCGGCCCCCGCGCAGGCCTGCTCCACCGACCCCAACGCATATGCCCAGCAACAGCAGCAGTACCAGCAAGCCCTCCTGCAATACAACTTCCAACTCCAGCAGTATCAATACCAACAAAATGTCGCGCAGTACCAGAGCCAGTTGAATGGCGGTCTTGGCGCTCCGACGCCACCAATGCCAGTACAGCCGACACCCTGCACGCCCTCGACCGGCAACCAATGTACTGCAAACGCGCCTACTCCCAATCCGGCAAACTGCACCACCGGCTGGCAACCCGTTTACAGCGGAGCATGCATCACCAACTGGACCTGTCCTTCGGGCCCGAGCACTCCCACCGCTACACTCGCGTGCGATACCGACCTCGCCGACGTCGGGCAGACGATCGGCTTCACCTATAGTTGTTCTTCCGGTCTGGCAACGAGCACCTCTTTCAAGGTGACGACACAGCCGGACGGTACAGCGACAACGACTGTAAAGAATCCTCCTGCAGGCACCAACACCGCGACCTACACCTTGGCCTGCACCGATAATGGCAGGACCGGAGGAGCCAATTGCTCCGTCCAGATCAACCGACCCTCAATCATTCTCGTCGCCAACCCCAAGACCGTCGCGGCGAGCAGCACCTCGCAGATAAGCTGGCTGACGACCGGTATGGATTCCTGCGTCATCTCGAGCCCCGACCTGCCGGGATTCACTGACCTCAATTCTAGTAACACGAGCGTTACGGGCACCGCTACCACTCCTCCGCTCACATCGGCTGCACGATTCACGCTCGACTGCACCACCTTGGCCGGCGGGACGCGTTCCGCATCGACTACTGTGCACATCTCCGGCGTGTCCGACGACTTCAACGGGGACCTCGTAACAGTTTCCTCGACCTTTGATGGTCACACGACGGGCCTCGGGAGCACGACACTGATCTCATGGAGAACGGTGAATCCGCCGACCGGCTCCGCGATGTCACTCTGGCTCACCGATGCGGAAACGGGGGATATCATCGCACTCATCACAGGGGCAAAGGCCCCGACCGGCACCTATAGCTGGACACTTCCTGCTGCGGGGAGCTCCTGTCCGCAGGGGACAGCATATGTTTGTGCCTCCGACCTTACTTCCGGACATAGGTATGTAGTACAGGCGGATCTTTACACGCCAGCAAATGCGGACCTCGGCGATCCGGCCACCAACGGCGGTCCTAACCCGCATTACATTGAGTACGGCAATGGGGGAGTCTTCACGATGCAGTGATCCAATTCAGATTTTTGGTGCTCCCGGCAGGAATCGAACCTACATTACAACCTCCGCAAGGTTGCGTCCTATCCGTTGAACGACGGGAGCGTTCCAGAAAATGTAACACATTTTGGGTTTTTTCCACATTTTCAGGCCTCTGCGCATTGCGCCTACCCCGTATGAGGCGCATGATTGCGGGATGAGTGCTCGCAGGCGGCAGATTTTGAATAGGGGGATCTCTGTCCTTGCGGCATTTGTCTTCATCTCGATCCTTGGTTGGACCGCGCTCGCGCTCACTTCGGTCCAACGTCAACAACCGGAATCAATGGTCGCAGCAGCGCCGGTTCCAATCCCAACGCCTGCGGCCAAACTTTCCGAGGCGCAAATCGCTTGCAATGATGCAAAAAATAAAGCTGCAACCAATCAATCACAAAATACTTCAATTTCAGGAGAAAACGTAAAGGATAATTGCGTGGCGGCGGTCCTCACTACACCGACTGCAGACCCGAAGAAACCGGAGAGTTACAAGTGCGTTGGAAAAACGGCGACGGTTAGTGTGAGTCCTGAGGCAGGGACAATAGAGGAAAAGTCCGTTCCCAATCCAAATCAACCTGCCGGAACCTGTCTGACTATTTCCTGCAAGCCGATATTTACATCCACGACGGGGCAACAGAGATGTTCTACCGCAAAATTGACCGGCATCGACAACAACTCTGTCACAGCAGCTCTGAATAACGGCAAGACATACACTGCGGAAAAAGACGCACTTAGCAAACTGTTTGACCCAATTACCGGACGGCCGATGGACCAGCCCACTCAAACAGCCATCGAACAGGCATTCAAGGATCAGCAAACGAATCTGGATACGAAGATCGACCAAACGAAGAAGGATGTTACTGATGCGCAAACACAGCTACTAAAACTCGCCGCCTGCGGCGAAGATCCGACGAATAAAGAATGTGCAACAAGTGTGCAAAAAGCACAGGAAGATCTGCAAAAGAAACAGGCGGACCTTGCCGCACTTCAAAAACAGAAAGAAGAGCTTGCTGCGGCGCAGGTGGCATTGAAACCCTCTTGCGATTCCTCAAAAGTTGGGATTGCCAACGGAGGTTGTACCGATCCTATCGTCGACCCTAAACAACAATGTCCGGCAGGAACGACGGGGACTCCGCCCAACTGTACTCGCGTGAACACAGGATGCCCAGGGTGCACGTTTACGCCTGATCCCAATGCAGACAGGAATAGGACGGGAGGTACTCAGAACGCTCTTTCCTCGTTCCTCAGCGGATTAATGAATGCATTCCGTCCGACACCTCCCGCCGCGCCGGCGCCCACACCACAGGCCTGCTCCACCGACCCCAACGCATACGCCCAGCAACAACAGCAGTACCAGCAAGCCCTCCAGCAGTACAACTTCCAACTCCAACAGCAGCAGTACCAGCAATACCAGAGTCAACAGTACGGCGGCGGATACAACGCCCCCGTGGCACCGCTTCCTGCGCAACCCGCAGCATGCACCCCCTCGACAGGCAATCAGTGTCAGAACCAACCCCCGCAACCGCCGGCGTCCGCGTGTTCGGGCAATTGGCGCGCGCAGTACAACGGTGCGTGTATTACCAACTGGATCTGTGACGCCACCAACGCCCCCACTGCCACCATCTCTTGCGAGCCGAAAGTCGCCGACGTCGGCATGACCCTCGCCATCACCTACAGTTGCTCCTCCGGTCTGGCAACAAGCAGCTCCTTCAAAGTGACCACTCAGCCCGCCGGCTCTGCCACCACGACCATAAAGAATCCTCCCGCAGGCACCAACACCGCGACCTACACCTTGGCTTGCACAGACAACGGCAAAACTGCCGGAGACCAGTGCTCCATACAAGTTTCCCGTCCGAGCATCATCCTCGTCGCAAATCCCAAGACCGTCCAATCCGGAGGCATCTCGCTGCTCTCATGGCTCACGAGCGGCATGGAATCCTGCGTTATCTCGAGTCCGGACCAAGCAGACTTCCCCGCCCGCAACGCCGCGTACACAAGTGTCAACGGGGCGGCGACCTCGTCGGCCGTTACGGCATCAACAAGATTCCTGCTCCACTGTGAGACAGTGGCCGGCGGCATCAAAGACGCGACAACGACCGTTCAGGTGCAGTAACTAGAGCCCGAAAAATTCAAGGATTTTGTGCGCCATCGGTTCTTTCATCGGGACTTCCTCTGCATGTCTGCGCAAAAACTCCCGCACTGCATGCGGGTCGATATTTTCGAGCGGGATGATGAGGTTCGGTACCATTACTTTTACGGTATCGACGAGGAGAAGCGGGCGCTCATGGCCCTCTTCCTCGACCCAGAAAGAAATGATCTCTTCAAAGCGGTGCATCGTGTCGCCCACGCGTATTCCACGGTCCGATACCTCAAATCGCATCAAATCCGGCGGGACGTTGGCGAGCATGCCGAGTGTTGCTGCGGCGATGAGGATGAGGAGCGCGAAAAGGGTATCGTGGAAAAGTATACTCGTGAGAGCGGCACACACCGCAACGATGCCGAGCGCCCAATACCAGTCACTACCGCGCGGCACGTGCTCGTGCTCGTACGCGTTCCATCGCAAAACGGTCCGCTGAGGGGGCATTCGTATAAGTATAACGTATGGATAGAACGGAAGTCGCGCTGGTAAAAGAAAAACCCCTCACTCCTAGCGAGTGAGGGGTTTTTCCGTTTGGATTACGGTTTATAGTAGTTGTTGCATCCCTGCAAGTTGCCGTTGTTGGCCTGTTCCATACAGAAGCCGAGCCAGTACGTGCTTCCCGACGCATCCGTGCGATAGGTGTAGTCATACGTACCCGTCTGGGGATCGGCTGGTACGCTGGTGATCGTGCCGGCTGCCTCCAGGGCGGTCGAGACGGCGTCTGCTCCGGTTATGGTCGTCGTCGCCGCTGAGATGACGTAGCGGTTGTTGTCGTTGTTGTAGAGCGTGAGCGCTTTCTTTATCGCATCGAGGTCAGCGAGGCGACGGGCATCGCGCGCTTTGACGCGCGCCGAGTTGAGCGACGCGAGCACGATTGATGCGAGAATACCGATAATAGCGATAACCACTAGTAATTCAATAAGGGTGAAACCTTTTTGTTTCTTCATATCCGCTTATTGTATCCCGCCCGCCGGAGGCCTCAATAGGGGCCTGTGCACATCTCTCTAGAGCGTGGTACAACGATGTTCTGGGAGGGGTGGCAGAGTTGGTCTATCGCACTTGTCTTGAAAACAAGAGTGTCGCAAGGCACCGTGGGTTCGAATCCCACCCCCTCCGAAATAAGAACCGAAACCAGGATGTAAAATGGACATATGCCAAATCTGGAAGATCTTACTGATAGGAAGAAGGCCTATTTCATACGTATTGGTTTGCAGATGCGTAAAGCGTTGCAATTGCATAAGGAGGCTGAGTTGTGGGAACGAAAAGAGGGCAAACGAGACTGGGGCAACGTTTCTGAGCATTGCTTGGTCGAGGTCGCACGCACAGACGTATTTGCGGACCTTTTGGCCCTTCCCGATGATATGAAAGGGGACCTGAGGTTAGCAGCCGCCTTGCATGATTTTTTCAAGAAGAGTGAAAAAGAAATCGTGACAAAAGGAGCTCTCTCTTGGGAGAGCTTCGGTACGGCCTCTCAGGAGGCAGCTCTTCAACTACAAGCCGCTGGTTTTAGCGAGAAAATAATTCATCTCACGGGCGCAACGGGGCACGAAGCGTTCATCGAAGCAGAGCGTCTGGCAGGTACAGAAATTCTCTCGCCCGAAGAAGTCGCATATCTCGTTCTACATTATGTCGACAATTATACGAGGGGGAGTGCATGGGCAATCCCCGCAGAGAGAACGCCAGAGGGAAAACCTATAAAAAACGAATTGGAGAGGCGAGCGGAGATGAATGAAGAGAACCCACGATATGCACAGCTAAACGAAGAAGGGAGACCTCATTTTGGAGGCAAAACAACATTCGAAGCTCAGCGCTGCATAGGAAATTTGGTTGAACAGCGTCTCGCACGCCTCATACAGGAGAGGGGTGGCCTCTCCGTAGAGCCCAAAGACTTGCCCGAATTTGTAGATAAAGAAATCAAGAAGCGTATCCAGGCCAGAAAATCTTGATGTTTCTCTTGTCCGCTACGCTTCCGGCACGACAGGCTTCGCTTCCTTCCAAATCGCGTCGAAGTAATTCCTAAAGACCGTCACCATGTCCTTGTCGCGTATCTCGATGATTCGGGGGTTGTCGGTCATTACTTGAATAATGACTGTGTCGTGGATGACGTTGAAGTTGCCAACAGGATCGAAATCCTTCGGCCAGTATCTGTACTCGGTAGTATCGGGAAATCTTTTGATGCGATCAGTGTGGACGTCTTCCACCTTGAAGAGCACCGTCTTCCAGATGATGCCTTTGCGGCGGCGGATCTCGTCGTACTCCTTGAGTGCCGCTTCGCCCATGAGTGTTTCCCATTTCGCGTTGCGCGGTACTCCGAGACAATAATCTACCGTGCCTTCCGGAAATCGCTCAAGCGAGCTTATCCAATACGCACGATAGCTATCGATGCCCTCATACACCGTGATCTGTTGCTCAACTTGCTGGCGCACTTGTTTTATTTGTTTGATGACTTCGTCGGCGATCTGCTGCCGCTGTTTCAATGCGGTGAGGATTGAGTCGGGTTCGGTGATTTGGAACCACCAGACACCGCGTTTACTTATTTTTGTGACGAATCCTTTGCGGATTAGGGAATCGAGCGCTTCGTACACAATATTGCGATGGACGTCGAGGCGGGCGATAAGGTGTCCTGCCTTCGTGGTACCGCTTTTGACCAAGGCCTCATAAACCTCAGCTTCGTTGCGGGTAAGACCTAGCACATGTAATTCCTCCTTCATAAATTGTCATCCTAAAGATGACGACACCATAGTACCCTTATTTTAAAGCAAAATCAAGCGGCTTAGAATCACCAAAAATTGTTTGATTGTCGAGCAAAAAAGCATTGTTATACACACAACTGCGGCGCGTGCTGCGGAGATCTTATAAAGCGCGAAATGAATGAGAAGTTGGATCAACTGGGAGCAGAGCATGGCAAGACAACCAGAGGACGTCGTCGAAATCCTCAGCGGCCCATCCGCGATTTCCTTCTCAGCTTGGGCCCCTCGGGGACTAGCAGCGGAGCTCTTTGGAAAAGTAGTCAAAGACCTACAAGCTCAATTCGAGCGGGCAAAGGAGCGCATGACGACCGAGACGGAAAAGGACTCAAACTCGAGAGAAACCCTCGAGTCACAACGACGCGTGGCGATTTTGGGTAGTCGTCTCGCATTCTACCGCAAACTGCCTGCAAAATTGGGAGCATGACATGTTTGACTTGGAATTCCACGAATTGGATCAGCGTCAGTTCGAGGCAAAGACAGCTCGCCTTGATCGGCAAGTGATTCTCTGCGCGTTCCGACCCATGACCACGGTCTACCGCCATGGCGAAATCGTCCAACACACAAGACACCACTCGCTTGAAATCCGGTCTCAAGATCTGTCACCAAAGTGGCAGAAAGCGTGCAGTCGGATGGAACGAGAATTCGAATCCGATGGGCCGAGCGTCGAGCATGCCGTCCTCGCGTTCCTGATGGACGACCTCATGGATCGTTGGCCCACCATCGATTCAACCGGATTCGACGTCGGCGTGATGGTGACGCCCAGGGGTAAAGACGATCGTTTAACCAACGGCGGGCTGCTCATCTGTGGAATCTTTCCACGCGGCGAGCAGAAAGTGGATGCAGAACACGCGTGGCCGCTTTTGTGGGCACCCTGCACGCTCACTTTGCGAATCCATCCTGAGGAACATCGAGAACTGTTCTGGGGACTTGTGGGGACGGGCCTCCAGCAGACACTCGAACGCGCCGGCCTAACCTTTCGGCTCGACGCGGACGCCCACACGGCCGCGGATCGACATAAGGATGGCTACCGCAAAGCACTCGACAGTGTCCCGCTTGGTCCATTGTTTGTGACCGATTGGTACAAGCACTCCTACTTCCGATTCGTCCTGCTCTACCTTTTGAACCATGTGAGCTTGAAGTTGAGGGGCGAGCCACTTGAGCTCGGAGAGCTGAGCAGCGAGCTCGAAGTTCACGAACGGCAAGACCATGCGGTCGTCGCTCGCTCGAAGCCCTGGATGAAGCTCTAAGTTATGGCCGCCGGGCGCGATGAGTCGCGCCCGGCGGAATTTTTTTGCGGAGCAGTAGCTCTGTTATCATGCTCGAATGAAGCAGGAGACCGCACTTAAAATATTGCAGACCGGAGCGAATGTATTTCTCACCGGCGAGCCGGGGAGCGGCAAGACTCATACCGTAAATGCGTACGTGGCTTGGCTGCGTGAGCGCGGTATCGAACCGGCTGTCACTGCATCGACGGGAATTGCGGCAACACACATACACGGAATGACTATCCACTCGTGGAGCGGCATCGGCATCAAGCGGGATCTGAATGCGTATGAGCTCGATAAGATAGCTCAGAACGAGCGCGTCGTGCGACGTGTGCGCGATGCGAAAATCCTCATCATCGACGAGGTCTCGATGCTCTCCGCAAAAACCTTCGCAATGGCGGATACGGTCTGCCGTGAGATTCGACAGCAGCAGGCACCCTTTGGCGGTCTGCAAGTCGTACTCGTCGGCGATTTTTTCCAACTTCCGCCTGTCGTGCGGCGTGAGCGCGATCGAGATGAGCAACAGATCTCATTTGAGACGGGGGAGATCGAACATCCGTCGGATTTTGCATTCTCCTCGCGCGTATGGAAAGAGCTCAACCTCATTGTTTGCTACTTGTCGGAGCAGCATCGTCAGGAGGATGCTGCTTTTTTGGACTTGCTGTCAGGCATTCGACGCGGTGCCTTTACTGCGGGGCACCACACGTTACTCAAGGCGCGTATGGTCGAGCTGCGCACGGGTACAACACAGCTCTTTTCGCACAATGCCGACGTCGACCGCATCAATGACGTGGAGATCGGAAAAATTTCGGGCGATGTGCGCACGTTCGCAATGACCTCCCAAGGCAAAGACATACTCGTCACGACACTCAAACGCGGCTGTCTCTCGCCTGAGGTGCTTACACTCAAGATCGGCGCAAAAGTGATGTTTACCAAGAATGATATCGAGCACAAATATGTCAACGGCACGCTCGGGGCTGTCATCGGATTCGTACAAGAAAGCGATTATCCCATTATAAAAACAAACTCGGGGCGTACCATCGTTGTAGAGCCGGTCGCGTGGCACATTGAGGACGGGGGAAAGGTACTGGCGCGGATTATGCAGATACCGCTCCGGCTCGCGTGGGCGATCACCGTGCACAAGAGTCAGGGAATGTCGCTGGATGCGGCGCACATGGATCTCTCACAGGCATTCGAATACGGGCAGGGCTACGTCGCGCTCTCGCGCGTGCGCACACTCGCAGGACTTTCCATCTCCGGCCTCAACGAGCGCGCCCTCGAAGTGCATCCTGAGGTCACTGCACGCGACCGTGACTTCAAATTACAGTCGGCAGCCGCGCGCAAAGTGTTCGAAGCGATGGGCGGAGAAGAGCACGCGGCGCTCGCACGCAATTTCGTCCATGCCTCCGGCGGGAAATTTGAAGGCACTCCAGTCAAAGCTCGTGCCGCCGACCTATCGAAAAAATATTCAGTCGACGAACTGCGCAGGAAACATCCCAATGCGTACCGTCCGTGGAGCAAAGAAGAAGATACGAAGCTCGTGCAACTATTTGAGGCCGGAAAAAAGACCTACCACATTGCAGAAGAGCTCGGCCGACAGGCGAGTTCAATTCACGCACGCCTCGGCAAGCTCGGATTGGTGTAATATTCGCATTCTATGGAAACCTTTACCGGCATTGTGCAAAAGGGGAGTCGCCGTGCCGAGGAGCTCGGATATCCGACGATCAACATTCCTCTTGAGACGAAGGATGTATCGGGGGTGTACGTTGCGATCGTGAAAATCGGGGAAGAAGAGTACGAAGCTGCCGCGTTTGCTGACCAAAAGCGGAAATTGCTTGAGGCGCACATCTTGGATTTTTCCAAAGATCTGTACGGTTGGAATGTAAAAGTGCAGTTATTGAAAAAGATACGGGAATCCAAGAAATTCGTCGACGATGAGAGTATGCGGAGGGCGATTGCGCAGGATGTCGAACATGTGAGAGAATACTTTCATGAATAAGGAACGTCTTGCCGCATGGGGCCCTTGGCTCGTTCTGTTTGCGGCAATGCTCTGGGCGACCGATGCTCCGTTCCGTGTCCATCTGACGCAAGAGCTCTCCTCCGGCTTTATCGTGTTTGCAGAGCACTTTGTTGACGTACTGATTGCGATTCCCATCCTTCTGTGGAATTGGGCTAATCTCAAAGAACTCACGCGCCGTGATTGGATCGCCGTACTTGCTATTGCGATAGGCGGCTCTGCGCTCGCATCAGTCGCTTTCACGCAGGCATTTCATTATGTGAATCCATCAGTCGCAATCCTTTTGCAGAAAGTACAGCCCTTGATAGCGATCACGCTCGCCGGCCTATTTTTGGGCGAGACGCTCCGGAGAAATTTCTGGCTCTGGGCGGCAGTCGCGCTCTTCGGTGCCTACCTTATTAGCTTCCCGCAACTCACTCCGCAGCTGTACGAGGGGGAAGCATTCAATCCGAACACGATAGGCGTACTCCTTGCGCTCACTGCTGCGATCCTCTGGGGCGGCTCGACCGTGCTCGGGCGGTATGTGCTGCAAAGAGCAGCATTTCAAACACTCACCGCGCTCCGGTTCACCATCGCGTTTCTTTTCCTCGGCTTTCTCAATCTCTACCAAGGGACATTTCCCGCACTCAGCTCTGTCACCGCGACCGACTGGCTTTTCATTGCGGTCATAGCGCTCACCTCAGGAGTGTTCTCATTGTTTCTCTACTACTACGGTCTGCAATATACAAAGGCATCAATCGCAACGATCGCCGAGCTCGGATTTCCACTCGCGGCAGTTCTCGTCAATGCGTACTTCATTGCCGGCGTCATGCAGCCGGGAACTCAGCTCGGCCTTTTCCTCGGGCAGTGGGTCGGGACACTTCTCCTCTTGTGCGCGCTCTACATGCTCTCGCGCGTGAATAGGGAAGAGACTCCACAAGAAATAAAAGTATAAGCAGGCAGCCTCATTGCGTTTCAGGAGGAAGATACGGTGAGCCGTGCAAGAAACTCATATGAATGCGCAGTAGAGATCGTCGGACATCTTTTGCAGTCGAATCGAACTGACGCGCAATAGAGGGGATATGCATCTGTCCCGCCTGCAATCTCTCTAAAACTCGTAAATCAAAAGCAGCCTTCTCTCTGACTTCGGGCGTTGGAACAAGGGCAGAGAACGTACAATCTTCTCGTGTCGGGGCATATATACGGATCTTAGCGTTATATGCATGGGCAAATGCGTACATAGGTTGGATAAAGTCGCGTACAAATATTTTTCCACTTTGCATGATCACCATACCCTTCTCCGTTTCTGCCATAGCTTTCAAAATCGTAAGAAACCCATGGCTGCCTTGGAGCGCAGGGTATCCTTCAAAAGAGGCATAAGCGAGCGCGTCAGGTACTGTCGGCAGGTTATGTGCCAATGCTTTTTGTGACCGCACACCTTCCACGTGCGCATATTTGGCGTCGGCGTCAGAATGAAGCACAGACAAGCCTTCTTTTGCAAGGGCTTGGGTAAATTCACCGGTGTAACCCGCGAAAACGATCAAGGGCTTTTCAAAGTCTCCAGGCGACATTTGTAGAATTTTTTGAAGTGCGTGTGCGAGTCTGACTTTCGAAAAATCGAACGACTTCTGTCGGTCCGGTTGTAAGCCCGCAGCTGATCGTATTTTTCCGCGCTCTGCGAGCTCCGTCACGCGTTCAAAAGACTTAAACGCTTCCTGTGCGTCAGCGTTAATGCGTGATTTCGTCGGGAATAGTATTGCATCTGCGGTGGTCGAATTCTCTAACGCGGCTGAAACTCGCTCCGCTTCCTGCTGGAGTTTTTGATCAAATACTTCCGGAACTTGTAAATAATTTCCCAAGCCCTGAATCCGTTCGTCCGGGCTCGGGGCGGCGTATTTCTCCGACGACTCGCCTTTCATGGTGCATCAATAGTATCATTGGCTCCATGACACGCATCATGGTCTTCGGTACCTTCGATATGGTCCACGAGGGGCACGTAGATTTTTTCCGGCAGGCACGGGCGCTCGCCAAAAAGCCGTACCTCATCGTCTCGATCGCGCGGCACCCTGTTGTCAAGAGGATAAAAGGCGAGAACCCGCGACGCTCGGAACAGGAGCGTCGCTCGCTTTTGGAGAGAAATATACTCGTCGACGAAGTGGTACTCGGGCAGGAGGATGGCTACATCGAGCACATCGTCGAGGCAAAGCCGGATATCATCGCGCTCGGATACGATCAGCAGGGTGAATACGTATCGAATCTCGAAAAAGACCTCAAGAGTGCGGGGATGAAGATCAAGGTCGTACGACTGGCGGCATTCAAGCCCGAGGTGTATAAGACATCAAAGCTTATATGACGAAATACCTCGGGATTGATTTTGGTTCAAAGCGCGTTGGCGTGGCTGTTTCCGATCAGGCAGGAACGATAGCGTTTCCGCGCGCAACTTTGGCGAATGATGAAAAACTACTCTCGCAACTCAGTGCGCTTGCCCGCGATGAAAAGATCGAAAGCATCGTCGTCGGCGACACGCGTTCGCACAGTGGCAAAGATAATCCCGTGACCTCTGGAGCTGAATCGTTTGTCGTTGCGCTCCAAGCGGCAGTCGCTGTACCAATCGAGCGCGTATGGGAAATGTGGAGCTCCATCGAGGCCTCGCGCTACGCGCCGGAAGGCAAAAATCATGACGACGCTTCTGCAGCCGCCGTCATCCTGCAGAGATTTTTAGATATCAAAGGAACAAAGTAGAATTATCTGTATGCCGGAAATTCAATACGAAGATTTTGCGAGGATCGATATCCGCATCGGCACTGTCGTTGCGGCGGAATTGGTGCCTGAGACGGACAAGCTCATCAAGTGCACGGTGGATTTCGGCGAACTAGGTACTCGCACGATCGTTTCCGGAATCGCAGAGTGGAAAAAGCCCGAAGAATTGGTGGGGCGTCAACTCCCGTACATCGTGAATCTCGCCCCGAGGATGCTGCGGGGTGTTGAAAGTCAGGGAATGCTCCTCGCTGCATCGGATGAGAGCGGTGTCGCGCTCTTGAGTGCGGAGCGTCCGATGCCCAAAGGAACAAAACTAAAGTAACGCGTCTTCTCGTGCCTGCGAGCGATGTATAATTGGGCGATGCAGCTCTTCAAGAGTGCCTCTGGGTTTGGCAGCGGACTGCAAAGTGTCTCGCGCACGTTCGCGCGATGGTTTCCTACGCCCGCGATGATCTATCCGCGCGCCGCGGGCATCGATATTTCGGATGCGTCTATCAAGTGGCTCGTTCTCACACCCCATCAGAGTCGGTATCGCGTGGAAGCATTCGGCGAAATGCCGCTTGAAGCCGGAGTTGTCGTTGGCGGTATCATTCAGGACGAGGCAGCACTCGCACACGCCCTTCTCGAGGTAAAGAAACACCTCGGTGGAGTTGATTGTGCTCATTCCGCACTGCCCGAGGAGGCGGCCTACGTCTTTGAGATGCATGTACCGGAAGGTACAGCGCGCGATCAGGCGATGGGCATGATCGAGTTTGGTTTTGAAGGCAGGGTTCCTATTGCGCCGACTGCCGCGGTTTTTGATTTCGATATCATACTGAAGCATGACGATGGCGAGGGTGAAGATATTGGAGTTGCAGTGTTCTCACGAGAGCTCGCGGAATCGTATGTCACCGCATTCGAAGGTGCGGGGATCCGGCTGCTTTCGCTCGAGATAGAGGCACGCTCCATTGCGCGCGCGATTTCCTCGGGGACTTTGGAGGAACCCATCACGCTGCTCGTCGATTTCGGTCGCGCGCGTACGGGATTTGCGGTCTTGAAACGGGGGATCCCCATTTTCACATCGACGGTCGAGGTCGGCGGCGAAACGATCACCCATGCAATTGCCGAAAAATTGTCGCTCTCACCCGAAGAGACCCAAGCATTCAAGAACGATCAGGGTCTGCTCCCCGATGCAGGGCCGAAATCCGCGGGCATCGAGGCAATCGTCGGCACTGCGTC
>OBEQ012115408.1_pt1 | contig 17124 bp, 15 predicted proteins | sample 1670901 | NCBI WGS metagenome assembly OBEQ01 (sample SAMEA104232315, study PRJEB22302) | groundwater metagenome | biome: forest; feature: aquifer; material: groundwater | place: USA | collected 2011-08-07 | depth 5.4 m
GCGAGCAGGACGGCACGCCGGATGGACCGAAGCTGCACTCGATCATCGTCGATCCGCGCAATGCCGCGCACCTTTATCTCGGCATGTCGGGTGGCGGCGTGCACGAATCGTTCGACGCCGGGCGCACGTGGAAGCCGCTCGTGAAAGGCCTGGACGTAGTCGATGGTTTCGAGCCAACCAATCTTGCAGTTCACGATCCACATTGTGTCCAGCTTTGTCCGAGCAATCCTGACCGGTTGTATCAGCAGAATCACTGCGGCATCTATCGGATCGATCGACCGTCAGACACTTGGGTACGCATCGGCAAGAACATGCCGAAGAAAGTCGGCGACGTCGGCTTTCCGATGGTGGTACATCCGCGCGATGCGGATACCGCGTGGGTGTTCCCGATGGATGGCGGAACCGTCTGGCCGCGCATTAGCATTGATGGCAAGCCTGCCGCCTATGTCACGCGCAACGCCGGCAAGACGTGGCAACGTCTCGACTCTGGCATGCCGAAGAGTCAGGCATGGTGGACCGTGAAGCGCCAGGCCATGACCGCGGACGCGCAAAAATCAATCGGGTTGTATGTCGGCACCACCAGTGGCGAGCTGTGGATGAGCCGCGATGAAGGCAAAAAATGGATCTGCATCGCACGGCATCTTCCTGAAATCTACGCGGTCGAGGCCGCGGAAATCTGATTAGATACCCATTCACCGCAAAGGCGCGAAGAGCGCAAAGAAAGGCTTTTTGAATCTGAGAACTTTGCGTCCTTTCGCCTCTGCGGTGAAAACTGATTTTTTAGTCCTTTACGTTAGGTGGTCCATGAAGGTACTGATCCCCTCCCCCTTGCGCTCCTACACCAAGGAGCGCGAAGTCGATGCAACCGGCGCCACGCTCGCCGAGGTACTCGCCGACCTCGATCGTCGATACCCCGGCCTGCGATTCCGCATGATCAACGAACAGGACCAGATGCGCCCGCATATCCGCTTCTTCGTCAACGGCGAGCAGGAGTTCGACATGACACGCCCGCTTCGCCCAACCGATGTGGTGACGATCGTACAGGCGTTAAGCGGTGGGTAAAGTCTACGGAGCGCAGGCGGCAACGCCGACTTAGGGTGGTCAGATCGCATTTCCAGCTACTATTCCCCTGCCAGTCTGGCATGTGACAACGTTCAGGAATCCACTAATATTCGAAACGATTGTGATCTGCCCCGATTTTACTGAACGGTTGTTTTGATTCCCCATCCGAGGAGCATGAACATGCGGCCTACAAAATCGAAATCCTGGTTTACCCGCTTCGCTAAATGGACCGCGCACGCCACCGGCAGACCCTCCGCCTTTGGCATTGCGGTCGCAATAATTTTGATCTGGTTACTCACCGGCCCTCTTTTCAGGTTTAGCGATACGTGGCAATTGGTAATCAACACCGGAACAACGATCGTCACATTTCTCATGGTGTTCCTGATCCAGAACACACAGAACCGGGATTCAGAAGCGATACAGGTAAAGTTGGACGAACTGATCCGAACAACCCAGGGGGCTCACAATGCATTCCTGGATCTTGAAGAGCTGGAAGAAGCGGAGCTCGACCGCATCCGCGCCAGATTTCAGGGGCTGGCAGAGCGCGCGCGAGCGGGGCTTCGGCGAGGAGGTCTCGATACCGATATCCCTAGTGTCGATATGAAGTGACCGCGTAACCAGATATAGGCCTGAGTAATTTGAACTCCGATCTCTCGTAAGTTTCTGACTCGATGCCCTCGCCGACACGCGAGGCTCGAAGACAGCAAGCGTTAGATATTCGTTTTACGGCAGTCAGTCGACGCCGGTACACGCCATGGCACAGTAGCAACCGTGAATCGCACCAAGGTATCGGGAGAACTACGCATTCGCCGCACGGAAAACCCTGAGGCGCGGTGACGCAGCACCGCTCACGTCTTGGGCGGCTTCCTCGCAAGGCCGTAGCGCTTGATGGCAAGCGACACATGTCGAGGCGAGACTCACGGGATCTCCGACGCACAGAAAAACCAGCCGATACAGGACACCAACGATCGCTGAACGCGCCCTACTCCATCGGCGGACCCGAGGTGTTTTATACCCTTGTCGCCGCAAATCTGCTTGATCGCCTCTATCTCACCGCCGCCGTCAAACTGCTCGCCGAAGACGACGAGGCGGCTATATTGCGCGGGTCGCTCCTGCCACCGCCCATGACGTTTGACCTGCATGAACTGCATTTCGAGCACCGACTCGGGACAATCCGGCGCACCTATTTGCCAGCTTCAATCGCCGCCACAACCGAGTTTTTTTCACGCCTGGCGCGCCGAAAGCTGGAAACTGGCATCAGGCCTGCTTCAATTAGCAGGCGATACACAATTAATGAGCCATGAATAAATCCGATAAATCGTTCACAGACCTGCGCCGCAAGGCGCGCGAGTCTGCCCCCACACGCTGGTCACGCAAGGAACTGGCGCAGATCACCTTATTTAAGGACGCACACCAGGAGTCGATCGCACCGATATTGCGCGACTGTCCGGTGCGGGTATTGGCCAGCGGCGAAGTACTGCTACGCGCGGGCGACGCCTGCCAGACGTTATTTCTGGTGCTGAGCGGGCGGCTGCGCATCGAGGACCTGTCCAGCACCCAGATAAAAGTTGGGGACAGCGTCGGTGAATTATTCCTGCTGGAGAAAACCGACGTCGCGTTTACGATTTCAGCCACCGAGCCCACACGCTTGCTGGTGATCGATCGCGATGTCGCGTGGGCACTGATCCGCAAGTCGCATGAGATCGCACGCAATTGGCTGTCGTTGTTCGCGCAGCGCACACACGTCAGCAGCACGATTACCGGAAGCGAAGAGTTCAAGACCTCGCACACCGACGACACCCCCCAGGACGAGCAGCCGGGTCTGCACAACCGCAACTGGCTGGACGCGATGCTGCCGCGCTATATTGCGCGCAGCACCGCCGGCAATGAGCCGCTCGGACTACTGCTGATCGAAATCGACGGTTTCGCCGACTTCGTCGCTCGCGTTGGCAAAGACGCGGGCGATCGTGCACGCCAGGCGCTGTCCCAGACGGTAGTTTTTAATATCCGGCCCACCGACCTGCTGGTGAGTTACGGCCCCGCCCAGCTAGCCATCGTGCTGCCCGACTCCGATACGACCAACGCGTGCCTCGTGGGTGAGCGGGTGCGCAAGGCGGTGAGCCAGGCGGGAGCGCTTGCGCCCGACCGCAGCGTGCTGCATTCGCTTACGGTTTCGATCGGTGCCACGCAGTTTCAACCTTCCACCGATACGCCGACCTTTCTCGCCGCCGCCGAAGCCGCACTACAACTGGCAAGAACCAGCGGCGGCGATCGGGTCGCTATGCAGTAATCTCGGCGCAGGATCCCGATTACCCTGCCAGCACTCCTCTGATTTCCAACGAATACGTTGATGGCCATTTTTTATTCTCGCCCACAGGAGTAAAAAGGGATCTGCAGTGACATCGATTTGGCACCACGGGGGAAGTGAAATGATCCGCCCCAGATACGTCGCCTTGTGGGTCGTGCTGCTTTATACGTGGACCGGCACCACCCACGCGGCACAAACAATCGAAGACGAAGAGCTCGCGCTCGTTTACGGCGACAAGTCCTCTGTGAGCATCGCGACCGGCAGTAAACAATCGATCCGCCGCGCCCCCGCCGTCGCTACCGTCATTACCGCCGAAGACATCGCCGCCATGGGCGCGGTAAATCTGGACGACGTGCTCGAAACCGTGCCCGGGATACACGTCAATCGCAGCAACGAGAGCAATGCCCCGCTGTACGACATTCGTGGGATCCACAGCGAACTCAATCCGCAGACGTTGATGCTTCAAAACGGCGTACCGATGACCACGTTGTTCGTGGGCAACCGGGGTATCATTTGGGGCGGTCTGCCGATAGAAAACATCGCCCGCATCGAAATCATCCGCGGCCCGGGCTCTGCGTTGTATGGCGCGGATGCCTACTCGGGCGTGATTAACATCATCACCAAGTCTGCCGCGGACGTTCCGGACACCGAGGTCGGATTACGCGCCGGCTCCTTCCGCACACGCGATGGCTGGGTGCAGGGTAGCGGCAAACTTGGTTCGGCAGATGTGGCAACTTACCTTCGCGCGGGCCACACCGACGGGTTCAAGCGAACCGTCACCGCGGACGCGCAAACAAATCTCGACACCGCGTTCGGCACTAACGCGAGCCTGGCGCCGGGGTCAGTAAACAATGGGTACGACAGCTTCGACGGTAGCCTCGATGTAAGCCACGACAAATTAAAATTCCGCGCCGGCTACAAATTGCGCGACAACATGGGCACCGGCGCCGGCATCGCCAACGCCCTCGACCCGGTAGGAAAATTAAAGAGCGAACGCATCACCGCGGATATTTCCCTGAACGATGTCGAGATCGCGCAGGATTGGCGCATGGGTCTCACGGCCAGCTACCTGCATTACCATCAAGACATCCCCGTGCCACTACAACTGTTTCCGCCCGGCGCCTTTGGCGGCAGCTTTCCCGAGGGCATGATCGGCGCACCTAACACCTGGGAACGGCAGATCAGGCTGTCCGCGGTGGCGACCTACTCCGGACGTGCCCACCACAACTTGCGCGTCGGCGCTGGACACGACGATCTGGATCTTTACAAGACAAAAGAATTCACGAATTTCATCCTGACCTCGGGCTTGCCGGTGCCATTTGGGTCAGTACGAGAGGTTCCCCCCGAGCAATCCTTCCTGACGCCACATCGGCGCAAGATCGATTACCTCTACACGCAGGATGAATGGAACTTCACGCCGGACTGGGCCCTTACCGCCGGCGTTCGCTATGACCGGTATTCCGATTTCGGCGGCACCACTAACCCACGCCTGGCGCTGGTATGGGATGCGACGCTCGATCTCACGGCCAAGCTGCTGTACGGTCGCGCCTTTCGTGCCCCCGCGTTCACCGAGCTATACAGCGTCAACAACCCGGTGATTCGAGCTAACCCGAATTTAAAACCGGAAACGATCGACACGCTGGAGACGGCATTTTCCTGGCAAGCGCGAAAGGATACCCAAGTAAACCTGAATATTTTCTACTACGAAATGAATGACATCATTCGAACCGAGACGGACCTGGCCACCGGAATTTCGACATTCAACAACACCGGCCGCCAGAATGGGCGCGGCATGGAACTGGAAGTGGTGCATGACGTGGCCCGCAACCTGCGTGTCTCCGGCCATTACGCCTATCAACACTCCATCGATGAAGCCACACATCAGGACGCAGGTTACGCGCCGCATAACCATGTCTATGCGCGGACCGACTGGGGCTTCACCGCAGGTTGGTTATTCGGCGGGCAGGTTAACTATGTCGCCGATCGCAAACGCGCGCCCGGCGACACCCGCCCCACCATCAGCGACTACACCACGGTGGATCTGACCCTACGCACCAACCGCAGCAAGGATCGCTGGGATTTCGCCGCCTCGGTCCGCAACCTGTTCGATGCGGACGTGCGCGAACCAAGCCAGTCACCAAGCTCCACCCTGCCCAATGACCTGCCCATGGCGGGACGCAGTTTTTATTTACAAATGAGCCACCATCTTTAAAAAATCTGCAGGTCGCGATTCTCTCTTACAACTTACCCGGATCGAAGCCGGTTTCCTTGTAGAGCGCTTCGACCAATTCTTTACCGATCTTGTCGGCATGCTGTTCGTGCACAACTACCATCGCCTTTTTCCACGCGCGCTTTTCGTCCTCCGTCAGTGTCCGGACCACGGTTTTGCCAGATGCCCTCACGAGCTCCACCGCCCGATCGTTCTCCCCCTTCGCGATGTCGTTAACGTAGCGGCTGGCATCGGTCATCGCACTTTCGAGCTGGACGCGAATGTCACGCGGCAAATCGTTCCAGAAACGTTTGTTTACGACCACGGCGTAGACACTGACGCTGTGGTCGGTAAGCGTAAGGAATTTCTGTACCTCGTGCAGCTTCTGGGTATAGAAATTCGATGACGAAGAATTTTCGGTTCCGTCCACAACCCCGGTCTGCAATCCCTGATAGACCTCGGAAAAGGCCATCACCTGCGGGATGCCGCCCAGCGAGCGGACGTTCGCTTCGAGCACCTTGGACGATGCAATTCTGAACTTGAGCCCCTTGCAGTCGTCTGGCGTTTTAAGTTCCTTATTGGCGCTCATCTCACGAAAGCCGTTGTCCCAGTACGCCAGACCGATGATGCCCTTGGCTTCGAGGCGCTCCAGCATCTGCTTGCCTACTCGACCCTGCGTGACCTTGTGCAACTGCGCGTAGCTGTCGAACAAGTACGGTAATTCGAATGCATCGAACTCTTTCAGGCCGAGCGGTCCGAATTTCGACACCGACGGCGCCAACATCTGCACAGCCCCGAGTTGAAGCGACTCGAGCTCTTCTTTGTCCTTGAACAGCTGACTATTTGGATAGACCTCGATCTTCACGCGGCCGCCAGTACGGGCCTCGGCGAGCTGTTTAAACTTGAGCGCCCCTTTGCCCTTCGGCGTGTCGACGGCGGCGACGTGGCTGAATTTGATGACGATCGGTTCGCCCGCTTGAGCAACCGTAACCATCGCCGTGATTCCGAACAGTACCAACGCGATACGAAAAGCGGTCATCTACTCCCCCGATATTTCGATTTAACGGATTCAGGTCACACATCATGGTATGCAGCGTCGGGGTCGACGCAACCGGTGGAAAACCACATGCTCTGATAATCGGCAGACTCAGATCATTGGGTCGCTCCCGTATCGTTACGATTTCCGCCGACATTCGGTCGCTTTGATAAAAAGCACCTCTCGGCTGACGTGTGGTCACGCTGAAGGCGTGCTGCTCCGGGGTGATGTCTATTATTGATAACTGAACATTTGTAACGGGATTACTGGAATGCTGGTTTACCACTTGCGTCGCAGCTCGGAGGTCCCCGGGCTTCTCGCCGAAGGCCTGATTCGTTCCGACGGCCGACACTACCTGTTCGAGCGCTGGCAGGACGTTCAGTTGCTGTTGACCGCACTGCATCGCACGCCCGACAACGTGAACGACCCTTATGTGGCGCTTGCGATCGACGCCGATGCCGACCTGCTGGCGGAATCGCCCATTCCCGAACGCCGACTGCCCGGCAGCCTGCGGCCCGATGACCTCAGGCAGTTACAGGCGCACTCGCGGTATGCCGAAGTCGACATCAGCCCACATCGCATCCGCGACGTGAAGAACGGCTTCGGCGATTCGGTGCGGAGCCGCCATCAGGCGCAGCCGCGAACGCGTACACCCGTATGGCGCTTTCTCGCCTATGCCAAACCGTACTGGCGCTATGTCGCCGCCGCGACCGTCTTCGGGATCATCAAGTTCCTGGCACCGCTGGTGTTTCCGTGGATGCTCAAGGTGCTGCTCGACGATGTCGTACTGAACACCGAGATGGCGCCGGTCACGCGTGAGCGCACGATCCTGACGCTGGTACTCGGCGTGCTGGCGGTGAACGTGGTGTGGATGGTGGCGACGTATTACCGCACCGTGTACGCCGCCATTGCCGGCAATCGCATGGTGCGCGACCTGCGCGTGGCGCTGTTCGGCCACGTACAACGCCTGTCGCACGCGTTCTTCACGCGCCACCAGACCGGCGCCATCGCCTCGCGCGTCGTGAACGACATCGGTCTGGCGCAGAACTTCGTCGGCTCGGCGCTCACCAACGTGTGGATGGACGTCGTACTGCTGGTGGCGCTGGCGGTGATTCTGATATCGATCCATCCGATGTTGACGCTGATATCGGTCGTGCTGACGCCGATATACCTGTACGCGCTGCGCGCCATGGGTCCGCGCATCCGCCAGAGCAGCCAGGAACTCCAGCAGCGGCTCGAAGTCTTGTCCGGCGAGCTGCACGAGAAAGTCGCCGGTGTCGCCATCGTCAAAGGCTTTGCACGCGAGTCGGCCGAGACGCAACGGTTCGCCACGCATGCCAATAAACTGCTCAGCCGGGTGCTGTACTGCGTGCGCTTCACGGTGGTGAACGAGGTCGCGGTCGGTTTCGTGACCCACACCGCGCCGGTGTTGGTGGTGTGGTACGGCGTGCATCAGATACTCAATGGCCAGCTGAGCGTCGGTGCGCTCACGCAGTTTCTGCTTTACCTCGGCATGTTCTACGCCCCACTGCAGCGGTTGTCGGATCTGAGCGTCGTACTAAGCAACGCCCTCGCTTCCATCGAGCGGATTTTTGAGTACTTCGATACGCAACCGCACGTGGCCGAACATCCGCAGGCGCGACACCTGGACGGCTGTCACGGCCGCATCGAGTTCGAGCGAGTGCAGTTCGGTTATGACGCCGACGTGCCGATCCTGCAGGACATAAACCTGACCATCCTGCCGGGGCAGACGGTCGCCTTCGTCGGCCCGAGCGGCGCCGGAAAATCGACGCTCGCCAATCTGGTACCGCGCTTCTACGACCCGATCGCCGGATGCATTCGTGTCGACGGGCACGACTTGCGCGAACTCGCGCTCGGTTCGTTGCGCCGGCACATCGGTATCGTGAACCAGGAGACGATTCTGTTCTCCGGCACCGTGCACGAAAATTTGCGGCTGGCAAAGCCCGATGCCACACCCGAAGAAATCGTCGCCGCCCTGGAGGCCGCGAACGCATTCGAGTTCGTGCAACGACTCCCCGAAGGGCTCGCGACCGAGATCGGCGAGCGCGGTGCAGTGCTCTCTGGCGGCCAGAAGCAGCGGCTCGCGATTGCCCGTGCGTTTTTAAAAGACCCGAAGATACTGATTCTGGATGAAGCCACCTCGGCGCTCGACTCGCGTTCCGAACGTCGCATCCAGGTTGCGCTTGCGCGGCTGCTAAAACACCGCACCTCCATCGTGATCGCGCACCGGCTCTCTACCGTGCTGCGTGCGGATCAGATCGTGGTGCTCGACGGCGGGCACGTCGCTGACATCGGCCGGCATGGCGAGCTGCTGGCACGTGGCGGCTTATACGCGCAGCTCTACCAGGAGCAGTTCAACCAACCCGATCTGGCAAAAGTCGGATAGCGGCGTCACCCAAAAGTGCCACAGCGTCTACACGGGATGACGAGCCTGAAAACCCGCCTCTCGTTACTATACTGACCGCAGTTGAGGTAAGGTTCGGCATGAAGAAAACACGGGATTGGGTCGTGCGCGGCGCGGTTGTCATCTTTTACGCCACGGGCGCCCAGCCCAGAATCTACTCCCGTTATTCATTATGAATTCGCTACGAGCCGCCCATGACCGATCACGCAGACCTTCAACAGCGATTCATCGAACTGGAAACGCGTCTGGCGTTTCAGGAGCATGCACTTCAGGAAATGAGCGATACGGTGGCACGCCAGCAAGCGGAGATCGATCGGTTGACGCACGCCCTCAAAGAGATGCAACAGCGCCTGCGTGGTATTTCCGCGCCGACCATGGAGCGTTCCGAAGAACCGCCTCCGCCCCATTACTAACTGACGCCCGCGAGACAGGCCGCAGAATTTGTCCGACTGATTTTTTCATCCGTTATCGCTAAGCCGGACCTTTTTGTCGTGTCCGTAACCGATCGTTTTCATAATTATTGCGGTGAACGCACCGTCGCTGCTATAACGCAGAATTAACATCAGCCCAAAAATTTCAGGCGAGGAAAAAATGGCATTAAAACCCAATAAGAACCTTGAACGGTTTCGCTCCATGGGACTTCTCAAGGAAGGGGAAAAATACATCGGCGCATTTCTGGCGCGTACCAGGATCAAGATCATGTGGTTTTTCATTATTGGGCCGCTGGCAGGGCTGACCATGAAGCAGTATCAGATCGTCGTAACCAACCAGAGAATATTTTTCGGCCGGTTATCAATGATGGGAAAACTCACCAGCGTGGATGCATTCACGTTCGACGAAATTGAAAAGGCGTCCTTTAAAAAAGGCATGCTGACGTACAAGATTGCGTTGCGCTTCAAGAACGGCAGGACGCTCAATCTCGATTCGAACCACAAGGCCATCGTCAGCATGGAGGGCTTTCTGCTGGACGATGGCTTAATAGCCCAACTCGAAAGTGCCATCGCATGATCGTGCTCGCAATTCTGCTAACGGCATTCGTGTTGCCGTTGGTTGTCTACGCTCCGGAACCGGAAAGCCTGCGGGACGTCGAAAAGCCGAAGCTTACCCAGCGCGTAAAGGCTGCCGCGGGTACGTTGGCGCTCGGCATCGCGCTCATCGTTATTGCCAGCGCGACGTTCACACCCAATGGTCTCGCCATCGATTCGATGATGGAAGAGATTTTCGGCCTCAGTCGCGACGGTGTTCTGGTAAAAGGCCGGGTGTTCCAGCTCATTACCAGCAGCTTCATCCATATCAACCTGTTTCACCTGGCGAGCAATTTGTTCGCATTGATGCTTCTTGCAGTCTATGAGCGCCGGGTCGGTTACCGGCGCTTGTTAGTCGTATTCCTGATCGCGTCCTTCGTGTCGTCACTCGGCGACCTGCTGTTGTTACCGTCAGACGTAGTGTCGATGGGGGCCTCCGCGGGAATCTGCGGAATAGCGGCGGCTTATTTTCTCGATTACGAGGAAACCACCGGCCTCGATTGGATCAAGGGCGTTGTGGTGGTGCTGATACTGGTCGGCCTTTACTCGTTTGCCGACACGGCTACGGCAGAAAGACTGATCGGCCGTGTAAACTGGGCCGCGCATCTATCGGGCGCATTCGCCGGCGCGGCCTATGTTCGCGTTTTTCCGAAGCGAATGGCCGCGCCACTGGCGTCCCGCCGTGCCGGTAATTCATGCTCTCGGTAACCTCGCTGCATTCTTTAACGGTTGGCGCGGTCAAAATCACTGCGACCGTAACCAAGGGGAGTCTCTAATGTCATCCGACACCGAACAGTGGCCGGCTTTACCGTTCGAGGCATGGAAGGACACCTACAACAGCTTGCACCGATGGACGCAAATCGTCGGCAAGATTCGCCTGAAACAGACGCCGTGGATTAACCACTCCTGGCATGTGACGCTCTTCCCCACCAGCCGCGGCTTAACGACATCGGCGATGCGGCATGGCCGCAGGACATTTCAGATCGATTTTGATTTTCTCGATCACCGCCTGTTAATACAGTCGAGCGATGGTGGCCAGGCAACCATTTTGCTGACGGCACGCCCGGTGGCGGACTTCTACGCGGCGGTCATGAACAAACTCGACGAGCTAGGCCTGCCGGTGCACATCCACACCAAACCGAACGAACTGGAAGACGCCACACCGTTTAACGAAGACGAGACGCACGCGGCGTACGACCCCGAATACGCCACGCGCTGGTGGCGCATCGTGGCGGAATCGGCATGCGTGCTCCAACAATTTCGGGCACGCTTTTGGGGGAAGACCAGCCCGGGACATTTTTTCTGGGGCAGCTTCGATCTCGCCCTCACCCGTTTCTCGGGGCGACGCGCACCACCGCATCCCGGTGGCGTGCCGAACTTGCCAGACTGGGTCGCACGCGAAGCGTATTCGCACGAAGTAAGCAGTTGCGGATTCTGGCCAGGTGGCGACGCCGCGCCGTTTCCATTGTTTTATGCGTATGCCTATCCGGAACCGGAGGGGTATCGCTCGGCCCCGGTCCGGCCGAGCGCGGCGACCTATCACGCCGGCTTGCGCGAATTCGTCCTGCCATACGACGAGATGCGGCGTGCGAAATCGCCGGAAACTGTACTGCTCGAATTTCTGCAAAGCACGTATGAAGCCGCAGCTGAACTAAACAGCTGGGACCGGGCAGCGTTGGAACGAAATCAGGAAACCGGACTTGGCGAGCGCTAGGAACCGATGCCCGCGGCCGGCCCGGGCATCTATCCGCATTAAACATTCAGCGCCATCGGTGACGCGATCTAGTACGAAAACTGATATTTCGCGCCCGTCACTTCGATGATGTCGTCGTTCTCAAGCAAGTGACCACCCGGCGGAACCGGTTTGCCGTTGACCCGCGGTTCGCCGGGTCCGATTGCCGCTTCGACGACGTAGCCGTGGACAGATCGGCTCACGCGCGCCGGGCTATTGCCGGGGTTGTCGAGTGTCACCGTATCTTTGACGAGCGGCAGACGTTTACCTTTGTCCTTGCCTTCCACCACGCGCAGTTGCGCAAAGCTGACGAGTTCGGTGGTGACGCTGTGGTCGCCGGACGACGCCGCCGACGCCGCCAGCCGACTGCCGAACACCGGTGCGTCGAGATTCACATCGTCACGATACGTCAATGCATGGCCGCCGATAATAATCGTCTCGCCGTGTTTCAGTTCATGCTGCTTCACGCGCTGATTTTCGATGAACGTGCCGTTCTTGCTGCCGAGATCCTGAATGCTGGACTTCATGCCGACGGTCTTCACGAGCGCGTGCTCGCCGCTGACGATGGGATCGTCAAGGACGATGTCGCATCCCGGCTTGCGCCCGATCGTCGTGTCGCCAAGCTTCAGGTTAACTTCGCCGACCATCTTGCCTTGGAACTTTATGAAGAGCTTGCCCATGCCTCGCCTTCCGTTATTGCCGGTTCATGACATGAAATAGATTGTAGTATCGTTATGCGCATCAGGCCGACACCCCAGCACCGGCACGATATTCAAATTAGAGGACGGTACCCCGCCCTGGCATCGTGCGCACGTCTCGTTTTCTATGCAAAAGACGCGCCCAGGTCTTGCATTGAAACATCCGCCGGTTAACCATGGCGGGCGACCTAATCCTACCGGGCCACCATGAGCGACGGCACCCAGTTTCGCCTTTTGACGCAACGGCGCTTCCTGCCCTTCTTCGGCGCGCAGGCATTCGGTGCCTTCAACGATAACGTATTTAAAAACGTACTCGTCATCCTTGCCATGTATCAGGCGGCAAGCTACACGCAGCTCGATCCGGGCACGCTGACGAATCTGGCCGGCGGCCTTTTCATTCTACCCTACGTCTTGTTCTCGGGGATCGCCGGACAGCTCGCGGATCGTTTCGACAAGGCGCTGGTACTGAAAGTCGTTAAAGCGGCGGAGATCGCGATCATGGCGCTCGCCGGCGTCGGCTTTGCGCTGCACCACATTACGCTGCTGCTGTTCGCGCTCTTTCTCATGGGCGTGCACTCCACGTTTTTCGCGCCGGCCAAGTACGGCTTACTGCCGGAGGTGTTACGCGATACGGAACTGGTCGGCGGCAACGCGCTGGTCGAAATGGGGACCTTCCTTGCGATTCTGCTCGGCACCCTCACCGCCGGCATCCTGGCGGCCCACGGTGACATCGGCATCGTTATCGTCGTGGTGGCGGCCGTTGCGGTCGCGGGATTTTTGACGAGCCTGGCGATTCCGAAACTGCGGCCGGCGGCGCCTGACCTGCGAATCGATTGGCGACTGTGGGCCTCCACGTGGGAAAACGTGCGGGTCGCGCGGGCATCGCGCGTGGTATTCCTTTCCCTGCTCGGCATCTCGTGGTTCTGGTTTTACGGCGCGCTGATATTGGCGCAGTTGCCGCTATACACAAAGAGCGTCCTTGGGGGCGACGAGCAAGTCGTGACGATGCTGCTGGTGATCTTTTCGCTCGGCGTCGGGCTTGGGTCGCTTCTGTGCGAACGCCTGTCCGGCCACAAGGTCGAGATCGGTCTCGTACCGTTCGGTTCAATCGGGCTTACTGCGTTCGCGATCGATCTGTACGTTGCCTCGCCGACCGCACTTCCCTCCGCATCGCTCGGCGCCGCACAGTTCGCCGCGCAACCGGGGGCGTGGCGTCTACTGCTCGATCTCGGGTTGATCGGCGTGTTTGGCGGTTTGTTCATCGTGCCCCTGTATGCCCTGGTACAGCAGCGCGCACCGCGTGAGGTGACGTCGCGCGTGATCGCGGCAAATAACATTTTGAACGCGGTATTTATTGTTGCCGCCGCCCTCTTCGGTGCCATCGCTCTCGACTTGGGCGTCACAATCCCGCAGTTGTTGCTGGCGGCGGGAATCCTGAATGCCTTCGTGGCGGCCTATATCTACGGGCTGGTGCCCGAATTTCTGCTGCGCTTTCTTTGCTGGCTGCTGGTCCATTTCGTGTACCGCCTCGACAAACGCGGGCTCGAAAACATTCCTGACGAAGGACCGGCGCTGCTGGTGTGCAATCACGTCAGCTTCGCCGATGCGTTGGTCATTTCCGCCGCCTGCCGTCGACCGATCCGGTTCATCATGGAAAGCGGCATCTTCAAGATCCCGCTGCTGGGTCAAATATTCCGCGGCATGAAGGCGATTCCGGTGGCGCCAGCGAAAGTCGATCCACAAACCTACGCGCACGCCTTCGAGATCGTCGCCAAGGAACTGCGCGACGGCAATCTGGTCTGCATCTTCCCGGAAGGCAGGCTGACGGCAGACGGTGAAGTCGGCGAATTCCGCCCCGGCATGCTGCGCATTCTGAAAGAGACGCCGGTGCCGGTCGTGCCACTCGCGCTCTCAGGCCTGTGGCATTCGATGTTCTCGCGCAAGGAGCGAGCTCTATGGCGCCGCTGGCCCAAAGGCGTCTGGCCGAAGATCGCGTTGCGCGCCGGTGCATCGATCGAATCGGCGCAGGCCACCCTGCAAATGGCGCGCGAGCGCGTGCTGGCGTTGCGTGGAACATGGCAGTAAAAGATGTATACACTTTTGCTCGGCCCAGCGTTTGATCGGCCGCCTGACCGTCCCCAGACGCTGCACCAATCTCCCGGCACGTTTCAGTTTCGTGGCGCATGCCATGTTCGGCGCGCCGCCGTATTACCACCCGCCAGTACCGCTGCTCTCGCGGTCATCATTCAGTCCGTGGTCAGTCGCGGTACTGGGCCTCTTTATGCTCGTCGGCTTGCTATGGCTGCCGGTGGTGGTAATTCAGATCATGATGAACCGTGAAGCACGCCGCGCTGCGTCGATTGAAAACCTGGGCACCCGCTTTCACCGTCGCTTTACGTTGTGGTTCGTGCTCGGCGTTCCGGCGTTCATCGTTGTCATCGTCATTTTCTTCTTCATGGTTGCAAAACCGCTATCGGTATCAATATAAGGTTGCGCACCGGTCCATGTTGTCGCTGCCGTAACGTGCGCCCGTGCCTTTGTCGCGTCGTTTCGCGTTAAGCTTGGCGTTCCATGCTGACCAAAAAGTTCGTTCAATCCATTGCCGAGATCCCTGCGCCAGCGTGGAATCAGCTATGCGACGTGATCCACGATCCATTCGTGGCGCACGAGTGGCTGGAGGCACTGGAAAGCGCCGGTTGTGTGGGGGCGGGCACCGATTGGCAACCACGGCACCTGACGTTGTGGCGCGGGAAGGAATTGGTGGCGGCCGCACCCGCTTACATCAAGCACGGCAGCGACGGCGATTTTTCCCGCGATTGGGGTTGGGCCGACGCGGCGATGCGGGCGCACATTCCTTACTATCCGAAACTCGTGATCGGAGTGCCGTTTACCCCCGTGACCGGTCGGCGATTCCTGGTGCGGGCCGACGAGCATGCAGATCAATGCATCGCCGCGCTACTTGAAGCGGCGACCTCGCTCGCCCGGGAGGCACGCTGCACCGTACTGCAAATTCTCTACTGCCAGGCCGACGAGGCGCGCGCGGCCGAGGGGTCGGGCTTCGTGCGGCGAATCGAGTTCCAGTATCACTGGCGCAACCAGCACTATCGCGATCTGGAGCACTTCTGGTTGCGCTTCGATTCGAAGCGGCGCAACCAGCTGCACCGTGAGCGGCGCGCACCGGCAGAGCAAGGCATCACGCTGCAGACCATCCGCGCCGATGAGATTGCGCGCGATCCGCTGGCGTGGGCGCGCCTGGTTCACCGGCTGCATCGCTCGACCGTCGACAAACTGATGTGGGGCAAGCCCTGGCTGAACCAGGCATTTTACGAACGCGTGTTCACGCAGCTCCCCGGACCACTTGAAGTCGTCGTCGCGTGGCGCGCGGGCGAAGTCGTCGCGGGCGCATTTAACGTCGCCACGCCGACGCATCTCTATGGGCGCTACTGGGGCAGCTTTGAGCAGCATCGGCATCTGCACTTCAATGTGTGCTTTTATCACTCCATCGAGGAATGCATCCGCCGTGGCATTCAGGTATTCGAAGGGGGTGCCGGCGGCGAACACAAGCTGGCGCGCGGCTTCGAACCGGTCGAGACCCACAGCGCGCACGTGTTCCTGGACCCACGCCTGGAAGCACCGCTGCGCGCGCATATCGAGCAAGAAACCGATGCGCGATACCGGGCACTCGACGAATGGCGGGCGCGTTCGCCGATCCTGAAGCACCCTCCCGTTATCCTCGACCGGAAGACGCAGTAAACCATTTGGCCGTAGTGGCGTTATTGAATTGGGTTGAGGTCTTGCTCCTGAAAAACACAATGAGCGTCACAATGAAAAAAATACCAGCGGGCTCGTGGAAGGTTCAGCGCTTTATTCCGATTGTCCTTTTAGCCGGCCTATCGGCTTCGTGTGGCGGATCGAGCAGTTCGACGTCGGCACCCGCGCTCGGCACCGGGACTCCCTCGCTGGCGACGCAGATTTCCGCGGCGCAGCAAACCGCGGCGCAGAATGCACAATGCCAGGCGATCAGCCCCTTCTATTTCGAGATCGGCGACAAAACCGGCGCCATCACGGATGCGTCGATTGGCGGAAACACCTATACCGCAAGCACCCAGATGAATATTGCGTCCGCCTCGAAGTGGCTGTTCGGCGCCTACGTCGCAGAAGTTCGAGCGGGCGTGCTCTCGATATCCGACGTTCAGGCCACGCACATGCAGTCGGGCTATGTGAGCATGGGAAGCTCATGCCCTCCGGGCTCGACGGTCGCTTCATGTTTTGCATTCTCCGGCAACAACACCTACACGCCGGCCAGTCTCGGTATCTTTCATTATGATTCGGGCCATTTCCAAAAATGGGGGGTCGACAACGGTATGGCGACCATGACGGGTCCACAGGTGGCGAGCGAATATCAAGCCAAGCTCGGCAACGATATCCCCGTGACCTTCAACGGCCCGCTGCTCGCCGGTGGGGCGATTATGTCGGCGGACGGGTATGCGATTTTCCTGCGAAAAATTTTGAACGGCCAACTGCGTATCGCAAATTTGCTCGGCTACCAAAAGACCTGCACGCTGCCGAGCGTGTGTGCCACGGCAGAGGCTTCCCCGGCGCCCGAGGCATGGAATTACAGTGTCGGCC
>OBEQ011323571.1_pt1 | contig 17122 bp, 14 predicted proteins | sample 1670901 | NCBI WGS metagenome assembly OBEQ01 (sample SAMEA104232315, study PRJEB22302) | groundwater metagenome | biome: forest; feature: aquifer; material: groundwater | place: USA | collected 2011-08-07 | depth 5.4 m
ATCTAAGGGGCGGGAGACCACAACTATCATTTTACCCGGCAATCTTTAAGCGGAAATCTTCCCCCGCCAAAGGGGGGGCGGGGGTGACAGAAAGGGTTGTTCCGCAATGACACAGAAAAGGATTTTTATATGATCTCCTGCAGTAAAATCTCTCTTCAATACGGCCAAAGAAAACTCTTCGCGGATGTGAATATCGTATTTACGCCCGGTAACTGTTACGGCCTGATTGGCGCCAATGGTTCGGGGAAATCCACGTTTTTAAAGATCCTTGCGGGAGAAGTGGATACCACGTCCGGGGAAGTCAGTGTTGCTGCGGACAAACGCATCTCAATTCTCAAACAGGATCAATTTGCTTTCGATGCATATACGGTTCTCAGTACCGTGATCATGGGCCATAAAAGGCTTTATGATATCACGACGGAAAAAGAGTCTCTTTATAATAAGCTGGACTTTAACGATGCGGATGGATTGCGCATCGCGGATCTGGACCATGAGTTTGCCCGGTTAAACGGCTGGAATGCGGAATCGGATGCGGCAACCTTGCTCAGCCATTTGGGTATCGGAGAAGAGTTGTTGCAAATACAAATGAAACAACTCGAGTCAGGGCAGAAGGTCCGCGTTTTATTAGCCCAGGCTTTATTCGGCAATCCCGATATCTTGCTTTTAGATGAACCGACCAACCATTTGGATGTGGAAACATGCCTGTGGCTGGAGGAATTTCTTATTAATTTTGAAAACACCACCATTGTTGTCTCGCACGATCGTCATTTCTTAGATAAGATATGCACCCATGTCGCGGATATTGATTTTAGCAAGATCCAGCTTTATTCTGGAAATTACACGTTCTGGCTGGAGGCAAGCCAGCTGGCCTTAAAACAGCGCAGTGAAGTTCATAAAAGAACTGATGAGAGACGAAAAGAGCTTCAGGATTTTATTGCCCGTTTTAGCGCCAATGCCTCCAAGTCAAAGCAGGCAACCAGCCGCAAAAAGATCTTGGAGAAACTCACCCTTGATGAAATCAAACCATCCTCGCGAAAATACCCTTATCTTGGCTTTGAACAGGAACGCGAAGCCGGAAACGACCTCTTGGATATCAATCGCTTATCCAAATCGATTGACGGCCAGGTGATCTTCGCCAATTTAAGTATTACGATTCAAAAAGGGGACAAGGTCGCCTTTGTCGGGCCCAATAATCTTCTTAAAACGATATTGTTTCAGATCTTAACCGGTGAGATGGCACCTGACAGCGGAGAATTTAAATGGGGGTTTTCCGCCAGCCGAGCGTATTTTCCTAAAGACAGTACAAAATATTTTGATACGGATCTGTGCATCACAGATTGGCTGCGGCAGTATACCACAAACACCGATGAAAATTTTGTGCGCGGATTTTTGGGGCGTATGCTTTTTTCCGGTGAAGAAGCCTTGAAATCAGTCCGCGTTTTATCGGGAGGCGAGCGGGTCCGATGCATGTTCGCGCGCATGATGTTGACCCAGGCCAGCGTGCTCATCTTCGATGAACCCACCAATCATCTGGACTTAGAATCCATAACCTCATTAAACCGCGGCTTAGAAAAGTTTCGCGGAACCATTCTGTTTTCATCCCATGATCATCAGCTCGTGCAATCGGTCGCCAATCGTGTGATTGAGATCACCCCCCAAGGATACATCGATGCCATTAACACGACCTATGATGAATATTTGGAGGATGCCAATACCAGAGAACGCGTAAAAAGATTGTATGCGTAAAACGGATCGCCGTTATAATGAGAACCGGGTAACGCCCTTGGGGATTAAATTTATTTGAAAGGTTGAATATGAAAACACATAAAACAAACTGGCAATCGGCCGGTCAATTCACCGATATTAAGTACCAAAAATCTGAAGGGATCGCGAAGATCACGATCAACCGGCCGCACGTGAGAAACGCCTTTCGGCCCCTGACAGTCCGTGAAATGTCCCACGCTTTAAACAATGCGCGCGATGATGAAAAGATTGGCGTTATCATTTTAACCGGTGAAGGTGACAAAGCATTTTGCTCCGGGGGAGATCAGAAAATTCGCGGCCATGCCGGTTACAAAGATGAGAAAGGCATTGACCGGCTTAATGTTTTGGATCTGCAACGCCAAATCCGAACATGTCCAAAGCCTGTGATTGCGATGGTGGCCGGTTACGCGATTGGCGGCGGGCACATTCTTCACCTTCTTTGTGATTTAACGATCGCGGCGGATAATGCCATTTTTGGCCAAACCGGCCCAAGGGTCGGATCTTTTGACGGCGGTTATGGCGCAAGTTATATGGCACGCATCGTTGGCCAAAAGAAGGCGCGCGAGATTTGGTTTTTGTGCCGCCAATACAATGCGAAACAGGCGCTTGAAATGGGTTTGGTCAATGCCGTTGTTCCATTAAAAAATTTAGAACTTGAAACCATCACATGGTGCAAAGAAATTCTCGCCAACTCTCCGATGGCGATTCGTTGTTTAAAATCCGCGCTCAATGCCGATTGTGACGGGCAGGCCGGCTTGCAAGAACTTGCCGGCAATGCCACCATGCTTTTCTATATGACAGAGGAAGGGCAGGAAGGCCGCAATGCGTTTTTGGAGAAACGAAAGCCGGATTTTTCTAAATTTCCAAAACGCCCGTGAGGTAGTGTCATTGCGAGACTGAATTCTTTAGGCTAAGTACAAAGCAAACTTTTAAAAAGATTGCTTCCCTGCCTGCGGCAGGCAGGACAAAAAACGTTCGCAATGACACAGGGAAAAAATACATAATATGAATCCGTTTAAAATTTGGCTTCTGGCAATCCGCCCCAAAACCCTTTGGGCGGCAATTTCTCCGGTCATGATCGGCTCCGCCATGGCGTTTGCCGATGGAGAATTCCATGCCCTTTACGCCGGCCTCGCTCTTCTGGCAGCCGTCCTTATCCAAATCGGGACAAATCTTGCCAACGATTATTTTGATTTTAAAAAAGGCGCGGATACCGCGGAGCGTATCGGCCCGGTTCGTGTCACGCAGGCCGGTTTGGTTAAACCGCAAACAATGAAACGTGCCGTCATCATTGTCTTTTTGCTGGTAGCACTTATTTCAATTTTTCTTTTTTTCCGTGGCGGCTGGCCGATCGCTGTGATCGCGGTTTTTTCTATTCTCTCCGGAATTTTTTATACGGCCGGGCCTTTCCCGCTGGGTTACGCGGGGCTTGGCGATCTCTTTGTTTTCATTTTTTTTGGGCCCGTTGCGGTGGGAGGGACGTATTATATTCAAACCTTGGACATCAACCCTTTAGTTTTGATCGCCGGACTTGCGCCCGGGCTTTTATCCATGGCAATCTTGACGGTTAACAATATTAGGGATTTGGAGAGCGACCGAAGCGCCGGAAAAAAGACTTTGGCCGTGCGCTTCGGTCGCTCTTTGGCCATGGCGGAATATTTCTATGCGATCGCTCTTTCATCGTTTATTCCGGTTATTTTATTTTTCGTTACGGAAGATTATCCGGCCTCTCTTCTTTCGTCTGTCATCCTTCTCTTGTCTTATCCATCCGTTAAAACTGTCTTCATAAAAACTGACGGCCCTTCCTTAAATCACGCCCTTGCCGCAACCGGCAAACTTCTTTTGATCTATAGCCTCATTTTTGCGATCGGGTGGATGCTGTGAGAATCGCGCAGTGCGCAATTTTTCGATTCTCGCTGCCGCTCACTAAACCTGTTACCGTCCAAAACACGACATTTCAATCCCGTGATGGATTCATTCTTAAACTCACCGATGCGAAAAATCACTTTGGTTACGGAGAAATTTCTCCGCTCAAAGGGTTAAGCCGCGAAAGCACATCCTTTGCCTTCAAAGGAGCATTAACCTTTCGAAAAACAATTTTCAATAGATCTTTTTCCGATGATCCACGAACACTCATGAAGAGTCTCTCAACCCTCGATCACACGACCTGTTCGAGTGTCCTTTTTGGATTTGAAACAGCGTTTCTGAATTTGCTGGCGAATATTTACGGTAAACCCTTTGGAAAACTCTTAAATAAAAATTGTCGTGAAACGATCCGTGTTAACGCGCTTTTAAGCGGCACTGACAATGACACGCTCCGGCAAACGCGCTCTGCCATCAAAAAGGGCTTTCGCGTCATTAAGGTCAAGGTCGGCAGAGGAACGTTGAAAGACGATGCGCGGCTCGTCAACGCCCTTGTCAAAGCCGCGGCGAGCCGCGCTAAAATCATTTGCGATGCCAATCGCGCCTGGAGTCTTAGTGACGCAACCACATTCGCCCGTTTGATAGGTGGGGAGAATATTGAATATATTGAAGATCCCCTGAAAGATGCTGCTCAGCTTAAAATCTTTTATGAGAAAACCAAGGTTCCGATCGCACTTGATGAAACTCTTTTGGAAAAGAAATTTAAACTTTCAAAATATTCGAGTTTTTTAAAAGCTATTATTATCAAGCCGCAAATCCTCGGTGGATTTCAAAGCTCGCTGCACATGATTCATGACGCACGAGAACTTGGAATTAAATCCATCATCAGCTCTGCGTTTGAAAGCAGCATCGGCATTTTCGCGCTTGCAAATTTTTCCGCCAGTCTGGGTGTGATTTCGGATTATGCCGGACTCGATACGTTAAAACGGTTTAAAAACGATTTATGGCAAAGTCCTCTTAATAGGGAACATGGTTCTATTCATCTGAGCAAAATGTTCGAAAAAAGCTTCCTCATCAATGAAAAGAAATTGATCAAAATTTCCAATGACTAAAATTCTTTGCCCCCTCTGGCGGCAGGCACAATATCACCCTCGGCACATTGCTATTATTTCACGCTCGCGAAACATTTCGTTTGTTGATCTTAACAGGATTGTCAGTAAAGTCGCTGACCGTTTAGAGGCCCGCGGTGTTTCTAAAAATTCCCGCGTTGCGATCTTGCTGCCCAATTCCATGGACTATGTCATTTTGCTCTTAGCTTTGTGGCGGATAAAAGCTGTCGCATGCCCCTTAAGCACCCGATTTCCTCATGCGAAAATCAAAACACTCTTAAAGAAAATTTCCTGCCCATTTTTGGTCACTGACGGCGACCGATATTTCGTTTCCGGCGTTTCTTCTTTAACCCTCAATACGATTTCCGGTAACCTCTCCGGGCGAAGTCCCGTGTTCGCGGGACTTCGCCCCCGGAATGGCCACGGGAAACCTGAATCTCAAAAATCCCGGATCAACCTTAACGTCATCACAACCATCATCCTGACATCCGGCAGCAGCGGCACTCCCAAAATGGTTTGTCATTCCTACGCGAATCACTACTTTAATGCCATCGGGTCCAATGAAAATGTCAAAATAGAATCCGGCGACCGTTGGTTTTTGTCGCTTCCGCTTTATCATGTGGGGGGAGTCGCGATACTGTTTCGCACGCTTTTGTCGGGAGCAACGCTTGTGATTCCGGATGAGAATAAAGATCTTGCAAAAATGATTTCCCAATACCAAATCACGCACGTTTCCGTTGTTCCCACACAACTGAGCCGCATGCTTCATAATCCAAGAAATATCAAACATCTGCGGAAATTAAAAGCTATTCTTATCGGCGGAAGCCCGATCTTTAAATCTCTGATTCAAAAATCATTTCATTGGGGGCTGAAGATTTATACAACATACGGTTTGACTGAAATGTCTTCACAAGTTGCGACAACCCAACATCAGGATTCTCGGGCACACTTACTCACGGCGGGACGATTGCTTGCGTTTCGGAAAATAAAGATTTCGAAAACCAACGAGATCCTTGTTCGCGGAGAAACATTGTGCCGGGGTTATCTTAAGGGTAAGAAAATTTTTCTTCCTCTTCATAACGGCTGGTTTAAAACCGGCGATCGGGGAGAGCTGACGAAAGACGGTTATTTGAGGGTTCTGGGCCGCATGGACAATATGTTTGTTTCCGGAGGGGAGAATATTTACCCCGAGGAGATTGAGGCAGTTCTATTGCAGCATCCCGAGATTCACGCTGCGATGGTCGTATCCATGGAAGATGCGGAATTTGGTTCCCGGCCCTGTGCTTTTATCAAATCCCATAAGAAAATCAATTTTGAAAAACTCGTTGATGGACTCGGGCGTAACCTTGCCCGTTTTCAAATTCCGGATGCCTTTTATGCATGGCCGGCTAAAAATTTCTGGGGGGGTCTTAAATGCCAGCGACAGGATTTGATTGGGATATTAAAATCGGGGCGTGGAAATTTACTTTATTCGCGCCAGCGCACTTCGAAATAAAGAGGGCAGAAGAATTTTTTTCTTAGTTTTCTTATTGATGGCCACGTGAACGGTTTTCGCCGTTCCCACATTTCTTTTTTTCGCGTCATACAACATATACTCCAAAACAAACGACGTTGTCCCGATCCTGGCAATTCTCACATGAATCGCGATCGGATCACCCACGAATAAAGGGGCCTTATAATCGGCCCGGGCGTGGACAATGGGAATGAAAAAATTTGTCTTTCGAAGGATCCGCGCAAATGAAAAACCAATCTTCTCTAAATACTTTTCGTAGGCGTCATGAACCATGCGAAACTGATTGCCGAAAAAAAGGATTCCGGCGGCATCGGTATCGTGCATTTTGACTGTTGTGTTGTAAACAAACATATTTTGACCTCGCATTTTTGTTGGTGGAATTATAACACCTTCTCCTTTACGATAAAGTTATTTTTCATATAAGTTAAAAACAAACTTTATTTCTACGCATTGTTGACAAACAATTAAAAATCTGTAAGATAGGGGGCGATTGACTTCTAAAATAACCACGAACAAAAAGTATTTTGAGGGGATATGAATCAACGCGCACTCGTTGCAGAGTTCATTGGAACATTCGCATTGATTTTTATCGGTGTTGGAGCCATTGCCAGCAATTCTATTTCGGGCGGACAATCCGGACTCGTTGGCATCGCTCTGGCTCATGGCATTATCCTGGCAACGCTGATCAGTGCCACCGCCGCTATTAGCGGCGGGCATCTTAATCCTGCCGTTACCCTGGGGTTGTTCGCTGCAAAAAAAATCAATCTTACCAATACCATCGGTTATGTGATCGCGCAGTGTGCCGGCGCCATTGCCGCCGCCGCACTCATTACAATTGCCATCCCCCATGATGTTTTAACGGCCGTGAATTTTGGAATTCCCGCACTCGGCGCCAACATCACCCCCACCATGGGCTTGATCACTGAAATCATTTTGACATTCTTTCTTGTCTTTGTCGTTTACGGAACCGCTGTTAGCAAGCATGCCCCAAAAGTGGGAGGCCTGTTTATTGGCCTAACCGTTACGGCGGACATTCTCATGGGAGGACCCATCACCGGTGCCGCGATGAATCCGGCGCGTTATCTGGGGCCAGCGCTTGTGGGAGGAAATTTAACAAACCTTTGGCTTTACTGGGTGGGGCCTGTTATCGGCGGAGTACTTGCGGGAATGTTATACAGCAAGTTGCTTGATGATGCATAATTTTTAAATTTGCTTGTTCGAAAGGAGTTGATATGCCGGAACGCAAAGGTGTCGTCACGATGAAAGGGAGTCCCGTAACTCTCGTCGGCAATGAAGTCACGGTGGGCCAGGCAGCACCTGATTTTACTGTGGTTGCTCATGATTTATCAACGGCAACCTTAAGTCAATTTAAAGGGAAGAAAATTATCATTTCCGCTGTTCCATCGCTCGATACACCCGTGTGCGATCGGGAAACAAAACGTTTTAACCTTGAAGCGGGCAAACTGGGAGCTGATGTTATTGTTCTGACCATCAGTATGGACTTGCCCTTCGCTCAAAAACGTTGGTGCGCCGCTTCCAACGCGACAAATATCAAAACACTCTCAGATTACAAAATAGCATCGTTTGGAAATGCCTATGGCGTTTTTATCAAAGAATTTCATCTTCTGGCCCGCTCAATCTTTGTTATCGATACCAAAGGAATCATTCAATACATTCAAATCGTCAAAGAAATTGCCACAGAACCCAAATACGATGACGTTTTGAATGCGGTAAAAAATCTTAAATAATCTTTTAAACAAAGGGAGGTTATCATGTCTCACACATTGCCAAAATTGCCTTACGGTTATGATGCGCTCGAACCGCATATCGATGCCAGGACCATGGAAATTCATCATACAAAGCATCATCAAGCCTATATCGATAACTTGAATAAAGCGGTTGATGGAAAAGAAGCCGTTGCCGGTAAAACGGCCGAACAATTGATCTCGGATTTGAATTCTGTCCCCGAAGACATTCGTACTGTCATCCGCAATAATGCCGGCGGCCATGTCAATCACTCCCTATTCTGGAAACTCATCGGACCCGAAGCCGGGGGGGAACCCATCGGAAAATTAGCCGACGCCATTAAGAAAGATATGGGAAGTTTTGCGGTATTAAAGGAAAAATTTGAAACCGCCGCCAAGACAAGATTTGGAAGCGGTTGGGCCTGGCTTTCGATTGATAAAAGCGGAAAGCTGGAAGTTCACTCCACCGCTAATCAAGACAATCCTTTGATGGATGGAAAAAAAGGAATTATCGGTTTGGATGTTTGGGAACATGCCTATTATTTAAAATATCAGAATCGCCGTCCCGATTATATCGCAGCATTTTGGAATATACTCAATTGGAATGCGGCTGAAGAAAATTATCAGCAGGCATTAAGAAAATAATTTTTCACAAAAAATTAAAAACGTTAGAAAAACGTTCGAAAATGGCTTGACAGCACAGAACATCGCAATATACTAAATGTAGTACTGGTGAGCTTTTCTAATACCATATTTAGTATTCCATAAACGTTACAAACCCCCCATCAGCCGTATGACCTTGAGGCGCATACCAACGCAATGCTCGCACAACCAAAATTCAATGAGACACCTAAGAAGTTTTCGTATCATCCAACCTATTTTTATTCATAAGGAGGCATGAACCCATGCTTCAAAGCCTGGCAATAACCGATGATATCAAGGTAAAAAAACGCAACGGCCAGCTCGTGGCATTTAATATCCACCGTATTACCAACGCCGTTGGAAACGCTTTTAAAGATAGTCATGGGTTCCCGCGTGAATCTGACCTTCCAACCCCGATGACCGGTGATATCACAAAAATTGTCAACTGTGTTTATGGTGTTTTAAAGGCGCGCGCGGCCACGAAGGAAAGTTTAACCGTTGAAGAGATCCAGGATGAGGTCATCCGCCAGCTTTATGAAAACGGTTTTAAAGATGTTGGGGGAAATTACGCGGATTACCGCCGCAAACATGCGGCACAGCGCTCACTCTTTGAATTGTATAAGTCCCTCAAACGTGATGGCAAGGTTGTTTCCTTTAAACCCGAAAAGATTACCATCGCCATCGCCAAAGCTTTTCGCGCCGCTAACAATGGAATCTTGTCCGATATCCTTTTAGTACAGGCCAAAAAACTTTCCGATAAGGTTGTCGATGAGATCCGCAGGATCTGGCCTCAGGGGAAAGAAATTCAAATCGAAGACATCCAGGACCTGGTTGAAAAAACCCTGATGACATCCGGCTATTATGATGTCGCCAGGCGCTATATTCTTTATCGCGCCGAACGTAATAAATCCCGGCGTATCCAAAACCTTCCCCAGGAAACACCGATGGAATGGTCAAAAACTTTTACCATCAAAGACGAATCCGGAAAAGACGAAACACTTCACCTGCACGACCTGCTTTTTCAAATCCGTTCATGTTGTGACGGCCTCGAAGGCGTTATGGCGGATGCGATTTTGCGCGAATCCATTAAAAATTATTTCAATGGGATTACAAAAAAACAGATCGGCCTTTCGAATATTTTGGCCGCACGATCTTTGATCGAAGTTGAGCCCAACTACAGTTTTGTTGCCGCCCGTCTTTTACTTCTACAATGTTATGCGGAAGCTTTGGGAACCGAAGCCAGTTTCGAAACGATCAAGACCGAATACTCAACTTATTTTTCCGATTATATTAAAAAAGCTGTCGAACATGAATTGTTAAGCCCTGACCTTTTAACCTTTGATCTCAAATATCTTGGCTATCAACTTCAACCGCGAAGAGATTTTCTTTTCCGCTACATGGGCCTGCAAACGCTTTATGACCGCTATTTTATTCACTGGGATGAACGCCGTTTGGAGCTGCCGCAAATCTTCTGGATGCGTGTTGCCATGGGGCTTGCCCTGCCGGAAGGAAAAAATAAAAATGAAAAAGCGGTCGAGTTTTACAATGTTTTATCGACATTTCGTTTTACCTCTTCGACGCCGACATTGTTTAACTCCGGAACACAACACGCCCAGTTATCATCCTGTTTCTTAACAACGGTTGGCGATGATCTCAATCATATTTTCAAGTGTATTCAGGACGATGCCATGCTTTCAAAGTGGAGCGGCGGCCTGGGCAATGATTGGACCAATGTCCGGGCCATGGGTGCGCGCATCAAAGGAACAAACGGTAAAAGCCAGGGTGTTATCCCGTTTTTGAAAGTTGCCAACGACACCGCCGTGGCCGTCAATCAAGGGGGAAAACGTCAGGGGGCGATGTGCGCGTATTTGGAAATTTGGCATTTGGATATCGAAGAATTTTTAGAACTTCGCAAAAATACCGGTGATGACCGACGACGCACGCATGATATGCACACCGCCAGTTGGATTCCGGACCTTTTTATGAAACGCCTTAAAACCAATGGCGATTGGACGCTGTTTAGTTCGAATGAAGTCCTGGATCTGCACGACCTTTACGGACAGGCTTTTGAAGCACGTTACGAAAAATACGAAACCCTGGCCAAAGACGGAACAATCAAACAATTTAAAGTCATGCCGGCCATTCAGCTTTGGCGAAAAATGCTCAGCATGCTTTTTGAGACCGGCCATCCCTGGATCACCTGGAAGGATCCGTCCAATATTCGTTCACCGCAAGATCATTCGGGTGTTATCCACAGCTCGAACCTTTGCACGGAAATTCTTCTCAATACCTCAAAAGAGGAAACCGCTGTTTGCAATTTGGGATCTGTAAACCTCGCCGCTCACACAACAACCACCGGCTTAAACCATGAATTATTAAAAGAAACAATCCTGACGGCTGTCCGCATGCTGGATAATGTTATCGACATCAACTATTACCCGACGATTGAAGCCAGGAACTCAAACACCAAACATCGGCCGGTTGGTTTGGGGCTCATGGGTTTTCAAGATGCGCTCTATATTCTCAACGAAAGTTACGCATCAACTCAAGCGGTTGAATTTGCCGATGAAAGCATGGAAGCCATTTCGTATTATGCCATTCTCGCATCCATTGAACTGGCCAAAGAACGGGGGGCTTATAAAAGTTTCCCGGGGTCAAAATGGAGCCGCGGGCTTCTGCCGATTGATACACTGGATCTCCTTGAAAAAGAGCGCGGAGGATATCTTTCGGTTGACCGCAGCAAGCGCATGAACTGGGATTTATTGCGCGATGAAATAAAGAAGTACGGCATACGAAATAGCAATGTCATGGCCATCGCTCCCACAGCCACGATCGCCAATATCACCGGTGTTACCGCGTCCATCGAACCGGTGTATAAGAATGTTTTTGTTAAAAGCAACCTCTCCGGTGAATTTACGGTCATCAATGAATTTTTAATTACGGATTTAAAACGGTTGGGGCTTTGGGATCAAGAGATGATCAACGATTTGAAATATTTTGACGGCAGTGTTCAGGAGATCGCCCGCATTCCGCAAGATTTGAAAGCCAAATACGCAACCGCCTTTGAAATCGAATACGAGTGGATCATTGAAGCCGCCAGCCGACGGCAAAAATGGATCGACATGGGGCAAAGCTTAAACCTCTATCAAGCCAAACCCAGCGGTAAGAAAATAAGCGACATGTACACCTTGGCCTGGGAAAAAGGCCTTAAGACAACGTATTATTTGCGGTCCATGGGAGCAACCCGCATCGAGAAAAGTACGCTCGACATCACCAAATATCATAACGTCGTTGGACAAAGACAACGTACGGAAACGGCCGTTCCCGCGCCACAACCGACGAAAACAGAATCGCACGAATGTGAAGCCTGCCAATAATTCGTATTGTTGAGACTCGAATTTAGAAATAAATATTTTTTAGAAGGGAAGGTTCATGATGTCTTTAAGCAACGCTCGACTTTCAGAATGCGGTGCATCGGGATCAATTATTCGTATGACCAAGGACCGCGTATCGGCTGAGAATAAATGTCTCATCAATAACGGCCGCACGGTTGATGTCAATCAACTGGTCCCCATCAAATACAAATGGGCCTGGCATTATTATTTAGATGGCTGCGCCAATCACTGGATGCCGACGGAAGTTTCGATGCAGCGCGATATCGAACAATGGCGCGACCCGAAAGCCTTCACGGACGATGAGCGTCACGTCATTAAACGCAATCTCGGATTTTTTTCAACCGCCGAAACACTTGTCGGAAATAATATTGTTCTTTCCATCTACAAAATGGTCGACAATCCGGAATGCCGTCAGTACTTGCTGCGTCAGGCCTTTGAAGAGGCCATCCATGTTCATGCCTTTCAATACATCATTGAATCGCTTTCGATGGATCAGGGTGAGCTGTTTAATATGTACCGCGAAAATAAAGAAATCTATGAGAAGGATGAATTTTCGATGAGTTGCACCGATGGTGTTGTTGATAAAAATCTTGACCTGGCAACAACCGATGGGAAACAAAAATTTTTAAACAATCTTATTGGTTTCTATGTGGTGACCGAAGGGATTTTCTTTTACAGCGGTTTTGTCACGATGCTTTCATTCGGCAGACAAAACCGCATGCCCGGAACCTGTGAACAGATCCAATACGTTTTGCGTGATGAAAGCATTCACATGAATTTCGGCATTGAACTGATTAACGGCATCATTGATGAGAATCCGGATGTTTGGACCGATGAGTTTAAACAGTTTATCCTCATACGCATCAAAAAAGCCGTTGAATTGGAAGTGAGTTATGCGCAGGAATGTTTACCGCACGGTGTCCTCGGATTAAACGTTCATTTGATCCGTGAATATGTTCAGTATATTGCCGACCGGCGTTTGGAAAAACTCCGCCTGCCAAAACAATATAATTCTGATAATCCTTTTCCCTGGATGAGCGAGGTCATTGATCTTAAGAAAGAAAAGAATTTCTTCGAAACGCGCGTGACCGAATACCAAACCGGCGGGGCGCTCGAGTGGTAAATTAAACCCATGCCTTGTTCTGACAGTTCCTCAAGCCTTTCTATTCGCGTTGATCAAAGTGAATGTCTTCTTGGCTTTGATTTCGCCAAGATCACCTGCGGCCGCGCCATTGACACTCAAAAACCCTTTGAAAAATATTGCCAGGGAAAAACTTTATCACAGATCCTCAACCTTGACTTAACGAAGACACTCCACTCTCTTTCATTTACGGACGAGGAAGAGCAATTCATTTTTCATTTGGAATGGGATGTCCTGCGCGCGGCGATTGCCGAATACTTGGGAATTGATAAGGAGGGAGTTGATCGCGAGCGTTGCAAGATCTCATCAATCACACACGATGAAAAAGGAACTGAAATTGCCCTGGTGATCCTGCCACCTAAAGCCCTGCCCAAAATCCTGCCCTGCAGTTTGTCGAATAACTAAAATCATTAAGTCGATTCTTTACCCTTGGCCATAACAACTTTACCGGTTCGCACAAGCTCAATAATACCGAACTTCTTCAATTGGCCTTCGAGCTCATCGAGTTCATCGGTGCTTCCGGTCTGCTCAATGATCATGGCGTCTTTCGCAGAATCAATGGGGTGGGCATGAAAACTTTTAAGAAGTTTTACGATCGCCGTTTTTTGCGTTGACTGATAGCGCACTTTAATAAGCATCATTTCTTTTTCAATCGCATCCACAAAAGTATGTTCACCGGCATGAATGACATCAATAAGCTTTGCGGCCTGTTTGATAATCTGATCAAGTGCTTCCGGATTTCCACGCGCGGTAATCGTCATTCGGGAAAAGAGGGGATTCACCGTTGGGGAAACAACCAACGAATCAATATTATAACCGCGGCGCGCGAACACCAGCGCGACGCGCACCAGGACCCCGGGTTTATTGCTCACCAGCAAGCTGATGGTGTGAATATCTTTTTGGATTTTATTTTTCATCAGGTGCTTCCTATCGGCTTTTCCAGTTTTGCATTTGCTTTTGGCGGCTCAATGATCATGTGGTAAGCCGACTTGCCGGCCGGAATCATCGGAAACACATTGTCTTCTTTGATGACTTCCGCATGAATAAGGCAGGGGCCTTTATAGCTCATCGCCTGCGTTAACACATCGCGCGCTTCTGCGGGTTTTCCGATATGAAAACCTTTGATGCCGTAAGCCTCGGCCAATTTCACAAAATCCGGGTTTCCTTCCAGGTCCACACCGGAAAGCCGGTTGTCAAAAAATAATTCCTGCCACTGGCGCACCATCCCTAAATATTTATTATCGATGATAAGAATTTTCACCGGCAATTTATGGACAAACACCGTTGCCAATTCAGAAAGGGTCATCTGAAAACCGCCGTCGCCGCAAATCGCCACAACCAGGTTGTCCGGCTTTCCAAATTGAGCGCCAATCGCGGCAGGAAAGCCAAACCCCATGGTTCCGGCGCCGCCGGATGTGATCCAATGATCGCAAGTGTCGGTCCGATAAAATTGCGCGGCCCACATCTGATGCTGGCCCACGTCGGTTGTTACGATCGCTTTCCCCTTGGTTACTTTGTAAAGTTCATCGAGAACGAGCTGGGCGGTCAGGCCGCGCTCATTGCTGTACTTTAATGGAAATTCTTTTCGGTAAAACGAAAGCTCCTCCAGCCAGGTTTTTGTTTCAAGAGGCTGGACGTATTTGATCAATTCCTCAACAATCACTTTGGCATCACCGATGATAAAAGCATCGGGCTTCACGATCTTGTTAATTTCCGCGCCATCAATGTCAATGTGAAGTTTCTTGGCGCCGATACAAAATTCCGCGTTATTACCGTTGATACGGTCATCCCATCGTGAGCCAACCGATAAAATCAAATCACACCGGGTCAATGCTTTGTTGGCATAGGCTGTGCCGTGCATCCCGAGCATGCCGAGCGAAAGGGCGTGGGTTTCCGGAAATGCGCCTTTCCCTAACAACGTATTTGTTACGGGCGCTTTTAATTTTTCGGCTAAAGCCTTAACGGCTTTGTCAGCTCTGGCAATCACCGCGCCGTGGCCGATCAGTAAAAGCGGTTTCTTCGACGCGTTAATTAGTTTTGCCATTTTGACAAGCTCGGCCTTTGAAGGCTTGCCGGAGAGTTTATAGCCCGGCAGATCCATCTCCGGATCAAGAGGTGCTGTACATGGAGCTGATGTTATATCTTTGGGAAGGTCCAAAAGAACGGGCCCGGGCCTGCCGGTGCTGGCAATATGAAAAGCTTCCTTGATGATACGTGGAATATCGTTGGTATTTTTTACAAGATAACTGTGTTTAACAATAGGCATGGAAATACCAGCGATGTCTGCTTCCTGAAAGGCATCTTTGCCAAGCATGGCGGTGATGGTCTGGCCGCAGAGAACGATCATCGGCACTGAATCCATGTGGGCGGTCATGATACCGGTAACGGTATTTGTCGCGCCGGGGCCGCTGGTGACCAGCACAACTCCGGGCTTGCCGGTTGCCCGCGCATAGCCGTCGGCCATATGAGTCGCGCCTTGTTCGTGGCGCACGAGGATCAATTTGATCTTTGAACCAACGAGAGCATCAAAGATGGGAATGGCCGCGCCGCCGGATAGACCAAAAATATATTCCACGCCAAAGTTCTCCAAACAGCGGATAAGAGCTTCGGCGCCGGTCATAGTTTTTGGGAGAATTTTCATCATAACATCATCCTTTAAAAAATTAAAATTGAATAAACAGAACAAAATAATAACATAAATTCGATAAAATATGCAAGGTTTGTTTTGGTGAAGGGGATCAAAAACACAAACGCCTCACCCGGATATTACCGGATGAGGCGCTGTGTAGAATGGCTGCAAGACTTATTTATTATTCTTGATCGTCTTCACCCTAATATCAGAATTCCTTGTCGTTGCCATTGGCAAACTTTTTCCGTACGACACAATAACATTATCAAAATTCACCTTTTGATTATCGGAAAGGAGGTGGCCTCTCGGCGCAGAGCAAAAAAGACGGACACGGATCATTACAGTTCCCAGGGGGATTGGCGCCTTATTAAAAGATAACGTGAGCCAACGATCATAGTCGGTAAGTGATATCAAATGCTGACGCCTGACATCACCGATTTTAACGCCCCCACTGTTAATAAATTCAACCAACAGCCCGGCCGTCACTTGTACATCACTCCTTGCTGTGCTTCGAAAGGCAACCGAGGCAGAGATTATATTATTCTGGATGGCAGTTCTCGGGATATTCTTACGAAATATATCCTGATAAACTGTAGACAAGAAATCGTCATTCGGAGACCTGACTTTGGTTATAAATTGAATGGAGTAGGAACCCTGCTGAGGCGATCTGTCATCAACAACTAAAAGTGGCTGATTATCCAGATAAATGATGTTCCAGTCATGGATGCCGTTTTCAAAACCGGGATTGAGTAAAGCCGTCCGCAGCGGGGGAGGCGTAATCGGCTGTGTTGATAAGACCGCATCATCAAAATAAATAGGACCGCCGCTACCGATATAATTGCCCGTTGGCCGATAATAAAATAATTCCAACTTGACCTTACTGGTACCTGTTGGTGCTGTTTCCGAAACGTATAATTGGCGCCAATTCGTTTGGCCTCCGATAACCGATTGTTTCGAATATACTGAACTTTCATTAAATAATGGATACACATCATGGCCATGATAAGTCCGATGCGTGAATACACGACCGTAGGAGTTTCTGGGAATGGCGGAGTCTTCCAAGCGGCCGGTCAAGGAGTTGTCTAAGATGTTTAAGGTCTCTGGGAACGCTGTTTGCCAATCCCCGTTTGAGATTTGCCCAGACAAATTCGTCGGGATTAAGCTCAGGTGCGTATCCTGAGAAGTGAAAGGGGTGGATTCGAGGAGATTCTCCAAGGAGTTTATGGATGAGTTTGGCTCGGTGGAGAGGACTTCTATCCCAGAGAAGAACGATGGGGCCTTTGAGGTGGTGGCAAAGATGCCGGAGGAATTGTCCGACTTG
>OBEQ012005612.1_pt1 | contig 17119 bp, 15 predicted proteins | sample 1670901 | NCBI WGS metagenome assembly OBEQ01 (sample SAMEA104232315, study PRJEB22302) | groundwater metagenome | biome: forest; feature: aquifer; material: groundwater | place: USA | collected 2011-08-07 | depth 5.4 m
GCAAAAGTTGATGTCAATGGGCAGAGGATTATTCAAAACATGCGGAACTTCGTCTACAACAATGTTTCATTTTTGAAACGATCAGCACATAATTTTGAATCAACCTGGATATTATGAATTCAAATTACCTAACAATTAAATTACCAATTTCTTGAAATGTTTACCAGTGAACTTCGATGCCCTATTCTCTCTCCTATAATGTTGCAGTTGTCTCCCATCATGTAATCTTAATAGGTTAGAATTTTAATAGGAGAGTCGTTTTTAAGGATCTGAGTAATCGATCCTTCGTCGCTTAGGTAAAATGTAAAAAATTATGGCCAAATCTAAAAGTTTTACTTACCCATTTCCCTTTACGGATTTAATGCCACGAGCCGTAGAGATTGCCGCCATTTATAGTGAAAAACCGGAATACAAGGGTATCTACATTTTTGAAGGGACTATTCAATACGGAAAGATTTCATCACCCAAAATGGCCGGTGAATATCAACTAACAGGGGAAATGATTGTCATCACTATTGTGAAAAAACCTCTTCTTGTGCCGTGGAAACTGATAGAAAAGCAAATTGAAATATTACTGACGACAGAAATAGAAGAAGTTCAAAATTTTATTCGTCAGGCTGAAAAATCTTTATTAGACGATCAATAATCCTTCCAGCCACCACACGAGCTTGTTGGGGATCTTCTGCAGCAGATATTGATTTCGCGGCCTCGATCAAGCCGCCAATAAACACGTTAGTTACCATCGCAGCATACATCTGGGCTAATTCACTTTCTCCTGTATAATGATCGATAACACTTTTTAGTTGGGCTCCGCCAAATCTCTTGTCAATATCATGCCATCGTTCCAGACCTAAAACCGCAGGGCCGTCGAGCAAAATTATTTGTCGAAACTCTTGATCCACACAGCGATCGAGAAAAACTCCCAATCCTTTGCTTATTGTTCTCCAACCAGATTTCAGATCTATCTTCAGAACGTCCTGCATAAGTTCACTTTCGATTTGCTCAGTGACCGCCTTGAATAAAGCTTCTTTTCCAGGATAGTGATGATAAAGTGCACCTCGCGTAACCTCAGCATGCTGCACAACATCTTCCACAGATGTATTGGTGAATCCATTACATCCAAAGAGTTTTCGGGACACTGCAATTAATTTTTTTTGCGTTGTATCCGAGCGTTCTTTCTGTGTGCGTTTTACCATTGTCGTATCTTTAAACTTGTGACTTTTTCATTATTAATAAAAAAGGGGCTTATGCAGCCCCGTTCATATCAATAGATTAATTTTACTCGACCGGATTACGATAAATTTTTATTTACGAAATCCCAGTTTACTAACGCCCAAAATGCTTCCATGTATTTGGGGCGCGCATTTCTATAGTCGATATAGTAAGCATGTTCCCAAAGGTCAACAGTTAGGATTGGCGTAACGCTGGCGTCAGTTAACGGCGTAGCGGCATTACTTGTGTTAACAATAGCAACACTGCCGTCAGCCTTTTTAACCAACCAGGTCCAAGACGAACCGAAATTATTAATTGCACTGTTGGTAAATTCTTCTTTGAATTTTGCAAAAGAACCAAATGCCGCGCTAATAGCTTCAGCGACCTGGCCAGATGCCTCACCACCGCCGTTTGGGCTCAGACAATGCCAATAAAATGTGTGATTCCAGATCTGAGCTGCATTGTTGAAAATACCGCCTTGAGCTGTTTTGACAATCTCTTCTAAAGATTTTGAAGCGAGCTCAGTATCCTTAACCAGACCATTCAATTTATCTACATAGGTTTGGTGGTGCTTGCCGTAATGATATTCTAAAGTTTCTTCGGAAATATGAGGAGCTAATGCGTCTTTCGGATAGGGTAGTGCGGGTAATTCAAATGCCATTGTATATTCCTTTTTAATCAAGACAATTTAATCAAGCTAATTTGGTCAAGACAGTGATCAAACATGTAATCGATACTCTCCGCCATGAAAATATATTTTTCTACCAGCAAACAAAATCTCACAAGTTCATTTTAATGTTATATAGCAGAGGGACTTTATCAAACTTATTGTCAGGTTTCCAACTTAGCTCACAGGTTCAGAATTAAGGTTTTAGCTCGGAGTACGGCTTGGTGTCTACAATTCAAGACAACAGCTTTCTGCCTCTGAACGGTAAATATTCGAGTGATATTCTTTACCCACCTACTGAAACTTTCACGAATGAGTTATATTCAGTTATCAGCAGAACCATAAAAGTATGTGAATTAGCCAACAAACTGAACCGAAAACCTTTCTCTTCTCTAGACTTAGAGGTTAGTGACGGCTAGGATCTTAACCCTATTAGGTACACCCTGAATACTCAATTCTAATTTTGTATCTTACCTATGTTGAACAATTGGCCAAAACAACAATAACAATCCAGGCTTTTAATTAATTTAGTGTACTGATATGAGTTTATTTAAAAAGATGGTGCGGGTAGTTATTCCTGCATGGAAAAGTTCTGACCCTGTTGAGCGAATAGCTGCAATCACCCAGCTTGTTGATCGGGAATTATTAGAATCAATTCTGAAGAAAGAAGAAAACCCTCAGGTTAAAGAGAGTGCGCTTTACGCATTGAACCAACTTGAGCTTGCTTCGTTGGCGCGTAAAACACTGGTGGAACGTGAACGCATAGAGGCAGTAGAACAATTAAAAAATCAAATCTTATTGGCGGAATTAGCTAAAACATTAAAAGATTCTCCGGCGAGATTTGAAGCTGTAAAAAAACTTGAAGATCAAAAACTTCTCGGAGCGATAGCGAGGGATTCACTTGATCAAGATACACGCGTAGCGGCAATCGAGCGTCTCGACGACGAGCGCGTATTAATTGAAATCGCCTTAAATGATCCTCATTTTGGGCCTCGCCTTTCAGCAACTGCCAAGGTTAAGAGCCAAAAGATTTTGTCCTCTGTTGCTCGAGTTGATAAAGATTACATGGTGAGAATGGCAGCGCTTAGTAAGCTCACCGATCAACGTCTTATCGCAACTATTGCCGAGAACGATCAGAGCGAGCAGGTCCAGATTAGAGCGATAGAAATACTCAATGATCAGGATCTTTTAAAATCCATCGCTTTTTCTGACATTTCAAATCAAGCTGTTTTATTAGCAACTAAAAAATTGCAGGATAGAGAAGTTGTCAAACAGATAAAGGATAAACATTACCAACTGGGGAAAAAAGCTTACGAAAAGCTGAAATATGATCAAGCTTTTCCAAAATTTCAGATGTCCGCAGAATTGGGGCATCCTGAAGCACAGTTCGAACTCGCTACTATGTATCATTTAGGACAATACGTCTCTCAGGATATCAAGTCCGCCTTCAACTGGTTTAAAAATTCTGCTCAACAAGGTTTTGCTCCAGCACAGCATAGCCTGGGCATCTTCTACGTCTTTGGAGATGTTGTTATTAGAGATGAAACTGAAGCTGAAAAATGGTGGGTCAAAGCGGCCGAACAAGGATTTACCCAGGCGCAATTTGATTTAGGAAAACTCTATGCAACCGGACAGGGAATTCCGAAGGATAAAGCCGCTGCAAAAATATGGTTAACCAAGGCCGCTGAGAAAGGAAATCTTCGCGCCAAAGCCGCATTAATCGAATTAATTCCAGTAAATTAATTCAATCTTTCAATCTAGACTTATTCTTCCCCAAAAATTTCTAAAATCAGCTAGGTATCAAATTTGATCTGCTAGCGTTGCTCGATCTCACTCCCACGTCAAATAGCTATTTTTTTTCAGGCTCTGCAGAGTATGACTAACTAGTTCGCGTTTTATCCAAAAATACGGAAAAGTATCCGTAATCAAACAGCAGATATTTTTTGTTCTCTTTCCACTCAATTCAAATTCATTCGTCGACATAATTAACAAGATTCTTAAAATTTAATCTTTATCGAGATGAAAAACTCGTATTTTAATTATTCTTGCGCCTCTTATCGTAAGAATCGTATATTTTTTTTACTTAATTTCCTAGCAAAAATACATATTTGTCGAGTAGTTATACAAATATTACAAACACTACACATTTATACAAATAGTATGCTTCAAGCTATTGATATTTATTTTGTTTAAATTCTTGGCAAAATTTTTGCTAAGAGCTGGTTTCATATCCAAATCAATTGATTCAAAAAATTAATTTTTGAGCACTAGGTCCGAAGGTGGAGTTACCCATGAAAGTTGTAAAAGCACTTACAAGTGCACTATCGTTATTCGTTGTTATTGTTAGTCAGTCCGCAAACGCTGGGTCGATTCTCCGCATCTCTGATGGAGTACCAGCACATACTGTTGTAGTGACAGATCCCGATTTAGATGCTGATGGTGAAACAATGGCATTTCACTCTGCGGGAATGGGCACATGGAATTTGGCTTTCTCCCTCGCAACCGGTAATAACGGCTCAGTTTCCGGATTACCCTCAATGGAGCTTTCCGCAACGGCTTTCGGACGTGGTAAGTTGGATGTGTGGTTCATACAGGACGGTTTTACTCTCACGCCAGCCAGCATAACTAGCACGTTGGGAAGTACTATGGCTAAAAGTGCTGGCACAGGATCATACATCATTCAGGAAACATGTGTTCTGGATGGCAACACCAATTTTGATTGCAACCCAGCAACCAACTCTGCCGCATCACCACTATCACATTCACAAGTGAATGCTCCTACAACAATCGCTGGTCTTGTCGAAGAAAAACTTTTTCCGGGCGATGGAAACACGACAGATTATGCCATTGCAATCCACGTCATATTTAATCACTTGAAGCTGGCACACAGCTCCATAGATTCTAATATTGTAGTTCCTGCACCCGCTACATTGGCGCTGGTACTCATTGGATTCCTCGGACTTGGCGCCGCACGCCGAAAAGGCCAAATCGTCTAACCGCTCCAACTAATAGATCTTCAAAACCCGGCTGATTGCCGGGTTTTTTCTTTCAGTCGCACAAGAATCGGGTGGCGCCGAATTTTATCTTATGGAATCATCAACGCATTCATCATTACTCCATATGAGAATGCTAGTTATGCCATACTCGACAAAAGAATATGATCTGATCTCTGATGTCATAAATTTCTTGACTGAACATGCCGATGAGCACCTCTTTTTAGAGCAAATCGCCCAAGAGTTCGGTGTTAGTGAGTTCCATTTTCAACGTCTTTTCTCACGTTGGGTAGGGATTTCTCCGAAGCGATTTCTACAGTTTATTCATAAAGAAAACGCAAAAAAACTTCTCGCTGATTCGCAGTCCGTGCTTCAAACCAGTCTGGATTTAGGTTTTTCCAGCCCCAGTAGATTACATGATTTATTTGTACAGTGTGACGCCGTCACTCCGGGGGAATGGTCCTATGAAGGAGAAGGTCTCACAATTCGTTATGGCTTCCACTCAACTCTTTTCGGACTATCTCTTTTGGGGTTAACTGAACGCGGTATTTGTCATCTAACATTTTTAAAATCAAATGAGAAACAAATTTATCTTGAAGAGCTAATTAGATTGTGGCCAAAAGCCAACATTGTTAGTGATCAGACAACCACTGCGGCGACAATCGATCGGATTTTTAACAAAAAAGCTCACCGCAATGAGCCGCTCTACGTCTTATTGAAAGGAACAAATTTCCAGATAAAAGTTTGGGAAGCTCTACTGAAAATACCTACCGGCACACTCAGTAGCTACAGCGATTTGGCAATGAATATCAATTCTCCGTCTGCATCACGCGCAGTGGGATCAGCGATCGGGGCAAATAAGATAGGTTACCTCATCCCCTGTCATCGGGTTATTCAGAAAAATGGTCAATTTGGTCATTATCGATGGGATGATTCTCGAAAAAAAATCATGCTGGCTCGCGAGTCTGCCCACGATGTTTGTTGAAGAGCCGTCATATTCAAATCAAAGATGTATAACGACGTTTCTTGGCTTGTTCCTGTATAAAACGAATAAAATCATCGAAAAATGTCCGTTGCTGCTTTTTGAGAAAAATTGCTTTCCAATGCATAGGAAAACCAAATTCTCCAATAGGTCTACCGACAATTCGCCCTTCTTTGATAGCACCATCAGCCGTCCAGCGTTGAGCTAGTCCCACGCCAAATCCAGCAGCTACTATGTCGATGATGGCAGCAGGTTGAGCCACATGGCTAAATGAATTCAATTCAACATTGTTTGGCTTTAACCATTCGTTGTAAAGCACCGATTTTTCAAGATCCATGTGATAAATTAGATCAATGCCATGACAATCTTTAATCGTCACAAATTTAGTTGAGTAGAGTTCATGATTTGGCGGCATGATGGTAATAAGTTCATCGTCATAAAGAGGAACAATTTCCAAATCAGCAGTTTCGTTACAGTCTACAACAACAGCCATATCAATATTTCGCGCACGGATTTCCGCAAGACTGTCATTAGCATGTTGAATATGAAGCTCTACGTTAGGGTATAAATCGCGAAAATTTTTCATCACCTCTGGAAGCCAAACGAGAGTCATGGTGGGATCAAGACTGATACGTAATTTGCCCGTCTCTCCCATTGAGTAGCGATCGACGAACATTTCGAGATGGCGCATCTCATTCAGAACTTTCTCTCCTTGGGTCAGAAAACTTTCTCCCGTATCTGTAAGAATCATCCTTTTTTTGGTCCGCTGGAACAATGGTCGTCCTATATATGCCTCTAGTTCAGATAACTGCTGGCTCAGTGCTGGCTGCGAGATATTTAGTGAATCTGCAGCGCGGGTAAGATTTCCAATGTCCGCTATAGCTTTGACCAGTTTAATTTGCCGTATCTCTAATCCACGCATGCCTTTTCGGTCCTCGGTATACTCTATTGCAGTCTATTTTCTCAACCACTGAAAAAGAAATTGAATCCAATCCAGATGTATAGCGACCCACGAACACAATTTAACATAATTATGACTTATTGTTACCATACTAATAATCTATTTTACTTATTTAACATTTATTGCCATTCTAGTTGGTAAGCCATCCCAGGCGGTATTCGAATGAGGAGATTTTCATGAAAACTTACCTATTTCAACCGATTATCAAGAAAGTAATTCCCCTCGGCATGATTATATTTTTACTCGCAACCAGTATTTGTCAAGCCACTCAACTTACGAAACGATCCGATTACTCGTTGTTTTTTAACACAAATAAATTAGATAGCAATCAGTCAATCGATTCAAAGAACATCGAAAATATCTATTTTGATAATAGTTACTTATTGTCGATATAAGTTATCTTTACTTTACTTATAGACTTCAATCCTTCCCAAAGTAATAACATGTAACCCGGATTTCGAAACAAGGTGAGTTGCGAAATCCGGAATTGAATTACCTGTCATTTGTTGCAAATAATCTGAAAGCTATCGCGGGCACTATGATTTTATTGCTTGCATCGTTTCACAAATTACCAACATAACCATCGTTTAAAATCTCTTTGATTCAACAAACTTCAATTTTTTAAGAAACAATTCAAATTCGATGTTAACATCCGTCCTTTTTTCGCAAGCACCTTATGAAGCCCTCGAGCATTAAAGGATAGTCCGAATGAGCAATAGCATATTGACCAAGAGTGTAATCATCCCACTCTTATGGATAATGTTTCCCGCCGTGTTGGGAGCCTCGCCCTACCCTCCTGAATATGATAAGGATGTGAACTTCTATGTGGGGCTGTACGGAGGTTCTGCCAACACGACTATTGAGTTTGAAGGTGATATTGGGTTACTGGACGACGACAACCAATCATACACAGCGCTTGCTGGCTTTAGTTTAAATCCCTACGTTGCAGTCGAAGGGGCATATAGCGACTTTGGGACACCGTCTAGCGAATTATTCGGCGAAAGCCAAAACGATGCCTATTCGTTAAATTTACTCGTGAAATACCCCATCCTCGATAGAATCTACCCCTACATTAAAATTGGTTACATTAGTTGGGATACTAAAGATGATGATGGAACACAAATTGGCGGTACGGACTTTACACGCGGCGCTGGTGTAGTTTTCAAGATTGTCCAAGATATTGAAGTCGATCTGCGCTACGATTATTACATATTTAAAATAAATAATGGCAATGTCGTTGCAGACGTAGATGCAGAAATCGAAATAGAAACGAGCAGCGTCGGCTTACGCTATATCTTTTAAACTTCTGAGCCATGTGAAAACTAATACATGGCTTCCTGGTAGATTTTTTCCAAATCAAAAACCGTAAAAATTATTCTGCAAAATCATCGAAAGGACCAACACCTATAATCTCCACCATTTTTCGAACCATGGGTTTCATAAAAAAAGATTCATCCGGTGTAATTGAAACTATGACACCCAACTCTTCCAACACTTCTTTTACCACTGGCCCTACCGCTGCTACAGCCAGGCGATTTAAGCCCTGAATCGTCGCCGATTCTAAACCGTCCTCTTTAGCCACACTGATAAGTCGCCTGACCTGCGGTTGACTCGTGAAGGCTATTACATCTAGCTCATCATTGATGATTTGTTGAATCAATTGACTAACCTTTTCACGATCTACATCAGACGCATAAACATAGGGCGCAACCGTTGAAATTAAAGCAGGTGAACGTGATTGGAGGTAGTTGATAAGCTTGTCATTCGGATCTTCGCCATACAGCTGCACAGCAATACGTTTGCCCTCAAGCACTATCTCTTGCAGAGTCTCAATCACACCATCGGTGGTCGGCGCACTGGCCAGGCAATCCACTTTTAAGCCAAGCTCTCGTAATGCCCCCCCAGGTTTTGGGCCACGGGTAATTTTGTAAATATCTGACAAGGCTAGCACATAGGGTTCTTTGAGCCCTGCCCTCTCAGCAAAACCGGTCAATCGTCTAATCCCCTCACCGGTAAGAATGATAAAAATATCCAATGGTGAAGTAATAAAAAGATCCAACCATTGTTCAACTCGTCCAGCATCAGGCGCATCCAAAATTGCGATCAAAGGGCAACGCACAACATTACCGCCACGCTTTTCAATCATGGCCGCCAGCACATCTAACTGACGACTTTCGGGAACTGCGATGACTTTATCCTGTAATGGTTGGCTCATAATCATTCTCTTTTCGTATTTATCTGTGTTTTCTAGTTTAAACCCAGCGAAAGCCATAGAGTAAATTTTTTGAGAAATTTCCTGAAACTCAACCATACTTATTTAATTGATCGCTTGGCAGGCTTTTGAGTAATTTAAAATCACACTTAAAGAATAATCGCAGGGAATTCAACTTTGGATAACAGGCCGAAACCATCGCCATTCAATTCATTTATTGATTCATGCTTAAAGAACTCACAATTCCAAAGCAGCGATGAATACCAGAAAGCAAGGATACTGAGCGGCAGTATTTTTCTCGGGGTGCTTATCTGTATCGGCTTGGGGATGCTTTTTTATTCACAAACCCAACAGCTATCCATCCTACACGCAATATTGCTCATACAAGCATTTATCTATGCTGTGCTTTTTCTCTTCTTAAAATACATTGGGCGAGTAACATTTTGTTGTCACTCCATGATAATAGTGACGACAGTTGCAGCAGTTTGTTTCATCTACTACACGGGAGGTCCTTTTTTAACGCCAGCCAAATTTATTCTGCTCTTGGTTCCCTTATTAGCCTTCATTCTGCTTGATACAGAATTTGGTATCTGGTGGTCTTTTGGTGTATTCGCTTTACAAGCCTTGTCGGTCGCTGCAATCGATGTTAGTCACCCATTTCCGAACATTCTCGCTACGGAAAATCTAGCTATCGTAGAAATGGTTTTATGGAGTATTTCATTTTGTTTAGTGATCACCTCGATCTTGGTATTCGAAAAATACAAAAATCAATTGCAGTGCGAACGCGATATTGAACATGAACAACAAAAATTCTTCAGTTCACATGATCCACTCACCAAACTGGCCAATCGAGGTTTATTTACAGTGCACTTGGAGCGCGCCTTAGCTCGATCACGCCGAAATAAACAACGCGTAGCATTGATCTTGATTAATCTCGATCGTTTTAAGCAAGTGAATGAACAATTGGGTGACCAAGCCGGAGATATTTTATTGCGAGTTGTGGGTGATCGGCTCTCTACTGTGGTCCGCGAAACAGACGCAGTGGCACGTATCAGCGGAGATGAATTTGCTATAATTCTAGAGAACTTTAACTCCGCACAAGATGCGCGGCGCATCGCCTCGATTATCCAACAAAAAATTACACCAGCCATTGAAGAATTAGGCCACGGCGTATCGATCACTGCCAGTATTGGTATGTCCCTGGCACCGGACCACGGCCTAGATCCAAATATGCTGCGCCACTTTGCAGACGCCGCAATGAGACAGGCAAAACAAAAAAGAAACTGCATCTGTCAATATGAAAGCGGTTTGGCAAACTGAAAGTAACTCTGGAACCAATCTCGAAATCCCAAGTTTTCTACGTAACCGTATTTCCAGCTGCAATAAATGTCTCTAAGAACCCTTAGTTGATTTATAGCTAAAATACTTCAGCTCCTGAACAACCTGAAATAACTTTTTCTGCGTTTTTTGATAAAACACAGTGGTGTCGGAAATAGGTTGATCATCTTTTGTAGTAATTTTGTTCCCCATCAGATTTTTATTTCTCACCGGGAAACTCGCTTTAAATTCACCATCCACATAAGTGACATTCTCCCAATCACTGATCACCAACGATTCGCGTGCTGGTGCTTCATTGAGAAGTCCGCGACCCAGTGAATAATCCTCCGCGGGGTTACTCACCCCCAACAAAGGCAACAGCGTCGGAATTAAATCCACATGACTCGTCATATTGTTACTAGTACTGCTGCCTGTTCCTGGCACCCATAACACTAACGGCACACGAACTTGCTCTTCAGTAAACTCTGAATTGTGGCCCCAGCGGCCTTTCTCCATAAATTCTTCACCATGATCTCCAGTAATAATCACCAGGGTATCGTCCAAGAGGTTTTCGTTTGCCAGAAATTGCAATAATCGTCCGACTTGCATATCTAGATGGTGAACAGAATTAATATAACGGTTTTTGATGAGTAGCATATCCTTTTCAAGATCCATGGTGGCATAGTTCAGATGCTCAACAAAGGGTCGCGCAATAATGCTCTCCTCTGGAAAAGTGTAGGGCGCATGAGGAGATTCAAAAAACATGAAGGTCATGAAGGGGCGAGCACGGTCTCGATTGGTTATAAACTCCTGAATTTTTTCAACATGATATTGGTCATTTTTCCATTGCCAACCCAGCGCATTCTCCTTGGCATCTGATGGAAACAAATTTTCTTCAGGAATCGATGCAAAAATAGTTTGATCGAATTCAGGATAAGAAAATTTCGACGAGGTGTGCATATTAAATTGATAATTTTTTTCACGCAGAACGTCAAACAATACCGGCGGTCGGCGTTCTGCTAAAAATGAAAACCAATAACTGCCGTGCACACCATAGAACTGGGTAAACATGCCGATGCGAGTACCATTACCGCCGCTATAGTGCTGGGTAAAATGGTGACTTTTTTGCGCGAATTCCCAAGTATTGGGCATAATTTCCGGTGTTAACATATCGGCACGCAGAGATTCCGACACCAACCAAACAATATTCAGCGGTTTTTCCGTTGTGCTCACTTGTAACGGTTTGAGTGGATAGTTCAGCTGTACCTTATCATCACTGAGCTCAATGCCCGTCGGTCGCGGTGCGGCCTCAATGCCCATCTTCATCGCTGTTTTACGCATGGTTGTTGTCGCGTAAAACGGCAAAGCGGAGGAAGAGGCAAGCACTGCGCTGTGCGCTTTGAGTTCGCTATACGCATAGGTGAGACGATCGGCTAATGTGGCCATAATGAAAAACGCCAGCAGGTAACGATAAAATTTTCTAGGTTTTGACACCGACAAGTTTGTTTTTAGCGTGTAGTGTCTCACCAACAAAAATAATCCCAGCTGCAATACCAACAATCCCAAAACCATCGCACCATAGGTTGCCTGGGTATAGATATCACCCCCCATCGAATCTATTCCTCCAGGAGCCGTGAGTAATGCCCAGACAAAACTATTGAGATGAAAACCATAAATACCAAACAATGTTTTGTCGACAAACAACATCAATACTGTACAAAAGGTCGAAGCGATAGCGACGCCAAAAATAACCTTTTGCAAAAGCTGAGGGATATCGGCTTTGGAATAGATAAATGCAAAGAATTTATGCAGGGTTTTGCCCAAAAGAATCGAAGGCAATAGATAAATAAACGGGTAAGAAACAAAGACCACAACAACATAAAAGAGGCTTTGTGCATCATTGACGATAGTCGCTTTTAAATAAGCACTACAAATAAATAGCAATACTAAATAAGTGACCGCAAAGTAATGGTTTAATAGCCGATTACTCACAATATTAGGCATCAGAACTCCTTTGGCAACCATTCCATGTTCAAAATTTAGCAAGCGGTAAGCTCGTGGAGCCGCATTTTAGCCGCTCTCTTCACATTGACGCCAGTCCTTCTCGCAGTAATCCACAGGGAACAAATGACGATGGTGAGTGTGACAATTCGATAAGGGAGAAAGTTTCTAATTACTTTCGATGACCTATAAAGGATTGAGATAGTGGATCAAAATGCGAGATCGATTTAAATTTTACTTGTACTGCCCGTCTATATAATCAATCAACTATCGTGTTGAGGAGCAGGCTTGGAAACATATCCGTTTTCCAAATAGTCGTGGCAAAGCCATGTTCAATCAGATATTGCTGAATAAGTTGGGCTTTCGCACGTTCCCGTTCATCGGAAGTATGGCTGAGCGTAAAGGAGATCTCTGACCGATTTAACTTTCGCTGTTTACCCTTTGCATCAACCAGGTACCCACTGGAGCCAGTAATTTGTTTCGAGGTTTTCACCCCAATTTGCGCGAAATTTTTTGTTAAGTCAGCATAGATCTGTTCGATGAAGTTGTGTTCCGGAAATTGTACTCTAACATGGGCGCCATTCAATATACCGTAAGGACTCGCATAAGACGCGTTTACCTGTTTAGCCATAACTTGTTTCTCCAAGTTCTGTGCATTGGGTGCCGGTGTTGCTCCCAGCATGAGTGCTGCGCTGTCGCGGTCCTCTTTTTTTATTGCTGAAAGGACGCGGTATTGTTCCAAGAGATTTTGCTTGTCCTGGGCTAGCTGTTTCGCTTCTGTCTCCAGTTCGTGATTGCGAAATTGCAGGTCGCTATTAGATTTCGCCAGTTCTTTATTTAATTTGGCGATGTGGTTTTTTTCGCTGGCTAAAGACTCCTGACTATTGCTGAGATTGGCTTTTTCGGACTGCGCCTGTTCGAATAAGTGTTTCTGTTGCGTGAGTTCATCAAGTTGTTGTTGCAACTCCGCTTTCTCTAGCGCAATTGATTCAACGGTGGCAACTGTCGAACTATTTTTTCCTTGTTCGGTTATTGCTTTCTCACTACTACCACTCTCGACAATACTCTGCTCAGAAGTTACAGAACTTTCTAGATTGCTCGTTGCGAGCGTATCTGCTGTGGTCTCTTCAATTGGGTTTTGCAGTGCAACAACCGCAGTGCTTACAGAAGGTAAACCTTCTACCACGTCTGTTGTGATTTTTGATAAACTGGCTGAGGCAGTTTCAACATTAGTTTGAGCCACGAGGGTTTGCTTTGTTGATGTTGGCAAAACTGTCTCCGCGTTTACTTTCTCCTCATTGCTCACAAAAGGAGATACAACTGCTGTGTCGGATTCGAATTGAACAATCTCTTCGAGGGTCTTCTGCTTGTCGCGAGAGGGATTTTGCACTGCCAATGATGATGCAACGGGGAGGACAATTTTATTATCATTAACATTTGCTAAATCAGTACCAGGTTTTTTATCGTTGGCTTGTTCCCATGCTACTTCCTGTTCGTTGCTTTTATTGCCCTGCTTCGTTGCGTTCAGGTTTTCCAACGTACTTTCTTTTAGGAGCCTCCTCTCACTCACCATCTCATGTTCAACCAAATCGGTGTCAGGCATCAATTCCAATACTGTTAAAAGGTGTCGGCCAGGCTCAGAGTGAGTGATTGCAAACATCAAAAATCCGGCAGCCAAGATTAAAGAGAATAAATTCTGCCCATTTTGATACCATTTTCTATTGAGACGACGAGAGATTTCCTGCGCTTCACGGCGATACTTATCACGTTCTGCACGATTCTTCTCAATCTCAGATTGAATGCGCTGAATTTCTGCTTCTTCAAATGTCATCAGTTCTACCTTGTTACAGATCAACGTTATTATTCTAGCAACAGATCAACAAACGCAAAACCGCAATGCCAAAGATTCGTGAAACATTGCCTGCCTATTATCCACTTACCATTGAGGTCGGTAGACATTAACCAAGATCAACGTGTAGATTAGCTATGCAAACGCCTGAGCGATGCAGCAAGATTGCTAAACGGGGAAAGTTTGCAATGAGAAGCTTTTCAATTGGAAACAATGGATGACAGATATTAATGTTATGGAAAAGAAAAACATCAATATAGATCGCACCTGTCACTGGTGTGGAGCGCAGACACCGGCGGCATTTCCCATCTGCCAAAAATGCAGTCGTCATAAAAAATCTTGGTTAAGCTATGCCCCCGTAGCGGGAGTTGCTGTCTCACTGCTGTTGATAGGTCTGGCAATAACCTTCTATGTTGACGCTCAAATCAAACAAAACCTCGCACAACAATCCCTAGATGATATTAACAAAACTCTCACCGACGTTAAAAAAGCCCTCGATAATGCACAGACAGCGTCGTCTGCTTCATCAGAAGCTTTAGCTAAAGCGCAGCAGGTGTTAAGTATTGCTGAGTCAGCTACTGCAACATTAGCTAATTTCCAAAACAACAAAGCCATGGAGACGAACCCCTCAACAACAGTTCCTCTAACAATGGCCCCGTCAACAGAACAAGTATCCATTGCACCGAAAAAAACCAAAGCTAGGACCACAACCACAGCTCAAAGAATCAAGGTTGGCAATACACCCAAGCAGCGACCACAAGTGAAACAGCTCGTCATAAGAGCGCCGGATAATTTGATTCGAGAACTGGAAAAAGCACGCCGGGAATTAGCATTACAAAATAAAGAATTTGATGCACGTAATGGCGAGCTGCGATTTTTATCCTCTACACAGGAATATGAAAATAGTCGGAGTCTTCATACGCAATCGATTCGCAATACTATTTCACGACTGGAAAAAGAATTGCGTGCTGGGCACTAGGAGCCTGTCGGACTAGTCTTTCCCCGCACTGCGACTCTGATCTAACAGCCATTCGCGGGGATATTTTTCGATTAATTCTGCCAAAACCGCATCGGCAATACTATCAAGCTCACCGTCGCGCTCATCCTTCACAGTTCTGAAACCAGCCATGTAAGTCTCCGCACTGATTCCTCCCGATTTAGCGGCCATCTGATTTACCGTACGACCGAATATAGCGGGTAAACTACGTTTGGCTTTAAGACTACCACGCCCTTCCTTTACCGTGACGGACATCGGAATTTCTCGCCAATATTTAATTGTTACTGTTGCCATCGTTGAATTCTTTTAAGTTCTAGCAGTTGCTGCATTTGTCTGGTAAATAGCCGACGTTTTAGAGTAAAATTCTCGCCCACAACGAAAAGATCAGATTAACCCCCAGCCTCGAGAATTTTTAACCGGTGCTTATTTCAAGTACTTGTTGAAAGAGCCCTCCAAAGTTTCATGGAGTTGCGAAGCTGTTTACCTAAAAGGAGTTCACTATGGGGCATTATAAATACGATCGATTGTCCGCCCAAGATTCATCTTTTCTCATTCTCGAAAAACCCAATATCAACATGCATGTAGCTTCCACGTCAATCTACAAAGCAGGTCCGTTATTGAAAGAAAATGGCGGCATTGATATTGAGCGGATTAAAAAAGTGATTGGCGATATTCTCCACAGAATGCCCCGCTATCGTCAAAAACTGATGTGGATTCAAGAAGGCAAAACTGCTGCCTGGATAGATGATGCCCAATTTAATATTGAATATCATGTGCGACACACCAGTCTGCCAAAACCAGGCTCCGTGGAACAACTCAAAGTTCTTGCATCCCGCGTGACTGAACAGCAACTCGACCGCACCAGACCTCTGTGGGAACTCTGGGTAATTGAAGGTCTTGAGGGCGATCGGTTCGCGGTTATCAATAAGATCCATCACTGTATGATCGACGGTTCATCTGGTGTCGAATTATCTCAAGTTCTCATGTCACCCGATCCAAACTTTCAACCCGAAGAACCGCCTGTTTATTATCCCCGTCCAGTTCCGACTAAAGCCGAATTGTGGCGTGATGAATATGAGCGTTTCGTAACTATGCCTTGGAAAGCGGCGAAAAAGCTGCAAGCATTTCGCGATAACTCAGAGAGCTTTTACGACGAGATCGGCACCAGAGCCAAAGCCCTCGTGGAGACTTTTGCGCAATTAGGCTCACCGTCTGATAATCCATTAAACGGCCCGCTAGGACCTCACCGCATACTCGATTGGACAGAGATGCCAATGGAAGACGTCAAAGCGATTCGCCGAGGGTTGAACTGCACGGTTAATGATATCGTCCTGACCATGGTCACTGGCGCAGTGCGCGGATTTTTTCTCAATCGTCAGGTTAATCCAGAAGATATTGAATTCCGCATTGCCGCACCGGTGAGTGTACGTCGCCCTGATGAGAAAAATATTTCCGGCAACCGCGTCTCTGCCTGGAGCGTACCGCTGCCGATTCACAAATCTGATCCAAGAGAACAATTGGATTTGATTTACGCCGAAACGCAAAATTTGAAAGAATCAAAATCAGCTCTCGGTGTAGAAATGATGATGGCACTCGCCGAATGGACGCCCAGCCTCTTAACACTTGGCGCGCGTGCTGGCGGCTCGAAGAACAATTCAATTGTTACCAACGTTCCCGGTCCGCAATTCCCACTCTATTTCGTCGGCGCTGAGATGGAAGCTATCTACCCCTGCGTCCCCTTACTAGAAGATATGGGTCTTGGTATCGCATTGATGAGCTACAACGGCAAAATATTCTGGGGTTTCAATGCCGATTACGGCCATGTTTCCGATATCGCAACCTTTGTTAAATGTATTCGCAGGTCATTTGAACAACTCGCCCAAGTGGCTGGGGTTGAACTCAGTTACGAATTTTACGGGCGAGAAAAA
>OBEQ012929218.1_pt1 | contig 17116 bp, 12 predicted proteins | sample 1670901 | NCBI WGS metagenome assembly OBEQ01 (sample SAMEA104232315, study PRJEB22302) | groundwater metagenome | biome: forest; feature: aquifer; material: groundwater | place: USA | collected 2011-08-07 | depth 5.4 m
AGCTGATGGAAAAATATCTTTCGGGAGGACAGCTTTCGGAAGTAGAGATTAAGAAAGGTCTTCGTGCTCGAGTCTTGGCGAATGAAATTGTGGTAGCGCTTTGTGGTTCAGCCTTTAAAAATAAAGGAGTTCAGGCGGTTTTAGACGCCGTGCTTGAGTATCTTCCTGCTCCCGATGAAGTCGCGGATATCAAAGGATTTTTAGAAGATGGAACCGAAAGCGTTCGACGATCGAACGATAAAGAACCTTTTGCAGCACTGGCCTTTAAATTAGCCGCGGATCCTTTTGTGGGAAATCTCACCTATTTCCGAGTGTATTCTGGGGTCCTAAAGTCGGGCGACGCCGTTTACAACACGGTTAAAGGGAAGAAAGAACGCATCGGTCGTTTAGTTCGAATGCATGCTCAACGTCGAGAAGAAATTAAAGCGGTTTTTGCAGGAGATATTGCTGCGGCCATTGGCCTTAAAGATGTGACGACGGGAGACACGCTGAGCGATCCTGATCATCTCATTGTATTGGAGCGTATGGATTTCCCAGATCCTGTAATTTCGGTCGCGGTCGAGCCTAAGACCAAAGCGGATCAAGAAAAAATGGGGATCGCTTTGCAACGACTTTCCGATGAGGACCCTTCCTTCAGAATGCATACTGATGAAGAAAGCGGGCAAACCATTATTTCAGGGATGGGTGAGCTTCATCTCGAAATTATTGTTGATCGCATGCGTCGAGAATATAAAGTAGAAGCCAATGTTGGGAATCCTCAGGTGGCTTATCGCGAGACGATTCGTTCGAAAGTGGAGCATCAATCCAAGTTTGTTCGTCAAACCGGGGGACGAGGACAATTTGCGGATGTTTATCTTCGTATTGAACCTCAAGAAGCGGGCAAGGGCTACGAATTTGTGAATGCCATTGTGGGAGGAGTGATTCCCAAAGAATTTATTCCTGCTATTGACAAGGGTGTTCAGGGGCAAATGAAAAATGGGATCTACGCAGGCTATCCGGTGATTGATGTCAAAGTCACTGTCTATGATGGTTCGTTTCATGATGTGGATTCCAGCCAAATCGCGTTTGAAATCGCGGGGAGCCTATGTTTTAAAGAAGGGGCGCAAAAAGCGAGTCCCGTTTTGCTTGAACCCATTATGAAAGTCGAAGTGGTGACACCCGAAGATTATATGGGCGACATTATTGGGGATTTGAATCGTCGCCGTGGGATTATTTTGGGCATGGCCGAAAATCCTTCTGGACGAGTCATCGATGCTGAAGTGCCTTTGGCGGAAATGTTTGCTTATGCGACCAATGTTCGCTCCATGAGTCAGGGTCGAGCGAGTTATTCGATGGAATTTAAACGTTATGCTGAAGTTCCCATGAATCTTGCTGAGGAAGTTCGCAAAAAACGAAAGGTTTAGTTGTTTTTTAATTTACGGTAAAGAGGTGTGTAATGACAAAAGTAAAGTTTGACCGAAAGAAAGATCACTTAAATGTAGGAACGATTGGTCATGTCGACCATGGAAAGACAACCTTAACGGCCGCGATTACGAAAGTGATGGCAGGGCTGTATGGTGGGGAAGTGAAGGGCTACGGAGATATTGATAAAGCGCCGGAAGAAAAAGCGCGAGGAATCACGATCACGACGGCACATGTGGAATATGAATCAGCGAGCCGACACTATGCGCACGTCGACTGTCCCGGCCATGCGGACTACGTGAAGAACATGATCACAGGGGCAGCGCAAATGGATGGTGCAATTTTGGTGGTTTCCGCGGCTGACGGTCCCATGCCACAAACTCGGGAACATATTCTTTTGGCACGCCAAGTCGGCGTTCCATACATTGTGGTTTTTTTGAACAAATGCGACATGGTGGATGATCCTGAATTATTAGAGCTAGTGGAAATGGAAGTTCGAGAGCTGCTTCAAAAATATGATTTCCCTGGCGACAAAACGCCGATCATTCGGGGTTCTGCCTTGAAAGCCTTGAATGGAGATACCTCAGAACTAGGAGCGCCGTCAGTCGTAAAATTGATCGAAGCGGTCGATGCGTATATTCCGCTTCCGAAACGAGAAATTGACAAACCCTTCCTTTTGCCTATTGAAGATGTTTTCTCAATCTCAGGTCGAGGAACCGTGGTGACAGGTCGCGTCGAACGCGGTGTGGTGAAAGTGGGAGAAACGGTTGAAATCGTGGGGATTCGTCCTACGCAAGAAACGATTGTCACCGGCGTAGAAATGTTCCGAAAATTGCTGGATGAAGGTCGAGCAGGGGATAATGTCGGCGTCTTGCTTCGAGGAACCAAACGAGAAGATGTCGAACGCGGACAAGTCTTGTGTCACAAAGGAACAACCAAACCTCACACGGATTTTGAAGCGGAAGTCTATATTTTGTCGAAGGAAGAAGGGGGTCGTCATACGCCGTTTTTCAAGGGATATCGTCCTCAATTCTACTTCAGAACCACTGATGTGACGGGGAATGTTGAACTTCCCGAAGGCGTTGAAATGGTGATGCCCGGCGACAACATTCGAATCAAAGTGCAGTTGATTATGACGGTGGCGATGGACGAAGGTCTTCGTTTCGCGATTCGAGAAGGGGGCCGTACGGTGGGAGCCGGTGTGGTCAGTAAGATTTTGAAATAGAACTTGAAATGATGTTTTAATCTTAGAAGGCTTGGGCATCGCAGATTAAAGATGTTCGAGATCTTTCAAAAGGCATCGACATTATGCAGTTTGCAGGGGTTGCTAAAGTGCTGCAGCTTCATTCGGGTGGGCTCATCAATGTGGCTTCTTTCAGTCGGGATTTGCAGATTGATCAACTTATGACTTTCTGAGTAAAACGGATATCCCTGCCCCCAGCATTAAAAAAATGAAGATGGGCCACAGACTGAATTGATAGTCTCCTAAGGAATAATTTCCGGGAGTTTTGGTGTGTAGATCCATGAGTTTTCCCATCAGCGGCTGCATGGCGATTCCAGTGAGGACAGCGGCTAAATTGATGAGTCCGGAGATAGCCACAAAATGTTCTTGAGGAACAATGTCTTTGGCGGCGGCGAAGGTCAAACTTTGAGTAGAGGCGACGAATCCTAGTAAAAATAAAACAAGTACCATCAAACTTTTGGGAATAATGGGACCTGCCCAGTAAAGCAAGACGCTGAGCGTACCGAGCAAAAAGCAGAAGATAAACGGGATTTTTCGACTACGAATCCGATCCGAGAACCATCCCACAAAGGGGGAGCCTAAACCGAGTCCAATCCAAAAAACACTGTAAAACCCACCTGCTTCGGCGTTCGTCCAATGATAGATTTTCATCAAATAGGGAATGCCCCAAAGCGATCCTAAACCGGTGACGGTGACCCAAGAACAAAAACCAATAACGGTAATCACCCATACTTGAGGAAGCTTGAAAGTCGACCAGAGTGATCGTGTTGAAGATTCAAGAGGACGGGATTCTATTTTTTTACCGTCTCTTAGGATTCCCTAAAATAAAAGAGATAGAAAAACAGTACCAATGCCGATCCAGAGTAGAGCATTTCGCCAACCAAAATGATTCGTTAAGAGTGCCAAGGGAGCTCCACCAATAATTGATCCTGCGGCGGCCCCGAGCTGAATCGCGCCGGACGCGAATCCAAAATGTCGATGTGAAAACCATCGTGAAACTAGATACAAAGCGCCTAGAAAAGCGAAAGGAGAGCCGATGCCCATGCAGAGTCGAGCCAGGGCTAATTCCCAAGAGCTGGAGGCTTGAGCAAAGATAATCGCACCGATTCCACTGATTAGGACTGACAAAGACAGTAATTTTCGAGCTCCAAATCGATCAAGTAACATGCCCGCAGGAATCTGAAAAAAGGTAGAGGCTAAAGAAAAAACCGCCATCAAACTGCCCAGAATCGTGGCATTGAGCGCAAAGTCGTGGATGAGATCTTTAGTCATCACACTAGGAGCTACGGCGAGAAAATAATCGTAGACATAAAAAAACGAGCCCAAGATGCAGATGATGAGCGGGAAAAAGGATCGCATTTCTTGTTCCTTATCAGTAAAATCAAAGTCATCGGAGTGTAGCTCAGTTTGGTAGAGCACTGCCTTCGGGAGGCAGGGGTCGCAGGTTCGAATCCTGTCACTCCGACCACTTTCTAAATCACGGAGGGCTAGCGCTAAATTCTGTAAAAGGGGTTGATGCACTGCTGCATTCTGTGACTTCTGGACCAGGAGGAGTACAAGTTGAGACCGGAATGGAAGGTTCAGGGGGAGGGATGACAGGGGGGAAACTGTCGACTGCCGGTCCTTCGCAAGTAACGCTTTCAAGGCTAAGGCTTAGCTCTTCGCTTACACACGCGAAAACAAATGAACTTCTACTGTGAACTCTTGGACTTCGCGCAAGTTCCTCCAGAAATTTAATTTTTTCCTTATTTCTGAAGACGTCCTTTCGGTTAAACCCTCTAGGATTCATTTCTACTTCGCCTTCGCTAAAAGTCTGTCGTCCCTCTAAAGAGATTCCATAAATGATTTTGCAGAGTTTTGCTGCGACTTTAGCAGCCTTCCTATCCTCGTAAACATCACAGACAAAATCTTCTCTCCTAGCAACATCTGTGCTGATAAAGCCGGGATATCCGCTGACTTTAAAATTAACATATCCGAGTAATGAAAGTGCTTCGCGAAAATCGGAAGCAAAAGTAAAAGTTTCTCGGATAGCAGGGCTGCCTTTTGGGGAAAAAATTGTCACGATTTTCGAAGCAGAATTGCAAAACGAAAGATCAAATTCAAGTGCTTTGAGGTCAAGCTCAGCTTTGAAAATGCTTTTTAGGACGTGATTTTTGATCTTTCTGGCTAATTGCCATGCACTCATTCCTTTTCTTTCAGGTCCCCCACATCCCAGCAAAGAGGGATTTGAATGCCCGTATATTTTTATGCAACTCAAACTTTCTGGACGGATACCCGTGGGATCCTTTCCTAAAAAGAGTAATTTTCTTTTTGGGATGCCAATGGCGGCTAATGTTTGGATGATGCCATGATATTCTTCAGCAGCTTCACTTTTGCAAACTGCCGATTCATGATCTGGAATAAGGTGGATAATTGTTGATTCTTCTGCAGGACAAGCAGCGGCCACAGACTCCTTTCTTCTTCGAGCTCTATGCATCATGAGGCTGCCTTTTATTATTTATATTATTTACTATTGTATGGGCCATAAATTAAAGTTACATTAAGTCGCTTTATTTTTTTAAAAATTTAATGTGAGGATTTTCTTCATATGAGATATCAGTTTATTCCTCTCAATATGGGGGATGCGAAGCGATGTTCTTTATCAAGAAAGTTGGCTGAAAGAGTCAAAAAAGATATTCATACATATCTTCGAGTAGAACCTGAAACGTGTTATCCAAGCGTTCTTTATAAAGGCTCTTCTGAGGATTCCAGGTGGGCTAAGCAATGTATAGAAAGCCGGTCCTTTGAAGCGGGAGATGTCATTGTGATTCATGGCGAAGGGCAGGATAAAAATATATGGGCAGGATATTCAGAAGAACAAACCTACTCGGCTGAGGATTTAGCTCGATATTTTGCAAGCTTTTTATCCCGGGATATTGAAATAACGTTTGATCTTATGACCTGTAATTCAGGGACATTGATGGGTGATGAAGACGAGAAAATCTCTTGTTTCGCCAAAGATTTTAGCCGATGTTTAAGTGACGAAGGGTTTAAGAAGTCGATCGTTTTGGGTTATACCGGATTTATCACAGAGAAAAGATCAGCCGGGAAATATTCATGTTCAGCGGAATATTCTGAATCGGGAATGGCTCTTCCAAAGAAAACCCTCTCTGCTTCACTCGTTCAAGCCAGAAGATTATTTAGAAAAGGCGTGCTTGTTAAAGAAGCAGCGAGAGTGCTGTGTGGAGCTCGTGGGGTGCCGACCGCTTCCAGCCCAGAAACCAAGAGGGGCGAATCAACTCCTTTTGCGGCGTTTTCCAGTGATGCTTATAAGGGAGGATGCCTAGATTCGAATCCTGCATGATTCGCAAAATATCCAGGAATGATCGGACATCGATGAGGATGAAGCGCATCAAGCGCGCTTTCGCAGGCCAAAGCTTCTTGAGCAGGCAGTGTCAGAACTGTCGGGAAAATACCCCGTAAGCTCACAAAAAATAGTAGTGCGATGAGAATTCTTAAAGTGAGTCGTGCAGAAAGGCTCGAATGGTTTCTTTGATGAAGCGGATAAATGCCCAAACTCAAGCCCAGAATAATCATCAGGAGTATCTGACTGACAGGCATCAGCAAAGTGCCACTGAAGTTGGCATTGATGAGTCCGCATAAGAGCGATGTTGAAAGCGCAATAGAGAAGAGAGAAACAGGGTGTGCACGCTGTAGAATTCGAATCAACGCCCAAAGCACTAAGCAGAGGAAAATGAGTCCAGCAGGAAGTCCCCATTCAACAGCAATAAATAAAAATGCATTGTGCGGATGAGAAATATTAAAAAGACCTGCATAGTGAATAAAATTTAAGGGACCGACACCCAGCCCAGGATGTTGACTAATCAACGAGAGAGTGAAACGCCAAATATCGAGCCGACCTCGTTCATTCAAAGCCTCACTCAAACTTCGCTCTGGCAAGGTATAGACCAGATGAGACAATAAAAAGTAAAGCACAAAACCGAGAGAAAGAGAGAGCAGCTGGGCTTTAAGGTAAGGTCTAAGTAAGGTTTTTGATTGGTGAAATATCAGTGGAATGAAAATTGCAGCCAGTAGTAATTCCAACAATAAGGCTCGAGATTGAGACATCCAAAACATTTGCCAGAGCCCAATAGAAACCAAGAAAAGTAAAAAAGATAAGCCTTTATTTTTGCTGAAAAAAAGAGCAGGTAACACGATTAAAGGCAAGATCCAACTTAAAGCCTGATCCAAGAAACGAGGATTAGCAAATTGAGGGAAACGAAGCTTTTGAATCCATTCATCCCTATCTAAAAACGACTGCGTTCTGAGCAAATATTGCACTTGAGCATAATGGCCCCATTCGATCAGCAGATAATATCCAGCGCTTACGAGCATTAAAATCAACAGACTTTTGCCCACAATTCTGGGAAAACGCTGATACAAGCCTCCTAAATAAAGGATCCCCAGCATTAAGAAGGCCAAGCTTGCGATCCAAAGCGGTCCCAGCGAAGTCGGAGCGCTGGGATGTAGCCCAGTACTTACACTTCCCAGAATAAAAAATAGTGGGAGGAGGATTTGAGTCAGTAGAGGTAAATTCCGGTAACTTCCGAGCAGATATCCATCACTTTGAGTAGAGAACATTAATATTCCCGCCAATAGGCCAAAAATAAGCAGCTCAAGGATGCGATGAAGGTCGTAAAAAGAATATTCAGGCAAAATAAACTGCAGTAGGGAGGCATTCAAAAGCAAGAAAATAAGCGGAAAAAATAAAATATGGCTGACAATCCAGGGTTTATTCATGAAAACCATTCGCTAAGGGGACTGATTTGCTCCGGCAGCCACATCAAGGGAGGCAAGGTGCAATGAGGATGATTTTTGCAGACCTCAGGGACACCATTTGGGCTGGACTCTGCAATTTGAATTAAATTAAAAATTGCCATGCTAATGAGAATGAGCATGCAGCTCAGAATGACAGCAGAAAATAAACGTTTGATTTTCTTTTTTTTCCAGAAGTCGGGCAGAGGTTTTTGAGGCAAAGCGTAATGAGTGACACCTATGATCCAACCTAAAAAAACAGCAATGAGCAATTGACTGAAGGGCATCACGGTATTCCCACTGACGAGAGAATCGATGAGTCCCCCGATAGCAATGAGGCTCAACGTTGCTTGTCTTAATCGATGTTTGAGATCAGCGCTTTCATGTTCAAGGCTATGGTTGAGAAAAATAAAGCTCTTGCCTATCCCTCGACATAATACAAAAGCAAAGAGCAGTGCAGCGGGAACCCCCCATTCGGTGGCGATTTGTAGCATCATATTGTGAGGGTGGGCGACGCCGACAGGGCTGGGGAAAGCCGCAAAGTTAAGGGGACCTGCGCCTAACAAGGGATATCTCAAAATGAAATGTTGGAAAGCGTAAGTCCAGAGTTGAAAGCGATCGGTGTAACTTCCCACGGTTTGGCTGCGTTCTAATAAAGATAAAAAGGCATTAGGTAGGCCTAAACCAAAGGAAAATAAAATCTGAGAAAAAAGCAGACCAAAGACCACACTGGTGGCGAAGCGTTTGAACCATAAAGCCAGTAGCTGTCGCTGTTTTCTGAATAAAATTGCAAAGCCAATCAAGGCAATTCCGAGACTTAAAAAAATGGCTCGAGATTCATTTTCAATCGCCAGGGCCATCCAATATCCACTGATCAGGAGTGTCAAGAAACTGAGCATGGGTTTTTTCTTCCAGTGAATCACCGAAAAATGAATCAAAATGGGCCAAGTCAGAATAAAAACTTGGGCCAAGAAACGAGGATTTAAAAATTCGGGGTAAACGCTCACTCGAATCATCATTTCTTGAGAAAGCTCAGCATGAGCATACGTGTGATAGTGAGTAAAATACGAAAGCAAAGCGGAGAAGGTATAAATTCCAATACTGAGGACAAAAGTGTGGTCGATAAGACGCGAGGTTCGTTCGGATACAATAGTTTTGCTGATCAATAAGCCAGTCATAAACCATAAAATGGCATGAGATAATCCTAAGAAAGCAGATAGAGGATGAATGGCCAAGCAGGCACTCATTAAGCCTAAGAGAAAAAACAGAGCGAGGGCAATTTGAGTTTCTTCCGAAAAGCTATGAAAGGTATGCAGGACCTCTAATCGCGACGGGCGAGAGCTCAACAAGACAAATCCGCTCAACAGTAAAAAGCTGAATTCGAGGATGCGCTTGAGGTTATAGAAGTTAAAAACGAAAGGCAGCTCTAGACTTTGGGTGAAGAGTGAAAGAATCCAGGAGATGAGGATGGGGTTGAAGCTGAGGAAAATGCTGCCTGCAAGCAGAGGTATAAAAAGGGATTTCGCTTTCATCAAATTCCATTATTCGCATTCATCCTGACGAATTATCATTTAAAAAGATTGTTCTCGGCAAGGAACTTTCAGTAGAATCCGAGCCTTCTTCTGTCTCAACCATAAATGGGATCGAAGTTTTTTCTGAGCTTTATTCAACACTATCAATTGGGAGATTAATTTTTTATGGCTATTTTAACAGAACAAAAAGCACAAATCGTCAAAGAATATGGACGCAACACGGGAGACACCGGCTCTCCTGAAGTGCAAATTGCCTTACTAAGCGCTCGAATTACTGAACTGACTGAGCATTTTAAAACCCACACCCATGACAACCATTCTCGACAAGGACTGCTTCGCATGGTTTCCCAGCGTCGTCGTCTCTTGGACTACCTCAAAAATAGTGAAATTGAGCGATATCGAGAACTCTTGAAACGTTTGAACTTGCGTCGCTAATCTGAAGAATTTATGTAACGTATTGCATTTTAAGGAATTTATATTGTGACTATGATGAAGAAAGTAAAAAAGATCTTTCGATACGGTAACGAGGAATATACCTTGGAAACGGGGGCCGTCGCTCGACAAGCGAGTGCTGCGGTTATGGTCAAGGTGAAAGACACGGTAGTTCTCGTAACGGCAGTGGTGGCCAAGGAGGCGGCTTCTGGAGCTGATTTCTTCCCGCTAACGGTCGATTATCAAGAAAGAATGTATGCGGCAGGTCGAATCCCAGGAGGATTTTTACGTCGGGAAGGTCGACCGGGGGATCATGAAACGCTGAACGCTCGTTTAATTGATCGTCCAATTCGCCCTTTGTTTCCAAAAGGTTATTTCAACGAAATTCAAATTGTGGCGGCGGTATTGTCGTCAGATCCTTCCGTTTCTCCGGATATTCCCGCTTTGATCGGGGCTTCCGCGGCGTTGTATTTATCAGGAGCTCCCTTTCAAGGCCCTATTGGTGCAGCACGAGTGGGTTTTAATGGTTCGGAATATTTATTGAATCCTTCTCGACAAGAGCTGAAAGATTCTCAATTGGATTTGGTCGTTTCGGGTACAGATTCTGCGGTGTTAATGGTTGAATCTGAAGCCAAAGAATTATCCGAAGCCATCATGTTGGGAGCAGTGGTTTTTGGCCATGAACAGCAACAAGTGGTCATTAAAGCGATCAAAGAATTGCGAGAAGAAGTCGGTGTGAAGCCAACAGAATACCTTCCTCCCGCACAAAATGAAGCGCTAGTTAACCAAGTGGCTGATTTAGTGCTAGAAGATCTTCGTCTGGCCTATCAAATTCGAGAAAAATCGATTCGTTATGCCAAAGTGAATGAAATTCGTCGAAATCTCGTGACTCGATTGTTGACAGGAGCAGAAGGGGCTCCGTCTGAAACAGAAGTGCTCAACCTGTTTGCTGATTTGGAGCAAGGGCATGTTCGTGAAAACATTTTAAGTGGAGAAGCTCGGATTGATGGTCGAGATACACGGACTGTTCGCCCCATTTCGATTGAAACGGGTTGGTTACCTCGGGTGCATGGATCGGCCTTGTTTACTCGGGGAGAGACGCAAGCTGTGGTCTCGGCAACCCTGGGGGCCGAAAGCAATGCGCAAATCATTGACTCCATGCAAGGCGAATACAAAGAAAAATTCATGCTGCATTACAATTTCCCTCCTTACTCGGTAGGGGAAGTAGGCCGTGTGGGCTCCCCTAAGCGTCGTGAGATTGGCCATGGAAACTTGGCGCGTCGGGCTTTAAATGGAGTCTTGCCTAGTGCAGAAGCTTTTCCTTACACGATTCGTGTGGTTTCTGACATTACTGAATCAAATGGATCTAGCTCAATGGCGACTGTCTGCGGGGGATCTTTAGCTCTCATGGACGCTGGCGTGCCCCTTAAAGCTCCAGTGGCTGGGGTAGCAATGGGTCTGATTCTTGAAGAAGAACGCTTTGCGGTGCTGACGGATATTCTGGGTGATGAAGATCATCTTGGGGATATGGATTTTAAAGTCGCTGGAACTGCAGAAGGCGTGACGGCGTTGCAAATGGATATCAAAGTGAATGGCATCACGACTGAGATTATGGAAGTGGCTCTTCGACAAGCGAAGGAAGGTCGAGTGCATATTCTGAAACTCATGAACGAAGTCATCGGTCAATCTAAATCGGAATTGTCTTTGCATGCTCCGCGGGTGCATACCATGAAGATTGATTCCGATAAAATTCGGGAAGTGATTGGAAAAGGAGGCGCGACGATTCGTTCCATCACTGAAAAATCCGGAGTTGAGATTGATCTGAGTGATGATGGCACGATCAAAATTTTTGCTTCCAGCCAAGAGAGCGCGAATATTGCGATTGAAATGATCCAAGGCATTATCGCAGAAGCAAAAGTGGGAGAAATCTACGAAGGCCAAGTGGTTCGAATTGAGAATTACGGGGCTTTTGTGACGGTTTTACCTGGCAAAGATGGTTTGGTGCATATTTCTCAAATCGCTCAAGAACGAGTGAATAATGTTCAGGATTATTTAAAACTGGGTCAAATGGTGAAGGTCAAAGTCTTGGAAATTGATCGACAAGGCAAAATTCGCTTGAGTATGAAAGAAGTGGCGAATCCTCCTCCAACAGGCGGCGAATCAGAGCAGGCCGAGGTGAAAGAAAGTGTGGATGTGCTGTGTTCTGAAACCTCGTGCAGTGGCGCATGAGTTTGCGAAGCGGCGCGAAACGGCAAGGAGCTGCTGCCTTGGAGAAGATCACATGGATCCTCTCTCCTAAGTGGCTCCTGACCTTAGAGTCGGGGCATCAGGCTCTGGAAGGGCAATCGCTAGCGATCAATGACGGTAAAATTATTGCCATTGATACGCATGAAAGAATCCATCAACGTTATGAAGCTCAAGAGTTCGTCAATTTGCCTGGACATATTCTCATGCCAGGATTTGTGAATGCACATACCCATCTTCCCATGAGTCTGCTTCGAGGTTTGGCGGATGATTTACCCTTGATGCGTTGGTTGGAAGATTATATTTGGCCAAAAGAACGAAAATGGGTGTCTCGAGAATTTGTCCGAGAAGGGGCTTTACTGGCCATTGCGGAGTTGATTCGCGGAGGAGTGACCTGCTTTAACGAAATGTACTTTTACGAAAAAGAAGTCGCGGCCGTTGCCCATGAAGTCGGCATTCGAGGTCGAGTCGCTGAAAGCATTCTCGATTTCGAAATGCCTTGGTCTAAAGATGGTCAAGCGTGTATTGAAAGAGTGATCGAATTGATCGAGTTTGTCTCAAAGTTTCCGCTGATTAAAGCTTCAATTGCTCCGCACTCTCCGTATGCGACAAAGCGGCATCATCTGGAGCAAGTACGAGATTTATCAGAAAAATATCGGATTCCTGTGCATATTCATCTTCAAGAAACTTTTGATGAAATCGAGCAATTCAGAACTTTGCATCATAAGCGCCCGACAGAATATTTATCCGAGATTGGCTTGATTAATCCGATGCTCCAGGCTGTTCATATGACGCAGGCCAACAGTCGAGATATCGAGCTCTTTCGAAAGGGCGGGGCGCATATCATTCACTGCCCTGAATCGAACATGAAATTGGCTAGCGGTTCTTGTCCAGTCCATGAATGCTTAAAAGCAGGAATCAACGTTGCTTTAGGAACCGATGGATCAGCAAGCAATAATGATCTGGATCTGTTTGGGGAAATGCGGTCAGCGGCTTTTATGGCGAAATTAGTTGACACGAATCCAGAATATTTGCCGGCTTCATCAGTCCTACACATGGCGACTCGAGGAGGAGCTAAAGCCCTGGGATTGGGTTCGGAAATTGGATCCATCGAAGTGGGGAAAGCCGCTGATGTGATCGCGGTTGATCTAGACCGTTTTGAAACCTTACCGGTTTACCATCCGGTGTCTCAATTGGTCTATGCCGCTTGTCGTGAACAAGTCACTGATGTTTGGGTTAACGGGAAGCGACTCTTAAAAGATCGAAAACTTACCACGATTGATGAAAGCCAGCTTCGAGCCAATGTAGAGTCCTGGCGAAAGAAAATTCGGGGACGATAAGTGTCTAGGGCTGGCGTGGGGTAAAAGTTGAGGTTCGTAAAGGAATGGGGCTGTCAAAAAGCAACATGTCTGTGTGAAAGGACAAGTTTTCTGCTTTGAGATCCGGGTGTAAGTGCGCGTACAGATGAAGCAAATCGCTTTGTATTACAGGGGCATATCCGAATTTGATGCTTTCTTTGAGATGCTCAATAAAATGTTTGCCTTCAGGCGATTTTGAGAAAACGATTCGCTTTAAGGCGCTCAGCATTTCATCTAAAGCGGTATCGAGACGTTCAAATTTAAAATCAAGTTTTTCCTGAGCTTTTTCCAAAGGCGTTTGATTTGCTCGATGAGCTTCCAGAATTTGCTTTATCTTTTTGAGCTCTTCATTAGAGAGCGAAAGCCCAGTACGAATGGATTCCTTATGATCAGCAGGGGGATTAGTTTTCAGATATTTAATGATTTTTCGAGTGCTGTTTGTCGGAACCAAAGCAGGTTCTTTGGCTTCCAATACGGGTTTAACTTCTGCCGGAGTTTTATGTTCCTCGAAAGATTCACTGGAAGCTACGCTACTTCCATTCGAGGCTTCTGGCTGTCGTGCTTTGGGGGCGTAGGCTGGATGAAGTTGCGGGACTTGAGCTAGTTGATCCAACGTATCAAGTTCACGAAGTCTCTCTATGACAATGCTATCAGTACCCCCGATTTTCAGATCTTCAATCAATTCTCGATGTTCTTTGTAAAAGGGGTGAGACGTGCGCAAACGCGATAAAGCATCAATGGTTTCTGAGAGATTATTAAATTCTCTGTACAGTTTTGCGGCTTTCTTAAATTGGCTAATATGAACCTTGGAAAAAACAGGCTGAGGAATTTGATCATCGGCATATTTCTTCAGGGCGCCCAAGGCTCTGTCAAGCTGACCTAATTGAACTGCAGCCCCCGAGTCGAGTCTCGTTTTTAAAAATTGAATATGCTCATGAAGAGGTTCGGGAAAACCGGTGAGCGTATTTTGTGTGAGCATTTTGAAAATGGAGTCTGCGAGATGGATATGTTCTCGCGTCACTTCTGCGGTTGCCTTTAATTTTTTCTTGAGTGCTTTCGCTTCAACTTCGCTAACGGCAGCGACAGAGCCGATGAATAGTCCAATGTCTTTAATCCAGTCAATTCTTTTCTCGGAATCGCTTGATTTCAATCTCTCAATTTTTATTCGAAGCTTAGGATACTTGCTGAATAAAGGATCGTTATCTTTCAAGCTTCTTAAAATTTGAAGTGTAGGATGCAATCCTTGTTTTTCGATTTCATCTGCAAAGGCTTTAGCGGATTTTGAATTATTTTTAAATTCGAGAGTTTTTAAATCTTCATCAGAAAAAACTCGTTCCGTATAAACAAGGGAAGCGGCAAATTTAGTTTTATTCAAAATAAAGTGTTTGAAGATACTTCTTTGAGTAAAGTATTCAGCAATTTTTATAATGGACATGGAAGCAGCGGTGAGATAGCCGGCGATCCCAGTGGCATGGGCCAATGGGGTTAAGACCTGAGCCATTTTAAGACTCATCGAAGCGAGCATGCCGGGGATTAAAAGAATACTGTACGCTAGAGAGCTGATTAAGGTTCGAATTGCGTTGAAAATGCCGAGATTTCTTTTAAATTTTAAGGTTTCTTTGACCAACGAATGCCATTCATTTTGAGTGAGTTTGGTTTTTTCCAGATCAATGTCAGCCGCTTTGAGTTCTCGACCAGCGGTGAGAAAGGCTTCAATTAAAATGAGATTTTCAGGCTGTTTTTTAAGGATCTCGGTGAGAAATTCTTGATAGGTTTTAGGTCCATCGCTGAGCAAAGGTTTATTAGCGATCACTGCTTTGAGCATCTGATGGGTATGACGAGCAGCAATGGCTTGCTTGGTGGCGCTGTAGATCCCAATCGCAAAAAATAAAACGGTCGAAACGACATTGGTGACAAAAGTGGGATCAGGAGCGAGGCTAAATCCGTATGCGACCGTGTTTAATGCAATGATCGCGAGAGTGGCGCTATTTTTCTTTAAGGTTTCCTCAATAATTTCTGTGTGACTCATAGGGTTTGCTAGGCCCTTTTCTTCGAGAAAACGATGTTGTTTAGATAAAGCTTTGTAATCATGAGCAATCGTGGCAATGGAAAGAAAAGCGCCGATGACACACATGGCCTCAAAGGAATTATTTTTTTGAGAGATGTTTTCTTTGTGTTCCGCGATAGAGACCAGGGTTGCGGCTTCGAAAGCATCGGAATTGAGAGATACCGTTTCGATAAAAAGATGCGCCAGTCTTTGCGAAGTGCTGAGTCCAGTTCTTAATTTGACAGGAGCCGGAGTCGGATTAGGAGTAAAAACGGGAGTTTGAGCGATTGACGCTTTTCGGAGCTCTTCTGATTCAGACGAGAAGAGATCATAAAATTCGCAGTATAAATCTTTGTATCGCATAGCAGACTCCAGAAGTCTTTATTTATGAGTATAGGATAGACTCTTTTTCTTAAGAGAAAGTGAAATTATGGCCGATAGGCCTGAAGAATTTCTCGTTCATCAAAAGGAATTTTTTCGCCTTTGACCTCCAAGGTCAATTCATGGCCTTTGCCGGCTAAAAGCAAGATATCTCCGCTTTTTAGATGTCCCACTGCTTTTATAATGGCTTCTTTTCGAACAGGGACTGTTTCATGATGGGAATGTCTAAATCCTTTCTCGATGTCTCTGAAGATCTGTTTTGGGTCTTCAAAGCGAGCATTGTCTTCGGTCACGATCACCCAAGTCGCGTATTGTTCAGCAATGGCTGCCATTTTGGGGCGTTTTAAACGGTCTCGATCTCCCCCACAACCAAAGACACAAATGAGGTTTTTGGCATAAGGCTTCAAGGCTTTCAAAGCGGCCTCTAAAGCACCAGGTTTATGAGAATAATCGATGATAGCCAGCCTTCCTTCTGAAAGGGGAACTTTCTCCATGCGACCTTTGGGGGCATAAAGCTGGGGGAAAATAGGGCTCAAGCGTTTCAGATCAAAGCCAAAATGAATTAAAACTCCCAGCGTAGCCAGAAGATTCGAAAGGTTAAATTCGCCTAAGAGAAAGGTTTCTGTCTGCAAAATTCCCAAGGGAGTTTGGATGCTGAGTGCAGTCCGAAATTCCTCAAGAAAATGGGTTTGGGATAGAAGATGAAGATCTGCCGAAACATCCTTTAACGCGTAAGTCAGACAATGAACGTTCGAAGCAAGGCGTTGTTTAAAATAATCGAAAGCGGGATCTTCTCGATTCAAGACTGCCATTTTTAGATTAGGCCAGCTAAAAAGACGAGCCTTGGCATGCTGATACTTTTCAAGTGTTTGGTGATAATCTAAATGATCGTGTGATACATTAGTCAAGACCGCAACCTCAATGGGTAGACCCGTGAGTCGGCCCTGGTCGAGCCCATGCGAAGAGGCTTCTATGGCGACAGTGCGAGGTAAATCATTCAGTAATGTTGCGCATTCAGAGCGACTCGGTGTAGTGAGCGTTGTTTCAGCCATCAGAATTTCTTGATTTAAAAAAGCTTTGCTTCCTAAACTTCCAATCACTCCAGCTGGAGTTCCCAACAAAGCTAGGGCTTCTGCAACAAAATGAGTGACAGAAGTTTTTCCCTGAGTTCCAGTGACGGCAACGATTCGTAAGTCAGGCTTGAGATAGGGCCTCCACAAGCCTCCCAGAACTCCAAAAGATTGAGCTCCCGTATGCGAAGAATTGCCCGCTTCGTGATGAAATCGTTGACGAGCCAGCCAAGCGAAGCCGAGAGCCTCGACTCCTTGTGCATCGATGCCTAAATATTCTGTGCTTTCAATCCCTAATGAGGGTAAATGTTGCCGAAGTCTTTCCTTCAAAAATTCATTACGACTACCGCCGCCGCAGAGAATCAGTTCCCCTGAAGCGATATGTTGACGCACAGCTTTTACGATGCTTTTGGCAGTTAACTCGGTCAAAGTTGCGAGTAAATCTTCAGGTGACAGGGGAGTGGGCCAAGTTTTTTCAAACCAGGCTAAATTGAAATATTCCCGACCTGTACTTTTGGGAAAAGCTGCTGAAAAATAAGGATCAGTCAGTAAATGCTCGAGACAATCCCAATGGATTTTTCCGAGGCGAGCCTGCTTCCCTTCTGCGTCGTAAG
>OBEQ010344035.1_pt1 | contig 17114 bp, 16 predicted proteins | sample 1670901 | NCBI WGS metagenome assembly OBEQ01 (sample SAMEA104232315, study PRJEB22302) | groundwater metagenome | biome: forest; feature: aquifer; material: groundwater | place: USA | collected 2011-08-07 | depth 5.4 m
TCTATTTTAATCGAAGATTAGCTATTTATGAAGACATACTTGCGGCCATTTTTTTGCTTGAAAGCAACTGTACCCTCACGAAGGGCTATAAGAGTATAGTCTCTTGAGAGTAAAACTCCGTCTCCGGCCCTAAATCTGCTCCCTTTTTGACGAACGATTACGTAGCCTGCTTTAACTTTTTGACCACCAAAAATTTTGACTCCAAGCCTTTTGGATCTTGAGTCTCTATTTCCAGCCGCAGCTTTTTGTGATTTTGTATGTGCCATAAATTAAATTTTCAATATTTTAATTCTGCTTAATGAAGGACGGAAGCCTCTGACTTTTCTGTATCGTACTTTTGCCTTGAATTTAGCGACTCTGATTTTATCTCCTTTAATATTGTCCAGCAAACTTGCTTCAACTTGTTCTTTCAAAGTCGGGGAGCCCAGATTAACAGCGCTTTTATCGGTTTCAAATGTCGCAAGTGTCTCAATCTTTAGTTTACTATCTTTTTCACCAACTAGTCTATCAACTATCAATTCATCGCCTTCTTTGACTAAATACTGCTTCCCACCCGTTTTAACCACCGCCAACATAACCATCCTAAAATTATACCTAATTTACGATCTAACTTCAACAGTCTAAGGTATCAAACCCAAGCCGATCATGAAGCTGACTAAAGAGGAGCCGCCGTAGGAAATAAGCGGCAACGCTACACCCGCCACGGGTAACAAACCCAAATTCATACCTACATTCACCATCACTTGAAAAATAAAATAGGCGAAAAGCCCAAGACTAAAAAAATATTTAAAAATCCCCTCTTCTTCATTCATTGAATGATATTTAATCATCCTCTTGGCAATGCGTCGACCGATAATAAAATAAAAAAACAATACCAAAAACCCCCCTAAGAAGCCGAACTGTTCAACCAAAGAAGAAAATGCAAAATCAGTATGATTTTCTGGCAAAAAAAGAAGTTTTGACTGAGTTCCTAAGCCAAGACCTCGACCAAAAAACTTTCCCGAGCCGACAGTTATAACCGCTTGGGTAATGTTGTAGCCCGTTCCAGCTTGATCAAGATGGGGATTTAAAAAACTAAGAATCCGGAGTCTTTGATAATCTTTTAGAATAGCCCATCCCAAAGGCGTAATAAGTAAAATCACAATGGCCAAATATATAATATATCTTTTGGGAATCTTTGAAAAAATGAGCATAATAAAGTAAATAAAAACGTAGACAACAGCGTTGGCTAGATCAGGCTGTTTAAATATAATAAAAACCGGTATCAAAAAATATATTAGACTCGCTAAAAAAACATAAATTTCATCGATATCTTTTCTATGTCGGGTAAAGAAATCCGCTAAAAAAATTATAAAAAAGATTTTAAAAAATTCTGAAGGTTGAAAATTGAAAAAATACAGATTGATCCAGCGTTTTGAACCATTTGCCTCGACTCCGATTATATAAGTTAAAACCATTAAAGAAATGAAAAGCCAGTAAAAAAACTTTGAATTGTTTTTAAAGAATTGAAGCCCGATTTTTTTTACTATGAAAAATGCAAGTAGACCAATCGAGTAATATATTATTTGGATTGTCATCAGGCTCTTACTTATACCGAACAAGTTAAAAATACCGAAAAGATTGATGAAGAATGTAGACAATAGAAGAGTCCACATAATTTGCTTAAATCATATTCTAACAACTTTAAATTCTTCTGCTTTTATCAAGTTTTTCACTAAAGCTTTACGCTTAATTTCTTTCTCAAATTCCGCTGGCCAATCCTCAAGGTAAACATCAACCATCTCATCAAGCCTCGTTCCCAACTTTTTCCTTTCTCCCTGAATCATTCTAATAATCTCTCTTGCTTCTCCTTCGACTTTAAGTTTTTCATCTAAAGTTGTATCCAGCTTTACAGATAATTGTTTGCCTTGTTTGACCAAAACTTCTTTAACATTTACTTCATCTGCAATTAATTTTGTTATTGCTTCAAACATTTGGGTTGGAGTTGTAATTTTCAGCGATTTTAAAGGTTGTCGTAGTTTTATGTTTGATTTTTTTCTTAGAGCATGGGCATGTTCAACTATTTGTCTTGCTTGATCCATTTGTTTCTCAAGCTTTTGGTCAATTGAATTTCTGTCTGGTTTTGGCCAATCGTCAAGGTGCACTGACTCATGTTCCTTTAGGTTTTTGTAAAGCTCTTCTGCAACAAACGGAGCGATTGGAGCTAAAAGTTTAACCAGCGTAACCAAAACAAGATGGCAGGTAGTGTAAAAATCTTCTTTATCATTTTTATTTAAGGCAGAAGGACCAACTCTATCTCTGCTTCGTCTGATGTACCACGTCGAGAGGTTTTGTACAAAATCATTAAGATGAGCAATTGCTTTTACAGTAGCAAAAGAATCAAGACTGTGAGTCACCTCTTCTATCGTCCTATTAAGAAGTGAGATTATCCACGCATCAAGAATATTGTCACATTTGGCTTTTTTCCGTTTTGGCTCCCATTTATCGACTAAGGCATTGTTAACAAAAAAACGATAGACATTCCACAGAATAAGAAGGAGGCCTTTTACTTGGTTTTTGTATTGCTCTTCTGAAATAAGAATATCTTCCCCGCGCATGACAGGACTACCCATAAGATATAAACGCAAAGCGTCTCCCCCGTATTTTTTAAGCATCATTTTCGGATCGGGATAATTACCATAGTTTTTACTCATTTTCCGTCCATCAGTACCCAAAATCACTCCTTCTACTAAAACATTATCGGCCAAATAATTTTTACCGTCTTTTCTCAAATCTAAGGCATTGGCAATCACGTGAAGAACATAAAACCAAGCTCGAATCTGGCCTGTGTATTCGGCTATGAATTGAGGAGGATAAAAATGTTCAAGTTTCTCTTTTTGATCAAAGGGATAATGACGTTCTCCAAAAGATGCAGAACCTGCCTCTATCCAACTATCAAGAACTTCGGACACCCGCTTTGCCTTTTTACCACATTTTTTACAAGTAATTAGTACTTCGTCAATATTAGGTTTATGCAAGTCGTTTATTTTTTGCCCACTAGCTTTTTCTAATTCTTTAATCGAACCTGGAACAAAGCGCTCGCCACATTCGCATTCCCAAACAGGAACAGGTGATCCCCAATATCTACTTCTTGAAATATTCCAATCCGGAGCGTTTTCAAGACTTTTTAAAAATCTTCCGTGTTTGAAATGAGCAGGTATCCAATTCACGTTTTCATTGGTCTTTTTCATTTTGTTTTTTAAAAGCTGTACATTCACATACCAGGCATCTTGCGGATTGAAAAATAATCTAGTACTACATCTCCAACAATAAGCAACCGAATGAGTATAGGAATCATTTCGATAGACAAGCCCTCTTTTTTCTAGATCTTTGTTTACTGCTTTATTTGCTTCAAGATAGTTCATCCCACCAAATAAAGGTACATGATCTTTAATAATTCCTTCATCATCCACATGAAAAACAAGTTGAATATCTTCTTTCTGCATAATGTCCAAATCTTCTTCCCCATAGACAGCAAGTGTGACAACACCTGTCCCCTCTTCAGCGGTAACAAAATCTGCTCCAACAACTATGAAAGCTTTTTTATCCTTATCAATCTTATAAAAATCATAGTGGGGAACAAATTTTTTACCAACAAGTTCTTTTCCTAAGAATTCCTCAATAATCTTGTATTTTTGTTCTTTTTTAAGGATTTTCGCTGTTTGCTTGGCTAAGATATAAAACTCTTCTCCTTGTTTAACTTTTACATATTTTAATTTTGAATTGACAGCTAGAGCCGGAGTGACAATTTTATTCCAAGGAGTGGTCGACCAGGCAAGAAGATAGGTGTTTTTCTCATCTTTTAACTGATATTTATAAGTAGTCGCAAACTCTGTAATATCTTTATGATTTTCTGCATCTATTGCAACCTCAAAATTGGCAATCGGAGTTGAACAATGCGGACAAAAAAGGGAAACGCGAAGCCCTTTATAGATATAGCCTTTATCATACATTTGTTTAAACACCCACATTACCGACTCCATGTAGTCTAGATCCCAAGTTTTATAGGCGTTTTTAAAATCAACCCAGCGACCAATGTGGTCTACATACCATTCCCACTCGGACGAAACGACCTCAATATATTTTCTACATTCGTCTATGAATTTTTTTAGGCCAATTTTCTCCTCGATATCTTTTTTGCGTTTTATTCCAAGTTTTTTTTCAACTTTGTTTTCGATGGGAAGACCGTGACCATCCCAACCCCAGACTCTCCTAACGTGATAACCTTTCATAGTCCAATAACGGCCGAATAAATCCTTTGGCAGACTGGAGAGAAGAGATCCATAGTGGGGTGAGCCCGTGACAAAAGGAGGGCCGTCAAGAAAGGTCCAGTCTCCTTGAGGAGCATTTTTTTTTAGCGATTTTTCAAATATTTTATTTTTTTTCCAAAAATCAAGTATTTTCTCCTCAATTTGAGCAAAATTCGGCATCGCATCAACAGATTTAAACATACTGAAGATAAATTATAAATTATAGAGGACTAAATTTGAAGCGCACAAAATGATTTAACTAAGGATTATTTCTTTCGCAGAAAAGCTGGGATGTCGAACTCGGTTTCTTCTTCCACGATTTCCTCATCTATAAAATCTGTTTCTTCGCCGTTAAACGAATCTGTTGTAGATTTTTCCGCCTCTTCGTTTTTCTCCCCTTTATTTTCAGATAAATCTTTCCGGAACTTAAAAAGTTTCATTTTCCCCTCATCAAATTTTGTTGCAATCAGAGAGATTTTTATTTGATCTATCATACTATCGTCAATTACTGCACCAAAAATAATATCTGCGTTCGGATCAGCGGTTTTGGCAATTATTGAAACAGCTTCGTCGATTTCACTCATCGAAAGATCAGGACCTCCTATAATATTGAAAAGCACCCCTTTTGCTCCCTCAATTGAAACATCAAGAAGAGGAGATGATATTGCCTGTTTAATTGCAATCATGGCTCTTTTTTCTCCACTCCCAACCCCCACACCCATCAAGGCAGTCCCTGCGTTGCTCATGACAGTCCTCACATCAGCAAAATCAACGTTAATCAAGCCCGGAGTAGTAATTAATTCTGCTATACCCCTGACTCCCTGATGAAGAACTGAATCTATTCTTTTGAAAGCCTCGATAATAGGTGTTTTTTTATCGACTACCTGTAAAATTCTTTGATTTGGAACTACGATAAGGGTATCTACTTTATCTTTTAATTTATTGATGCCGTCTTCTGAAATAAACTTTCTTTTTGCGCCTTCAAAATCAAACGGTTTCGTCACAACGGCCACCGTCAGAGCGCCAGTTTCTCTGGCGATCTCGGCAATAAGCGGAGCTGCGCCTGTGCCTGTTCCCCCGCCCTCACCGCAAGTTATAAAAATCATGTCGGCACCCGATAGTTCTTCCTGCAATTTTTCTCTGGATTCTTCTGCAGCTTGTCTACCAATCTCCGGATCGCCACCGGAGCCTAACCCTCTAGTCAAACTTTCCCCAATTTGAATTTTTATCGATGCTTTATTATGAAGTAATGATTGCGCATCAGTGTTTATAACGATAAATTCTACTCCAGGGATTCCTCCCTCATTGATCATTGAGTTCAGAGCGTTTCCCCCTCCACCTCCAATACCAGCGACTTTTATTTTGGCCGGCTGTCCAGCCCTCGGCTTTATCAACATATCATGGTATGAATTGTTTAATTATATCTTTAATTTTGCCCAGCGAATTCCCGAGCGAAAAATCCTTAAAAATTTTATTAAATCTTTTTACTCCGGTTTCTTGCTCCATTATATTTTTTCTTCCTCTTAAAATCAAACCGACAGTCGCGGCAAATTGTGGATCTATTAACTCATCAACTAAGCCCGTTATTTCACCTGGAACACCCAATCTGATCGGTAAACCAATAACTTTTTTTCCAATCTCAAGCATCCCTACTGTCAAAGCTCCACCTCCGGTAATAACCAGACCCGAAGGTACAGATTGCCCAAACCCGGTTTTTTCTATCTCTTCTCCAATCAATTTATAAATCTCCTCTATTCTTGATCCAATGATTCCGTCGACTACAGTTTTAGGAGAAACGTCACTTAAACTTTCTGGGAGATTAAGTTCATTCAAATTCAACTGTTCTAATTTATTTTTTGCAACTTCTTGTTTACCTTGCAAACGCCTACTCAAAAAAAGCTTTATTCTTTCTGCTGATTCTAAAGAAACTCTCAAACCAACGGCTATGTCATTCGTAATATGGCGGGCACCAACCGGAATCGAGCTTGAATATGAAAGTGCTCCATCAACATAAACACAAACATCAATCTTTCCTCCACCAATATCAACCAAAACTACACCCAGTTCTTTTTCAGTATCGGTCAAAACTGATTCGGCTGACGCAAGTCCTGAAAAAATAAAACCGTCATTTTCTATGCCCAAATCGGCTAAACACCTGTCAACATTTTTAAGATTTGTTAAAGAAGCTGTGATAATATGAGTATCGACCTCCAAACGTACGCCGCTCATCCCAACTGGATTTTTAATTCCTGCCTGTCCATCAACGATGAATTCTCTGGCTGAAACATCGATTATCTGTCTTGTTGTTGAGAGTGAAATTGCTCTGGCCGCCTCAATAACTCGTTCCACGTCTTCCTCGGAGATCTCTCCTCGTGTATTTAAGATCGCAACAACTCCGTGGGAGTTTAAAGAAGCAATATGAGGTCCGCCTACTGAGACAAAGGCATGATTTATCTTGTGACCAACCATTCTTTCGGCCTTTTCTACGCTCTCCTCAATAGTTGCAGTGACTTGGTCTATGTCAACTACCAACCCTCTTTTAACCCCTTTGGAAGGAGTCGAATTAAAGCCTATTACTCTTGGCTGCTCTTCTTCTTCTGATTTTATTGCGACAACCGTTGCGACTTTTGTACTTCCGATATCAATACCAGTAACTAAGTTCTCAGCCATAATTGACTACTTGAGTTTTATAACAGGTTTATCGAACCTCAAATCCAAGGTTTCGAAATTTTTTCCTTCAACTTTAAACTGGCGAACAATTGTCTCCAGCTGATAATCTTGAATATTTTTATCCTTTTCCGTTGTAAAAATTATACTTCTATCTTCTAAATTCAATCGTATCATATCTAATCCGTTAATATCAACACTAATAGTATTTATTCCTATTTCAGAGGTTTTTTTGAGAAAATGAAGAGCAGTTAAAATATCCCTTAGATCTATCTTATCTCCAGAGCTGATTGAACCATAATCCAATAGCTGATAATAAGAAATGAGAGGTAAATCTTTGGGAATTTCTTTTTGCTTAAAGATTACTTTTCCCTTGTCGTCTAAAAAAAGAAAGCCTTGATTTGCTTTAATAGCAGCTAATGGTTTGTCAGTTTCTACTGTTAACTTTATTCTATTGGGATAAACTTTCTCTATTTCAACATTTTTTATTAGTGGATTTGCAGTAAGTATTGTTGCTCTAATTTTTGCGTCAGTCAGTAAAAAAATATTATTATTTTTAATATTCTCCAGTCCTTTTATAGCTGATAATTTATCATCAGAAACTATCTCTATTGAAGAAATAGAAAAATAGTAATAACAAAATACTAAAATAACAAAAAATATAGTCGTGAGGAAGAGGAAAGGGATAAGAAATTTTTTATTTTTTGAATATTTCTTTGAGGATGATTTGTGTTGCATTTTCATTGTATAAATGATTCAAATTTTTGAAATTTTTTTTATAATCTTCGAGCTTTTTTATAACTTCATTTACAAGCTTCGCTAAATTTTCACTTGAATCCGACTGTGGAAAAATCTCTGCAACTCCGGCATTTTTTAAAATTTCAGCGTGTTTTTGCTGTTCTTTATTGCCAGACCAAGGAAGTGGAATTAAAATGGCGGGTATTTTCAAAGCCAAAATTTCAAAAAAAGTATTTGCTCCTGCTCTTCCTACAATCAAATCTGTGACAGAATAGACATAACCAATCTCATCTTCTGAAAAGTGTTTTATTAGAAAATATCTATTTCTTAATTCTTCACTCAATGTATCTCTTGTTTTTTCCATCAATTCAAAATCAGCATATTCTTTTGTTTCTCCTGTTTGATGAATCAAGATATATTTTTCAAGAAGTCTGCGCAAAATATCTTTCACATGTAGATTGATGCTGTGTGAGCCAAGCGAACCACCGGTAATGTAAATCACGGGTCTGCTTTTATTTATCTCAAATGGCTTATTGACGACTTTCAATACTGATTCTCTGACTGGGTTGCCTGTTAAAACTACTTTTTCTTTTGGCAAATGTTCTTTTGCTTCTTCAAATGAAATAAAAATCTTTTTTGAAAAAAATGAAACCATTTTGTTTGCCAGACCAGGAACTATTGTTTGTTCGTGTTTGTAAATATCTATTTTGAACATCCAAGCCCAAAAAACAATGGGAACCGCCAAATAACTGCCAAAAGAAAGCAAAACATCAGGCCTCTCCTCCATAATTATTCTTAGTCCTTGATAAAAACCTATTGGGATCCTAAGTAAACTCATGATTGTCTTGGATGAAGGTACTCTTGTGAGTTTTCCTGTGGTGAGATTGATGAATTTTATGCCCCGCTTTGTTATTTCTTTGTACTCCAATGAGAGTGTCTGTTCGTGTTCAAAAGCATATTTTCTGCCAACAAAAACAACACTATGCTGATCTTTTATTAATTCATCAATGACGGCAAGCGCAGGCGTAGCGTGGCCTCCAGTTACCAGAATTTTCATTATTTAATTGTATCACCTTAGATTTTCTTTGTTTGGCGACTGATGTTGAGGAGTATTCCCATTAGGGCGAAGGAAACGAGCAGATTTGAACCTCCATATGATATAAAAGGTAGAGGAACACCCGTCAAAGGTAATAGATTGACTATACCTGACAAATTAATCAGAATCTGCAAGCTAAAATAAGCTAAAATTCCGCCGCTTAAAAATTTTCCGAATTTATCTGGAGCATGCACTGCAACAGTATAAATTTTATAGACAAGAGCGAAAAGCGCAGCTATCAAAACAAAGCTTCCAATAAATCCAAACTCTTCACTGATTATTGCAAAAATAGAATCTGTATGAGCTTCGGGTAGAAAAAGGTATTTCTGGCGAGAGGCTCCAAATCCTTGACCCAATAATCCTCCGTTATTCAAAGAAATAAGAATCTGATTGATATGATAGCCGATTCCTTGAGGATCAAGTGAAGGATTGAGAAAAGCAAGCAATCGGCTAAACCGATATGGTGAAGATTTAACCAGTCCTAAAAAACCTAGTAAAGCAAGAGGAATAAACCCGATTAGATAAGACAGTTGGATTCCGGCAAGAAAATAGATAATGATGCTTATTGAAAAAACAATAATTGCGGTTCCCATATCAGGCTGTAGAAGTATCAAAAATACCAATAATCCAAGAAGTGCTATAAAGGAAAAAAAACGTTTCCTCTCTTTATATAAAAACCACGAGGACAAATAAATTATTACGCTAAACTTGGCTATTTCAGTCGGCTGAAAATTTATTACTCCAAGGTCCAGCCATCTCCTTGCTCCTCCAGCTTTAAACCCAATTCCCGGGATCAAAACAAATATGAGAAGCAGTATTGTTGTCATCATCAAAGGAAACGAGAAATAATAGAGTTTACGGTAATCGAAGTAGGTAAAAAATATCATCGCAGCGACTCCCAAACAGATCCATATAAACTGGAGTTTGAACAAGTGAAAACTATCACCAAATTCACTAAAAGCCTTTACCGATGATGCTTCAAAAACAAAAAAAAGCCCTATTATAGAAAGAACAATAGGAAACAAAAACAAAGACCTGAATCTGCTTTTCGGCTTCTCCCTATTTTTTTTCACCTGTTATTATTTTCTTAACTGATTTGTTGAACTCATCGCCCCTATCAAATTCATTTTTAAACATTGAAAAAGAGGTTGCAGCAGGAGAAAAAAGTACATAAACTTTTCCATTTAACTCTTTTGCAATTTCATAGGCTTTTTTTACTGCGTCGTCAAGATTTTCAAAAACTTGAGTTATTTTTTCTGGGAATTGTTTTTTCAGATTCGGAAGTATTTGATCTGTAAATGATCCTCTAACAAGAACTATTGATTTTATTTTTGCTAATCTGCTAAACAAGTCTCCATAAGGTAAATTTTTAGCGTTTCCACCAAGAATTAAAACTATTTGTGAGTCTGAAAAAGTATCAATGGCATAACTTGCGGCAACCGGTGTAGTAGATGTTGTGTCATTTATGAAAATGGTGTTTTGAATTGCTCCAACAATCTCCTGACGATAGGGCAACCCTTTAAATTCAGCTATAATCTTTTCTGCTTTTTCTTGATCAAGATGCAAAACTTTGGTAAGTGTAAATGCTGCTGCCGCATTTTCAAGATTGTGATCCCCTTTTAGGTTTTTTAACTGTGAATGAAAATCCTCTTTTTGAAAATATAAAATCTTGCTTCTGGGATTATCATGTTTGATTTCATTTTTTAATCTTTTGTTTGCAATAAAAAAATCGCTTTTATTTTGATAAATATAAATAGCTTTTTTATCATAAAAATATTCTTTTACAGATGGATAATAATTGAGATGATCTGTGTAAAGATTGGTAAACACAGCGATGTGGGGACTAATTTTTTTTTGATGGAAACCTGAAAGAGCCCATGATGAAAGCTCCATGATAACCAAATCGCCCTCTTTTACTCTCTCTAGTATTTCAATAGTCGATACACCTGAAACATTACCACCAAGTAAAACATTACCTCGAAGATTTTTTAGAATTTCATAAATCATCGTTGTTGTTGTTGATTTGCCTCTTGTACCAGTTATTCCAACTATTGGAGCTGGGGATAAACTTGCAAAAAAAGAAGCTTCCATCTCAATAGGAATACCTTTTTCTTTTGCGGCAATAAGTTGAGGAAGTGTCCAAGGAACTGAAGGGCCTTTGAAAATATAATCGGCTTCCAAAAAATCCTCCAATCGATGCTCTCCCAATATAAATTCAACTGCAGCGGATTTTAACTGATTAATTGATTTAGACAAATCTGTCTCTTGTCTAAGATCTGTAACTTTAACGCGTGCTCCAAGTTTTGAGAAGAATCTTGCAAGACCAACTCCCCCAGCTTGCAGACCTAAACCAACAATAAGAACTTTCTTATTTTTGAATTGTTTTTGGAGTTTATCCAATAAGACCGTCATAATCTCATTTTAACACTTAGATTGCGTTTTATTTGAGGAAGGCGATCATGAGTCCGAAAATGGCAAAAAGCGTAGAAAGTAGCCAAAAACGCATGACGATCTTAGGCTCCTCCCAGCCTCGCATCTGAAGCCAGAGGTGAAGCGGAGAAACAGGAAAAATCTTACGCTTTAAAAACTTTTTTCCAAGAAGCTGGATCAAAGAGCTCAAAATCTCCAAGATAAAAACTCCTCCGATTATAACGAGTGAAAAAACCTTACCTAAAATCAGGCCGATGACTGCAAAAGTTGCACCGAAAGATAGCGCTCCGGTATCTCCCAAAAAGAGTCTTGCCGGATAGATATTAAAATACAAAAAAGAGAGCAAACCGCCAACCCACACACCAATAAAAAGAGATGTAGGAACGTCTAGAATAGCCCTCGATATAACCCAAAAACTAAACAAAGCGATCATCAAAATTCCCGATGCGAGACCATCCAAACCATCACTTATATTGACTGCATTTGCAAAAGCTACAATACAAAATGTTGAAAAAATTATGAAGAAATATGAAATCTTATAAACACCAAAAAAGGGTATATGGATAATATCAATTTTTAAGTCTGAATAAAGCCAATATGAAACAATAAAAGCTAAGACTGTTTCAAGAATAAGCTTGTGTCTTATTCTTAAACCAAAAAAGTCTTTTCCTCTCCATAGAAAAATTTTGCTTAAGTCATCGTATACTCCCAAGAAAGCAAATCCGATAAATGTAAATAAAATTATTTTGATCTCCGCAATAATTGATGGAAAATTCGACTGGATTGATTTATTGAAAAACACAAAAAGCAATAGAAAAATGGCAAATATAATAACAGTCAAAACAACAGTAAGGATTCCTCCACCAACAGGAGTACCCGCTTTATGATTGTGAAACTTATCAAAAATAGGTGTATGCCTATTGAAAGCATCCTTGGTTTTTTGACTTGTTCTTTGTAACTTAAGCCTGTAGAGAAAATCAATAAAAGGAACTATGAGGATAAAATTGAGTATAAAAGAAACGAAAACAGCCAGTAAATAAATGGACATAAAAAAATTTAAAATTAAAGATCTAAAAACTAAAAAGAGCTAAGATTCTTGGAATAAAAATTACACAGGCGATTATAAATGAACCCAGCGCATAAATTAGCATTGAAGCGGCCGCAACATCTTTTGCTATCTTTATTTCCTCGCTCCAATCCTTGTGAATCGCATCTATAGTTTCCTCTATTCCTGTATTTATTGTCTCTACTACCAATCCCGTAGCAATTAAAACGAGAATTATTAAAAATTCAATATATGAAATTTTAAAAAACCAGGCTCCAAAAAGACTCAGTAAGGACAGAAAAATATGTATCTTAAAGTTTTTTTGTGTTTTAACAACCCAAGCCAAACCTGAAAAAGCGTGTGTAAACGATATTGTATGTCTTTTTATCATGAAATTATTTCTTTTATAACTTTGGCTAATCTATCAGGATCGTGTCTAAGTATGCTCCTTGCTAATTTATCCTCTGTTTTTGGTGTAATTTTTCTTTTGCTGACTACATCTTTTCTAACCACTGCTAATTTTGCTGATTTATTATCTAGATCATTGATTACTGGATGTTCATTCTGGCTAGCATACCAATCAACAATCTCCTTTGGAATTAGTCCATCATTTACAATAACTATATCAATTTTTTTATCCAATAGCTGTTCCAAAACTCTTAGATGATTATTGGCAGAAAAACCATGCGTTTGACCTGCTTTAGTCATTAGGTTCATTATAAAAATCACTTTTGCTTTTGAAGAAGTGATTGTTTGTTTTATCTTGGGAACCAAAAGGATCGGAGCGATACTTGTATACAAATCCCCCGGCCCAATAACTATAAAATCTGTTTCTTTCAATCGATCAATTGCTTTTTCATTGGGCTCAATTTTTTTATCCAGATAAATTTTTTTTATTTTTTTACTTGGATCTATTATTTCTTCTATTTTCCCTTCCCCTTTTACAATCTTTCCATCATCATACTCGCAACAAAGTTGTGCTTTCATAAAGGTTACTGGAATTACTTGGCCGCGTGTTTGAAGAACATAACTGGCAGTATCAACAACTTCATTGTAGTCTTTTGATACTTTTTCAAGAGCTGACAAAAAGACATTTCCAAAATTATGACCTGCGAGATCACCTGATCTAAAGCGATAAAGAAAAAGTTTCCTCCATAAAACAGGAGCTTCGGAAAGGGCTACCAAGCACTGCCGCAAATCTCCAGGAGGCAAGACTCCAAGCTGGTCTCTCAACTTACCTGTTGATCCTCCCGAGTCCATCATCGAAACAATTACAGCCAGATCAATCGGGTATTTTTTAAGACCGGATAAAACAACGAATGTACCTGTTCCACCGCCTAAAACTGTCACTTTTCTCATACTTCTTTATTCTTTTTAATTTCATCTTTTAAAACAAACATATTGTCTTTAATATCTTCTGAAACAACCATTCCTGGAGCTACAAATGTACCTCTACCAATTTTTACTCCCGGCAAGGTAACTGCATTCACGCCTATTTTTGCTCCCTCACCTAAAATTGTGCCTAATTTAGGTAATTGTGAATCTATTTTCTGATCTCCAATCTTTGATTTGACACTTTTTGCATCAAAGCGAAAGTTTGCAGTATAGGCTCCTGCTCCCATAAACGAACCCCTATCCAACACAGAATCTCCAACATAATTTCGATGCAGATAAACACCATCTCCAAGATAGGTTCGGGTAACCTCACTGTAGCCGCCGACCAAACAGTTTTTCCCAATATGGCTTTCCCTAATCATTGCATAATCGCCAATTACAGTTCCATCATCGATAAAGCAAGGTCCAACGATCTTAGTAAAATCTCCGACCCTGACGTTTTTTCCAAGATAAACCGGCGGAACAATTATTGCCTTTTTTGAAACGGTAGCATTTTTGCCGAAAGAATTTTTCTTAATTTGTTTCAGAAAATAATTCATGATTTTAAAAACATGCCATGGATACTTCGTCGGCCAAACTTCACCCACCAAAATATAATCAACAGTTTTAGCTTTCTTTATATAAAGGCTTAGGCCTCTTTCATACCAATCCTCTGGATCATAAGCTCCAACTTCTTCCAAGCATTCAACAAACTTTCCAAAATCAGAAAAATAATCGACTACGAGCTTGACAATATTAGAAGGCAATTTATCAATCGAAGGTTTTTCAATTATAGCTTCAACTTTATTATTTTTAAACTGCACATAGCCACCGGGAAAATATTCTTTAAATTCCTTTGCCAAGAAAATAATATTTGCTTTCTTTTTGTCTATCTTTTCTATAAGCTTTTTCAAAATATTAAAATCAAAAAGCTCACTGGCCGTAATTATCAAAACTTCTCCTTTTATAGCTTTGGCAGATCGAACAGCTCCACCTGCGCTTTGTAAATTTTCTGTTTGGATCAGTATTTCTACATTTTTGCCTACTAATTTAGAAACCGTGTCTTTTTTTGCTTTATCAACAACCAAAAACATTTTTTCTGCAAAAGGCGCTATCTGTTCTACAACATGCTGAATAAGAGGTTTTCCAAAAAAACTGAAGAAAATTTTATTGTGTAGAGGCCAGAATCTGGTACTATCCCCAGCGCCTAAAATAAGAATATTTTTAATTTTTCGCATATTATTATCTTATATCTTTTTAATATCTCCACCCAGACTTTTTACTTTTTCAACAAAGTCCTCATAACCCCGCTCCAAGATCGATGCTCCACTAATAATAGACTCTCCTTCAGCTATCAAAGAGGCTATTGCCAAACTCGCGCCTGCTCTGAGATCTGATATATTCAAAACTCCTCCATGGAGTGGAAATCCACCCTGGATCCTAATTGCCTGTTGGTAAATCTCGTCTTCTTTGTAATTAAAATCATAAAAGGCTTTGGGGTTTTTAACTCTCGGTTTGATAAACACTATGTGTGCTCCAAGCTTCATAAGCTCATCTACATAGTTAAATCTGTTCTCAAATACCCTCTCGTGAATTATAGACTCTTCACCTTCAGCCTGTGTCATCAAGACGGCCCAGTTGGGCTGCCAGTCTGTTTTAAACCCTGGAAATGCTGCTGTCTCTATATCAACTGGCTTTATCTTGCTATTATACCTAAATATTAGCTTGTCCTGACTTTGCTTAACGTTACTTCCTGTTTTTTCTATTTTATTTATAAAAATTTCCATCAAATTTAGAGGTGCTCGTTCAACAATTACTTCTCCTTTTGAAGCTAAAGCAAGAATAGCAAAAGTAACCGCCTCGTTTGAATCGGAAATAATTCTAAATGGTTTTTTTTGTTTTAAAGAGCTTACGCCTTTAATAATAATTCTGCTTTTATTCCTTTTTATGTTTGCCCCCGCTTCGTTTAAAAAATTTATCAACTCGTCTATTTCTGGCTCAAGCGCTGCATTTTCCAAAACAACTTCACTTGCGCTAAAAACTGAAAAAAGAATTAAAAGTTCTGTCCCCGTATGAGTAGATTTGTTGAATTTATATCTTCCTTCTGGCTTGGATTTTAATGAAGCTTCATAATAACCTGTTTCATGGTTATAGATTATTTTTGCCCCCAGTTTATTCATTCCGTCGATTATTCTATCTATCGGTCTTGCGCCGATCCTGCAGCCGCCGGGGTTTGGTATAAGGCATTTGCCAAATTTTTGCAGAAGCGGAGCAAAAAACATAAAAGACACTCTTATTTTTGAAGCGTGCAACAGATCTACCTTATTATTTTTAAGGCCCGAACTGTCTATTTCCAGAATATTTTTGTCTTTAAATTCTGCCTTTGCTCCAAGTCTATTTATGAGGTGGATCAATTCTTGAACGTCGTTGATTTTTGGAACATTTTCTAAAATAACTTTTGAGTCAAAAAGTAAAGCGGCAATAATCGCTTTTAGTGCGACATTTTTAGCGCCCGATAGTCTAACGCTTCCCTGAATTTTATTTCCACCTTTTATTAAATAAGAATCTTCCATAATATCAAACAACTATTACTTCTTCTTTTAATTCTACCTGGAACTTTTCCCTAACTTTATCTTTGATCACTTGAATCAACTGTCTTAGGTCTTCTGATTTGCCTTCTCCTTGATTTATGATAAAGTTTGCGTGAGTTGGAGAGATAATAAAATTGCCCATTTTTAAGCCTTTTAAACCTGCCTTATCGATCATTTCTCCTGCGGATTTTCCATCTACATTTCTAAAAATACAACCACTTGAAGCAACACCAAAAGGTTGGGTTTTTTTTCGATATTCTAGAGCTTCTCGCGCTTTCTTTTTTAGTTCCTCTTTGTCAGATTTTTTTAATCTGAATGCCGCTTCCAGTAAAACTTCGCCCGTTTTTTGCAAAATACTTGTGTCGTAAGCAAACTGAAAATAATCGCGATCAACCTTTTTAACTTCTCCGCTTGAGGAAACAAGATAAGCAAAAATCAGATCATCGCCAAAATAGCAGACTGGATTTGTCCATTTTGAATTCATATAAATGGCACCACCAACTGTGCCTGGCAAACCAAGATGATATTCGAAACCGGAAATTCCAGCCTCAACTGTTTCATTAACAAGCTTTGCTACAGGATAACCAGAGGAAACAAGCAGTTCAATCGACTGTTCATCTTCAGCGATCGTCTCCTTTTTCATATATAAATTTTTAACAACCAATCCATTTATTTCGTGCTTAAGTAGAACCAAATTAGAACCGCCGCCTATTATTAGAAGAGGAATGCTATGTTCAATTGAGTATTTTTTCGCATTTATCAAATCTTCCCGTGTTCTAGCCTCAAAATAATATCGAGCTTTAGATTGCATGCGAAGAGTTGTCGATAAAGAAAGGTCAAAGTTTTGTTTAAGTTGTAACATAATATTTATAGCCTTCTAGTAA
>OBEQ010412962.1_pt1 | contig 17114 bp, 15 predicted proteins | sample 1670901 | NCBI WGS metagenome assembly OBEQ01 (sample SAMEA104232315, study PRJEB22302) | groundwater metagenome | biome: forest; feature: aquifer; material: groundwater | place: USA | collected 2011-08-07 | depth 5.4 m
GATCCATCCCGCCGGGCTTCGTTGCTCGTCGCTTACATACGCCCGGTATGCGCGCTCCTCGCGCCTCGCCGGGCGGGCGCCTCGACGCCCAGACATGGCACCCTTATTTCCTTCCGGGTCCTTACTTCACCCCGAACGCCAGGAGCACATTCCCGCGGACGCCAGTGCCGAGATCCGAGTAGCCAGAGGGCGCGAACACCATGCCGCCCGCCACGACGGCTCCGGCGGAGCTGAGGTTCCCGCCTCGAGCGGGCACGCCGTTGACCGTCTCGAACTCGCGCGCGGTGTCGAACTGCCACAGCGCTTTGCCATCGGCCGTGGAGTAGGCGTACACCATCCCGGCGCTGGATCCCGCGAACACGACGCCGGGAATCACCGAGACCGGCGCGGCCCCACCATCGGGTGGAGACGCGCGCCACGCCACTTCTCCCGTCGTGAGGCGCACCGCCGCAAGACCCAGGGCCGGCGTCGTGCGTGTCACCAGAAAGTATCCCATCACATCGTCGGCGGCCGAGCCCCACATGATCGCGCCGCCGCCGCTGTCGAGGCCGCGTCCGACCTGGAGGCTCCAGACCACTGCGCCCTGCTTGTCGGGATCGAGCGCCCAGGCATGCCCGTCTTTTTGACCGATCACAATCAGCGACCGCCCGCCGGGCAATGTGCGCAGGATCGGTGCGTTGCCGAAGTCCATGTCCGGCCCCAGATCGTCAGGGCAGGTTTCAGATTTATTCTCCGTCGGAACGTTGGGTCGGTACTTGCCAGGGCAATCGCGCACGTAAGAATCGTTCGCCATCACCTGCTTGGTCCACAGGCGCCTACCGGTGTCGAGATCGAAGGCGACAACAGCGTCCGAGGCATCCGCGGCCGGTTGGGTGTACCCGTTGCCTGTCGCGACGTACACGGCTCGCCGCTTCAGATCGACGGTCGGGGACGACCACACACCAGCCCCAGCCGGTCCCCACAACTGGGTGCCCTTCGAGGTCTGCTTCACCGGAATCGGTTCCTGCTGAATCGTGTAGGACTTCCAGACGCGTTTGCCCGTCACGGCGTCGTAGACCACGACGCCACCACGAAACGTGCAACAGGGGTATATCGGATTGCCCGCGCCGGATTCTTCGAGTGACGACATCGGAACATAAAGCCGTCCGCCGATCAGCGTAGGCGCGCCCGTCACGCGCGCGATCGGGTGCGTATCGACCCGTTCTTTCCAGACCTGCGCGCCGGTCTGGGCGTCCACCGCGTACACGTTGCCTTTGACATCGCCGAAGTAGGCCAGGAAACGGTGCGAGGAATTCCCCGGTCCGATGCTGACCGCGGTGCGCACGCCGGCGTTGGCGCGGAACGACCAGTGGATGCACCCATTGGCCGCATCCAGCGAGTACACGAAGCCTGTATCGGCGCCGACGAAAACACGACCGCCGACCACAGTCGGCTGACCGTAGGCGGAGTTGCCGTTGGGAAAACCAAAGGCCCATCTCAGCGCCAGCTTCGGTGTGTCGGCCGCGGTCAATTCGGGAGATGTCTGGAAGCGCGAGTTACCGCTGTCGAATCCCCACCCGTTCCATCCGGATCCCGCCGTGGGGTTGAAGGCGGGCTGGCTCTGGCAGCGGTTCTTCATGTGCGCCGCGTCACCCTGCGCGGCGGCTCCCAGCGGCCGTCCGCCGACGTACACGGCCATCACGCGCTTTTCGTACTCCGTCAGTCCCTGGGCGTATTGCGCCATCTTGCCCGTGGTGATGGAAGCCAGGACCTCTTCTGGCGTGTGGCGGTTCAACGTGTAGCGGTCCGTGGCGCCGTTCTTCCCCGTGTCGTGGCAACTGGCGCAATGGCCGGTGAACGCGAAAATCCCGGCGTTCGTGCCCTGCGGGTGCGCCATGTCCTGGACTGGAGCTGGGGCTAGCGGCTGGGCGTGGAGCACGGGCGTCGCCATCAGCCCGAGGGCGAGCGGCGCCAGGCACGCGAGCCGAAACGACTCGCCCCATCCGGCCTGGACGCGATCGATCACGTGACGCGCAAGGTCAGAACCCAAAGCGGAACCGCATTGTACAGGTCTTAGTGTTGTTCTGCATCACCCTTCACGTGGTTGAAGTTGCAAACCGGCCGCAGGTTGGTGGCGCGAGCTGCGACCGGCCGCAGCGCATCGAGGCGCTCCTCACCAACAATCCGGATCCGTTTCCGCGGCGGCCGCAGTACACGCCGAATTAACACGACCGTCACAGCACGTCTACGATCCGCCGCTATCGTCGCCTCAGTTTCGCTGCTTTCCAGCGATTGAGGTAGACGATGTACTCGTCCACGCTGGATCCGGTCGGCGGCGAACCGGTCTACTTCCTCAACGGCGCGTCGGTGACGAAGGGCGTCGAAGCGGAGAGCACGATCCTCGTCGCGCGCGGATTCAGCGTCTACGTCAACGGGACGCTCGGACGCGCCACCTATCCGGACACCGGCCTGGCGGCGCAGAACGCGCCGCGCGACACGGAAACGATCGGTCTGAACTATTCGCTGGGCAGCTGGAACGCCGGCTTCTACTTGACCTGGGGGAATCGAGAACCGTGTCGCTCGCGCGCGTCCAGGCGACCTCCAGCCCGGCTCCGTAGGAGACCGACGCGCGCTCACTCTGTCGTCCCGAGTATGCGCGATATCGGTCGCGGCGAACCAAGGGGGCTATAATCGCCGCTCCACACGCGGAACAGATCTGCGAACGGTCATCGTCGCAAGGTAGGTCACCATGCCGCACGGTTCGCGTCTACGCGCCAAGGTACTCGGCGTTGGATGGCTATCGTTCGCCGTCGCTGCAACGGCGCTGCTGAGAGGCCAGTCGCCCGTCAACGATCACACGCTGATACTCCTCAGCCACTCGAACCACACGATCTATGAGGTGGACCCGACGAACGGCCGGGTGCTGCACGAGTTCGTCGCGCCGGACCAGGCACACGAAGCGGCGATCACGGCTGACGGCAGGACGATCTTTGCGTCCGTACCTCAGGCGGCGTTTGTCGAGATCATCGACGGCGCCACGTTCACCGAGAAGGGCCGAATCGAGACCGACTACTTCAAGCGATCGCCGCAGCGCCGGCCGGGACGCACCGGTGGTCCGCCCGCTGCGCCGAACACGTCGGCGTCGCCGCACGGGATGGCGTTGAACAACGACGGCAGCAAGCTCTACATTGGCACCGAGAACGCCGATGTGTCGGGCGTCGTGGTCTATGACGTCAAGGCCGGCCGGGTCCTCAAGAAGATCGACCTGCTGCTGGAGGGTGGTCACTATCTGCAGATTCAGCCGGGCACCGACAAACTGTACTACCCGCACCGGACCGACAACCGCGTCGTCGTGATCGACACGAAGACCGACCGCGTCTCGAAGATCATTCCGGTCGCGGGCGGACCGGTCGGCGTGGCGTTCGCGCCCAACGGCGAGGTCTGGCTTCACGAGGACGGCGATGGATCGGTGACGGTCGTGGACTCGAAGACCGACGAGGTGACAAAGGTCATTCAGACCGGCGGCAAAGGCGCCGGCCGGATGGCGGTGTCGCCCGACGGCCGCTACGCCGCGTCACCGCACAGCACGTCGGAAGACGTGGCGATCATCGATGCGGTAAACAAGACAGTCCTCTCGACTGTCAAGATTGGCAAGGGACCGGGCTTCCCGATGTTTTCACCGGACAGCGCCAAGCTGTACGTGATGGAATCCGGGATGGGCGACTTTGTAGTCATCGACCTGAAGACGATGAGCGTCGCGGCTCGCTACAAAATCGGCGTCGATCCGTTTGGCGGCGGTGTGAAGATGACCCGATAGGATCTGCCAGCGACGAGAATCACGCTACCATTCCAGGTTGAAGGAGCTCCAATGGGAATTGAACTCGAACTGTTTGTCTTGTTGGTGTTCGCCGTGCTCGCGCAGAGCACGTTCGCGCGGTTCGAAATCGAAACGCCCGCATGGCGAAAGATCGTCAAGTGGTTCACGATGATCGCGCTGACGCTGGGGCTGTACAAGGTCGTCGGCCATTGGGCGCTCATCGTTCCGGTCGCCCTCGGTGCCCGCCGGCACGACATTCCATTTCATCTGGTGCCGCCGCAACGCGATTGATCCGATCAGGGGCACACCTATTCGCACGTACTACCAACTGCGCGGCTGGGAGTGGCCAGCGGGCTGAGACCGACCAGCAGCGTCAGCCGAAGGCAGAATCCCGGATTAACGGTCTTTAATCGTGTCGCAGCGACTTCACGGCTATGATCGCTGGGCTACCGGAGGCACCGTGAGACGAACCATCGTCGGTCTGCTGTGCGCGTTGGCCGTCTCGGTCGTTTCTATTCGTGTCAACTTCCAGGTGCGCCCGACCGGCGCGATTTGGCTTCGCGCAGTGACGACGCTCCCATCGCCGGCCGCACTCAGCAGCGCCCAGCCGCAGCTCTTCGCGCAGGCAACCATGTCGTGCTCAGCTGGATCGAACGTTCCGGCGACAGCGCAAGCCTACGCTTCTCCGAACGGACTGATGGCGGCTGGACCAGCGCGCAGACAGTTGCGTCCGGGACCGATTGGTTCGTCAATTGGGCGGACGTGCCGTCCGTTGTCCGGCTGCAGAACGGAGATCTGGCAGCGCATTGGCTAGAGAAGAGCGCTGCGAGCACGTACGCGTACGATGTTCGACTCTCGTTTTCAAAGGATCAGGGTCGCACATGGTCTTCGTCTATCACGCCCCATCGCGACGGGACGCGAACCGAGCATGGCTTTGCATCGCTCTTCCAGATGCCAGGCGCCGGTCTTGGTCTCGTGTGGCTCGATGGCCGACAGATGAAAGAAGGCGCCGGCGCCGACGGCAGGCAAACCACGGAGATGCTCGTCGACGATCGCGTCTGCGAATGCTGTCCATCCGCGGCCGCCGTGACGACGAAAGGGCCGATCGTCGCGTTCCGCAACCGCACGGCCGACGAGATTCGCGACATCTATGTATCGCGACTGATCGGAGGCGCATGGACCGAACCGCGAGCCGTCCACGACGACAAATGGCGCATCGCCGCTTGCCCGATCAACGGCCCGGCGTTGAGCGCCAACGGTGATGACGTCGCCATCGCCTGGTTCACCGGTGTCGGCGACGAGGGTCACGTCTACGCGGCCCCTTCGTCGAATTCAGGCGAGACGTTCGGCCCGCCGATTCGTATCGACGATGTGGGCGCGATCGGACGCGTGGACATCGAGCTGCTCGGTGATGGATCCGCGGCGGTGACCTGGATTGAGTTTGCCGAGCAACGATCGGAATTCCGAATCCGCCGTATCGAACCCCACGGATCCCGATCGGCATCGCTGGCCGTTTCAGGAATCGCCGCCGGCCGATCGAGCGGCTACCCGCGGCTGGCGCGACGCGCGAGTGAATTGGTGTTCGCGTGGGTCGAACCCGGCGAGCAATCTCGAGTGCGAACGGCGGTCGCGCAGGTCGTGTCGCCATCGGACTCCCGTCACTGAGCGGCGACCGCTCCGCCAGTCGAAACGCCGGTCGCAGTATTTCTGATTGACACAATATCACTTACGATATAGCTTATTAACTAAGCTATTATGCGAAGCATTACCAAGGCCCTTCCTTCACGCCAACGCCGGACTGCATTGGTCGGTGAGATTCTTGGACGGCTCGTTCGCCGGCACAGCACCGCCGTGGTGCTCTTTCACCAAGCGGTCGCGGCGCGCCTGGGGCTAGGCTCAACCGATCACAAGTGTTTCGACGTGCTGCGCGAACGAAGGGCGATGACGGGCAGCGAGATGGCCGCGATTACCGGTCTCACCAGCGGCGCGATCACCGGCGTGGTCGGCAGGCTCGAGCGTGCCGGATACCTGCGTCGTGAACAGGACTCGCGCGACGGACGTCGGCAGATCCTCCACCCTGTGCTCGAACGAGTGCGAGACGTTCAGGAAGCTGTCGACCCCATTCGAAAAGACGTGGCCGCGTTGCTGGAGGCTTTCGACAGCCACCAACTCACCGCCATCGCGGAGTTCCTGAGCGGGACAGCCGACGTGGCCTACCGGCACGTGGCGCTGCTGCGCGCTCAGACCCTCAGCGGCGGGAGCCGAAGCGGCCGGGCACGGACGTCATGACACCTCGCCTCCGCAAGTGGGCCCTCACCGCGCACATCACGTTCTCGGTTGGCTGGATCGGCGCGGTTGCCGGCTTTCTGGTTCTCAGCATTGCCGGTCTGACCAGCCGCGACGCGGAGATCGTCCGCGGCGCCTATCTCGCAATGAATCTGATTGGCTGGTGCGTCATCGTTCCGATGAGTCTCGCTGCGCTGGCGAGCGGGCTGGTCCAGGCACTCGGCACTGAGTGGGGCTTGTTCCGGAACTATTGGGTCCTGGTGAAGTTCGTGCTGACGATCCTGGCCACCATCCTCTTGCTGTTGCACCAATACACAGCCGTGGCGGAGGCGGCAAGACGCGCGTCAGTGGCAGCGCCAGGAGCATTTCCCGAGGTCGGTCGACTGGGCACACAACTCGTTGGCGATGCGGGCCTCGCCGTGTTGGTGCTGCTCGTGATCACGACAGTGTCTGTGTTCAAGCCATGGGGCAGAACGCGGTACGGAAGATCCGAGTTCAAGATCCTCCTCGCGGCAATCGGTGCATTGATAATCGTGTTCGTCGTTCGACACCTCATCGGCGGCCATGGGAGCCACGGTCACTAACCCGGCGGATGCGATCTGGGGCATCGTCGCCATCGGCCGTTGGCGTGGAACCGTCCTACTCCACCGTGATTGTTCCTCGCAGCATGTTGATGCCGCAGGCGAACGCAATCTCGCCGGCTTTGCTCGGCGTGAACTCGATAGTGACGGGCGTGTTGAGCGGTAGCTCGCGACGAATGTTTAACGACGCGAAGACGACCGTGGTGGCGCATGTCGTGGCGCTCGTTCGAACGAACGTGAGGCGCGCGGGCACACCGGCGTGCAATGTGATTCTCTGGGGGTCGAAGCCGGCGTCCGTGACGGTCACGCGCGCCTCCTGAGCGTTCATGCTGCGCGTCGGCGCGGATGCCGTTGCCGACGGCGCGACCGTTGCGGCGGCGGATCGCAACCCAAGGCGCTCGCGCTCGGCACGCACGGCGAAGCTACCCTCGGCAACCACGACATCACCGTGCTGGAGGCCTGTCAGGACTGACACCGTGCCACCGACGGCGGTCCCGAGGCGAACGTCGCGTTCGATGAACGTCCCGGGCTCCTTCGAGTTCACCAGGTACACCACAGTCCGGTCGCCGACGTTCTGCACGGCGCGACGCGGGATCGTTGCCGTCGATGCGGCACCCGTCTCTCCGAGGACTGCGTCGACGTACATGCCGAGGCGCAATTCGGTGCGGGCGTTCGGCACTTCGATGCGTACTCTGGCCGTCCGCGTCTCCGCATGCACTTGGGGGTCGATGTAGCTCACGTGTCCCCGCAGCACGAGGTCGGGATATGCGCGGGTCGTGATCGTGGCTGCGCTGCCGACGCGGACACGAGCAAAGTCTTTCTCGTAGAGATCCGCGACCACCCACACGGTCGAGAGGTCAACGATGGTGAAGATCTTCGTTGCCGGGTCCACATTCAGACCGACGTTCGCCAGCCGTTCGGTGACGACTCCGGTAATCGGCGCAGGAACACTCGTCGTAGCGCCTTCATTCTTGCCGGCGGCAAGAGCCTGGATCGCGTCGGCGGACGATCCGAGCAATTGAAGGCGCGCTGCGATGCTCTGCACATCCGCGAGGCGCGCCGCGTGCTCGGCGTGAGTACGCTCGAGCTCCTGCCGGCTGGCGGCACCAATCTCCACGAGCTTCTCCGTCCGGACGAGCTCTCGTTCATGCGCCTCGAGCATCGCCCGCGCCGAGATGTACCGCGTCCGCGCCTCGGCCAGATCCGGGCTGAAGATCTCCGCGATCGTCTGGCCTCGCTGAACGTGCTGGCCGAGCTCGGCCGACACCCGCGTGATCCGACCGTTGATCAGCGGAGTGACGACGACCTGCTTGTACGCATTGGGCTCGACAACTCCCGGCGCGCGCAGCCCTCCCGACATGGTTCCGCCGCCGACTGTCGCAACCGTGATGCCTGCGCGTTCCACTCCTTCCTTGCTCAGCGTGACGACAACGTCCGGGAGTGCCGTCGAAGCAACGAGGGTGGGAGCAGGCTCCACGGCCGGACCGCGAGCCGACGCGCGTCTCTCCCCTACGTTCGCCGGTTCGATCGACGTCGAGCGCGACGTGACGGTCGATCGCAGCCCGATGTACGTCGCACCTCCTCCAAGCGCGACGAGCCCGACGGCGCCGGCCACGAGAACAGTCCACTGCACCTTGACGACTGATTCGGGATTCATCGTGTCTCTCCCAGCGCGCGCTGCAGGGCGGCGCGTGCCTCCCAGGCTTCGCGTAGCGCGGTTGTGTACGTCTGCTCGATATCCAAGTAGCGGCGTTGTTCCGCCAGGACGTCAAAGACCGTGGCACGACCCAGGTCGAACGTCTGGCGGACGACGTCGAGGTTCTGGCGCGCGAGACGGCGCACGTCTCCGGTGTAGAGACCCGCGGCTCGCTGCGCTTGTGCATCGCGTGCCTGCGCCGCGGCAACTTCCGCGCGCGCGGCGAGCGCCGCCGCGTCGCGGCGAGCCTCCGCGCCAGAGCGCTCGGCCTGCGCCACAGCGACCTGCCCTTGGTTGCGATTGAACCAGGGCACGATGACCATCGCGCCGCCCGCAACGTAGTTGAACTGCCCGCGCACGCGTTCGAGCGCTCCCGTCGGGCCATATCCCTGCTGGGGAAAGCCCGCGTCCATGCGCATGTAGGTGCCGTAGAGGCTGACGTCGACGCGACCCTCGCGGCGTGCCTGGTCGATCCGCGCGGCCGCAAGCGTCACCCGCGCGTCGGCCTCGCGAACGTCTGGCCGTGCGGCGATCGACGCCGGCAACGCGGGCACGGCTCCGGTACTCCCCGCCACGAGGGTCTCGAGCGTCTCACGCAGCAGCAGAGGTTCCTCTGGGGACATGCCCAGCAACCGCTTGAGCTGCACGAGCGCCGCGTCGGCGCGACCCACAGCCAGGAACCGCGCCGCCTCGAAGCGCCGCAACTCCACGTCCAGAAGATCGCGTTCGAGCGGCGGCGTCGCACCCGCATCAACGCGTGCGCGCACGATATCCAACTGTCGCTGGGCGGCGTTCACGACCTCGTCGGCAACGACCACATCCCGGACCGCGGCCGCCGCCACGCCGTACTGCATCCGCACCTCCGCGACGAGCAATCGTTCGCGGTCGGCGACCGCGAATTGTGTGGCCTGCAGCCCGCGTTCGGCCGTTTGCACACGAGCGGAACGACGGAACAGATCCAAAGGCCATTGAACCCCGATGCTGGTCAGGCTGTCTGTACCCGCCGGCTCGTCGCGGCGCTCGACGGTGAGCGTCGGATTCAGGCGCAGCGCTGCCTGCTCCCTCAGCCCCCGCGCGACGTCGATGTCCGCGCGGACAGCACGGAGCGACGGCTCGCGCTCGAGCGCACGCGTGATGGCCGCGTCGAGGCTCACGCCCGCGCGCTCGTCGATGTACCGCGCCGACGGCGCGGATGCCCCAGCGTCCTGGCCGCGCGCTACCCCCGCCAGCACGACGGCGGCGAACGTGAACGTGGCGATTCGTCGAAACGTCGTCATTGCACACTTCCCTCAAAATGGACGGACCCCCGGCCGGAGGGGCCGTCCCATTCGATGCTGATCGGCCACGAGGCAGCCATGCCGAACTCGGCGGTCGCGGTATACCGCCCCCGTGCGCCGGCCGGTTGCACCTGCACATTCCCCGGCATGACCATGCCCGGCATCGCCATGTTCGCGGAGACGCGGACGGTCCCGACGTCGAGAGCGGCGCCCGAGGGCGAGCGGAACTCGATCGTGAACGTATTCCGCCCGGTTCGAAGCGTGCCGGTCGGCGCGCGTATCACGATCTCCATGTCTCCGGACCGGACCGTCTGGACAACGCTACCGCCGGCAGGACGCGGCCCAGCATGTGTCACACCCGCGCGCGTCAGCCGCCAGGCGGCAAGCGAACCGCCCACCACCGCGATGACAATCCCCGTCGCGATCATGAGGCGACGTGCGTCCACGAAACGTTCCGCAGCGGCTGGCAGCGGCTGGTCCTGCAACCCAAGCTGGCGCTCACGAATCGCGAAGAAGATGACCGGGGTCACGATCAACACGTGGATGAGCGACGAGACCATTCCGCCCAGCACAGGCGTGGCCAGCGGCTTCATCACCTCTGCGCCCACGCTGGTGCTCCACATGATCGGCAGCAGGCCCGCGACGACGGTGGAGACGGTCATCACCTTGGGCCGTAGCCGCAGCAGGGCGCCTTCCATCACCGCATCTCGCAACGCCACCCGCGTCAGCGTGCCGCCGAGCTCTAGGCGTTTACGCTCGACCGCTTCCTCCAGGTAGATGACCATCACGACGCCCGTCTGCACGGCTGTCCCGAACAGCGCGATGAAGCCGACCCAGACCGCGACCGAGAAGTTGTAGCCAAACGCCCACAGCAGGTACACGCCTCCGGTGAGCGCAAACGGCACGGCGAGCAGCACGTGGGCGGCTTCCACGGCCGATCCGTAGGTGAAGTAGAGCAGGATGAAGATGATCACCAGCACAATCGGGATCACGATCCGCAGCCGCTCGCGAGCGCGTTCCTGGTTTTCCCAGCGGCCGCTCCAGCCGATGTAGTAGCCCGCGGGCAACGTGACGGCGCGTGCGACGGTCTCGCGCGCCTCCTGCACGAATCCGCCGACGTCGCGTCCCTGCACGTTGAGCAGCACCGTGGCGAGCAGCAGGCCGTTCTCGGACGAAATCATCGCCGGCCCGCGCGCGTGCTCGATGCGCGCAAGCTGTCCGAGCGGAATCTGCGCGCCACCAGGTGCGCTGACAAGGACTTGCGCCAGCCCCTGCGGATCGGCGCGATCCTCAGGCCGGTACCGCACGCGCACCGGGAATCGCGATCGGCCCTCGATTGTGGTCGTCAGCACCGTCTCGCCGATGGCGGTCTCGATCACCTGCTGCACGTCGCCGACACCAATGCCGTACCGGGCGGCGGCGGCGCGATCCACCGCGATGTTCAGGTACTGACCGCTCGTGACCTGTTCTGGATACACGTTGCTGGAGCCCGGCACCGTCCGGACAGCGCCGGCGACCTGGCGCGCGAGAGCCTCGAGCCGCGTCAGATCGGTACCGAAGACCTTCACGCCCACTTCCGATCGAATCCCGGTCGTCAGCATGTCGATCCGATTGATGATCGGCATCGTCCAGATCGGCGAGACGCCAGGCAACTGGACGGCGCGGCCCATCTCGGCGCGGAGGCGATCGAGCGTCATACCGGGACGCCACTGATCCTTCGGCTTCAAATGGACGATCGTCTCGGTCATGTTCAGCGGGGCGGGATCGGTCGACGTATCGGCGCGCGCCACTTTGGCGACAACCGAGGCGACTTCAGGAAAAGACATCAGGACCGCGTTCTGTTTGGCTGCGATCTTCGTGTTCTCGTCGAGCGAGATGCTCGGGTCCGCGATCGGCATGAACATCAGGTCGCCCTCGTTGAGCGGCGGCATGAACTCGCTCCCGATGCCACGGCCGACGAGCAGTGCTCCGACGAAGAGCAGCGCGGCCACGGCCACGGTGATCGCTCGATGCGAGAGCGCGGCCTGGAGCGCCGGCCGGTAGAGCCGCTGCAGCCCGCGCATCACCGGGTTGTCCTCCTCCTTGTGGAACGTTCCGCCGAGCAGCAGACTGCACAGCACAGGCACGAGCGTGACCGCGACCACCGTGGCCGCCAGCACCGCGAACGTCTTGGTAAAGGCGAGCGGGTGGAACAGCTTGCCTTCCTGCCCGGTGAGCGCGAACACCGGGATGAACGCGAGCATGATGATCGCCATCGAGAAGAAGACGGGCCGTCCGACGAGCCGTGTCGACTCCAGCACGGTCTCCCGGACGCGGCGGCGGTCGCGAGGATCGACGCCTCGCTGTTCCAGGAACCGAAAGGCGTTCTCGGTAACCACGATGCCGGCATCGACGAGGACGCCAATGGCGATCGCAATACCCGCCAGGCTCATGATGTTGGACGAAATGCCTGCGTAGTACATCCCGAGAAACGAGATGAGCACCGCGAGAGGCAACGGGATGGTGACGATGAGGATCGACCGGAAGTGCATCAGAAAGATGACGTGCGCCAGCGTCACGAGGACGATCTCTTCGATGAGCGCCTTCCGAAGCGTGGCAGCCGCCTGCTCGATCAAGATGGAGCGGTCATAGAACGGGACAATCGTGACGCCCGGTGGTAGCCCCGGCTCGATCTGGGCGATGCGAGCTTTCACGGCGTCGATGACGGCCTTCGTGTTCACGCCCGTGCGCGCGACGACGACGCCGCCGACGCCTTCGCGCGATCCCCTGACCAGCGAGGCCACGCGGAATGCGCTGCCGACGTGGACGTCGGCGATTTGCTCGACGTACACCGGCGTCCCATGCGAGGCGCCGATGACGATCTTCTTGACGTCCTCCACCGATGCGATGAGCCCGACGCCTCGCACGATCAGCCATGCACCGTTGGACTCCAGGACGTTGCCGCCGACGTTGAGATTGCTCTCGCGCACGGCTGAGACCACCGCGCTCAGCGGCAGCGAGTATTGACGGAGGCGGTTGGGGTCGACGTCGATCTGGTACTGCTGCACAAAGCCGCCGACCGACGCGACCTCCGCGACACCGGGGACGGCATTGAGCTGATAGCGCACGAACCAGTCCTGCAAGGTCCGGAGCTCGCGCAGTGAAAGCGTGGGACTCTCGAGGGTGTACCAGAAGACGTGGCCCACACCCGTGGCGTCAGGCCCGAGGGTCGGGACCACGCCGACCGGCAGCGTCTTCGCGACGAGGCTCATGCGTTCGAGCACGCGTGCCCGCGCGAAGTACAGATCGATGTTGTCCTCGAAGACGGCGTAGATCATCGAGAACCCGAACGCCGACTGCGACCGCACAACCCGCACCCCTGCCAATCCCTGAAGACTCACCGTCAGCGGATAGGTGATCTGATCCTCGACCTCCTGCGGACTGTGTCCTTGCCAGTCGGTGAAGACGATGACCTGGTTGTCCGACAGGTCCGGGATGGCGTCGATCGGCGTGGCCTTCACGGCCCACCAGCCCCAGCCGGCGAGGCCGATGAACAGCGCGACGACGATGAAACGATTCCGAAGCGAGAGCTCGATGAGCCGGTTGATCATGTCGACAGACCTCGCGCACGTTGAGTGCGCAACGAGAGCCAAGCCGCCACATGGCGACAAGACAGACGGGTACTGTCGCGATCTAGATTAGGAAGACGGAGAGCAGGAGATGCTTGGGGACTTCACTGACCGACAGAGGAACGTGAGCACGCCAGCCGTCGAGGGGGGCTTCCGCCAGATTCACCGGCCCGATCGACGGTATCGGGCTGGCAACCAGGGCCGCCGAGAGCGACATGGAGAAGCCGGGGGCCGACGGCGTCGAACTGCCGTGGCCGGACACCGCGCAGCAGCTGTCCGCCTGAGCTTGGGTGACGCCGCCCGTCGAGCGCGTGCCCTGTTCGGACGATTCGTCATGCATCGGACACGCGCCGCCATCGGTGCAGCAGTCCATGCGCGCTTCCGGGGTGGCCTCCCACCCGGCACACTCAACCCATCCCGCGTTGCCGAGGGTGAGGGCAAGGACCAGAGCCGCCGCGCGTCTGACCAACAACTCCACACCAGTAGGATGCCTGACCGATGATAAAAGTGTCAACGTGGGCACTACACTGCCGTCCCCTACGATGTGCGCGCACGCTCCTTCTGCAAACGTTGGAGAAGGCGCGGCCGCTCACCCGGAATGTCGTCGAGCACTCTGACCGCGAGGTTCACAATCTCCCACTGGCGAACGCGCGCTTCGTCAACCCGCTCCGGGGCGTGGCGCTCGTAGGAGCGCGCGTATGACGACAGCAGAACGCGGCGGCCAATCTTCGCCAGGAGCCTCAACGTGAGCTGGGTGCCCGGAGGAGGCTCGCCAATACTGAGCAGTACTCTCGTTCGTGCATAGTCGAACAGCGGATCTCCACGCTTGGCCCCCGACCAGTCGAACGCGGCATATCGACCGCCCGTGAACATGAGCTGTCCCGGGTGAAAGTCCCCGTGGCAGAGCGCATCGCCGTCGGGAAGGTGCGCGAAGACTCGCCCCACCCACTCGGCGAGCGTGGGCTCCGAGAGTGCGAGGCGCGCCAATCCACGCTTCACAACGTCCCTGACCGCAGGCAAGGAAGCCGGAGCTCGGGCCGCATTGATCCGTGCATGCATCTCTCCGGTGACGCGGCCGGAACGAAACACGAGCCACGGCCTTTGGCCAATGATGGTGAGAAGATCGGATCCCTCCAGACGATCCATCACGATGCCCGTGCGCCCGTCGATCACCACCTCCTCGTAGACCTGAGGTACCGACACGCCGGCGGAACGGGCGGCTTCGAGCGCGGCGATCTCGAACGCCAGACCCGTGCTAGGCCCGCGTGCGCGCAGCAATTTCAGCGCCCGGCCGTCCGGCCACTCGAAGACCTCCGCCTCCCTACCCTGTCCGATGAGGCGCAGCCCATGCGTTGAAGCGTTCTGAGGTTCCACGTTCGACACAGCCGCGCGCTGAAGCCTTACCCCCGATCGCCGATGACGACGATGTACTCGGCCAAGACTCGCGTGGTTCCGTCGGTCGCGACGTTGTTCAGGGTCCAGAGCGCCGTCAAATCCTCGTGCAATGCCTTCTGACCAACCTCGTCGAGTGACCGGTAGGCGCGATTGGTGGGCCCGTAATACTCGATGAAGAAGTCCACGACCTTGGCGGGCGCGAATGGATACTCGAACGGATACAGGGAGCGCGTGATGTTGAGGGCCATCACGCCCGTGCCCAGACGCTGGCGACAGGTCGCCTCGTCGCCCCACAGGAGCGGCGAGGGAAAAATCTGCGGTGGCGGCGCGTATTTTCCGATGACTTTGAACATCTGGCCGATATGCCCTGCCGGCGTCCAGTTGCCCATGATGATTCGGCCGCCCGGTTTACAGACGCGGATCATTTCCGAAGCCACGAGATCGGGACGCGGCGCGAACATCGAGCCGATCAAGCTCATCACGACATCGAACGATGCGTCTGGATACGGAAGGGCCTCCGCATCGCCTTCGTCAACCTGAATCTTCAGTCCCTCATCGTCCGCCCTGGCTCGAGCCTGCTGTACCAGGTTGGCGGCGAGGTCCAGACCCGCCACCTGAATTCCCTTCCTCGCCGCGGGAAGCGTCAGCTGGCCCGCGCCGCATGCGACGTCGAGGAGCCGCGTTCCCGGTTGGATGTTCAAGCGCTCGAAGAACTCGAGCGCTCCCTTTTCGAGATACTTCGCGAAGACTCCGTAATCGCCTGATTCCCAGACGGTCTTGAGGCGCGTCTTCAGCGCGCTCATTTCGGGAGTCATCGTCGTCGAACTGATCGTGGTCATATCAATCCTCATGCAGAGAGTTTTCGATCGCGAATGTACACATCCGCGAACCATGTTCGCGTGCAACTCGAGTTAACGCGTGTGAAGCCTGAATGATGAATCACGTTCTCCATGGCCGATACCGGATGAACGAAGGACCGAAACGTATTCCCTGTGATCCGCCGTGCCAGGTTTTCGAGCCAGGCAAAAGCCCGAACGTACCAGGTGTCCTTGGGATAGGAGAAGGCAAAGTGCCAATCCGCGTGGCGCAACGATTCTTCGAGCAACCGCTCGTATTCCGGATAACAGCAGACGACCCGGTCGAGGGTGACGATCTCGGCGGACGGCAATTGGCTCGCCAGGTCGAGGAAGTCGCCCTGGAGGAATCGCGCCGAATCCGGCCGGCCCAGCCGCACGGCCTCTTTCGATGCTGTGGCGACATGGGCCGGCGACAGATCGACACCCACGGCGCTCGTCAGCCCTCTCTCCAACAGCTCGAACGTCAGCGCACCGACGCCAGACCCTACGTCGAGCAAACGTCCGTGACTCGCGCCGGCCTTCGCGAGGCCGGCCAGGAGAAGACGCGTCGTCGGTCCCGGGCCTTGGGCGCGGTATCGTGCGAGATCCTTGGCCGCCCTCTTCTCGCTGAACTGCCGCTCAGCGCCGACACTCACGGCCGAACAACAACACGTCATCGTGTGCTGCGGATGGCCGACAGATTCACGCCGATGACCCCGTAACGCCGGGCCGTGCGTTCTTTCGTGGTCCCGGCAAAACAGTCGAAGCGATGGGTAATCTCCACCTGCTCAAAACCGGAAGACCGAAACGCCGCAACAAGCTCTGCTTCCAGCAGAGCACCGGCGATTCAACCAGTCCACAAATCGATGTCTCGGAGCGCACTGTCCGGCAGTTCCTCACCGATGATGATATCGGCGATCTGCACGCGTCCGCCCGGTTTGACGACGCGGGCGATCTCCGCGATCGCCCGATCTTTCAACGGCACAAGGTTGAGCACGCCGTTGGAGATCACGGCGTCTACACTGCTGTCTTCAACGGGAAGCCGCGTGGCGTCGCCATCACGCACGTCGACGTTGGCGAGGCCGCACGCGCTAGCCCCGGCCACTGCCTGCTGGCGCATCTCGGCGGTCATGTCGACGCCGATGGCCCGCCCCGTCGGCCCTACGCGTAAGGCCGCGAGCAGCAGGTCCATGCCTCCCCCGCATCCGACGTCCACGACGGTCGTGCCCTCGGCAAGACGCGCGATGGCATGCGGATTCCCGACGCCCGCAAAGCGCGCGGTGACATCGGCCGGCAACCGCTCGAGTTCTCCAGCGTCGTACCCGAGCATGGCGGCCGCGTACGCCGGCCCTCGATGGAAATGAAACTCTCCGTCAGGCATCGTCGCCACCCGCGCGTACATCGCGCTGATCTCGCGGCGCAGCATCAGCACGTCCAGATCGACCGGGCAAGTCAGGCTCATACATCGTCCTTTCAGTGCGAAACGACCAGGGCGCGACTGGTCTCAGTCATGCGCCAGGCGGCTACCAGCCCCGACAGACACGTGAGGACGGCGACCAGCCACAAAGCGGCTGAAACGCCGAGGAGATCTGCGGTGATGCCGGTGATCATGGCGCCAATGGCGGACCCCAGGTCCCGC
>OBEQ010608651.1_pt1 | contig 17106 bp, 15 predicted proteins | sample 1670901 | NCBI WGS metagenome assembly OBEQ01 (sample SAMEA104232315, study PRJEB22302) | groundwater metagenome | biome: forest; feature: aquifer; material: groundwater | place: USA | collected 2011-08-07 | depth 5.4 m
CCTTTTTCATATACGGACTTTTTGTCTTTGCCAGGAGAAGACAGAAAAGCGATGTCTTTTTATTGCAACTGCTATTGGTTTCTCCGGTTCCTGCAATTATCACGCTCGGCTCCTCATTCCCAAACAGGGCGCTCCTTCTACCGCTCACCATACAGGTCATCTCCGCCTACGGTCTCTACACTTTCATGTCCAACTTCAACAAGAAAAAGGTTAAAACAAAATATATTGCCATCGCTTCCATTGGAGCGATTTATATTTTTGATTTCCTCTTCTTTGCTCACCAGTATTTTATACACTCGCCGCGAGAATATTCGTCAGAACTTAATAACGGATCTTGGTTCTCTACAGTAAAAACGGTTATGCCGATTGTTCTTGCAAACAGAGAAAAATACGACAAGATTGTATTTACATGGTCGAGGCTTAAGCTGGCGCCCGCGGTTTATTTTTACTACTACAATAAAACCGATCCGCGGATTCTGCAAAATAAAGCGGCCAAGTGGACAAACGAACCACCGCTTTTCACTCAAATTTACAATCAATGGGAGAATATAGAGTTTAGGCAGATTGACTGGAAAACGGACAAAAATTTAAAAAATACGTTATTTATTGGGTATGATGAAGAATTTCCAAAAGATGTTGACGGCGTAATAGCCCGTACTTATTTGCCAGGCGGAAGTGTTCAATTTAAGGTAGTGTCAACGGCCCAATCTACTCCACCCTAAGCACGTCAAAATATGGGCCGACGCGGTCTACCTTAAAAAACGGCAAATTATACGGAGCGTCAAACAGCGCTTGGGGAATTAAGTCTTTAGAAATCACTTTACCCGTTGGGGAAAAATGGGCGATAAGTTTCAGCTTGACGTTTGTTTTCTGATTAATAAGTCTTTCTCCTTCGCTTAGGTATGGGTCAACGACATATAGTACAGGATAAACTTCGAGACCTTTTGTCAAATCCGTACTCTTTGAACCGCCTTTAAGCTGGTCAAGATATAGAACGTTCCTTACATTCGGGCCATAATTATCGCCCACAACTTTGGACGCCAAAAGATAAAAATTCGCGTTTAATTTCCTGATTGGTGCGGATGCCGAAGCGGTCGGTACATAGTCAAAACTTCTGCGGGCCGTAACACCGATCGGTACCCTTTGGTCTATGTTTGCATCCAGCCAAACTCTCACTTGATCAAATGTAGGATGCTTAAGCAAAAGCAAATTCCAATACAGACTGTCAAATGATGCGGCAAACATCACCAAAATAACTGTCATCGCCGCTAAATGCTTATTGATCTTAATTAGACGATCTACCAGTTGGCTAATAACATAACCGGCAAAAAGAGGGAAAATGGATAGGGCCACCATAAAATATCTGACAAAGGGCGGCAGAATAGAAATCGAAGCGATAAAATTAATAATCAAAAAAATTCCAAATGCAAGAAGTATCCCATTTTTGGGCCTTTTTATTAAAAAGAATATAACGGTCAAAAAGGCAATTACTCCATCCGTCAAAATCAAATCGCCGGAAAACTTAAACAGATTAATGTGGATTGGTACCTTGATTAGTCCAACACTGGAGTTTGAAGGACTCAATTTACCAAAAAAACCCGCACCAACACTTAGAAAATTAAAAAAAATAATCAGAAAAAACCAGATTCCGAGAGAAAATAAATTATCCCGCCTAAAGGTTTCAGCAAACGCCTGTGTCTTGCCAAAAATCTTAATCAATATTATTAAAAGGACAACAATTCCGCTTAGCTGGTGAAAACCAAACGCCAAAGCAGCCATTACAAAAGCGATCATTGTATATCTAGTTTTTTTTGAGGTATTTTTAACGCTTTTTACAGCAAACAAAACCGCGCAAAGCACGAAAAAAATTGCCGGCGACCAGGCTCTTGCCAAATGGGAAACGTGCGCAAAGTTAAAAGAAAGCGCGAAAAACAAAGCCGACCAAAGCGCCGCTTTTCTGTCGCCAAAGAGCTCTTTTGACAACAGATAGACAACCAGCACTGACAGTGTTCCAAACATTGCCGAAATAACACGTGGTATAAAAAGTAAGTAGCCTTCCTGGGTTGCCAAGAGATAAACAAGATCAGAACTTGAGTGAATTACTCCGGTCGCAAACATAACCCCGAACGCGATCATCAAAAAAACTACCTGCACGTAAGCCCCCAGCGGTCCATAATTACCAAGGGTAAAAGGCGTCCTGTTGGCGATCATATTCAAAGCACTTTGGTGGTAAATCGCCTCATCATTGGAAACGTAAAGCATCGGGAAGCCAATAGTTAAATTGTTTACGCGAAGCAAAAATGCGACAGCGAGTATCGCAAGCAGAATGTATTTACTGGGTATGTGAAGCCACAAATTCATCGAATTTAGAAACTACGTATTTTAATTGCTGCTCACCATTTCCCGGATAAACACCAATCCAAAAACCGTTTTCCATAATCAAATCGCTATTTTTAAGGTTGCCAACAACCCTATGTTCAATATCTAAATAAGCCGGATGTTTAAGAAGATTTCCGGCAAACAAACTTCTGGTTTCAATTTTATTACTCTGGAGAAAATTAACAATGTCTAACCTGCCGAATGGAGCATTCTTGCTTACAACCATCATAAATCCAAACCAGCACGGATCTGCCTCTTTCAACGATTCGGGCAAAAGGAAATATTTACTGTACTTTAAGAGAGCATTGTTCAAAAACTTATGATTCTTTTTTCTCCTTTTTATAAAATCTGGCAGTTTATCAAGTTGGGCAATACCGATAGCCGCTTGTATATCTGTCGCTTTTAAATTATATCCAATGTGAGAATATGTATATTTGTGATCGTATCCGTAAGGCAATTCACCCAGTTGAAAACCAAACCTCCTGCCGCAGCGGTTGTCCTGACCTGTCCGGCACCAGCAATCCCTGCCCCATTCACAGAAAGAATTAACAAGCACATACAAATCCGGATTATTGGTTACAACAGCCCCGCCTTCACCCATGGTAATTTGATGGGCCGGGTAAAAAGAAAACGTTGCCAAATCACCAAACGTCGAAACGTATTTATCGTTAAACTTTGATCCGAGTCCGTCGCAGCAATCTTCAATTAGCCAAAGATTATGCTTCTTGCAAAGCTTGGAGACGGCAAGAACGTCAAAAGGATTACCCAATGTATGGGCAAGAAAGATTGCCTTAGTCTTCTTGGTCAATGCTTTCTCAATAGACTTAATGTTGGCATTGCCAGTTTCTAAATCAACATCAACAAAAACCGGAATTGCACCGTTTTGAATAATTGGATTAATTGTTGTTGGAAAACTGCACGCGACAGTGATTACCTCATCACCCGGTTTTATTCGCCTTGCGCCAAGTTTTGGCGATGTCAACGCCGAAAATGCTGCCAGATTAGCACTCGATCCGGAGTTAACCAGCGTTGCGTATTTCACCCCCAAAAATTTCGCTAGCTTTTTACAAAACTCCTCGGCAAAATGCCCTTCAGTAAGCCAAAACTCAAGTGACGCCTCAACCGCCTTCTCTATCTCGGCTTCATCAAAAACCCTTCCGGAAACCTTGACAGGTGTTACCCCGGGAATAAAAGTCTGTCGTTTGTGATTAATGGCAAAATAATTTTTAACCAGAGATTTAATTTTTTTATCCATCACCTTTAAGCTTTCCATCGATCGTTACCAAAATCTTTTGGACAACTTGAGAAGTAGCAAGGCCATTGGTACTTCTCAAGAATTGCTCATCGCCGGCCATTTTTGTGAACCTGTCGTCGACCCCCAGCCGCAAAAATTTAACACTCGATCCTGCTTCCGCCAGCACCTCAGAAACTGCCGATCCCAGCCCGCCGATTTTATTATGTTCCTCAAGCGTAAAAATCGCTCGCGTTTTTCGGACGCTTTTTAAAATAATTTCCGAATCAATAGGTTTAACTGTATGCATTGAAATAACTCTTGCCGAAATCTTCCTCCTGGCAAGCTCGCCTGCAACTTCCAAAGCCTCGTAAAGCATATTGCCGCAAGCAATAATAGTTAAATCGTCCCCATCAGCCATTAAAATACCGCGTCCCAAAATAAATTCATCGTTTTTTTTATGAAGGGTTGGTTCTCCTTTTTTGCCAATCCTCAAATAACCCGGACCCTTAAGTTTATGAAAAGCCTTCGTAGTCTTTTCAACTTCCCATGGATCTCCCGGACAAACAATGGTCATATTGGGCAAGGACCTTAATACCGCGATGTCTTCAATTGAATGGTGCGTCGGGCCGAGTTGTCCGTAAGAAAAACCTTCACCGACCCCAATCAGCTTAACATTGGTGTCTTGCAAACAGACGTCGTTTCTAATTTGCTCCAAACATCTAAGAGTAATAAAAGGCACAATGGAATAAGCAAAAACTTTTTTGCCGGAAAGCGCCAAACCTGCGGCAATCCCAATCATATCCTGTTCTGCTACACCCACGTTCAAATATTGTTTGGGAAATGTTGATTTAAAATCTTCAAACACCGAAAAACCGAGATCGCCCGTCAAAAGATAAAGATCTTTATCTTTTTGCGCCAATTCGAAAATTGCATTAGCAAACGCGGGTCTCATTTTAACTCGGCTAAAGCCATGGTAAGTTGATTTTCATCAGGGGATTTGTAGTGCCATTCAACTTTATTCTCCATGAATGAAACGCCTTTGCCCTTAACGGTGTCTGCAATTATAACTGTCGGTTTTCCCTTATTAATCGGACAAGCACAAATACCCTCAACCAGTTTTTGCATATCATGGCCATCAATCCTGACCGCTTCCCAATTGAAGGACAGCCACTTATCAACCATTGGTTCCAAGTCCATGATTTCTTTTACAAATCCGAAGCTTTGAATTTTATTGTAATCGACAATCGCCACGAGATTATCCAGTTTAAATTGGCCGGCGGCAAGTATTGCCTCCCAGGTTGACCCTTCATCAAGTTCACCGTCGGAAAGGATAACAAAAACCCTGCTTTTTTTGTCGTCTCTTTTGGCGGCAAGTGCCATCCCCAGGCCAATTGCCAAGCCATGACCCAAAGAGCCGGTTGTTGCCTCAACTCCGGGTACCGATTCTATCATAGGATGCCCCGTCAATTTGCTGCCGCTCGCGCAATAACTCTCCAGTTTTGGAATAGGGAAAAATCCTCGGTGCGCCAAAGTTACATACAACGCCAAACCTCCGTGCCCTTTGGATAAAATAATTATGTCCCGATCTTTATTTTTAGTTTTTTTCAAATCAACATTCAATTCGCTAAAATAAAGTACGGTCAAAATATCAACTACTGAAAGCGCCGAAGCCACATGCGATGCGCCCGCTTTTGCGGCCAGTCTGACAATTTCCCGTCTAATCTCTCTGCTTTTTTTCTCAAGTTCGGCAACTGCCAGCTTCATAGATAATGGTTTAGATTCCAATTATATATCAGCACCCATCGGCCGCGCGAGCCAGGAGTCCTTTTCTTGATTGTTTTTATATTATATGGTTTGATGTTGATTATGAAAAAGCTGCTTAGCATTGTCATACCTATTTATAACGAACAGGAAAATATCAGCGAGCTGTACAATCGGCTCAAGGATTTGATGGTCAAAGAAAAGAACTACGATTTCGAAATAATCGCCGTTGAACACGGATCGAAAGACGCAACCCTCGAAAGATTAATAGAAATCAACAAAAAAGACAAAAGGCTAAAAATCTTGCAACTTTCTAAAAATTTCGGCAGTGCCGACTCCGGTATTACTGCCGGACTGAATTTTGCCAAAGGCGATGCAGCAATCATAATTATGGCGGACTTGCAGGAGCCACCGCAAATAATTTCCGATTTCCTTCGGAAGTGGGAAGAAGGCTACGAAATAGTTTATGGAATTGTAAAAAAAAGGCCTGGTGTTTCAAAAACGCGAAATCTTTCATCCATCATGTTCTACAAAATCCTGAATAAACTAACAGGTAACATCTTTCCCGAAAACGTTTCCGATTTTCGACTTGTTGACCAAAAAGTTTATCAAATAATAAATCAAATGCCCGAAAGGAATAAATACTTGAGAGGACTCATCGGCTGGACTGGTTTTAAGCAAACAGGAATTCCCTTCGACAGATCTGAACGCTTCGCGGGCGAGTCAAAAGCCGATTTTATTACCGTCTTAAAAGTTGCTTTGAATGGTATTTTTTCATTCTCTTATATTCCTCTAAGAATTGTAACAGTATTGGGTTTTATTCTTTCTGTAATTTCCTTTTCTATGATCGCGGTCCAAATTACGCTCTTCATTGTCATCGGTAGGGGAGCGCCGGGAATCTCAACGATCGTAGTTTTAATAAGTTTTCTATTCGGAATGCTTTTTCTAATTTTAGGGGTTATTGGAGAATATTTGGCACGTATCTATGACGAAGTCAAGCAGCGCCCAAATTTTATTGTGAGGTCAAAAATCGGTTTTTGACCGAGTAATATCAACTAACCAATTTACCGCGATTCTTTTAATATAACCGCCTTAGTTAAACTTCCAATGTTATCTTTATACCACGCATAAAGATTACTAAGTGATCTGTCAAAATCCGTAAATTTAAAATCGTCAAGTTCATTCATCAACAACTGGTTATTGCAAGTGTATTCATTGGCGAAACCTTTTTTTATAATTTTAATTTGCGATTTCTTGTATGAGAAACTATTAATTTTATTAGCGATACTTACCAAATCAATCTGCGCACCGCGACCAACATTATAGACCCTAAGCTTTGTGCTATTGCCAACAAGGTAATCAACAATTTTTACCAAATCATCAACGTGCGAATAATCAAACGTCACATTCTGGTTTATAACAATCGGCAGTTTAAAAATTGACCTGACTATAGCATTTGAAATAAATCGAGTTCTCCAATCTTCGTATTTACCCCAAACTCCAAATAACCGCAGATTAATCATTTTTTGGCCAGAGTCAATAATATATTTAGCGCAAATATATTTCGCAAAGCCGTAATAATCAGTGGGGACCTTTTTATCAAAATCCCCCTCTCTAATCTTAACAATCGGTCGGTCTTTTCCATATTCTGCACCAGATCCTAAATTTATCATTTTACCAAAATATTTTTTGTTGCGCGCTAGATTAAAAAACATTCTCAGGTTTTTGGCAACAATTTCCCCTCCATCAATATTCCTTCTAGTTCCGCCGACGTTGGCGCAGTGGAGAATAACATCAAACGGTCCCTCCTTTTTAAAAAACCGTTCGACCTCGGCGTCTTTTTCCAGATCTAATTGCAGATGAGTTGGAGATATAAAACTATATTTACTACCTAGTTGCTCAACCACATTTCTAGCGATAAAACCTCCGGCTCCAGTTACAAAAATTTTCTTCTTCATTGTCCGTTATCTAGCGTAATTCATGTCTTATTTTTGCCATTTCTTCTTTAGGTAAAAATGGATACATGTCGTCTATAGAAGCAGATACTAAGGTTCCATCAGGTTGCTGTCTGGAAGTTACAGTTGGAATAATTTGTTGATACTCAGGACAATTGATCTCACAAATAACAGGCCCGTTATACTCTAAAACCCTTGGTATAATTTTTTTTAATTCGTCATTATTCTTAACACTATAAAATTTAATTCCATAAGCATTGGCAATTTTAGAAGTATCCGGCAATGACAGACCAGTCCTTTCACTCTCACCGAACAATCTGCCTTTAAAATAAATCGCTTGGGTGTTTCTGATAGAAAGGTACCCTTTATTATTTAGAACAAATATTTTTATAGGTAAGCCATGATAAGAAATAACCTGAAGTTCATGAATATTTGTTTGCAATGAACCATCGCCGGTTATGCAGACAACCCTCCCATACCCCGACCCTAAACATGCGCCAATGCTAGCCGGTAAATTGAAACCCATTGCGCCCGTTGCACCCGGTAGTATTAACCTCTGCCCCTTTTTAATTTTTATCCCTTGCCTTACTATGTAATATGAGTATCCGGCATCAGTTACAATAATTTCGTTTGTATTTATATTATTACTTATTTGATCTACTGCAGAGTACATATTTACCGGCCCTTTTGACTTTGAATATTGAGGCAAATAAACCGGATATCTCAACCTTAATTCTTTGCACTTTTTCACCCAATCCTTCTTGAAATTGAACGAAACATTTTTGACTTTACCCATTAATCCCCCAATAAATGTTTTCGCGTCAGATACAACCAATAAGTCAACTTTAATTGTTTTCTTCTCATGTTCACCTCTATCTATATCGATAATTATTTTTTTTGCCTGTGGAGCGAAATTTTCATATTCATAACCTATAATTGGCACACTTAAACGTGAACCAATGCTTAGTACAAGATCAGAATTTTGAATAGTTATATTTGCAGCTCTTTCTCCCCGCATTCCCGCTTTACCAATAAAAAATGGATTGTCATCCTCGATAATGTCGCTGCCCATTATTGCCGAGACTACCGGAACACGTAGATATTCCACCAACCGTAAAAAATCGGTAACAGCGTCCGAAAGCCTTATTCCGTTTCCAGCAATAATTACCGGTTTTCTTGAAAGTTTGAGTAATTTTAAGACAGAGGTTATATCTTGCTCGGACATTTTAGTTTCTTTATTAATATCTGCGCGTGTAGGCTTAAATCCTAAAAGTTTTTTTTCATCCACTAGAGCACCTTGTACATCAAGCGGTACATCAAGCCATACCGGTCCCGGCCTTCCGGATTTTGCCAGGTAAACTGCCTTTTCCAGGTGGTAGCGAATTTTTTCCGGATTATTTACCATCACAGAATATTTTGTAACACTTTTTATAATTGGGACTATGTTTACCTCCAAAAAACCAAATTGTCTTAGTCCTTCAATCTCGGAATTATAAACAGTTTGCGCTCTTTTACTTTGGCCTGAAACAACCATGCAAGGAGTAGAATCCTGCCAAGCTCCAACCACTCCTGTCAGAGTATTTGTTGATCCGGGACCAGAAGTTACAAGAGCTACACCAAAGTTTTCGGTAACCCGGGCGTAAGCCTCAGCCGCCATTACCGAAGCTTGTTCATGGTGGTTACAAACGTATTTTAATTTTTTATTGGCGGCCAGGGCGTCATCAAGAAACATTGCTCCGCCCCCGGAAACAGTAAAAACGCAAGATACCCCTAAATTAGAGATAAAAGAAAAAATATAGTCGGCTACTCTAACCATTTTTAAAGCAAGTTTTTAGCCCAAGAAAAGTTATCAAAAATTACTCCCGAATCTGCCCTGTAGCATAAGAAGTTAACACCTAGACCGGCAAGATACTTCAATTCTTTCTCATCACCAAAAATGCACCCAACGTTCACGTTTTTTGCCCTGGTTGTCTTTGTCAATTTCTTGACTAAGGCTAAGACTTTTGGATGTTTCGTTTGCCCTGCCAGCCCAAGATCAACAGAAAGATCATAAGTTCCTATGTAAATTATATCAATGCTATTATCCCCCAAAATCTTCTCCATATTTTTGACTCCGGCCATGCTTTCAATAATCAAACCGGAAAATATTTCCCTATTCCTTACTGCCAAACTTTGAGTGTTAGAGCCATAACTGCCGGCCCTCGTAAAAGGGTTAAGGCTTCTTGTTCCATCTGGAGAAAATTTAATATGACTCATTGCTTTCTCTCTTTGGGAAGTTGTTTCTATGTGAGGCACGATTACTCCTTCAGGTGCGGCTTCAAGAGCCCTTAAAATACTTTGGTCATCGTTACCGGCTACTCTGATAAGTGGAGCACATCCTTCCGCTTGTGCGGCAACTACCATTCTTGCCGCTGTCCTAAAATCTGCCGCCCCGTGCTCCATATCAATAATCACAAAATCCAAACCTGCTTTTGCTAAAATGTTTACAACTTCCGGTGATGGTATTTCACACCAAGTGCCAATCACTTTCTGTCCCTTTCGCAGTTTTTCCCTTAAAGACAATTTTTCAGACGTATTTTTTATCATTTTTTAAGATTCATCGCGACATCAATAATAATATCTTCTTGTCCGGCAACAACTTTACGCCTGCCAAGTTCCACCAAAATGTCTCTTGTATCCACGCCAAATGTTTGAGAAGCCCGTTTGACATGCGGCGCAAATCCGGAGAAAACTCCTGCCAGTCCGCTGGTTAAGCTGGTCGAGCTGATCACTTGAGGGTTCTTCATGATCGGTGCAATGATATTTTCGCTGTTGTCCATAAGAGTATACAAATCCATGTCAATCTTATAACCCATTTTTGCCAAAACTGCCACTATTACCTCCAGCTGACAATTGCCGGCACCTGCTCCCAAACCTCTGGATGTACAATCAAGTATTTTTGCTCCGGCACGAACAGCCGCGACGGAATTGGCTATCGTCATTCCAAGATTATTATGCGCATGAAAGCCGACTGGAATCTTTAGACTTTCAACCAGCGTTCCAACTTTTAGCGTTACATCTTCCGGCAAATAAGCGCCGGCTGAATCCATCAGCAAAACCCCGACAGCTCCGTATTCCTGCATAAGTTTTGCCTGCTCAAGCAGTCCTTGGGCATCAAGCATATGGGTCATCATCAGCACGCCATAAGTTTTTAGACCTTCTCTCGTTGCGTATTCGATGTGCTCTCTGGTGATGTTTGCCTCCGTACAATGGCAGGCTACCATAAGCACTTCGATACCGGCATCAATAGCAGGATTAAGATCGTTTTTTATAGTTCCAAAACCCGGAATTAAAAACGCTCCAAGTTTTGTTTTCTTCAAATGTTTTTTAGCGGTAGACAGCATCTTTTTGTCAGTTAAAAGCGACATGCCAAGTTGTAATGAAGATGCCCCCAGACCATTTCCGTGACCGACAATTAATAACTCTGTGCCGGCTTTTTCGGCACCACTAGCGTAGTCGGCAATATTTTTCTCAGTGAACTGATGCCCTATTGCATGAGAACCATCACGTAATGTAGAGTCCACAATCAATATATCATTCATGATTTAATGCAACATATTTTTCTTCGCGTACTGTTCGGCAACTTCGATTGCCGCGCAGTTGATAATATCCAAATTACCCGCATAAACGGGCAAATAGTCACCATTGCCTTTGACCTCATTCATAACCGCCAATCTGCCGTTTTCAAAGACCGGACCATGAGTAATCATATACCCAGGCACGTATTTTTTAATTTTTAGAGCAACTTTATTAATTTCCTTCTTTAATTTTTTGATATCCGGCTTATCAATTTTCGCATAAATTGTGTTATGCATCATAATCGGCGGCTCGGCAGGGTTCAAAATAATAATTGCTTTTGACTTTTTTACACCGGTAAATTTTTTGATTCCTTCGGCAGTCGTCTCTGTATATTCATCAATATTATTTCTCGTTCCAGTACCTGCCGACTTTGAAGCAATTGAAGCGACTATCTCAACGTATTCAATTTCGGGATTTACTTTCATCATTGCCCAAACAACAGGAGTCGTTGCCTGGCCTCCGCAAGTTATCATGTTTACGTTATCAAGGACCAAACACTCTTCAAGATTCATTATGGGAATGCACATTCTGCCAACTCTTGAGGGGGTCATATCTATAGTAAATTTACCAAGTTTTTTGAGAATTGGCGCATGTTTTATATGGGCAACGGCAGAAGTCGCGTCAAAAACAATTCTGCAGGAACCCGGATCATCAATAAAAGCGTTAATTGATTTGGTTGAGGTTTTAATGCCCATCAACTTTGCGCGGGCAATTCCGTCCGAATTGGGATTCTGACCGGCAAACATAGCACATTCCAAATACGGTGAGCGGCAAATTTTAATCAAAAGATCTGTGCCAATATTGCCGGTTCCCAGGATGCCTACCTTAACCTTTTTTCTCATACCATTCGAATATTTGAGAAACAGTCTTGGCTAAACTATACTTGGGTTCCCACCCGAACTGTTTTTTTATCTTTGAAAAATCGACTGACTGAATGGAAATTTCATTTTTGGCAATGTTTAATATTTTATATTTAACTTTTTTGTCAAGGATTTTTTCAACTTGATGAATCAAATCAATAACTGACAGATTTTCCGTGGAGGATATATTAAATGCTTCACCCCAGGGCCTTTTCTTGGCAAGCATCATCATCGCGTCAACCACATCACCAACATAAACATAATCGCGTATATATTTGCCGTCACTCCTAACCAGTAACTCGCTGCCAGTTACTAGCGATCTCATGATTCCCGGTACAATCCTGTCGAAATTAACATCACCTTCACCGTAAACATTTCCGAATCGCGTAACAACAACGGGCAATCCATACGTCTTAAAGTAAGTAGTAGATATTAAGTCAGCCGCCGATTTAGACACCTCGTATGGATGATTTCCCGCTAGCGGATTTTTTTCCGTCACCCTCGGAATCTTTCCATATGCTTTGTCGGAGGAGGTAACTAATATTCCACTGACACTGCTACTTTTCCTGGCGGCTTCAAGGACATTAGCTGTTCCAATAATATTAGTCTCAAAAGTTGCAAGTGGCTTCTCGTAAGCATCCTCTACGATCGGCAATGCGGCAAGATGAAAAATAAAATCTATCTTGTTATCATCGATAAGTTTTCTGACTTCACTAAAGTTCCTAACGTCACAATTAATTACCTTCGTCTTTTTGTCGAGGCTTCCTAAGTAAAAGAAAGATTTTTTAGGGAAATTAATGTCGGCAACAGTAACTTCTATATTCGAATCAACCAGACGCTTTACCAAATGGCTGCCGATAAAACCAGTTCCGCCGGTAACAAGAACTCGCTTCATCTCCAAACTTTCCAGGGAGGGTTTTGCTGCCAGAGTCTGTTGAGACTGTCAACATCGGCATATGTATCCATGCAATGCCAGAATCCGGGATACTTAAAAACGGACAACTGGTTTTTCTTGATAAGTCGCTTAAGAGCCGGATGTTCCATTTCACCTTTATGGAAATAAGAAAAAACTTCCTTTTTAAAAACCATAAATCCACCATTTGTCCAATCTCTTAGGATGGGTTTTTCGATTAATTTTTCGGCCTTACTGGTGCGTCCAACTGACAAGAGTCCATACTTGCTCCTTGGATGAACCCCAATCAAAGTGCCTATTGTTTTTTGTTGTTTATGAAATTTAACCAGTTCTTTTATATTAAGATCTGTTACTCCATCGCCATACGTAAGCATAAATTCCTCGTCTGGTTCGACGAAACTGCGAACGCCCAAAATCCTTTCCCCAACAGTTGCCTCTTCACCGGTATCAACAAACGTTATCTTAAAATCATCCGCGCGACCGTCATCCTGCCTATAAATTTTTGAATAGCCGCTCTTCGTATTAATGCTGAAGTTATGGGAAAAATATTGCTGGTTTAGGAAATAATCCTTAATGTAATCTCCCTTATAGCCCAAAGCAACGATGAATTCATTGAAACCGTAATGGGCGTAAATCTTCATTATGTGCCACAGAATTGGCTTACCGCCAATTTGTACCATTGGTTTAGGCTTAAACTCAGTTTCCTCCTTTAGCCTGTACCCAATACCCCCACAGAGAATTACTGTTTTCAAATGTGCCATCTTTAAAGTCTATATATTTTACATGAGCTACGTTTTTCCTTCAATGATAGCGAAAAAATCTCGAAGAAATTTTGTCGAGAAATAGCAAATACCAATAACAACCGGGTAATAATAACGGTAACTAAAATCAGGGAATACAAAGGTAAAAAGATATGACGAAAAAAGAGAGAAAAAAATCAAAAGTTCGATTAAATTTTTCTCTTTTGTAAAAAAGAAAGTTTTAATAACACCAAATAACGATAGAAGCGAAAAAACAAACCACCAGTGGTGCTGAGTGAGGTCAATGATCATCGCCTTATGAGAATTGATTACCGAGGAGCCCATATATTTGATCGTATCCGAAAAGGGATAAATTTTGTTGTAAAGACCATAGCTATTATGCGTATATGAAACTGTATCTAAAAGGGTTGGCAAGCCAAGAAGATAAGAAAACAAAAAATATAAAAGGGTTAGGGAACAAGTAGCGACAAGTAAATAAAGAATTTTACCTTTATCCTTCAAAAATTTGAATTTCAGCCCAAACATGTACATAAAGCCGAGTAAAGGAATAAACAAAATTGCTGTTTCGCGGTTTGTAAGCGAGATCAGAAACACCACGCTATATAAAACCGGCCACTTTTTGTTTTTTGAACTTAAGAATTTGAAAACTAAAGCAAGTAGCATAAACCAGAAGAAAGAACCTAAAGTGTCTGTCAAAAAATAGGTGGAATAGTCCAGAAATGGATAAAAAGAAACAAAAAGAGCAGTAGCGAAAACAGCAAGAAACGGCGAGAGTTTCAGTCTGAAAAGTAAAAATGCCACCAGAATCAACCCTATGTAAGCTAGAAATATAGGTATTAAGAAAGAAAAAAATTGGTTTCTTACAAATAAATTCAGAATAAATGCTGTGAGAGGATATAAAGGCCTTTTAGAAAAGAAAGTGTATGAATGTTTGTAAGAATTTTTGTTTGTAAATATATTTTTGATTATTTTGTCTGAACTTTCCAAGGGCACTTGGCTTTTTACTTTTTCATATGCCTGATCAAACGTGCTGCCCTGAAGTTGATAATACTTATGCAGATAAAAATAACTGTCGGAAAGATATGGCGACTTATGCCTCAAAATTAAAAAAAATTGCGTAGCTGAAAACAGGATTAAAAAAACAATAGGCAAAAACGCCCAAAATTGTTTTTTTAAAGTTTTTTCGCTTCCCATACAATTTAGCTTTCACCGGTCTTTAAATATAAATCAATCATCTCTTTAGGCTTACCAATTCTTACAATTTTTCCGTGATCAATATACATTACTTTTGAACAAATGCTCGCTATTGCGTCCAGGTTATGAGAAACAAAAATAATTGTTTTTCCGTCTTTTGCGAAACTGTGCATTTTAGAAAGGCACTTCTCCTGAAAATTGTTATCGCCGACTGCCAAAACCTCATCAATCAATAATATGTCAGGATCCATAAACGCCACCACCGAAAATCCCAGCCTTGCGTACATTCCCGAAGAATAGTGCTTAATTGGAGTATCGATAAACTTTTCTATTCCCGAAAACTTTAATATATCCTCATACCTTTCGTTAATTTCTCTTTTTCTCATGCCAAGGATCGCTCCGTACAAATAAATATTTTCCCGACCCGTCAGTTCCGGATGCAGTCCGGCCCCCAACTCTATAAAAGCTCCGGTCCTGCCATTGACGTTTATCTGACCGCTAGCAGGATATGTAATTTTAGAAATCAACTTTAAAATTGTGCTTTTACCTGAACCGTTTCTCCCAATTATGCCAAGTGTTTCACCATTTTTGACATCGAAGTTTACTTTAGAAAGTGCCAAAAGTTTTTCCTTCTGCAAAGTTTTTTCTTTTCTTCCAAATACCAGTTGTAAAATATGACCAAAATCGCCAGTGAGCGTGCCGTACTTCATCCTGCTTATAAAGTAGGATTTGGTAACGTCTTTAAATTCAATAGCCAAAAGTGTATCCATTAAATAATATCGGCAAATATTCTCTCTTTTGCCTTAAAGAAAGCGTAACCGATCCACAAAAGTATTAAAGACTCAATCCCGGCGATAAGCAGTTGGCCCCAATCCGGCGGCGCGGAACTAATTGTTACCTTTCTAAAGTTCTCAATAATTACCGCCATTGGGTCAAGAAAATAAATCTGCTTTAAGTTTTGGGGAACTCTACTTGCCGGATATATGACTGGGGTTGCAAACATCCACAGCTGCAAAGCAAGCGGAACAATAAACTTAACATCTCTCCAAATAACGTTTAACGCTGAGGTAAAAAGCAAAATAGAAGAGCTAAACAAAATCTCAACAGCAATAATGGGAACCACAAAAAAAATATTGGCGCTAATCTTTATTTTGTAAAACAAAATCATCAATACAAAAATAATGCCGGCTACCGCAAAATCAACAAAAGCCGCGAGCAAATTGGCAAACGGCAGAGTTTCTCTGGGAAAGTAAACTTTAGAAATCAAATTACCGTTATTAACAATGGAAAGAGCGCCAAACGAGACACTGGTTGCAAAAAACGTCCACGGCAGAAGGGCACTATAGGAAAAGATCGGATATGGCAAACCATTAGACTCGATTTTTAGAAAAGTTCCAAAGACGACGGCAAAAATCACCATAAAAGCAAGAGGTTGAATAACAGCCCAAGCCGCCCCAAGCAATGTTTGCTTATAGCGCACCATAATTTCACGCTTGGTAAGCGCTATTAAAAGTTCGTGATATTTAAATAATTCCTTTAAATGCTTTAAAATTGTCATAAAGAATTTATATACTTTTTCTGACCGCTAGCAAAATCTGTTTTTGGTTTCCACCCCATGAGTTTCTTTGCCTTTGAAATATCCGCCCATGTCTTTTCAACATCCCCATTTTGCATTGAAATCTTCTCAACATTAATCTTTTTCCCGGTCAACATCTCAACTGTTGATATAAAATCAGAAAGCTTAATCGGGTGGTTATTGCCAAGGTTGATTATCTCAAAATTAGATTTTACTGCGAGCGATTTAACTATTCCCTCAACAATATCATCAATGTAAGTATAGTCGCGGCTGCTTGACCCGTCACCGAATTGCTTGATAGTACTGCCGGAAAGTGCCGCACTCGTAAAAAGAGCCGGAGCCATGTCCGGTCTGCCCCTTGGTCCATAAACAGTGAATAATCTTAAAATCACGGATCTTAATGAGAAGTTATGATAAAAACTTTCGACAAAAAACTCCGCCGATCTTTTAGATGAGCCATAAGGCGAAATTATATTTTGGCACAAATCATCCTCAGCAAAAGGCAAATTAGGGGATTGTCCGTAAACGGAAGATGAGGAACCAAAAATAAATTGTTCAACTTTATTATTGGCAGAAAGCTTTAATACATTAACTGTCCCCAAAACATTTACTTGTCCGTAAAGCATGGGGTCGGCAATAGACGGTCTGACCCCTGCCCGCGCTGCCAAGTGGATAATCTTATTAGGTTTTTCTTTTTGAAAAATTGCGGAAATTTTATCGAAATCCAAAATATCCTCGCGATAAAGAATAAACTTCTCCGACTTAAGAGCGTTTTCTAAATTCTTTTCCTTAACCTTAGGATCGTAATATTCATTAAAATTATCAACTCCGACAACTTGGTATCCATCAGTAAGC
>OBEQ011921250.1_pt1 | contig 17106 bp, 17 predicted proteins | sample 1670901 | NCBI WGS metagenome assembly OBEQ01 (sample SAMEA104232315, study PRJEB22302) | groundwater metagenome | biome: forest; feature: aquifer; material: groundwater | place: USA | collected 2011-08-07 | depth 5.4 m
AAAAATAAAAAAAATGAGCCTGCGGAGATTTGAACTCCGGACCTTCGGCTCTCTTAGTACTTATTGTATAGGACGACGGACATATAAGACCGGCGCTCTAACCAAGCTGAGCTACAGGCTCGTTATGAGTATTACTTTTTATGAAAATTAATTTTTATTTAATACTTTTTTATTTCATCGTTCCGCGACACCGAACTAAAATGAGGTGTCGCATTGCATGGGGGTTGATAAGGGAGTTCTCCCCTATCGCGTTAATTAACTGAGCTACAGGCTCGTTATGAGTATTAATTTCTTTGAATAATAGTCTTAATACCTTTTATTTGAAACTTTTTTATTTATTTACTTGAACAAAAAACAAGGTATTCTTAAAGATTACGTCTCAAAATAGCTTTTACTTTAAAGTAGAGACAACAAAAATATTTAAAAGATCCGCTTCCAAAAAATAATTCTTATGACACAAACGCAAGAAAAATATTCGACAAAGAATTTAACAACACAATTTACTCTCGATTCTCTTCAAGGTTCTGTTACATATCTTACTCAAGAAAAGAAAAAATATTCATTTATTCCCATTGGATACATTGCAAATATTCAGATGGTAATTGATAAAACAGAAATAAATCGCGAATTTGAAATTTCTCTCTCGAAAAAAAAAGGAAATGAAATAAAAAATGTAGAAGATATTCTTTATTCTATGGTTGATGAAAGTATCAGAAATGTTGCACAAAAAAAATTAGTAGTCGAAAACAGAACTAATTCTCAAGCAGATAATTCTTTCTTTGACCCAAACATTAAAACAATGCAAGCATATCTTTCAAGTAGACCTCTCCAAACAGAAGATGATTCTCTTTTTACTGAATACCGAAATCTCATACAACTTACAGATCAACTCATTCGATCAATTGTACATGTTACGCAACTTCAAGAAATAACAAAAGAAGGTTTTATTGCATATCAAGAAAAAGTAGTAAACCGCTTCAGTGATACAACAAAAGATGACATACAAAATGATATAACTGATAAAATAAAAAATACAACCTCAAAATTTAACGAAGAAACAAAAATACAAACAAAAGATATTAGCATTCAAAAGATTGTAAAATATATGGAACACAAGATCAATCCTCAATCTGATACACGAGAAATCCAAAAACAAGTACTCGCTTATTTAGAACATGTATCAAAAGGAGACCAAAAAATTCTTACAGGTGAACAGGCAAAAATAATTGTTGAAGATTTTGTTCCACAGTATGTTGTTCTTCGTGATAAAACATACCTTGCAACATTTCCCAAAAACTTACTCGATCATGGACTAAATAGTATTTGGGAAGGTGGAGTAATAGGAGGAATAGGTCTTACAATTGCAGAATGGATAACAAATCTTATTTTTCATACACATTTTAATTTTCCTTGTTTTGGAATTGGAGCAGGCACTGTCTTTGTATGGCCTGGTGTAAAAATGGTTGCAACACCTTACTACAGATACAAAGAAAAAAAAGAATTTCAACAACTACTTTCTGAAACAACAAGTGAACTTAAAACTATTCCATCAAATGAAAAAAGTCTTTTTACATATATCCAAGAAAAAAGAACAGAACATGATAGTCCAGTAAAAAAAGTTTTCTTAGAAATAGAATCTCCAAAAAGAGATTCTATTGATTCCGTAATCGCTCGTATTTCTTATACTGATAATGACACAGAAGTTAATTCTGAAGATCGCACAGAAAGAAAAAAAGAATTTGAAAAGAGTCTTGCACACATTTTGCAATTATATAATGAAAGAAAAGGAGACTATGACACTGTTTCAGATATTCGAGAAGCAGTGAGTGAAACAAAACAAATGTATCTTGAAACAAAAATTCCTCTAGATCACCTGCCATTTTTCATTACAGGACTTGATTTTGGCGAAAGAGACGTTAATGTCTTATGTACTGGAGTAACTTCTCTTATGAAAAATCTCTATTCTACAGAGAAATACGACCTTGATCAAATAGTCTCACTTATCAATCAAGTAAGAAAAAGTGCAGATGAAGACGATAATAATGCTGAAACTATCGCTGATGAAGTAATTGCACTATTACAGTAAATCTAAAAAGCTCTAACAATATCTAATGGTTCAAATATTGTTCTCAATAAAAAAATAATCAGCACAGAAAAAAAGACAAGCCATAAAATTATTGCAATACTGGTTGACATTCCTGCAGAAAATTCTTGATATTTTCGACCAACATAAATGGGTGTAAGAACAACTGCACAAACGCTTGCTAAAAACAAAATGATAATTGTAATAAGCGCAATTATTTCACGATATTTGTACCCAATCATATGAGAAAGATTTTGCATAAAAATAATTCCTCCTCCGAGTACAATTAATAACGCAAGAGCTGAAAAAAAACTTGCAAAAATAATATCTCTTAATTTCTTTTTTTGAATAAAAATAGATTCTGAAGAAGATAATTTCACATCCGAAGAAGATAATTCAGTATCTGAAGAAAATACTCTGGATGATGAAGATAATTTTTTAAAAATAAATATGGCAATAAAAATACCAAGTCCTGTGAAAAAAATTATCTCAAGAATGGTAAAAAAATACAATGCAATAAAAGAAGAAGAGTAACTTCCTTTTACAATAAGATTTTCGTAAGGATCAAGAGTATATGCTTCTTTTATGACACCTTGAAGATTATTATTTTTTTCAAGATTGTACGAAACAGAACTAAGACTGCTCATATCTGAAGAAGTCATCTTTGCAACGCTTGCAAACATTCCAAAAGAGTTATCACCAGCATAAGAAATGGAACTCTTTTTATCTTTAAGATATAATTCAGGTTCAACATGCACGCTTGCTCTTATATAAGTTGTATCAAGTGGAGTTTTTATTGTTTGAAAAGCAAAAGAATAGGTATTAAAATCTTTTTGAACATATCCGTTTACTTTATAATAAAGAAGTATTGTTCCTTTCTCGTTTTCTTTAATTGCTTCTGGAAATGAAAATGCAATGTTCGTATTTTCAAAAGAATACTCTTTTGAGTATGTAATTTTTTTGTATTGAAAATAATGATTTAAAGTATACATTTCGTAATATGTTGGACGCGTTGCATTACTTGGAGAAATTTCCTGTACGAGTGCAAGTATTTTTGCATCTTTTGGAATTTGTAAAAGTGTATTCTGCAATTGTTTATTCTCTGTATTTGTAAACGTGAGTTTTGCAAGAACAGTTGCTTCTCCTTCTTCATCGAAAATCACGGAGTAATATTGATTATTCTCAAAAGGAGTTGAGCTTTCAGGAGGATTATAAAATGGCGATGAGGAAATCGATGAAGCAAAAGAAAAAGATGAAAAAAGAACAAGTAAAAAAACAAGAGACAACAATGAAAAAAATAATCGATTAAAGATTTTCATAAAGAGATCACCAAAATAAAGAAATAAACACATCTAGTTATAACCAAGAGTAAGATTCAAATGAAGTTGAAGTTATCAAAAAATATAAACAAACAAAAGAAATAAAAAAATCTAAAAATATGTTGAAGAAAGAGATAACATTTTCTATTTTTTTCTAAGTGCACTTACTATCAAATATAATACAGACATAACGAAACATCCCAAAAAAAACCACAATAAAAAAGAACCACTCGATGACGCCGGAATTCTCGTCTGTATACATTTACTCATCTCTGCAGAAGCAATATTCATCTTTTGGCTGGTTGCAAAACTTGCAGTTCTTCTAAAAAACAAAGATACAAACGTTCCAATAAAACTAAAAATACCAAGTATTCCTAAAACAAAAAGCATTGTTTTCAATTTTTCTTGAATAGATTCATCGGCTTTTGGCAGAATCAAAATATATTTATTTGCAAGTTTGTAATGATTTACTTCCTTGCCTTTTTGACTATAATGAAATTCTTCGACGATAACAAGACCCGCACTCTGCAATTTTTGTAAATGATAATGAACTGTTGATAAAGGAAGTGATAATTCTTTTGCAAGATCTGTCTCTGTTTTTTCTTTTTCAGCAAGATAATTGAGAATACTTCTACTCGTATCACTTGTGATTGTCTCTGCAATTTTCTTTGTTTTAGATTCATTAAGATCAATGATGAGAAATTGATTTTTAGGCATAAAAAAAGAGATAAGAGAAAGAGATTAAATATCTTTTGAAAAAAGTAAAGAAGAATCTTACTCAAAAAGTGAGATATAAAAATAGTTCAGAAAAAAGTTGTTTCAAAAATTTAAAGTTCTTGTCTGTTTGACTTCAAAAATTGTTTAGGAATAAGTAAATCAGATCTTGCCCATTTTTCTTTTTTGAATTCATCATCATAGTGTTCAGACATTAATTCCATTTCTAAAATCCCATCAGGAAGATTTGATCTTGGAAGATAATTTTTTCGCAATGAAACAGATCTTTGAAATTCTTTTCCATTTCCAGAATTATCTGAAGGATTCATTTCTAAAAAAAAAGATGCATCTCTTCCAAAAGAAGTATTCACATGATGAACAAAAGAGTAATCCTCTAAAATGGGCTTATCCCTTGCAAGGTAAAAGAACGCCGCAAGAGCATATGCTTCACCATAGTTTTCTGATGTTGTATTCATATCAAAAAAGAAATAAGAACTCTCCTTTATATTTTTGACCGGAATATTCCCCCTTAATAAAAAAAATCTTCGTCTGTCAAAAATAAAAATCACATCGAAACTTCAAAAGAATTCATTCTATCATTAAATCACAAATACATAAAAAAAATTAAAAAAATTTTGATAAATATTCTCCTGCATACATCGCAAGATATGCCATTCCAACACCAACACTTGCACCGCAAACAAAATTCATCCAAGCCACTAACAAAGAACTATCTGGCATAACCTCATAACTATAAGGAATTTCATCAAGCATAGTCAGAAACCCTAATCCCGTCGGAAGTGCCATAATCATTCCTCCCTGAACTGCTATTTCAAGAGGTGATGCGCTAGAGTAAAGAAAATCACGCCCTCCTGCTACTTCCATTGCTTTTATTATTGTAATCCCTGCAAGATCTGCGGCAAGAATTCCTCCAGCAATCATATGACCTGTTTTATGATCTTCTAAAAAATATTTATTTACCATTTTTGTATTCCTCCTTTTATCTTCTTTATTCTATTTGAATATCAATCTGAACTATCAAACTTTACCCAAAGATCTACGGGCATAAAAAAGAGAAAAGAAGACAACTATAAGTTCAAGTGATAGAACTTCAAGAAGTATTTATGAAACTAAAAATGCACTCGGCGGGAATCGAACCCGCATCGCAGCCTTGGCAAGGCCGTATTCTACCACTAAACCACGAGTGCACGTGAGTATAAAAACGAGTTGAACCACACCTTTGGTGGATTCACGAGTTTTTAACGAGCGTGCAAAAGACTTTTCACCTTCGACGACCGAGTCCTCAGACGAGGAAAGCAACAAAAATCCAAACAGGATTTTTGGTGTGCTCAGAAATGTTAAACATTTCTGACATACAAGTCAATAAATCGAAGGTGCGAAAGCAATCTTCGCAATTCAAAAAATGAGTGTGCAAACACACTTTTCATTTCTCTACTTTCAACACACATTATCTATTAAATCGAAGGTGCATACACAACCTTCGCAATTCAAAAAATGAGTGTGCAAACACACCTTTTTCAATGTAACTATGCATTTTCTTTTTAAATATTTCGACAATAAAATAATGGGCCCGCCCCGATTCGAACAGGGGACATCCACCTTGTAAAGGTGACGTCATAACCGCTAGACCACGAGCCCGCCTATAACAAAAGAGGAAAAAGAGTATTTTATAAAGATTCTGGTTTGAAAATAAAAAAAGAGAAAATAAATTAAAAAATAAAAAAAATAAAAAATTAACTTGCTACGCAAGTAGAAACACAATTTGTTTCTTTAATCACAAGTAATCTTTGGTTTAAGCAAACATTTTCTTTGCCACCTTCAGTAAATCCAGGAAGTGCTACAACGTTTTGAACGTCTCCACCAAGTGATTCTTTTACTGCTTTAAGGTCAACTGCAAATTCTTCTGTTTCTTGTGGCTTAAGTGTTTTTTCAACAGCAAGATAAGCTGATTTGTCTTCTTTACTTGTTACATAAAACCAAACTTTTGAAATATCTGCTTTTCCGCTATTTCGTAATTGTATTTTAAGTAAACTATCTTGAAGTGCACAAGAGCAAGGTTTGAAACCTAATGCATAAAACTTTGTTCTGTCACAATAATTAATAAGATTTGGTTCAGTTTGTTGAGTTACTGCAGTTTTTTGTTTTGGAAAAACTGTTTCTGTTGAATCTTTTGCAGTCTTTTGAGAATCTACTGTTTTTGCATCTGGTAAAACAGATGTTGTGTCTTTCGAACTTGTATTTGATCGAAAGAACATTACAAGTAAAACAATAATAAGAATTGCAACGACAACTCCTATGACATATTTCATAGTATTATCTTCTTTACTCTCTTTCTTTGATTCATTCTCTTTACCTTCATGCGCTTTTTTAGGATGTTGTTTCATTTTTTACCCCCAGCTAATAATTATTAGTGGAATTATTTATTATGGTTTTCGGAAAAAGAGAGGCGCTATATAAAGTTTTCCAAGAAGCTACTTTAAAGTAACAAATCAAACTGCCTTAAAAATTGAAAAATGTATTTCTCGACAGTAAATAAGACATGATAAAATCTCTACAAAAATACGTAAATATTTAAAGAATATTGAATGTGTTTATTTTATGACAACATCAAATGAATCAGGTGCACAAAAAATGTTTGAACTTCTGTTTCAGAAAGACGAACTCACATGGCAGTCTGTAATTTATGGACTTGTACGCACAGAAGAAATGGATCCTTGGGATATTGATATTTCTCTTCTTGCAAATAAATATATTGAAACAATTAAAAAATTACAATCCTTTGATTTTCAGATCTCTGGAAAAATGCTTCTTGCCGCGGCAATTCTTTTGAATATTAAATCTACAAGACTTCTCAGTAAAGACATGGGCGCTTTTGATAATCTCATTAATCCTCAGGAGATAGATATAGATACTGATGACGGAACAGAAAATATTGATTTAACAAATATTCCTGCAGACAGAATAACACTTCTTCCAAGAACGCCTCAAATACGAAAAAGAAAAGTATCTATTTTTGATCTTGTTGAGGCATTACAAAAAGCTCTTGAAGTAAAACGCAGACGCATTTTACGAGAAATTAATATTCCTGAAGTAATAATTCCTGAACGAAAAGTAGACATAGATAAATTAATCGGAGAATTATTTATCAAAATTCAAAAAGTTTTCAATAAAGATAAAAAAACTACATTTAAAGAACTTCTTTCTTCAGAACAAAAAGAAGAAAAAATTTACACATTTATTCCCCTCTTACATCTTTCAAATCAACGAAAAATAGATCTTGAGCAAGCAGAACATTTTGGAGATATACACATTACCATAAAATAAAAAAAGTAAGAAAATAAATAAAAAACTGAAAATAAATAAAATATTAAAAATAAATAAAATATTAAAAATAAATAAAAAAAGTAAAAGATAAAAAAATCAAAACGATTACCATTTCTTAAAAAGAAACATATGACTGCAAAAAAGAAAGAATATCTTTGTCTTGGAATAGAAAGTACTGCTCATACTTTTGGCTGCAGCATTGTTAAAAATGATGGAACTATTCTTTCAAATATTAAAGACGCTGTAACTACAGATAAAGGAGGTTTAATTCCCGTCGAAGTTGCAGAGCATCACGCACGTGTCTGCGACACAATAATTAAAAAAACTCTTACTGAAGCAAGATGTACATTACAAGACATAAAACTCATTTCTTATTCGCGCAGTCCAGGAATCGGACATATGCTTAGAATCGGAGGAATGGTTGCAAGAAGTCTTGCACAAATAAATAAGATTCCACTTGTCGGAGTGAATCATTGCATTGCTCATTTAGAAATTGGAAAATTAACAACAAAAGCAAAAGACCCCGTATTTTTATATGCATCAGGAGCAAATACTCAAGTAATCGCATTTGAAGGTAAAAAATATAGAGTCTTTGGCGAAACATTAGATACAGGAGTCGGAAACTTTCTTGATACATTTGCAAGAGATCTTCAATTAGGTTTTCCAGGTGGACCAAAAGTATACGAACTTGCATTGCAAGGAAAAAAATTAATTCCGCTTCCTTACTGCGTCAAAGGAATGGATACAGCATTTTCAGGAATTCTCACAAGTCTTAAACAAAAAAGAGAAAGCAAGATGTATTCAAAAGAAGATTTATGTTTTTCTGCACAAGAAACAGTTTTTGCAATGCTTCTTGAAGTGTGCGAGAGAGCAATGGCTCACTGTGATAAAAAAGAACTTCTCCTCGGAGGAGGCGTTGCGGCAAATAAACGCTTGCAAGAAATGGCAGACATTATGTGTCAAAAAAGAGGAGCAACCTGTTTTAAAACACCTCAAGTTTATTGCACAGATAACGCTGCAATGATCGCATGGCTTGGTATTCTTGAATATAACGCAGGAATATCTACAACAATATCAAATGCAAACGTAGACCCCTATGAACGCGTCGATGATTTTATTGTAACTTGGTAAAAAAAATGATATAATGAAAAAATAATTTAATGAACATAAAAAATTCTATAGCACTCATTCTTCTCAAAAAAAAACAAAGTAGTTTACTTTTTTTTCTTGCGAGGAATTGCATCAAGATCATCAAATGAGTCTTCATCAGAACCTGCAAGTTCAGCAAAGACACTTCCGCAGTCATTACACACTGTTTCATCATCTTCTCTATTATAGACTACATTATCTGATCCACATTCAGCACATTCGCGCTTGTTACGTTCATTCATAGTAATGTATTTAAGGGAGTTTCATTTAAAAATTTTATGTTGCTCCTTTCCAGATAAATATAACTCAAAAATATAGATCAAACAAAATACTTAAAAAATAAGCTAAAAAAGAACACATATGAATATTTCTGAAATCGAAAAAAAAATTCCGCAAGAGTTCTATGCTATTCTTAAAAACTCACACATTACCGAATTTAGACCCAGTCAAGAAAAAGCAATTGCCGCAGGTCTTCTCACCCAAAAAAATCTTCTCATTTGTACACCAACAGCCTCAGGAAAAACACTTGTTGCCGAACTTGCATTCGTAACAAACATTCTTACTGGAAAAGGAAAAGCAGTTTATATTGTTCCACTAAAAGCTCTTGCAACAGAAAAGTATAAAGAATTTAAAAAAAAATATGTAGATGTTTTAAAAGTTGCAATCTCTATCGGAGACTTTGATGCAGATGATGCAAGACTTTCTTATTATGATTTAATTCTCACAACAGCAGAAAAATTTGATTCATTACTTCGTCATAAAACGCCCTGGCTTAATGAAATTGGAACGGTAATTGTTGATGAAGCTCACATGTTAAATGACTCATCTCGTGGACCAACTCTTGAAATTATTTTAACTCTTGCAAAAGAACTCTTCCGTAATGCACAAATTATTGCACTCTCAGCGACAATTGGCAATCCTACTGAACTTGCAGAATGGCTGAATGCAAATCTTGTGATTGATACTTGGCGCCCTGTTGCGCTTCATAAAGGAATTTATCATAATGGAGAAATAGAGTTCTATGAATAAATTCCAATTCACTAAATACATTTAATTCTATAAATAACTTTTATACCATAAATAAATTTTATACTATAAATAAATTTTATACATCAATAAAAATAGTTCTTCCTTGAATTACAACAACATGCGTTTGTACATTTTCTCCTGCAGGACCACTCAATACTTTTCCTGTTGTTACGTCAAACTGTGCCCCATGCCAAGGACAGGTTATCACTTTTCCAGAAAGATTTCCTTCACAAAGCGGTCCACCTAAATGTGTACAACTATTATTCACACAAAAATATTTTCCTTTAACATTAAAAACTGCAAACTCTTTTCCTTTTTGTGAGACACATTTACTTTTTCCATCTCGAAGTTCATCAACAGTACAAACTTTTACAAGAGTCATACATGCAACCCTTCAGCCAAGATAACTTAATTTTTTTTGTTCTTGTTTGTCAACAGTATCTTGACTTTGTTCCATAATCATTTTGAGTTTTTCTTCTAACTTTTTTGCTTCTTCAAGAAGAGGCTTATAATCGACATCTAAATCAAGATATTTGTCTAAAACTTCAATTACTTTTGCTGCTGCTTTGCTGTCGGGAAGTTTTGAGTGCACCTCTGCAAATAAACATGTTGTCGGAAACTTTGTTTCTAAAAGAAGTGCTCCTGTAACTCCTACAACAATTCCTTCATCAAGAGCAGAAATTTTAATTTTTTTAAATTTTTCAATATTCTCTTTTTTATTTGTAAAATAGAAAACATTTGTATCTTTCGATGGCACAGCAGACCCAACACCTTCCAAATTAATAATCTCTTTCGCATCAAGTTCTTGCGCAATTTGTTCTACTGCTTGTTTAATTTTCCACTCGTGTCCTGAAAGATTTGCAATTACATGAATGATGACAAGATTATTTTTTTTGTCATAAAAGATACCTATAGGCTGCACAACTTTTCCGTCGTGAATTGCAATAATAGGAACAATTTCTTCCATTGTCACACTGCCAATAAGTTCAGCATGTAAATGATTAATTAAAAATTCAGTTGTGATGTTTCCAACAAGACCAAACCCTGGAAAACCCTGAATAAGAAGGGGACTCTTTGGTTTTTTATTTAATACTACTTCCATACTGCACCTCTTTAAAACAGATTATTAATCTTATCATAAACAGAATAGAAAGTTTATTTAAATAGTTTATGTAAAAAAAGACAAAGCGAGTGGATTTATTATTTCATATCCTCTTGAAAAATCTTTATGCGTTAAACCCATCGCTCTTTTAATTGAAATGTCGCAATCAAAATAATTTTTACTTGTTCTAAAATATTCATTTTCAAGTTCGGGAAAAGCCCAAGGATGAAGAGGAATAGGAAAATCTGTCCCATACAAAAGACGTTCATTTGTTTTTTCATTTCCTATTGCTTTTGAAAGTCTTGCTCGTCTGTGAATCGAACCTGTCGCCGAAACATCTAAATAAAAATTATCATATTTTTTTGTCATTAAAACAACATCTTGAAACATTTTTTCGCTGTCAAAAAAAGGTCTTCCACCGCAACAATGCGCAGCAATTACTTTTACTCCAATATCGAGAGGCAATATGATATGACTAAGATCTGCATATCTATCATTAATACGTTCAACGGCATATTCAAAACCTACATGGGTAAGAAGTGGAATTTGCTTTTCTGCAATTCGTTCATAGAACTGTACAATCTTTTTATCATTAGGATCAAATCCCATAACATTAGGAAGCCATTTTATGAGTGCAGGATTTTTTTCAAGACATTTTTCAAGTTCATCCATCGCGTCTTTTCTGAGAGGATTAATAGAAGAACCAAAAAGAATTTTTCCTGATTTTTTTTGAAGATTTATAACACTTTCATTGGGAACATAAAAAGCTGTTTTTTTCTTATCAAAAATTCCTTTATCATCATACACTCCATCTAAAGCAAGTACAACAGCATGTGTAAGAGAAGAACTATTTATTTTCAGTAAAAGATTTTCTTGAAACAATTCATTTAATGTATCATAATCATCTACTTTTTTTATTCCAAGCCACATTGGAATATCAATAGTATCTGCTACTCGAAGATACGTTCGAGCCTTAATAGAATTTCTAAAATCTTCTCGCATAAATCCTGTCGTCGAATCTCCAAATTCAATTAAATGACAGTGTACATCAAGTATTTTTTCATTATTTTTTTCCGTGCTTTTTTCAGTCTTCATTTGAAATTATTTTTTTATTTTTTTACTTCTTTATTTTTTTACTTTTCTACCATGCATTTTTTTGAATATATTTTTTTATATTTTTTGTTCAACCTTGTCAATTTTTACTCTTCCAGGATATACACCAATTGGCATAAATACACTTTCAAGCGTTGCTGCAACACCCTTTTCTTCTTTCAGTAATTCTTCAGAAGACATGCGCGCTATTCCAAGAGCAATAAGTTCTCCTTTAAGACTGAGAAGTGCAACAAGATCTCCTGAAATAATACCTGATTCAATTTTTGAAATTCCTGGAACATGAAGTGTTGCACCGTGCGTAATTGAGTCAATAGTTGTATCAAACAACCACATTTTTGGAAGATGCATAATTCCTGTTTCCATTGGTTGAATGCATTTTCGCAAGAGAGAATCATTACCATCTTCTTTCCAAAAAATATATGCATCTTGCAATTCTTGTAAAGTAATTTTCGTATTTTCTTGAAAAGGTCCTATTTTTGTTCTGCGAAGTTCTTGCATGTGAGCATTTGTTCCAAGTAAACGTCCAATATCATGACAAAGTTTTCGAATATATGTTCCGCCTTCGCAGCCAACACTAAACAAAATATCTTGTTTATCCATTTCTAAAATGTCAATGTAATATACTTCTCTTTCTCTCCATTCTCTTTTTACTGAACTTTTAACAGGAGGGAGTTGTTTTATTTTTCCAACAAAGGACTTGAGAATATTTCTTATTTTCTCTTCTTCAATTCCTGTATGCACATGCATTAAACATACATATTCTTTTCCTGCATGAAGAAGTGCATGCACAATTTTTGTACATTTCCCAAGTGCAACAAGTGCAAGACCTGTAACAACAGGGTCAAGCGTTCCTCCATGACCTGATTTAGTTATGTGCAAAATTTTTTGTATATAATCTGAAACTTGATGTGTCGTAGGTCCCGATGGTTTATCAACATTAATTACTCCATACTCTAAAAGCTGTTCTGCTGATCGTTTTTCAGGAAAGACTCCTAACTTATCATCTGTTTGTGCAACTTTTTTTACAAGAATTGTTCTTATATCTTTTTCAAAAGGTAACTTGCCCATAGAAAAATAAAAAAAAGGATGGATTTTAAAATACTTCTTGTGAAGAATTAATAAAAACTCCTTTTCTGAGAACAACAAAAGAAATATTCACTAAAACTAAACTGAACCTTAAAAAAACATATATTTTAAAAACTCTTCATCTCTTTTTAGCTCCATGGTTCAACGTATAGCAATTGTTCGAAAAGAAAAGTGTAAAGGTGGAACAGACTGTCCCTATATTTGCATAAATGTATGTCCAGTCAATAGATCAGGGAGCAGAGGAGATGAATGTATCTCTATTGATGAAATAGATAAAAAAGTAAAAATTGATGAAGTAACTTGTATTGGTTGCAAAATCTGCGAAAAGAAATGTCCCTTTGATGCAATTGACATTATTAATTTACCAGAAGAATGGGAAGAAACACCTGTTCACACATATGGACAAAATAAATTCAAACTGTATAATTTACCTCTCCCCATTTTTGGTAAAGTTGTAGGAATTATTGGCAGAAATGGAACAGGAAAAAGTACTGCAATAAAAATTCTCGCAGGACTTCTCAAACCAAATTTCGGAGATACAAAAGAACACACCTTTCAAGAACTTGCTCAACGTTTTAAAGGAATGGAATCGCAAATTTATTTTCAACTTCTTGCAGAAGGAAAAATAAAAATTGCATTTAAACCTCAGTCCGTCGATCTTATTCCAAAACAGGTACAAGGAACTGTCCGAGAAATTTTAACAAAAATTGACGAGAAAAAAATTCTTAATGAAGTTTGTGAAAAGTTAGAACTTACTCCTTTTTTAGATACAGACATAACTAACATATCAGGAGGAGAACTTCAAAGAGTTGCAATTGCAGGAACTGCACTTCGAAAAGCAAATGTATATTTTTTTGATGAACCAACATCCTTTTTAGATATAACTCAAAGAATTAAAGCCGCAGAATTTATCAAAAGTCTCGCAACAAAAGATACTGCAGTAATTGTTATTGATCATGATCTCATCATTCTCGATCACATGACTGATCTTATTCATATGCTCTACGGAAAAGAAGGTTCATATGGAATTGTGAGTTTGCCAAAATCAACAAAAGCAGGCATTAACACATATCTCGACGGATATATTAAAGAAGAAAACATGCGATTTCGAGATCATCCCATTACATTTTCACAAAGGCTTCCCTCAGAAACAAAAAAAGAATATGTTGGAGCACTCTGGACAGAAATGGAAAAAAAACAAGGAGCATTTTCTTTACAAATAGAAGAAGGAAAAATAAACAGACAAGAAGTTGTAGGAATCGTCGGAAAAAACGGCATTGGAAAAACAACCTTTGTAAAAATACTTGCAAATATTTTAAAACCCGACAAAGGAGAAGTACAAATTTCTGTGAGAGTTGCATATAAACCCCAATATCTTAATCAAGAATCAGATGTACTTGTAATGGAATTATTACGAACGGCAATAACACATCATGATGTGACAATTATTAGACCGCTTCACTTAAATTCTTTATTTACAAAAAAAATAAGTGAACTTTCAGGAGGAGAACTTCAGCGTGTTGCAATCGCTCTTTGTTTATCGCAAGAAGCAGATTTATATCTCCTCGACGAACCATCTGCATACCTTGATGTTGAACAAAGACTTCTTTGCGCAAAAGTAATAAGAGGTTTTATGGAAAAAACACAAAATAGTTGTTTAGTTGTTGATCACGATCTTCTTTTTATTGAATATCTATCTGACAAAATAATGGTATTTACTGGCGAACCAACAAAACTCGGTATTTCAAAAAAACCAAAAGAAATGCTGACGGGAATGAATGACTTTTTAAAAATTCTTGATATTACTATGAGAAGAGATCCTGAAACACTCCGACCTCGTATTAACGATCGAGGATCACAACTTGATGTAAAACAGAAAAGCGAAGGAAAGTTGTATTATGGTTAAAATATTTTTTATTTTTCTTTTTTTACTTTTGGTTCTTCTCTTTTTCTTTCTTAAAATATTCTTTCATCTTTTCCCAGTAATGTTCTTTCCAACCTTGTTTTAATTCTTCATACAACTCATCAGGAACATTTTCATGTGCAAGAATAAGTTTTGTTCCTTCTTTTATTCCAACTTTTGTAGGTGAAAGATGAAACGTTACAACAGAAAAATGGTCTTTTGGCCACGTTGGATCATTCCCTTTCCAAAGCTGTACTATCTTTTTATCGTGAGCAACTGCAATAATTTTCCCAGAAATCCATCCGTCATATGCAGTAAATTCGCCACCAACAACTCGATGAATCTTCGCCTCTGCTCCAGTAAAAGCGCTATGCTTTTTTTCATCAAGAAGCACTTCATATACTTCACTAGGACTTGCTGGTAAAGTTATTGACTGATGAATTTCTTTCATAGTTTAAAAGGGTATCAAAGCATTCATAAAAGTAACTATATAGAATATATACTTGTTATACTCAGTTCATCTCCTCATTTAAGAATTTCTTGTCGGGCAAAGATTTTTAAACAAGTTACTCCTTGATAAAAACATAAGGGAGGACAGAGGAGGATTTTAAGATGGCAAAAAGTAATGTTGTTATTCCAATGCACGATTCGATAGATGATGCAGTAAAAGATGATACTGCAATTATCGCAACTATCAAAACAGGTCTTATGGGAAAAGATCAAGCAATTATGAAACGCTTACCTGTTGAATATTCTGAAAAAAGTCTCGCAGATACGATTCGTTACATTCTGGATACTGAAGAAAGATCAGAGTACCTAAGTAGTGCAGAAAGTATTCGCAAAGAATTGAAAAGTCCAGGATGTATTTTAGTAATAAATAATAAATCAGGGAATCTTATTGACACAACAAAAGAATATTTAACAACACTAGAAAGAACTCTTCCAACAGGAGAAACGGTTCCTTATAAAAATTTAGAAATAGATGTTTCAGCAGTTCAACAAGGTGGAAGTTACTTATTCAAAAAATTGTTTTAATTTTTACTTTTGGTAATCTTGTAAAAAATGAGTCCTTCATTTAATTACGGAACTCCTGTTGTAGTCGTTGACAATCTCGGATACAGATCACCTTATGGTTTTGAAAAATTTTATTATAATGGAACAATTGAAGACTGCCCCTTAGGAATTTCTGGGATTATTACAGGCATAAACGAAAAGAGTATCCTTGTCAAATTTGAAAATAGATCGCAGTGGAATTTTCATGTTGATGAAATTGATTTTAAAGATTCTTATATGAGTGCAATATGCGACATTCCAAAAATTTTTTCACTAGACACTCATCCGCTCCTTCAGATTGCAAAAAATATTCCAACTTTCATCATAGATAATAAAGTGTATGTGACCAATACAACTGAAGATGTTCTTGAAGATACATCTGATTATTTTCAAACACGTGCATGGATTGGATACTTGAAAAAGAAAGTTCCATTACACCTTTTAGATAGTATAAATTCTCTTGATGAACTTTTTTTAATTCGAACAGCAAGATTTCAAAAAGAGCTTTTTACAGACTATGAAAAAAGAGTCTTAGAAAAAATAAAAGGACTCGTCCAGAAACCAAAAGATACAGATCTATCTTTACGAATCTATTCAGAAATTCTTCCACATCTTAGTGCTACTCCTTCTGAAGAGAATTTAGAAGTTCTTTTAAATGGAAACAATAGAAAAAAAGAAAAAACATATCCTGAAGAAAAAATAAAAGACATCAATAAACAAGAGATAGAAACAAAAAATACACTTGATAAGTCTCAAACAACTTCAGATATTAAATCAATTGCTTCACAAATCGAAAAAAGAATTTCTTTTATGAAAAAGAGGCTAGAAAATAAAAAGGAAAAAACCATTAAAAAAACAAAACAGGATGAAGAACTCGATGAGTTACTTGGATATATCAAAAAAGAAGAACAAGAAAAAACATATAATTGTTCACCTTTAAAAGAAGCAATTCAAAATAAGAATATCGCGTTTATAGACGATCAAATTTACAATCTATACGCTGACGAAAAAAAAGAGAAAAAAGGGATTATTGAAATTTCTGGAAAAAAATATTTCATCAGTAAAGAAACAATTGAATTAGAATCATTAGAAAGAACAATACTTGTATCAATCTCAAAACAAATAAGATTACAGGTCTTGCAAGAAAAATATTCTAATGATCAGATTGCTAAGCTCATTAAAAAAGATGATGCAAAAGAAATTTTAATCA
>OBEQ011524616.1_pt1 | contig 17103 bp, 15 predicted proteins | sample 1670901 | NCBI WGS metagenome assembly OBEQ01 (sample SAMEA104232315, study PRJEB22302) | groundwater metagenome | biome: forest; feature: aquifer; material: groundwater | place: USA | collected 2011-08-07 | depth 5.4 m
CCCCGCCCGCAGCAGCGCGAGAGCATCGTCACCGCGTTCCACGCCGCCAACCCCAATGACGCACGGCCCCTTGCCGAGCACGGTGCGGACGCGCCGCACGACGTCGAGCGCGCGCGCACGCAGCGGTGGACCACTCAAGCCGCCCGTTCCGATCGTCTGGATCGTCTCCTCTGTGGTCGTGAGATTCGCACGTGCGATCGTCGTGTTGGTGGCCACGACGCCGGAGAACCCAACCTCCAGCGCTACCCTGCAGAGCTCGTCGATCTCGGCATCCGACAAATCCGGAGCGATTTTGACCAAGAGCGGCACCTTGCGCGGTCCCCTCTCATTTTCCTCCGAAATCGCCCCGAGGAGGGAGCGCGCGAGCTTCGCACCCTGCATCGCCCGCAGGTCTTTGGTGTTGGGCGACGACACGTTCACCACGACGAAATCGGCGACGCGACGCGCCGCTCGGAAGCTCGCGAGGTAGTCGTCAATCGCGCCCTCGATCGGCTCGACGGATACGACGCGCGATTTGCCGATCGACACGCCGAGCGGCACGCCGATCTTTCCGCGCGCTTGTAGCCGGGCGACGACGCGCTCAGCCCCTTGGTTGGGGAACCCCAAGCGGTTGACGAGGGCGCGGTCATTGGGAAGCCGAAAAAGGTTCGGCTCCGGGTTTGCGTCCTGCGCGTGCGCGGTCAACGTTCCCACTTCGAGGTGCCCGAATCCGAGCGCCGCGAGGGCTCGCGCGCGGGTCGCGTTCTTGTCGAAACCGCCGGCAAGCCCGATCGGCGAAGGAAAAATGAGCCCCATCGCTTCGGTCCGAAGACGAGGATCGGTCGGGAAAAACGCCGTTTTGACGATCCACCGAAGAGGTCCTACCTGCTCGATCGGGCCGAGCGCCGCCATTGCGGCGCGGTGGGCAGCGCTCGGCGGCATCGTAAAGAGGAGCGGCCGGATAAGACCGTACACGGTCCCTCGCTACCACTTTCGACGTGGCGCGTCATGTGGACCACCTCTTCTCAATTGCGCGAGCACGGCTATAGTCGCCGCTTCTTTCAAAGGAGCACCCGCCGTGATCATCGGAGTCCCCAAAGAAATCAAGACGCGCGAGTACCGCGTCGGCATGACCCCCGCAGGCGTTCGCAGCCTCGCGTCACGCGGCCACAAGGTGCTCGTCGAAAGAGGGGCGGGCGAGGGCAGCGGCATCAAAGACTCCGCGTACACCGCACAAGGCGCACAAATCGTCGCGACTGCTGCCGAGGCGTGGGGGGCCGACATGGTCGTCAAAGTGAAGGAGCCGCTCCCCGGCGAGTACGGCTTCTTCCGCGAGAACCTTGTGCTCTACACGTATCTGCACCTCGCGCCGGAGCCCGAGCTCACCAAGAAGCTCGCCGACAAAAAGGTGAGCGCGGTGGCCTACGAGACCATCGAGCTCGACGACGGTTCTCTCCCGCTTCTCCGCCCGATGAGCGAGGTTGCCGGTCGCATGGCCGTCCAGGTTGGCGCGACGTGCCTGGAAAAAGAGAAGGGGGGCAAGGGCGTCCTTCTGGGCGGCGTTCCCGGCACGCGCCGCGGACGTGTGGTCATTCTCGGCGGAGGGGTCGTCGGACGAAACGCGGCGACCATCGCCATCGGCATGGGTGCGCAGTGCACCGTGCTCGATCTCCGCGCAGACACCATGAGTTACCTCGAGGACGTCTTCGGCGGCGCCATCGAGACCCTCTACTCGAACCCCACCAACATCGAGCAGGCCGTTGCCCGTGCCGACCTCGTCGTTGGCGCAGTGCTCCTCGCCGGCGCGCGCGCGCCGAAGCTCGTCACCGAAGACCTCATCAAAAAGATGGAACAGGGAAGCGTGGTCGTCGACGTCGCCGTGGACCAAGGCGGATGCATCGAGACCTGCCGGCCGACGACGCACGACAACCCGACGTACGAAGTTCACGGCGTCGTCCACTACTGCGTTGCCAACATGCCGGGCGCTGTCTCGCAAACGAGCACCTGGGCGCTGACGAACACCACCATGGCTTACGCGCAAAGAATTGCCGATCTCGGGCTCGAGGCCGCCGTGAAAGCCGATCACGCGCTCGCCAAGGGGGTGAACGTCTACAAGGGCCAGATCACCTGCGAACCGGTCGCTCAGGCCCACAAGATGGAATACGTGCCGCTCACGAAGCTGCTTTGAAAGCGTCATGTACACCCTCTACTTCTCTCCTGGCGCCGCGAATGTCGCACCGCACGCGGCCCTCGAAGAAATCGGCGCGCCCTACCAGCTCGTGCGCGTCGATTTCGCCAAGCGCGACCATCACGCGGCCGATTACCTCAAGCTCAACCCGCACGCGCGCGTGCCCACGCTGGTCGACGGCGATTTCGTCCTCTACGAATCGGCGGCCATCTTGATGCACCTCGCGGACAAACATCCAAGCGCGGGGCTCGCGCCAGTGTTGGGAACGGTCGAACGCGCCAGGTACTACCAGTGGCTGTGCTACCTCACGAGCACGGTGCAGGATGCTTTCATGCAGTACTTTCACCCTGACTACTTCGCGGACGCCGAAGCGACGCGCGCCGAGGTAAAGGCCATCTCGGAGCGCCGCGTCGCCGAGATGTGGCAAAGGGTCGACGAGGCGCTCACGCCCGGGCCGTACCTGCTCGGGTCCACGTTCAGCGGGGCCGATCTCTTCCTCGCCATGCTCGTGCGTTGGTCACGCCTGTGCGCCAAACCCGGGTACACCTACCCTGCCATCGGCCGATGCGTCGAGCTCGTGCGGCGCCGGCCAGCGTTCGAACGGATGATGCAAGCTGAAGGCATCACGTGGCCGACGACAGTCTGAGCGCGCTCGTGCAGGGCGTTCGCCTTCTTTCGCTCGATGCGGGGAACACTGTGATTTTCTTGGATCACGCGCGTCTCGCCCGCGTTGCGGCACGCCATGGTCTTACCACCGACGCCTCCACCCTGATTCGCACCGAAGGGGCCGCAAAGCGTCGCCACGCGATGAACGACATGATCGACGTCGCGTGGAGCAAGCGCGAAGCGCCGGGCGCCCGCGGCTGGGGAGCGATGCTCGCCACGATGGTCTGCGAGGCGGGACTGCCGGTCGACGAGGCCGCCGCTTTCCTCGACGACGCTTGGACCGAGCACTGCGCGAAAAATTTCTGGTGCCTGGTGCCTGAGGGCTTTGGTCAGGCCATCGAACGCGCCCGCGCGCGTGGAATCAAGGTGGTTCTCGTCTCGAACTCCGAGGGAATGCTCGCGGAGCTCTTCACGGAGCTCGGCATCGTGCAGCATTTCGATGTGCTCCTCGATAGTGGCAAAATCGGCCTAGAAAAGCCTGATCCACGCTTTTTCCAGATTGCGCTCGACCGCTTCGCGACGCCGCCGGACGCCGCGCTCCACCTGGGGGACATTTATTCGACCGATATCGTCGGTGCGCACGCCGCCGGCATGCGCGCGGCGCTCATTGATCCGCACGGGCACTACGAGGGAATGTTTCTCGACGTGCCGCGCGCGCCCGGCGTCGTGGAAATCGCGGAAGCTCTTGCGCGAAGTGTCTAGAGGGCGGCCGCGCTACGGCACCTTGTAGAGTGCGAACGGAGACGGGACGGCGGACGTAGCGGCGAACGTCCGGCCGAGCTGCGCGGGAGGAGGCCCCGGCACGGGCTACGATTGCGGGCCGAACAAGGATTGCTGCGTGCGGGCCCCCGATGGGCGCCGCGTTGTCTGGCTCGATGTCGGCGTAGCCCATCGGTCCGGAACCGGGCCCGGAGAACGACTTGCCCGCTCCCCTGCTCGCACTAAAATCTCGAGCTCTTTGCTACCCTGAGCCCTTAGATGGCGCAAACCAAACTCATCGCCGTTCTCCCGGGTGACGGCATCGGCCCCGAAGTCGTCGCACAAGCGCGGCGGGTGCTGGATTTCTACCGCGAGAAGCGCGGCTTCTCGCTCGAGCTCTGGGATCTCGATCTTGGCGCCGATCGCTTTCTCAGAGAGGGTACGACCTACCCGAAAGAAGTCGCCGCCCGCATCGCCAACGACGCGAGCGCCGTCCTGCTCGGCGCCCTCGGTGATCCGCGGGTGAAGACCATCGAATACGCGCGCGACATTCTCTTTGGTTTGCGCTTCGGGCTCGATCTCTACGCCAACATCCGCCCCATCAAAGCGCTCGACGACCGGCTCGTTCCGCTCAAGGGCCGTGGCGCAAAGGACGTCGACCTCACGGTCTTTCGCGAGAACACCGAGGGCATCTACGTGGGCATGGGCGGCCAGTTCAAGAGAGGCACGCCGGACGAAATCGCCATCAACGAAGACTTGAACACGCGAAAAGGAGTCGAGCGGCTCATTCGCGCTGGCTTCGAGCACGCCAGGCGTAACAACAAGAAGCGCGTGCACATGGCCGACAAGTCCAACGCCATGAAGTACGCGCACGAGCTCTGGTATCGCTGCTTCTTCGAAGTCGCCAAAGAGTATCCAGGTATCGAAGCCATTCACGTGTACGTCGATGCGCTGTGCCTGTACCTCGTGCAAGATCCATCGGTCTTCGAGGTCATCGTCACGTGCAACCTGTTCGGTGACATCGTGACGGACCTCGGCGCCGCGCTCCAGGGTGGGCTCGGAATGGCCGCGAGCGCAAACGTGCACGCGGCCGATCCGTCGCGCGTGGCCATGTTCGAACCCGTGCATGGTTCGGCGCCACCTTTGGCGGGCAAGGACGCGGCAAACCCGTTGGCGGCGATCCTCACGGTGGGCATGATGCTCACGCATCTCGGCTGGCCGGAGGAGGAAGCCCGCTTGGAGCGCATCTGTGCGCGGGCGGTTTCGGAGAAAAAATGCACGCGCGACGTTGGCGGAACCCTTGGGACGATCGCGGTCGGGGACTGGGTCCTGGGTGAGCTGGCGCACGCGTTCTGACGAAATCGATCGACCTGCCCAAAGGTCCACGTCTGTCGCGTGTTTCATCCGCGGGCTGCTTTTGCCTGCACCCACAAGCCCCCACCTTTTTTGACTCGGTTTCGGAACTTCGACCCCTCGCGGTTGTCTCCCCCCTGACGGCGGACAAAATGGGGGTCTCGTACACCTTTTTGTCGCCTCGCACGTCATACCAAGACCTAGAAGGGGAGCGAATGGGCCTAAGAGCGTGGAACGGAGTTGTCCTGGCGGCAGTGGCTTCCATTTGGCTCGCCTCGGGCACGCAGCGCGAAAAACCCATTCTGAACGAAGCACAGGCCGTGCGCGTCCGTGGGCTCGAAACCCAAGTGGCTCAGTCCCCGAGCGATGCGGCGGCCCTTCGTGCTCTCGCGCAGGCCTACCTCGACGCACGCGTTCCGGGACTTGCGCTCAACGCCATCGAGTCGGCGCCGACCAAAGTGCGTCGCGAGCCGACGATCGATCATTTGTACGCGCGCGCTCTTCTCGACCAGGGGCGTGCCGTCGATGCGCTCGCCGCCGAGCAGCGTGTTCTCGACACCTGCGAGCCCGCCATGGACGGAAGTCCGCGCTGCGATACTTGGCTTCTCGCGTCGGCCACACGCCGCGCGGACATCTTGCGGCAGCTCGCGCTTCTGGGCGTAGAAGACGCCAATCTTCACCCCGAAGCGAGCGCTGTCGCGTACCACAATGCCACTCGCGAGGCGCGCCTCGCCATCCGCTGAAACGGTCGAGCCAGGCTTCGCCGCCGGCACCTCTCCCACGTCGACGTCGTCGTTTCTCCGGAACCACAAAGCCCCCAAGGAGCGTCGTGAGCCCAACCTCGCCCCGCCTTGCTCTGTGCGCGCTGCTCGCGCTCGCCGTTGGATGCGCTCTGCCCAACAAGAGAGCCAGAATCCCCACCATTCGCCCGGCGTCGACGCTGCAGAAGGAAGGGGGCGACGACGTGAGTCCGCGCGTTCTCTTTCCGCCACCGTTCGCCCTCGCGGTGGTGGAAGACGCGATCGTTCGTATCGTGGGTCCGAAAATGACCTGCTCGGGAACGCTGATCGAAGACGATCTGGTGCTCACGGCGCATCATTGCCTCGTCGATCGGGGGCCCCACGGCGAGTTCAAGAAAACGCATCTGTCGCCGGAGTCGATCCGCATCGAACTCGGCGGCGACTATCTTCCATGGGGTTCGGTCGGCGTGAAGTCGATCGTCACGCCGCTGTGTGGTGAGTCGGGAGGCGCGGGCGACGTTGCCATTCTCGTGCTCACGCGAAAGCTCGTCGGCTTGTCGACGATGACACCGCGCCTCGATCAGGGGCCGCAGATCGGCGAGCGCCTCGACCCCGTTGGTTTCGGGCGATGCGCGATGTCGAGTGACGGAATTCGCCGCAAAGCTCGCGACGGGGGAACCGTTCGTGCAACCACGAGCGAGACGATTGAGCTGAGCGCCTCGATTTGCCCGGGCGACTCAGGCGGACCCATCCTGTCCTTGGCAACCTACGAAGTGGTGGGCGTCATCAGCTTATCCGCGATGGACGGCGACGATCGAACGAGCAGTCCGTCGGTGTTCGCGCGCATCGATGCGTACCGCAAGGTGTTCGGCCAGGCGCGCGCGATTGCGGATGGGTCATCGCCGAACGAGCTCCCTCCGCTCGAGTGCGAGTAAGCTACAGCTAGGACATTGGTCGACTAGAGATTCGGTTTCGCCTGGACTACCCTCTCCAATCCGGTCGTTTTGCAAAGACCAGGAGAGAACCATGTGCGGAATCGTCGCGTACGTCGGCTCGAAGGAATGCGCTCCGCTTCTCGTGGAGGGGCTTCGACGGCTCGAATACCGCGGGTATGACTCGGCTGGGCTTGCGGTGCATACCGGGCGTGGGGTCGAGATTGCGCGTGCGGTCGGCAAGCTCGCGAATCTCGACCAGGCGCTCAAAAAGCAGGCTCTCAGCGGAATGACCGGGATCGGGCACACGCGATGGGCGACGCACGGACGGCCTAGTGAGGCGAACGCGCACCCCCACGTCGCGGGCAAGGTCGCCGTCGTACACAACGGGATCATCGAGAATCACGTCGCGCTGCGAAAAGAGCTCGAATCGCGCGGCGTGCGATTCTCGAGCGATACGGACACCGAAATCGTCGCGCACCTCGTGGATGAAGCCATGAAAACCAAGGGGCTCGCCGAGGCGGTGAGGGCGGCGCTTCTTCGCGTCAAAGGCGCGTACGCGATCGCGGTGGTGAGCGGCGATTCGCCGGACGAGATCGTCGTTGCCAAGCACGACTCGCCGCTCGTCATCGGGCTCGGCGAAGGCGAGACGTTTGCGGCGAGCGACATTCCCGCACTCCTTGCCCACACGCGCGATGTCGTGCTCTTGCAAGATGGCGAAATGGCCGTCCTCCGCAAGACCGGTGCGGAGATCACCAAGCTCGACGGAACGCCGGTGATGCGCGCGCCCAAGCGCATCGACTGGTCTCCGACGCAGGCGGAAAAGGGCGGCTACAAGCATTTCATGCTCAAGGAGATCTACGAGCAGCCGGGGGCCGTCGAGGACACCCTTCGTGGGCGAATCGACGTCAAAAACGCGGACGTCGTGGGCGCCGAAATAGGACTCACCGACGAGCTCGCGCGCACCATCACGCGCGTGTACTTCGTCGCATGCGGTACGAGCGCGCACGCGGCGATGGCCGGTCGCTATTGGATCGAGCAGCTCGCCAGGATCCCCTCCACCGTCGAGATCGGCAGCGAGGTACGTTACCGCGAGCCCGTCTTCACCAACACGGATCTCGTCGTTGCGGTGAGTCAGAGCGGCGAGACGCTCGACACGCTGGCCGCAGTGAAGGCCGCGAAGGCAAGAGGCGCCCACGTGCTCGCCGTCGCGAATGTCCTCGACAGCGCGATTCCGCGCGTGGCCGACGGCGCGCTCTATACGCATGCCGGCCCCGAGATTGGCGTTGCATCGACCAAGTGTTTCACCACGCAGCTCGTGGCGCTGCTCATGCTCGCGATCTACCTGGGCAAGCGTCGCGGTGTGATCAATGGTGACGAGTCGCGCCGACTCCTCGACGCGCTCTGGCGCGTGCCGCACGCGATGCGCGACGTGCTCGCGAAGGCCGACCCCATCAAGCTCATCGCCAAGAAGCACATGCGCGCGCGCGACATGCTGTTCTTGGGGCGCGGGCTGGGCTACCCAATTGCGCTCGAAGGTGCGCTGAAGCTGAAGGAAATCAGCTACATCCACGCGGAGGGCTACGCGGCGGGCGAAATGAAGCACGGTCCCATCGCGCTCATCGATGAGGAAATGCCCGTTTGCGTAGTGTGCCCGAAGGACAATCAGTACGAGAAGACGTTGTCGAACATGCAAGAGGTCAAGGCGCGCGAGGGCCAGCTCATCGGTGTCTGCACCAAAGGAGACCTCGAAGTGCAGCGACTCTGTTCCGGCAACGAAGGCGGCCCGCGCAGCAACCGCTCTGGCCCCCCCTTCCACGATGGACCGGACGTCATCGAGGTGCCGGAAGCAGAGCCCGAAGTACTCCCGCTCCTCACGGTGATTCCGCTTCAGCTTCTCGCGTATTACATCGCCGATCTGAAGGGGACCGACGTGGACCAGCCGCGAAACCTCGCCAAGACGGTCACGGTGGAGTGATGCGTTTTTTTCTGATGCTGGGAGCTCTCTCCGTCGCATGCGGCCCGCCCCGACAACCCGCGAGCGTGCTCGCCGACGACGCGGTGGTACCGACGAACAAGGACGCCATCGTGCGCTATGGAGAGGAGACGCCGATCAACGAAAAGCAGTACGTGGAATGGAAGGCCGCACCCGTTCGGAATGCGAATCCCGACGGGCAGCTCATCGCGGTTCTCACGCGCGGCAATCCGGTTTCGAAAATCGCGCGTCGCGGCGATTTCGTCCTGCTCACGTTTCCGAACCCCGATGACCCGTCGCAGCGCTGGAGCGGGTGGGTCCACAAGAACGTGTTCGTGCCCGGTACCGAACCGTTCCCGCCGCTCGGCAATCCGCAGCGATGCCAGAAAGATCCGGATTGTGGTGCGCTGGCCAAGTGCAGCGGCGTCGCGGCGGCCGGGCCGAGCGGTCTCGACGGGTTTCGATTCTGCTCGGGCAGCTCCGGAAAGTAGGCCAAAGGACCAAAGGACGAGCGCGGAGGGCGCTCAGAGGCTCTTTTTCAGTCGCTCGAACGCGCTCTGGAGCTGCCGAATCGATGCCTCCTGCGCGCGTGCGCTCTCTTCGATCCGCTGCGAGGCCGTCATGAGTTGCTCGCCGCCGCGGGCCTGCGCGCGCTGCGATACGTTGAGCTGATTCACCATGCTCGAGATGTTCTCGATCGCCCCTGTGATCTGACGGCCTCCCCGCGACTGCTCTTGGCTCGAGCGCTCGACGTGTTGAGTGATCAAGCGCATTTTCTCGGCGCTCTTCATGATGAGCTCGGAGCCTCGCGCCTGCTGGGCAGTGGCCGCGGCGATCTGCTGCACGGTCTCGGCGATGCGTCCAATGGCGTCGGTGACTTGCTTGGACCCCTTGGCCTGTTCGACCGTGGCGCGGGCGATGGCACGCACCATGTTGGTGGACTTCTGACTGCTTTCGAGAATTTTCTTCAGCGCTCGTTCTGCTTCGTTCGACACCTCGACGCCGCGATCGACGTTGTGTGCGCCGCGCTCGACCGCCAAGATGGCGTTCTTGCTCTCGGACTGCACGGTCTTGATGAGATCGGTGATCTCGCGCGTGCTGGTGCCGGCGCGCTCCGCCAAGTCTTTGATCTCGTCGGCGACGACGGCGAAGCCTTTGCCTTGTTCGCCGGCCTGAGCCGCGATGATCGCCGCATTGAGCGCGAGAAGGTTGGTCTGCTCGGCGACGTCGTCGATGACGTTCACGATCTGACCGATGGCTTCGATGCGCGAGCCGAGGTTGGAAATGACGGCGACGGCCTCTTGGCTGCTCTCCTTGATGCGGTAAATCTCACTGATCGTTTTGAGGATGGCCTCGGCGCCTTTTTCGGCGTCGAGCGCCACTTCTTCCGAGAGGCGCGCTGTCTCGTTGGCGTTCGACTGCACCTGATCGATGGAGACGTCCATCTCGTTCATCGACGAGCTGGTCTCTTCGGCCGTGAGGCTCAGAGCGTCGACGTTTTTGGCGACTTCTTTGATCGAGTACGCCATCTCTTCGATCGAGCTCACCGTTTCGCGAACGCTGCCTGCGAGCTCACCGACGTTTTCTGCAACTTCGTCGTTGGTCGCCGTCATCTCGAGGATGGACGAGCTCGACTCCTCGGCGCTCGACGTGAGCGTCTCGACGTGCTGCGCGATTTCGTGGATTTGACTGGCCATCCCACGAATGAGTTTCGTCGTCTCTTCGCTGGCGGAGACCTGCATCGTCACGCCTTCGCTCAGCTTGCGGGCTACGTCTTCGAGCGTGTGCTCGGCCTCGTCGAGCTCGCGGTTGCGCTTCTCGTGCTCGGCCGTTTCGCGCGTGCGCCGCTCGGCCAGGTTCCCCAGCTCTTCGTACACGGCCGCGAGCTCGCCGGTCGTGCCGGCCGGCGCGGTCGGTCGTTCTCCGGTCGTGGCGCGTCGGATTGCTTCACCGAGTCCGCCGAGCGAAACACCCGCCGACGGACCGCGCCCCGCGAAAACGACCGACGCCGCCCCCGCGATTGCGATGACGACGGCAAAATTCTGCGTGGGGACGAGGAGAGCGATTCCGACGCCGATCGCCACGAGAAGGCCTGCGGCCACCAGGTGCTTGGGCATAGGACTCATCTGCGGCTCCCACCTATACACCGCTTGACGCAGCCGCGGGAATCTCGGCCGTCGTCCGCGTCGTCGTACGGTTCTTCGGATAAGGTCACACCGGCGGAGGAAAGGCGGTCTCGCATTGTATCGAGTGCCACGTCGCTGCGGTCGATCCCCACGAATCTACGGCCGAGCCTGGCGGCGACCACAAGTGTCGTGCCGCTGCCCGCGTAGGGATCGAGGATGTGGTCGCCGGTCGACGTCAGGGCGCGGAGGATTCGGTCGAGCAGCGCCTCGGGCTTCTGTGAGGGGTATCCCGTGCGCTCGCGCGAGACCGGCGCAATGACGCCAATATCCCACACGTCGCCCATCGGCGTACCTTCCGTTGCCACCGAGCTCGACGACGAGCGCTCCCGCCTGCCATCGGCGCCAAAAACAGCGCGCTGTTTCTTGGCGCCCCAGGTGGCCACCGTCGACGCGGCGAGCGGCTCATAGAGCTGGTTGAAGCGCGGTTTGGTCCCCGCGTCTTTGCGGTAGCGGAGGAGCACGTCGTGAACGCGCTGGAAATTGGGCGTTTTGCTCGGCCAGCGTCGGTAGCGCCAGACAATTTCGCTCGCAAAGCACTCCTCGCCGAAGATCTCGTCGCAAAGAACTTTCACGTAGTGGCTCGTCTTCGGATCGACGTGGACGATGACCGATCCGTGCGGCGCGAGCAGATCGCGCACGACCGAGAGGCGCCCCCTGAGCGCGTCCAGGTACTCGGCCCGACTGTCCCATCGGTCGTCGAACGCCTCTCGCCTCTCGCGGGCGTTTCCTTTCGCCCCGTTCGCTCGATCGATGGCTTCGTGGACCCGCCCCGTGAAAAACGGCGGATCGAGGTAGGCCAGCGTGAAGGTGTCGCCTGCCTCGGCCAGGAGCGCACGCATCGCGCTGAGGTTGTCGCCGAAGAGGAGCTTGCTTCCGTCGCTCCCGGCGAAGCGCCGCACGGGGTTGGTTTTGGCGAGCCTGTCGGGGGCATCCAAGGGGAATTTGCCCGGCCAGGTCAAGGTCACACTCGGCTTCACGCCGTGATCGTATCGGGACGTCCGCACGGAACGCCACTTTCAGTGTTTGTGCTACACCGGGACGCCCCCATGACACCGTCCCGCCCCCGCGTTTTCTCGGGAATTCAGCCCTCCGGAGAGCTCCACATCGGCAATTACCTGGGCGCCACGCGCACCTGGGCACAAGAGGTTCAAGAGGGGAAAGAGGAGCTCATTTTCTGCATCGTCGACGCCCACGCGATCACGGTCGAGTACGACGCGGGGGAGCTGAGAAAGCGCATTTTGGACCTCGCGGTCGATCTCGTGGCGTGCGGGCTCGATCCCGAAAAGTGCACGCTCTTCGTCCAGAGCGATGTGCGCGAGCACACCGAGCTCGCGTGGTACCTGGCCACGGTCACCCCGATGGGCGACCTCAGCCGAATGACGCAGTTCAAGGACAAGAGCGAGGGCAAGGAGTTCGTCTCGACGGCGCTCTTCACGTATCCGATCCTCATGAGCGCCGACATTCTTCTCTACAAAGCGACCGTCGTTCCGGTGGGAGAAGATCAGGTGCAGCATTTGGAGCTGGCTCGCGAGACGGTGCGACGTTTCAACTTTCGCCACGGCGAAATCTTCCCTGAGCCCCAGCCGCGCCTCTCGAAGACGCCGCGCATCATGGGCCTCGACGGGCATAGCAAGATGAGCAAATCGAAGGGCAATACCATTGCCCTTTTCGATCCGCCGGACGTCTTCTGGAACAAGCTCCGCCCCGCATTTACCGATCCGCAGCGCCTCCGGAAGAGCGATCCGGGCCGCCCGGAAGTTTGCAACATCTACACCATGCACAAGGCCGTAAGCTCGGAGGCCGACCAGAATACCGTGTACGAGAACTGCACGGGGGCCAAATGGGGATGCATGGACTGCAAGAAGCTCTTGTTCGAGAACTTCGAGCGGGAGCTCGTTCCCCTCCGAAAGAAACGCGAAACCCTCACCCCCGAGGGGATTCGCGACGTTCTGGGTGATGGGGCCGCGAGAGCGCGAACAATCGCGCAAACCACCGTCCGGGAGGTGCGCGAAGCGATGGGCGTCGGCAGCGGCGCGCCCCTTCCCGGCTCGTGAACGATGCGCCTCCTGGTGCTCGTCATAATGGTGGTGGCCGGCGCGTGCTCTCGTGCGGCTCCGGATCAGACCCCCGAGGGGGCCGTGCGCCTTTGGCTCGAGAAGATGGAGGCGCAGCCTGAGGACCCGCGGGCCGCGCGCGAGGCCTACCAGCTTCTCGGTCCCGCGGCGCGAGCCAACCTGGAAAAGCGTGCAGAACGCGCGAGCCGCATCATGGGGCGCCGCGTCGACCCCCACGAGATGCTGGCCGAAGGGCGATTTGGCCTGCAGTTTCGTCCCAAGGCGATGAGCTCGCACATCACCGACGGCCGGGCTACGGTCGACGTGACCGGGAGGGATCCGTTGGCCGAGCACGCGACGGTCGTGTGCGCGCGAGAGGCCGGCGGCTGGCGTATCGAACCCGAGTTTCCATGACCGCTTGCCCGAAGCGTCAGCGGGCCAAAGGCGAGCGCCCGTTGCCAGTGGCGTCTCATGGTCTTACTTTCGGTAGCAAGCTATGGCCGAGGACCTCTACGCCGTGCTCGGCGTTCCGAAAAGCGCCGATCAGGACGCGATCAAGAAGGCGTACAGGAAGCTCGCCAAAGACCTGCACCCGGACAAAAACCCGGGAAACACGCAGGCCGAGTCGCGCTTCAAGTCGGTCAATCATGCCTTCGACGTGCTGGGCGACACCAAGAAGCGCGCCACCTACGACGAGTTCGGTGAGGAGGGGCTCCGGGAGGGGTTCGATCCCGATCGCGCGCGTCAGTACAAGCAGTGGGCCGGGCAGCAAGCGCGCGGGGGCGGCTTTCGGGGCGGGCAGGTGAATCTCGAAGACCTGTTCGAGAACAACGGCGGATTCGGCGGAGCCGATTTTTTCGGCGATCTCTTCGGTCGCGCGCGGCGCCCGCGCGGTCCGGTGAAAGGCGCCGATCTCGAGAGTGAAGTCACCATCGACTTCGGCTCGGCCGTGAGGGGAGCCACGCTCGAGCTTCGTCCGCAAGGGGCGTCCGCGCCGGTGACGGTTCGCATTCCGCCCGGCGCCGACGAAGGGAGCCGCGTGCGGATTGCCGGTCATGGGGCGCCCTCAATGGGAGGTGGTCAGCCCGGCGACCTTCTCCTCGTCATTCACGTTCAGCCCCACAAATGGTTTCGCCGCGAAGGGGACGACCTGCACCTCGACTTGCCGATTACCCTCGTAGAGGCCTACGCCGGACGGAAGGTAAACGTGCCGACGCCGGATGGTTCGGTCACGCTGAAGATTCCGCCTCGCACGCAGACGGGCGCCGTCTTGCGCGTCCGCGGCAAAGGGGTGGTCAGAAAAGGGAAGCCGCCGGGCGATTTGTACGTGCATCCCGCCGTCCAGGTCCCCACGAGCGATGCGGCCGAGCTCGCGCAGCTCGTGGACAAGATAGGCAAGTTCCAAGAGGACGATCCCCGCAAAAATATTCGATTTTAGCGTGTGCCCGACGGGGTTGCTTTGCGCCTATCACGACCGGTCGAAATCGGAATCACGACCGGTCGTAATTTCGGATGATGGACCGAACCTACCGCCGCCCGTTGTAGGCTAGGACACGGTGCCCCGATCCACCGATTTCTGCGTAATGTTCGCGCTTCTTGCTGCGTGCGGTGCCAACGAGCCTGCCCCGGTAGCGCCCTCCGCGCCGTTGCCAGACAAGAGCCCGGCGCCGACGAATGGGCCGGCGGCTCACGGCGCGACGCAAATCGATTGTGGCGACCTTCACACGTGCGCGCTCATGGCCGACGGATCCACACGATGCTGGGGGCGCAATGCGGGGGGTGAACTCGGAGACGGCTCCACCGTCGATCGCGGCAAACCCGTGCTGGTCGACGGCGTGCAGGGCGCGATCGGCATTGCCATGGGGACGACGTTCAGCTGCGCGCTCATGGCAGACAAGACCGTGCGCTGCTGGGGAACGGGCCGCATCCTTGGCGACGGCAAGCAGCGCGAAAAGGTCCCGCCGACACAGGTGCCAGGCATCGCGGGTGGCGAAGAGATGCGCGCGTCCGGTCTTCTTGCGTGTGTCCGCTTTTCGTCCGGCGGTGTGCGATGTTGGGGACTCGAGGGGGATGCACGCCGCCATGCAACGAGCGACGACGTGCCCGATCTCGGAAGGGCCGCCGAAATCGCGGCTGCTTCCGTGCATGCGTGCGCGCGCACCATCTCGGGATCCGTGCGGTGTTGGGGTGATCTGGGATGGGCCGCTGGCTCAGAGCAAGCCATGGCGCGCCCATCGATTCCCGATGCGAGACAGCTGGTAACCGGTGACGACTTCACCTGCGCCGTGACGACCGCGGAGACGGTGAAATGCTGGGGCCGCAACGACGAGGGGCAACTGGGCGTCGCGCCCAACGACGACGTTCAGACGTCCCCCATCGAGATTCCCGGCATCGCAGGTGCCGTCCGGCTCGCGGCCGGTGAAGGCCAGGCGTGTGCCATGCTCAAAGACGGTACGGTGCGCTGCTGGGGCGCGAATCCGGAGGGGGAGCTCGGCCTCGGAACGCGCTCGACCACCGAGCTCCCGCAGGTCGCGCTGAAAGGACTCTTCTCCGTGCGCGAAGTTTGCATCGGTTCGGTGCATGCGTGTGCACGCACTTCGGACGGCGCCGTCTACTGCTGGGGGTCCAACCAAGCCGGTCAGATCGGTGACGGCACGCGCGAGCGCAGGCTCGCACCCACCCGTGTATCGGGTCTGGGCGAACGATGAAACGATGAGATGGCAGGAGGAAGCACATGATCGAGGTTCGACCGGCAAGCGGGCGAGGTAAGACCAAGATCGACTGGCTGGACAGTCGGCACACTTTCTCGTTCGCGGACTACCACGATCCGGAGCACATGGGTTTCGGCGTGCTAAGGGTCATCAATGACGACCGCGTCGCCCCCGCGCGTGGTTTCGGTACACATCCGCACCGCGACATGGAGATCGTCTCGTATGTCGTGAGCGGGGCGCTTCAGCACAAGGACAGTATGGGAACGGGCTCGGTCATTCGTCGCGGCGACGTGCAGCGCATGACCGCGGGGACGGGCGTGCTCCACAGTGAGTTCAACCCGTCGAAAGACGAGGCCGTGAGGTTCTTGCAGATATGGATCGTCCCCATGCAAAGAGGGCTCTTGCCCGACTATGAGCAGAAGACCTTCGCGAGCGAGCAAAAACGCGGCAAGCTTCGCCTCGTCGTATCCCCCGACGGTCGCGACGGCTCGCTCACAGTTCATCAAGACGTATCGATGTACGCGAGCGAGCTCGGTTCAGGAGAGCGCGTGGGGTTGGATCTGGCAGAAGGACGCAGCGCGTGGGTGCAGCTCGTCTCCGGCCGCGCTCTCGCAAGTGGCGTTGCGCTCGAGGAAGGGGATGGAGCGGCCGTAAGAGGTGAGAAGAGGATTGAGATCGTTGCGGAGAAAGACGCGGAGCTGATCGCGTTCGAGCTCGCCGGCTGAGACTTCGGACTCCGATTTCCCTATCGCCTCTTCTTTCCCTTCTTCTTGTGCCCCTTGTGCTGGCCTTTTTGCGCCTGCCCCTTCTGCTGCTTCTTTCCCTGGTTGTCTCGCCGCGGAAGGCGCTTGTGCCGGCGCTCGTCGTCCCCCTCGGCGCGAAGCCGGCGCCCGTAGACCGAACGGCGCAAAATCGCCACATCTACGATGGTGAGCGTCATTCGGTCGCCCAGTCTGACGACATCTCCTGACGTTGCGCCGACGACCTTGAGCCCCTCGTCGTCGAGCTCGTAGCCGCCGATGCCCAGGTCTTCCAGTTTGACGAGCACATCGACGAACGGCGCGTCGAGCGCGACGAAAACGCCAGAGCCGACGAGGCCCGTGACCGTGCCCTCGTACCTCTCGCCGATTTTGTCGCGCATGAGCACGGCGCGGTACAGGTCCACGATTTCGCGCTCCACCTCCATGGCACGGCGCTCGGCCGTCGAGGCAGCCATCGCGGAGTCTTCGAGATCTGCCCTTGCTTGCCCGCTCCGGTCGACGCGCTCTCCCAAAAGCACTTCGTGGACGATGCGGTGCACCACGAGATCGGGATATCTGCGAATGGGCGAGGTGAAGTGCAGGTATGCCTTCGACGCGAGCCCGAAGTGGCCGAGGTTTCGAACGTCGTAAGCGGCTTGCTTCATCGAGCGAAGAAGCAGCATGTTGAGCACCTGCGCGAGCGGATGCTCGGCCCACGTTTTCACGACCTCGGCGAGTGCGCGCGGATCGCGCGTTGCCTCGGCATCGAACTCCACGCCGAGCTCCGCACACATGGCGACCAGGCGATCGAGCTTCGTCTCGTCGGGCGATTCGTGAACGCGAAAGATACCCGGCAAATCGCGCTCGACGAGCCATTCGG
>OBEQ012659380.1_pt1 | contig 17100 bp, 16 predicted proteins | sample 1670901 | NCBI WGS metagenome assembly OBEQ01 (sample SAMEA104232315, study PRJEB22302) | groundwater metagenome | biome: forest; feature: aquifer; material: groundwater | place: USA | collected 2011-08-07 | depth 5.4 m
ACGTATCCCGCCGAGCGGCTGCCGCAGGGGCAGTTCCGCTGGACGAAGAAGCACGCCACCTTCGCCCTCGCGGCGCCGTCGCGATACCTCGTCATCCGCTATCACATCGAACACCCCGACGCCGGTACCCGTCCCGTCACCAGCGCGCCGAGGCCCCGGGCCTGGTCGTAGCGAGGTTCCCGGGCCAGCCCCGCGTCGATCACCACGCGTACCCCGGGCACCGTCAGGCTGCTCTGCGCCACGCTGGTCGCGAGCAGCACGCGTCGGCGACTGCCCACCGACAGCGCCGCGTCCTGGACCCGGGCCGGTTGCCGGCCATGCAGTGCCACCACATCCACCCCGGCGGTACGGTCGGCCAGCCGGCCGGCGACCGCGTTGACCTCCCACACCCCGGGCAGAAACACGAGCAGGTCGCCCTCAGCCTCCCGCAGCGCACGGATCACGATGGCCGCGACATGGTCCAGCAACCGTGGGTCGACCTGCAGACCGTACGTCGGCCGCACCGGCGCGCTGGGCGGACACCACACGACCTCGGTCGGGAAGAGCGCACCATCCGAGGCGATCACCGGTACGGACATCCCGCCGCCAAGACAGCTCGCCAGTCGATCGGCGTCCACTGTGGCCGAGGCGGCCAGCAGAGCCAGATCCGGGCGCAACGCGCCACGAACATCGACCAGGAAAGCCAACGCGAGATCGGTGTCGAGATGCCGCTCATGGCATTCGTCCAACATGACCACAGCCGTACCCGCGAGTTCCGGGTCGCGCTGCAACCGCCGCAACAGGATCCCCGTGGTCACCACCTCGACCCGGGTCGCCGGCCCGACCCGGGTCTCACCCCGCACCGAGAAACCGACCAGATCCCCTACCCGGCCGCCGACCAGCGCGGCCATCCGCCGGGCCGCGGCCCGGGCCGCCATCCGGCGCGGCTCCGCGACCACGACCCGCCCACGGACAGCGTCGGCCAGTGCCAACGGGACCAACGTGGTCTTGCCTGCGCCCGGCGGGGCCACTAGGACCGCGCAGCCGCCGCCGCCCAGCTCGGCGACCACGTCCCCGAGCACGGCCCGGACCGGCAGCCGCGCCACCGTGGGCAGGTCCAGATCCGGCAGCACCCGCCCAGTCTGCCCGATCCACTGTGGACCCCGAAACCACGGTCAGGTGGCTTGCAGCACGTGCGCCTGTCGCAGCCAGTCGGCGAACAACGACCGGTCAAGCTCGTCCATGGTGCGCAGCTTCACCGAAGCCATCGTGGCCGAACCGGGCTCCAGCCGTCCGGAACCGTCGACGAGCTGCTGCCCGCGCCACAGCATGAACGTCAGATAGGAGGGGTACGCCTTGAATCCCGCAACCGGAGTGGCGCCGGCCTTCCAGACCGGGTGGCCGTGCCACATGGAGCCTGTCGCATCGGGCAGACCTTCGTCGAGCACAGTTCGCAGCTGGCTGCCGATCTGCTGCAGCGCAGGCGCGAGCGTATCCAGGTACCCCTCGATGGTTTCGATCTTTCCCATTGTCCTGCGTTCCTCTCCGGCGACCTGCGCCATGGCCTCGGGACAACGAATCGGTCGGGGCGCCGCCACGGCGGGGGCCCTGAACGGGACAGGGCCTCCGCCGCGTCGGATCAGCCGGCGAGCGGCTTTCCGGTCTCCAGCAACGACTTCAGGTCGCTGAGGATCCAGCTCCAGCCGCCGCCGGCGCCTTCGGACTCCCTGGCGCCACTGACCAGTGCCGCCGTATTCGGTGCGCCCATCAGATCGTGCGTCACCGTGAGCTTCGTGGCGCCGCCGGGGATCGCCTCGATCTCCCAGGTCAGGCGGGTGAAACCCTCCTCCGCCGTCTCCGGAGGCATCATCAGCAGGCGCCAGGTCTGCACGAGCCTGCGTGGCGGCTCCGACTCGACGACCTCACCATCGACCATCACTTCCGGGACTCCGAAGCCCATCTCGGCGCCCTGCGCAACCATTGCCTCGGTGGCGGCCACCCGGTATCCGCCGCCCGGTCGCAGGTCGTACTCGGCACGGCCGCCGTAGCCGTACTTCTCCGTCCATTCGGGTTTGGTGATCGCGTCCCAGATCGCTTCGGGTGTCGCCTTGATGTACACCCGGTAGACCTGAACTGTCGCGGTGGCATCCGATGTGGTTGTCATACGTTCTCCTCTAGTTCGGCCTTGAGATCGGCGAGTGCCGACACCTGGCGCTCCGTGTACTTGTCGATCCACCGGTCGTGGATCAGCCGAATCGGCACCGGATTCAGGAAATGCAACTTCTCCCGGCCCGACCGACGCGTGACGACAAGCCCGGCTTCTTCAAGGACGCGCAGGTGCTTCATGACCCCGAAGCGGGTCATCGCCACCTCCACCCCGGCCTCCAGCTCGCCGAGCGTGCGGCCGTCGCGCGCGAAGAGCAGGTCGAGCAGGAGGCGGCGTGTCGGGTCGGCAAGCGCCTTGAAAACGCGGCCGTCCTCCGTCACGAGACGAAAATATGTGACCAGCTGGTCACATGTCAAGCCCCGCTGCCCGCCCGCCCTCCGATCACGTCCGGGCGCTCGATGAGTACGGCGAGTCCGTCGAGGATCACCTTCAGCCCGAGTTCGAAGAGGGTGTCGAGGTCGAGCCCGACGTCGGGTTGCGCGGCAACGCTGGAGAGCATCGGAAACCGGCCGGACGACATGATCCTGGCGAACGTGGAACCGCGCGACTCCATCCATTCGTCGCTGGTGACGCCGGTGTCCTGTTCGGCCTGGACCTCCGACTCGAGGTTCATGGCGAGCCCGCGCACGTAGCTGAAGAGCATGAGGTGCACCTGGAGCAGGATGGCCGGGTCAAGCCCCAGGCCATCCAGCGCGCCCAGTACCCACTCGGTGTGCGCCATTCCGTTCGGCATGGGCTGGGGCCGGGTGATGGACAGCACCGCCGCCATCCACGGATGCCGGCGGAAGTAAGCCCAATCCAGCCGGCCGGCCAGCTCCAGCCGGGTCCGCCAACCCGGCGGGGCAGGCTCAGGGAGCTGCGCCTCGGCGAGTACCGCGTCGGCCATCAGCAGGATGAGCTCCTCCTTGCCGGGCACGTGCCGGTACAGCGACATGGTGGCGGCGCCCAGCTCGGTCGCGATCCGGCGCATGGACAGTGTCGGTAGCCCCTCGGCGTCGGCGATAGCGATCGCCGTCGCGACGATGCGGTCCCGGCTGAGCTCCGTCTCGACCTCGCGGGCCCCGGGTCGCGGGCTGGTCCCCGCCCACGCTGCCTGGCGGGGCTCAGCTGCGGGCCGCGGTACCGTGGTCACCGCCGCAGCGGTCACCACGGTACCGACGCCGGAAACCGCCTGTACCAACCCTTCCTGGCGCAGCGCGGCAAGGACCTTGCTGGCGGTCGCGATGGCGACGCCCCACTGCTGGGTGATCTGCCGGGCCGACGGCACCCGGTCGCCGGCCCGCAGTTCGCCGGAGTGAATCCGGCGGCGGATCTCGGTGACGATCCGGACGTAGGGCGGATCGGGTTGAGCCATGGATCGGTCCACAGTGGCCTCCGGACTGTCGCTGTGTACTAGTACACCGGCGCCCCAAGCGTACGGGAATGCACGACAAGCGGGTACTCCGGCGCACCGCCACAGCGGCGCCGGAGTGGGCACCGCGTCCACTGTACTAGTACGACTCTTCGGAAAACCGCTGCGACAGAAGGCGTTGCCTCGCGTCCACTGAGCTGTGTAGGTTGTACGCAGATTTCTGTACAGCGTACACACCAGCGAGGGGGAAGTGATGACCGTAGAGCTCGTCATCGAGGCGGCCGGACTGGAGAAGTCGTACGGCGCGGTGCGCGTCCTGAACGGCGTCGACCTGAGGATCGGGCGCGGCAGCGTGTTCGCCCTGCTCGGTCCCAACGGAGCCGGGAAGACCACCATCGTGCGCATCCTCGCCACGCTGATCCGCGCGGACGCCGGCCAGGCCCGGGTGGCCGGCTTCGACGTCGCCCGGGACCGGCACCGGGTACGGCGCAGCATCAGCCTCACCGGCCAGTACGCGGCCGTCGACGACCTGCAGACCGGCGAGGAGAACCTGCAGATGATGGGACGGCTGCACGGCCTCACCGGCCGGCAGTCCCGCGGGCGCACCCGGGAGCTGCTCGACCGGTTCGACCTCACCGAGGCGGGCCGACGGCGGGTCGGCACGTACTCCGGCGGCATGCGCCGGCGGCTGGACCTCGCGGCGGGCCTGGTCGGGTACCCGTCGGTGATCTTCCTCGACGAGCCCACGACCGGCCTGGACCTGCGCAGCAGGCAGGCGATGTGGCGGGTCATCACGGGCCTCGCCAGCTCCGGGGTGACCGTCCTGCTGACCACCCAGTACCTCGACGAGGCAGACCGGCTGGCGGACCGCATCGCGGTGGTCGACGGCGGTCGGGTGGTCGCCGACGGCACAGCTGCCCAACTCAAGACCCAGGTTGCCGACCAGCGCCTGGAGCTCAGGCTCGCCGACGCCCCGGCCTACGCCGAGGTCGCCCGCCGGCTTGACGGGCGCGCGGTCCGCAGCGACCCGGACCGGCTGACCATCGGCGTCGCCACTGACGGCAGCGCCGCACATGTCCGTGCGGTGCTGGACGAGGTCGACCCGGGGCGGGCCGCGGTGGCGAGCTTCGCCGTGCACATCGCCACGCTCGACGACGTCTTCCTGGCCCTGACCGGGCACGCCGCCACCGCACCCGAGAGGCAGACCGCCGATGTCTGAGCTCACCGCACCCGGCACCCTGCCACCGACCACGACCAGACCGTCGTCGACGGCATCGGACGCGCTGACCATGGTTGGCCGCTGCCTGCGCCTGACCAGACGCAACCTCGACGCACTGTTGATGTCGTTGATGCTGCCCATCATGATCATGCTGTTGTTCGTGTACATCTTCGGCGGTGCACTGCACACCGGCACCAGGTACGTCACCTATATCGTCCCGGGCGTCATCCTGCTGTGTGCCGGATTCGGCTCAGCGACCACAGCGGTGAGCGTCTGCCAGGACATGAAGGGCGGGATCATCGACCGGTTCCGGTCCATGGACATCAGCGGCGCGGCATTCCTCTCCGGCCATATCGCGGCCAGCATCGCCCGCAACACCGCCTCCACGGTCGTGGTGTTCGGCGTCGCCTTCCTGATCGGATTCCGGCCGCACGCCAGCCCGCTGGACTGGCTCGCCGCCGCCGGCATCCTGTTGCTGTTCGTCCTCGCCATCTCGTGGCTCGCCGCCGCGGTCGGCCTGCTCGCCGGTACGCCCGAAGCGGCCAGCGGCTTCACTTTCCTCGCCATGTTCCTGCCGTACCCCAGCAGCGCCTTCGTCCCGATCGAGACGATGCCCGGCTGGCTGCACGGATTTGCGAACAACCAGCCGACCACCCCGATCATCGAGAGCATCCGCGGTCTGCTGCTGGACACGCCTGTGGGCACCAGCCCCTGGCGGGCGGTGGCCTGGTGCACCGGCATCCTGGTCGGCTCCGTCGCGCTGTGCAGCGTGCTCTTCCGGCGCCGCACCGGATGACCGCGCGCCAGCGGACGCGACGCGCAACCGGACGGCACCGCGGCCGGCAACGCTCCATCCACCTGACGGGAGCAGGGTCAGAGCACGGGACCCCTTTGTGGGGAGGGAGCGTCGATGGCGGGCACGACCTGGGCGAGCGCGACCCGCCGCGCGTCTGCCAACCGGCCGACGCCGGTGCCGTGGGCCCTGACGATCCTGGTGGTCGAGGACGATCCCGACGTGTGCGAGCTGCTCACCAGGCGGCTCTGCCGCTCGGGGTACGAGGTCCGCACGGCTGCCACCGGCTGGGCGGCGTTGACCGCTGTCGCCGACTGGCGACCGGACCTGGTCGTGCTGGATCTCGCGATTGCCGGCCCGTCCGGAGTCGAGGTGTGCCGGCGGCTGCGCAGGTCCGGCGGAACTGCGGATGTACCGGTCATCCTGCTCTCCGGGGCGGACGACGTACGCCGGCACGAGGGGATGGCCGCCGGCGCTGACCGGTACCTGACCAAGCCGTTCTCGCCCCGCACCCTCGTCGCCGCGGTGGCCACCCTGCTCCCCGGCCCCGACGACGCCGCCTGAACCAGCGCACCAGCGGTCAGGTCAGGCAGGGCGGTCAGGTCAGGCAGGGCGGTCAGGTCAGGCATGGCGATCAGGTCAGGCAGGGGCAGCTCGACATCAGTGCCTCGACGTTGTCGACGTACTGCCAGTTCGGGATCCCGTCATGGCCCTTCGTGGGGTCGATGACGTCCACGCCGACGTTGTAGGCAGCCACCACGCTGTCCAGCAGAGCCTGGTTGGACAGGTCGTAGCTGCCCTGGAAGTACACCTCCCCGAAGTACTTGATCAGCCATTCGAGGTACTCAGCGCCGATCATCGTGTTGCCGGTGAGGGTGTGCACGTCGTATCCGGTACCGAAGCGCTGGTTCATCCAGTCGGCGGTCAGCGGCATGATCTGCATCGTGCCGAGCCCGCCATCGCAGGCGAGGATGGTGGACTGCCAACCGCTCTCCTGCCAGGCGACGGCGTACATGAGTTTCGCCGGTACGAAGATCGACGGCGCGCTGCGCTCCCAGAAGTGGGTGGCCGCGGCAGCATCCAGCGCCGCCCGGACACTCGCCCGGCTGGCGGCAGGACCGCTGTAGGTGGGGCAGGCCGGGGGGGCTGCCGCCCGGGCCGGGAGAGCCAGAGGTCGGCGGCGGGGCCGACTGATGCGGCGGCGGGGGGATCGGCACCTCAGTCGGCTTGCGCGACGGGGCGACGGTCGGCCGGGCGGCACTGGGCGTGGGGCTCGGAGTCGCCGAGGGCGACGGCTCCACCGGGGTGGGCGAGGCTGCCGGGACCGGTGGGGCTGGCGTGCTGGCGGTGGCTGCTGGCGCTCGCGCCGCCGCGGACTCCGCCCGGAAGCTGCTGACGACCCCGTGCGCCAGGGCCACCACCGCAACCGTGAGCACTGTCACGATCGATGCGACGAGGACCGCGGCCAACGCGTACCTGCGCCAGACCGGCGTCGACGCCGGAAAGCCCCCGTCCATGACCCTCCCCAGATGTCGCCCGCGAGCCTACCGCGGCCGGCGCCGCCAGCGGTCCTGCTCCGCCGCGAGCGGGGTGTTCCACCACCCGGCACCCCCGCGCGGCGTCGATGATCGTGCAACCGGGAGGATAGAGGGATGACGCTCCGCTCCGACCTTCGCAATGTCGCCATCATCGCCCATGTCGACCACGGCAAGACCACCCTGGTGGACGCGATGCTGCGCCAGGCCGGTGCCTTCCACGAACGGGCCCAGGTGGCCGACCGGGTGATGGACTCGATGGACCTGGAGCGGGAGAAGGGCATCACGATCCTGGCCAAGAACACGGCGGTGCACTACGTGCCCATTGACGGCTCGGACCCGGTGACCATCAACATCATCGACACCCCGGGCCACGCCGACTTCGGCGGCGAGGTCGAGCGCGGGCTGACCATGGTGGACGGGGTACTGCTGCTCGTCGACGCGAGCGAGGGTCCGCTGCCGCAGACCCGGTTCGTGCTGCGCAAGGCGCTGACCGCGCGGCTGCCGATCGTCCTGGTCATCAACAAGGTGGACCGCCCGGACGCGCGGATCAAAGAGGTCGTCGACGACACCTACGAGCTGTTCCTCGATCTCGACGCCGATGCCGAGCAGATCGACTTCCCGATCGTCTACGCCTGCGCCCGCGACGGCCAGGCCTCGCTGAACCAGCCGGCGGACGGCGGCCAGCCCGACTCGGCCAACCTTCAGCCGCTGTTCCGGACCCTCCTCGACACCGTCCCCGCCCCGTCCTATGTGGAGGGTGCGCCGCTGCAGGCGCACGTCACCAACCTCGACGCGTCGCCCTTCCTCGGCCGGCTCGCGCTGTGCCGGGTCCGCCAGGGCACCATCCGCAAGGGCCAGAGCGTGGCCTGGTGCCGGGAGGACGGCGCGCTGGAGCGGGTCCGGATCTCCGAGCTGCTGGTCACCGAGGGGCTGGAGCGCAAGCCCGCCGAGCAGGCCGGTCCGGGCGACATCATCGCCGTCGCCGGTATCGCCGACATCATGATCGGGGACACCCTGGCCGATGCCGAGGACCCGCGACCGCTGCCCCGCATCACCGTCGACGAGCCGGCCATCTCGATGACGATCGGCACCAACAACTCGCCGCTCTCCGGACGGGTCAAGGGCGCCAAGGTGACCGCCCGGCTGGTCAAGGACCGCCTCGACCGTGAGCTGGTGGGCAACGTGTCGCTGCGGGTACTTCCCACCGAACGCCCGGACACCTGGGAGGTACAGGGCCGTGGCGAGCTGGCGCTCGCGATCCTCGTCGAGCAGATGCGCCGGGAGTCCTACGAGCTGACCGTCGGCAAGCCGCAGGTGGTCACCCGCGAGATCGACGGCAAGCTGTGCGAGCCCGTGGAGCGGCTGACCATCGACGCCCCGGAGGAGTACCTCGGGCCGATCACCCAGCTGCTCGCCACCCGTAAGGGGCGGATGGAGCAGATGGTCAACCACGGCACCGGCTGGGTCCGGATGGAGTGGCTGGTGCCGGCCCGCGGGCTGATCGGCTTCCGCACCGAGTTCCTCACCGACACCCGCGGTACCGGCATCGCGCACCATGTCTTCGAGGCGTACCAGCCGTGGTTCGGCGAGCTGCGTACCCGGGCCAACGGCTCACTGGTCTCCGACCGCTCAGGGGTGGCGACCAGTTTCGCGATGTTCAACCTGCAGGAGCGCGGCTCGATGTTCGTGGAGCCCGGCACCGAGGTGTACGAGGGGATGCTCGTCGGCGAGAACTCCCGCGCCGACGACATGGACGTGAACATCACCAAGGAGAAGAAGCTCACCAACATCCGGTCGTCCACCGGCGACGAGCTGGAACGGCTGATCCCGCCCCGCAAGCTCTCGCTGGAGCAGGCGCTGGAGTTCTGCCGGGAGGACGAATGCGTCGAGGTGACCGCGGCGACGGTACGCCTGCGCAAGGTGATCCTGGACTCCAGTCAGCGGTACCGCACCGCGAAGCGCCGCTCCAACTGACGATCGCGGTGGTCAGACCGGCGCGAGCTCGGCAGCGGCGGCCTCTGCGGCCGCGGTTGCTGCCGGCACCGCCGATCCGGCCGGGGTCGCCGGGGCAGCCGGGTCGGTGAAGAACGAGTGCCCGGAGGCGGCCGTGCAGACCCGGCTCTCGCGAAGAGACGTGAGGACCGGGAACCACGCCTGGCGTTCACCGTAGAGGCTGCGCAGCACCGGCGACCCCGCGAAGACGTCATGGATCCACTCCCGCCAGGCCTCCCGGTCGACGTCGCTGTACTTGTCCTGGCGCTCCCAGACACACTCCAGGACGTCGAGGCAGAACTCGGCCATGGCGAAGGCCCGGTGGTGTAACTCCGGGTCAGCTGCGGGCGTGGGCGGCGCAACGTCCTGGTAGAAGTGCGGACGCAGCATCGGATGCTCGAGGAAGAGCTCGTCCATCCGCAGCATCAGGTTGAAGGCGCTGTCGTGCACGGCGAAGTTCAGCTCGCGTCGGGCCTGCTCGACCTGTTCCTCGGCATGGCGCACCTGGACCCGGGTATAGAACACGGTGACCCCGGAGACGAGCATGGCGACCAGCGCGAACCCTGTCGAGATCCAGTCAGACGGACCCATGGTGAGCCTCCCCAGGCGTTGCGTACCCCGACGATGCGCGTACCCGCTGGACGAACGGGTGGTCGTCGGGCAGGTCGTACCCCTCGGTGTACAGGGCGAGTACCAGCTGCCGTAGGGCTTCACCGTCGGGCAACCCGTCTGGCTGTCGTTGCTGAGCTGTCGTGCCGTCGAGGTACATCAACCTCATCGGCTCGGCACCGCCGTCGACGGTCGGCATAACGTACTCCGCGCAGGGCAGCACCGTCACGCCGTGGTGCGCGTAGAAGCGCATCCGTCGCTGCCGGTGCTCCGCCTCGGTCGGTGCGATCCCCGGCTCGTCGGGATCCTCGACCTCCAGGACCAGGCGCAGGGGCGCACCCCACGCGGCAAGCGCGGGCGGCAGCTGTCGCCACAGGCTGGTCCCCACGCCGGTACCGCGGCGGGTCCGCTCCACCGCGAGGTACTCGAGCAGCGTGCTGGCGACCGTGGTGAGTCGGGACAGCGTGGCGAAGCCGACCGGTCCGGCCGGGTCCAACGCGACGAGGAACAGCCGATCGCCGCTCCCCGCGGTACGGACGAGCTCGTCGAACGGCAGTCGCTGCTGTGCCGGAAACGCGTCCAGATAGATGGCGTGGACCCGCTCGCGCTGCGCATCGCCCAACGCCGACAGCTCGCTGAAGACGAGCTCCGGCACGGCCGGACGCTGCACCCACCGCGAGCGCACCAGGCTCGCCACGGTGGTGAGGGCGAGGGTACCCAGGATGACGCCGAGCGAGACCGAGATCGGCGTCTCGGGCGCCCACGGAACCGGCTCGCCGCCGTTGACGAACGGCAGGTTGTTGACGTGCAACGCCTCCAGGATCAGCTTCACCCCGATGAAACCCAACACGACGGAGAGCCCGATCGACAGGTACACCAGCCGGGTCAGCAACCCGCCGAGCAGGAAGTACAGCTGGCGCAGCCCCATCAGGGCGAAGACGTTCGCGGCGAAGACCAGGTACGGCTCGCGGGTCAGTCCGAAGATCGCCGGGATCGAGTCCAGCGCGAAGATCAGGTCAGTGGTACCGATCGCGATCATCACGATCACCAGCGGGGTCAACAACCGCCGCCCGGCCACCACCGCGGTGGTCTGCGCCCCGTGATACCCCCGGGCCACCGGCAGCACCCGCCGGCTCCACCGGATCAGCGCGTTCTCCCTGAAGTCCGCATCGTCGATCTCCCCGCCGAGCGACAGCCGGACCGCCGTGTACACCAGGAAGAGCCCGAACAGGTAGAAGACCCACTCGAAGCGCCCGATCACCGCCGCGCCGGCCGCGATGAAAGCCCCGCGCATGAGCAGCGCCAGCGCGATGCCGACGAAGAGCACCTTCTGCTGAGCCACCCGGGGCACCGTGAACCGGGACATGATGATCACGAAGACGAACAGGTTGTCCACGGAGAGGCTGTACTCGGTCAGCCAGCCGGCAAAGAACTCACCGGCGTACTGCGGCCCGGAGACGGCCCACAGGCCCAGCCCGAAGACGACCGCGAGCCCGACGTAGAAGACGACCCACAGGCTGCATTCGCGCATCGATGGCTCATGCGGCCTGCGCCCGACAAGGAACAGGTCGGCGAGCAACAGGGCGAGCAGCCCGAGCAGGGTCGCCACCCAGGCGAACCCGGCAACACCCATCAGCGCAGCCCTCCGGCAGACCAGTACATCCGTGTTGACGAACGCTGCCGCGAAGGAATACTCCCCTCCCGTACCGGGCCATTCTGTCCCACGGCGTGCACCGTCTGCGAGTCGGGTAGCCGCCGCGACAGTTCGGGGGCGGCGCTGAGCGCGCCCGGGCGGCGCGTCCACGAGCTGGTCGCGGACGCAAAACACCGGGGTCGACGCGAATGCCCGGTACGGCATTGACAAGGATGAGCATCAATGATCGTATCTGTCAGTCAGGTTTCTTAACCTACCGCGCGGAGGCTCCATTGAAGATCTCAGGCAGGCTGATCGCCCTCGGAGCAGCGGCGGCCTTGGCGGCGTCCGCCCCCCTGCTCCTGACCTTCTCCGCCCATGCGGCGACCGAAACCCTGCTCTCCCCGGGCAAGGCGGCCACCGCGTCATCGCAGGAGTCGTCCAGCTACCCACCCGCCAAGGCGGTGGACGGCAGCCTCAGCACGCGCTGGGCAAGCAAGGAGGGGGTGGACCCCCAGTGGATCAGGATTGACCTGGGCGCGAGCTACACCGTCACGCACGTGACGCTGAACTGGGAAGCCGCCTACGGCAAGGCGTACCTGCTGCAGACGCAGAACTCCGACGGCACCTGGCACACCCTGTACTCGACGACGAGCGGGCACGGCGGTACCGAGAACCTGACCGGACTCTCCGGCACCGGCCGGTACTTCCGGCTGTACGGCACCGCCCGAGGTACCTCCTACGGATACTCGCTGTGGGAGATCAAGGTGTACGGCACCGCCGCGGGTGGCAGCCCGTCGGCAAGCTCCAGCGCCAGCTCGTCACTGCAGCCGAGCGGGACCGTCACCCCGACTCCCACCCCGACGCCCAGCCCGACTCCCACCCCGACGCCCACCCCGACGCCCACCTCGACCGGCGGGCACGTGGACCTGACCGACCCGCACAAGAAGGACATCGCCATGCAGCTGGTGTCCAGCGCGGAGAACTCGTCACTGGACTGGAAGGCGCAGTACAAGTACATCGAGGACATCGGCGACGGCCGCGGCTACACGGCCGGAATCATCGGGTTCTGCTCGGGTACCGGCGACATGCTCGACCTGGTCAACCTGTACGCCCAACGCAAGCCCGGCAACGTGCTCGCCAAGTACCTGCCGGCGCTACGCAACGTCAACGGCACGGCCTCACACAGCGGGCTGGACCCGAACTTCACCAAGGACTGGGTGACCGCTGCCGGCGACCCGGTCTTCCGGCAGGCTCAGGACGACGAACGGGACCGGGTGTACTTCAACCCGGCGGTCGATCAGGCGAAGGCCGACGGCCTGCACGCGTTGGGGCAGTTCATCTACTACGACGCGATCGTCATGCACGGCCCCGGCAACGATCCGGTCAGCTTCGGCGGCATCCGCAAGACGGCCATGAGTAAGGCAAAGACGCCGGCGCAGGGCGGCAACGAGACGACCTACCTCAACGCCTTCCTCGACGCCCGCAAGGCGGCGATGCTGACCGAGGCGGCGCATGACGACACCAGCCGCGTCGACACCGAACAGCGGGTGTTCCTGCAGGCCGGCAACCTCGACCTGAACCCGCCACTGTCCTGGAAGACGTACGGCGACCCGTACGTGATCACCAGCTAGGACCCGACAAGGCACCGGTGGGTCACCTGGGCAGCGCCTCCCCGGCCCGGGTGACCCACCGGGTCGTACATCCGACCTACGGCAAACCGGCCTGTTGCTGGCCGGCCGTGGTGGGTGGCCGTCGCAGCGGAATCCGTAGCGTCTCCTCGTGCGGCAGGGTGACGCCCAACGCGTCGAGGGCGAGCAGCGCGGCGCCGACCACCGGCGGGTCCGACACGACCAGCACGTCGGCTTGCGGCGCGTACTGCCGCACCCCGGCCAGGATCGCCTCATGCAGCTGCGGGTGACGGGCCCGCAGGACACCACCGCCCAGCACCACCGCGTGCCGGACGTGCCGCAGCCCCAGCCGGTCAGCGGCCACCCGGGCCAGTTCCACGATCTCCTCGGCCTGCCGCCCGACCACACCGGCCGCGACCGCGTCACCCGCTGCCGCGACCGCGAACAGTAGCGGACTGAGCTCGGCACGCCGGCTGATCGGGATCTCCCCCAGGTGCAGTGCCGCGCTGACCTGTTCCACAGTGGACCGTCCAAAGTGGGTACAGACGGCAGCGGACAGAGCCGTTAACGGGCCGCGCCCGTCCTCGCCCCGTACGGCGTGCCAGAGGGCCAGCTCAGCCAGGTGGTGCCCACCGCCCCAGTCGCCGGAGACGTCACCGAGCGCCGGGAACCGGGCGGTCCGGCCGTCGCGGGCCCGCCCGACGCAGTTGATGCCGGCACCACAGACCACCGCCACCGCGTCCGGGAAGGAGGTCCCCGTGCGCAGCAGGGCGAACGTGTCATTGTCGACCAGGTACCGCTGCGCCCAGCCGAGTGACCTCACCGCGCCGGCGAGCAGTTCGATCTCCACCGGCAGGTCCGCGCCGGCGAGACAGACCGCTGCCTGCGCCACCCGCCCCCCGGCCGGCAGGCGGGCAGCCGACATCGCCTGCGCCACCAGCCCGTCGAGCAGGCGCAGCGCGCCAGGCACGCCGAGGGTGTGCGGCGACGAGGCTGGTCCACGGATGAAGGCCAACACCTCGCCGTCGGCGGTACCGAGCACCACGTCGGTTTTGGAGTTGCCCCCGTCGACGGCCAGGAACAGCGCAGCGCTCATCGGGCCCACGACAGGTGTGCCGCGTTCGCGGCCAGCAGCGTGTCGGCCAGCGCGTCGGCGATCTCGTGCTGCCCGACCAGGGGATGGGCGAGCAGCGCCCGGTACACCCGCTCGCGTCCACCGTGGACAGCGGCCTGCACGGCGAGCTCCTCGTACCCGGCGACGTGCGAGATGAGGCCGGCGAGTTCCGCGGCGACGGCGCCGACTCCCAGCGGCGCCGGTCCCCGCTGGTCGACCCGGCAGGAGACCTCGATGACCGCGTCGTCCGGCAGGAACGACAGGGTGCCGTTGTTGCGCAGGTCGACCGCGTGCACGCCGCCGCCACCGGCACTGCCGTCCAGCGTGGCGCTGCCGTACAGCGCGGCGATCAGCCCGACAGCGGCCTCGGAGTAGTACGCCCCGCCCCGCTCGGCCAGCAACGCCGGCTTGGTGTCCAGAGCCGGATCGGCGTACGCCCGCAGCAGCTCCGCCTCGATCTCGGCGACCCGCTGCCCGCGGGTACCCGCACCGCGCTGCGCGCGGACCACCAGATCGTGGCAGTAGAAGTAGCGCAGGTAGTACGACGGGACGCAGCCGAGCGTCCGCAGCACCTCGGCCGGCAGCTCCACCTCGCCGGCGAGCTCGTCGAGGTGTCCGGCCAGCAGCTGCGGCAGCCGGTCCACCCCGTCCACGTACACGCCCCGTTCCCAGGTCAGGTGGTTGAGTCCGACGTGGTCCAGGACCACCGCGGACTCCTCGACGTCGAGCATCCGGGCGAAGCGGCGCTGCAAGCCGATCGCCACGTTGCACAGCCCGACGGCGCGGTGCCCGGCGTCGAGCAGGGCCCGGGTCACGATGCCGACCGGGTTGGTGAAGTCGATGATCCATGCCCCCGGCCGGGCGACCCGGGCCGCCCGTGCGGCGATGTCGAGCACGACCGGCACCGTACGCAGCGCCTTCGCCAACCCGCCGGCTCCGGTGGTCTCCTGACCCACGCAGCCACAGTCCAGCGGGAAGGTCTCGTCGCTGATCCTGGCTGCCTGCCCGCCCACCCGCAGCTGGATGAGGACCACGTCCGCGTCGGCCAGCCCGGTGTCCACATCGGACGTCCAGGTGACCCGGCCGGGATGGCCGTAGCGGGCGAGGATTCGGGCAGCGAAGGGTCCGATCACCGCCAGCCGGTCCGCGGCCGGGTCGATGAGGACCAGCTCGCCGACCTCCAGGCCGCCAAGCGGACCAACCGTGCCGGCGGGGCGGGCCGGGCCGGACAGCCGGGCGAAGCCCTCCACCAGCTCAGGCGTGTACGTGGAGCCGCCGCCGACGACTGCGATCTTCATCGCGGCCTAGCCCTTCACTCCGGTGAGCGTGACGCCGTGGACGAATGCCTTCTGCGCAAAGAAGAAGACGACGATGACCGGAGTCATGGTGAGTACCGTCGCGGCGGTCACCAGGTTCCATTGGACGTGGTGGTGCGAGGTGAACCTGGCCAGGGCCAGGGAGAGCGTCCACTGGGTCGAGTCCGGGCTGGTGTAGAGCAGCGGGCCGTAGTAGTCGTTCCAGGCGTAGAAGAACTGGAACAGCGCGGCCGCGGCGATGGCCGGTCGGGCCATCGGCAGTACCACCCGCAGCAGCGTGCGCCACTCGCCACAGCCGTCGACCCGCGCCGCGTCGAGGTACTCCTGCGGAATCGTCAGCAGGAACTGGCGCAGCAGGAAGATGGAGAACGCGTCGCCGAAGAGCATCGGCAGGAACAGGGGCGCGAGAGTGCCGGTCAGGCCCAGCTTCGACCACATCAGGTACAGCGGCACCGTGGTCACCTGGGGCGGCAGCATCATCGCGCAGATGACGATGAGGAAGAACGCATTGCGGCCACGCCAGCGCAGCTTCGCCAGTGCGTACGCGGCCGGCACGCTGGAGACCAGCATGAAGATGGTGGCCAGTCCCGCGTACAGGACGGTGTTGAGCAGGTACCGCGGGAAGTCCGTGGTCTGGAAGATCCGCACGTAGTTCTCGGGATGCCAGGTCTGCGGCCAGTAGTCGCGGGTCAGCGGCTGATGGTCGGACATCAGCGAGGTCAGCACGATGAACGTGATCGGTGCGAGGAACATCAGCGACAACGCGATCGCGATGCTGTGCTGGGCCACCCAGAAAAGCGACGGACGCTTCATGCTGGTCCCCCGTCCGAGAAGGACTTCGACCGGCGCAGCAGCACCAGGGTCACCGCGAAGGCCACGACGAACAGCAGCACCGCCAGGGCGTTGGCGTAGCCGAGCAGGTTGTGCTCAAAGCCCGCCACGTACAGGTACAGCGGGAAGGTGTACGTCGAGCCCTCCGGAAAACCGTAGCTGGAGGCGCTTCCGCCACCGGTGGTGGCCTGGCCGTAGGCGACCGACCCGGCGACGGCGGCCTGGGTGAAGTACTGCAGCGTCTGGATGATCCCGGTCACCGCGGCGAAGGTGATCACCGGTGAGATCGACGGCAGCGTGATGTGCCGGAACCGCTGCCACGCGTTGGCGCCGTCGATCTCGGCGGCTTCGTAGTAGCTGCGCGGCACGTCCAGCAGCGCCGCCAGGAAGAGCACGGTCAGGTCCCCCACGCCCCACAGGGCGAGCAGCACCAGCGAGGGCTTGGACCAGGTCGCCGAGTTGAACCAGAGCGGCCCGGAGATGCCGAGCTTGCCGAGCAGCGTGTTGACCGGGCCGACGCCGGGCTTGAGGGTGTACGCGAAGGCCAGCGTCGCGGCGACCGGTGGAGCGAGCGCGGGCAGGTAGAACAGGGTGCGGTACACCCCGCTGGCGCGGCGCACACTGGTCAGCAGGGTGCCGGTGCCGATCGCGCCGACGATCCGGGCCGGCACCATCACCACCACCAGCCAGAGCGTGTTCCGGGCCGCCTGGTGCAGCGACGGGTCGGTGAGGATCCGCCGGTAGTTGGCCAGACCCAGCCACTGCGGCGGGGTGAGCAGGCTGACCCGGGTGAACGACAGGTACACCGCGGCGATCAGGGGGTACAGCAGGAAAACCCCGAGGCCGACCAGGGTGGGAGCCATGAACGACAGTACGGTCAGCCGCCGCCGCCACTGCCGCGCGCCGGCGGCGGGGCGGGGGGGGGGG
>OBEQ010707650.1_pt1 | contig 17097 bp, 16 predicted proteins | sample 1670901 | NCBI WGS metagenome assembly OBEQ01 (sample SAMEA104232315, study PRJEB22302) | groundwater metagenome | biome: forest; feature: aquifer; material: groundwater | place: USA | collected 2011-08-07 | depth 5.4 m
GGCTTCGTTCATCAAGCAACGACCACACATCCATAAGCTTTTTCCGAAGTGAAACCTCATCATTATTCACACAAACAGTATATATTAATTCTGCACTAGTTGCTACCTTTATTTATTGACACTGCCTTACCATGTCGCTTACCATTTTATTGAGGAACTGAACTTCCCTGTCCGATAATTCCATCGTTATTGTCATGGTTCACCTCAACAACTGTTATTTGTTTTCCCTGATTTTGTTTCTCGCTATATCCACGACACGGTGGACATTCCCAAGGCATCACTTCCCGGTTGGATTAACTTCTGGTACTAATTGCCTGAGAGAAGGTCCAGCTGTCGACCATTCTTTAAAAGTAATTCTGCTTTTGTCATATGCCAATTCCTCTTTTCTGTATTCAATTCTAAAAAGGCTTTACCATCACCATTCGATCCGTGAACAACCAAAGTAAACTTTGCTGTCCCTTCAGTGCCGGGATTATTATGCACGTCAAAACTATCAAATGCGGCTAACGCTATTTTTTGAGGCTTACCCACATTATCTGTTACCCTGCTGTTATTCATTAAAAATTGTATTGAAAATAGATATGGTTTTGATCGTAAGACCTTGAAGCGGCTGTAAACTTGAATCAACGCAAACGTAATAAGGACTATGAGAAGAACAATGCTTCCTTTGCGAGATAATATTTTCATATTCCCTGATGTGCCATGTGTGACCTCATGAAATTATGCAGGGATTGGAACTATTTTTCAATAAGCAGAAAAAATAAAACGGGCGAGCTGGACCTCCAGACAATGAGCCTGCTCAGAGGGCCTTTGTCAAGGTCTCGACATTTTTCCACAAGTTGAAGCAGTCGCTGACGTTCGATGGAAACAAAGGGTACCTTGTCTTCAACAGCGGGGATGGGGTATCCGTCGATATCGTCGAGATCAAGGCAAGGCTCAAGAGCCCCGAGAGCATGTTCACCAAGCTCGGTAAAGGCGTGGAAGGGGAAGCGTATGACATCCGGGACATCTTGGCAATCACCTTTATACTAAAGACCATGGACGACACGTTAAAGCTCTTCCACGCCCTGCAGAAGAGGGGGGTGATCCTTCAGGAAAACACAGCCTCTCAGTCGATCACCCAGACTCTCTTCGGGAGCCCCGAAAGTATGCGGGAAGCAGTGAGGCGGCTGATGGTCAGCCTTGCTCAGAGCGGTGGCAGCGACGAAACGCCGGGGGAGGAAGATCTCCTCGCCAATGCCAGGACGTTCTACGAGGCTCTAAGTGTAAACGCTGCCAGAAACTTGGATTCTTCGCTTGGGCATAGGAAGTTCCAGTGCAAGATCGCCTTCTCCCTGCCTATCCACTACACTGCGGATGCGAACGAAATCATGATCCCTGGCACGCCAGTCTATACGATGCGGGACCGGATCCGCAAGAAGACCCAGCAGCACACCTTGGGGGTAGAACTGCGTATATCCGACGAGCAGAGCTGGAGCGCTTCCGAACGAAAGGGAGACTCCCACCATGATGCTTACAAGTTCCGCCAGTTGGTCTCGGTGATGAACAGGGTCTTTTCCAACCGCTTCCAGATGTCTAAAGAAAGCCTTGCTCAGTTGAGAAGAGACCAGGGCGCCATCTTCCCTTGAGCGAGGAGACTCCCAAAGGACATTGTTCCATAGACTGAACAGCAGGAGAAAGAAATAAGGGGTGTATGGCTCCTTCTTTGGCCCCAAAAAATAGCCCCGGCAAATATGGTATATTCAAGATATGAGAGAGTTCATTGTTTATCAGGACGACGACGATCAGTGGGTCGCCGAGGCCAAGGAAATCCCCGGCTACCGCGCTACCGGGAAGACGCAGGAAGAGGCGCTGGAAAAGATCAAATCGGTACTGCTCATCTACCACCCCTGCAGGTGCGAAGAGTAATCACGGAATAAGGCGGCCCATGTTTTATGCATAATATGGGTCAGCGCATCGTCCGCTTTTGTGCTTCCTTTTTTCTACCACGCAGTAGATGCCGCCTCCTTGAGTCCCGGCTTGAAAATAGGTTTTTCATGTGTCGACCTCTTTCCGATTCTTTATCAATTATTGTAGCAGGACCTTACGCTCAGAGTTCCGCCTTCAGTATCCTTTCGATCCCCGCATAGTCTTTCTTGACCTCTATATTCTTAAAGCCCAGGCCAAGGGCTATTGCTTCAACATCCATCGCCTGACCGAACCCCAGCTCGACTATGATCTTCCCGCCCTGACAAAGGTGGCCCCTCGCATCAGCGAATATGCGCCTATCGAAATCAAGGCCTTCTACTCCCCCATCGAGCGCCTCTGAAGGCTCCCATTCTTTTATCTCGCGCTGAAGCCCCTCTATATCCGATCTTCTAACATAGGGAGGATTCGAGACTATGAGGTCAAAATAGATATCCGGCTTCAGCGGTGAAAAAAGAGACCCCTGCAGAAAGGCAGCGTTCTCCACGCCATTTTCCCGGGCATTTTTCTTTGCATATCGGAGGGCGGTCTTCGATACGTCGGTCCCGTATACATCGGCATCGGGAAAACTCTTAGCAATAGCAAGCGCGATACATCCGCTGCCGGTACAGAGGTCGAGGATTCTTAGTAAGGGCGGGGTAACCCCGCCCCTGCCTGCTGTTTTTATCGCCTCTTCCACCAATAATTCAGTCTCGGGCCTGGGGATGAGCACACCCTTACCGACATGTATTTTCAGGCCAAGAAATTCTATATGACCGACAATGTACTGCACAGGCTCCCCTTTTGCCCTGCGTTTTACAAGCCGCCGGATTTTTGCGAGGGTCCCTTTCGGTATCTCAGGATTCTCCATGTACGCCTCCAGCCTGTCTGCTCCAGCGGCATGCAGGGCCAGTATCTCGGAATCGGCAAAGGCGTCCTCTATCCCTGCTTTTTCGAGATACTCAGTCGAAGACCTTAAGGCATCAAGCAATCTCATAGCAATAATGATAGTACAAGTTAGAGAAAAGAAAGTTTGTGAAGTATTTTTTGTGCGACACCTTAGAAAAAAAAGCTGAAGGATATACCAGCAGGGCTTGCGGCTTAAAGAAAACGCTCATTATATTAACAATCTGTCGATCACAAAAAATCCGGAACGGGCTTTCTTTTCTCATCGACCCCGGTAACAGTCGTGATTAAAGGTCTTTCAGCCTCTCAGCGTTGAAATATGTGATGAGGTTATCCAAGACCTCGTCGAGGGCCCCTTCAAGGACCTGTTCGAGCTTATGCAGTGTCAGGCCCGTGCGGTGGTCTGTAATCCGGTTCTGCGGATAATTGTAGGTCCTTATCCTTTCGGACCTGTCCCCTGAACCGACCTGTGACTTCCTCTGCTGGGCCCTCTCTTTCTCCTTTTCCTCTATCTGGATCTCATAAAGCCTCGCCCTCAGGACCTTCATCGCCTTGTCCTTGTTTTTGGTCTGCGAGCGCTCGTCCTGGCACTGGACAGTAAGACCTGTCGGCACATGTACAATCCTTACCGCAGAGTATGTCGTATTGACGCTCTGGCCTCCCGCTCCGGATGAGCAGAACGTGTCTATCCTCAAATCTTTCGCATCTATCTTGATGTCCACTTCCTCCGCCTCGGGAAGCACTGCGACAGTCGCGGCGGAAGTATGTATCCTACCCGACGCTTCGGTTGCGGGCACCCGCTGCACCCTGTGTACGCCGCTCTCATATTTCAGTCTGCTGTAGGCCCCCTTGCCCTGGATGGACGCGACCACCTCTTTGATGCCGCCGAGTCCGGTTGCGTTCATGTTGATGATCTCGATCTTCCACCTTCTTGATTCGGCATATTTCGTATACATCCTCAACAGACTCGCCGCGAAAAGGGCAGCTTCCTCGCCGCCCGTGCCCGCCCTTATTTCAAGTATGACGTTTTTCTGGTCCCTCGGGTCAACGGGGAGGAGCATGATCTTCAGCTCTTCCTCGAGGGGGGACTTCTTCTTTTTCAATTCATCGAGCTCGGGCTGCGCCAGCTCCTTGATATCAGTGTCCCCGCTTCTGAGCATGTCTTCAGTTTCCTCGATGTCGGAAAGAAGTTTTTTATATTCCCTTATCCTGCCTACTATAGCCTGAAGGTCGGAGTGCTCCTTGGAGTATTTCTGAAAATCCGACTGAACAGAGATCACCTTCGGATCGCTCAGAAGGGCCGTCAGCTCGTCGTATTTCTTTTCTATCTCGAGGAGTTTATCTATCATGCTCTTCCTCTAGTTTCAAGACCTCTTCAAGCGCCCTGATCGCCACCTCGATCTGTGAGTCGTCAGGCTCCCTCGTGGTAAGCCGCTGCAGCAGAAGGCCGGGCTGGATCATGAAGTTCATGACAGGGTTGTCCTTCATTTTTGCGGAAAGTTTCAGCAGTTCGAAGGAAGTTCCGGCGATAATCGGAATGAAGATTATCCGCGAAAGAAACTTATACAGAAAAAGCCAGTACTGCGGGATGAAGGAAAAAATGAGGATGCTCACGACCATGACTATCATCAGGAAGCTCGTCCCGCAGCGGGGATGGAGGGGGCTGTACTTCCTGGCGTTTTCGACAGTCAGTTCCTCGCCTCCTTCATAGGCATGGATGACCTTGTGCTCTGCGCCGTGATACATGAATATCCTCGCCATCTCTTTCCAGACCCCGATCAAAACCACATAGACCAGGAAGATAAATACCCTGATAACGCCGTCGGTGAGATTAAAGAACAACGAATTCTTCGATATCCCCTGGAAGACCAGGCCCAGCAGTTTCGTGGCATATAATGGCAGAAGGATAAAGAGGCCTATCCCGAGCAGGACCGAAAACATAATGGTAAATGCGATTGACAATTTACTGAGGTTTTCTTCGCTCTCTTCGCTATAAGCCTTGTTCGCTGAAAACTCGATCGCCTTTATCCCCAGGGTAAGCGCCTGGAAAAGGGCGATAACGCCCCTTATCATCGGGAGCTTAAAAATCCGGGGCAGCCCGGCAAGCTTCTCTCCCTTTAGATGGATCGTGCCGCCCTGGTCCCTCACCGCAACCGTCCAATTCCCGGCCGACTTCATCATAACGCCTTCGATAACGGCCTGTCCGCCCACATTTTTCATCTTATATACCTCATCATTCTCACACGATTGCAGAAAGACAGAAAAAAACAGGAAACCTAATCGGTTTCCTGTTCAATATCACGTCTTGCAGCCTATCTACTTCTTCGCGTATTTCTTTTTAAACTTCTCCACCCTGCCCTCGGCATCAACGATCTTCTGTTTCCCTGTGTAGAAGGGATGACATTTTGAGCAGATGTCGAGATGAATGTCTTTCCTTGTCGACCTCGTCGTAAAGGTCTCGCCGCAGGCGCAACTGACCTTCACTTCATTGTATTCCGGATGAATTCCTGCCTTCAATTTCGTCCTCCTGAAATTAGATATTAAATTTTAATAGATTTGGACCTTTTTTAGCAACACCTCTGCGCAGACCGAGGATTCCCTCTCGCAGGGGCGCATGCATGACCGCTGGAGAAGGACAAACAGATATGGTTGCCCGACACAGTCTTGCTTCTTCCGGCGCCGCGTCTTACACTTGTTAAATGAAACAACTGGAGGCACGTATGCAGGATACCGTATCTTATCTGTCGGAAACAATCGGGGAGAGGAGTTATCTCGACACCGGCAAACTCCGTCTTGCAGCAGACTTTATAGAAACAAAGCTCGTCTCCTTCGGATGCATGGCAGAAAAACAGGCAATCTCGTACAGAAATAATACTTATTACAACATTTGGACAGAGGTGAAGGGGACCATAGCGCCGGGCGACGGCATCATAGTGATAGGTGCTCATTACGACAGCGCGGTGGGAACGCCCGGCGCCGACGACAACGCCAGCGGCGTTGCGGGCTTGCTCGAACTTGCTCGTCTCACAGCAGAAAATCCCCTGAAGAGGACTGCCCGTTTTGTCGCTTTTACCCTTGAGGAGCCTCCGGCGTTTATGACGAGACATATGGGCAGCTATATATGCGCAAAAGGACTCAGGGACGAAGGCGTAAGGGTTTACGGCATGATATCTCTCGAAATGCTCGGATATTTCTGCAGCCGCGAGGGCTGTCAGCTCTATCCTGCTTCCCTCTTTTCTCTTTTTTATCCGAAAAAGGGGGATTTCATCTCCTTTGTCGGCAACCTCTCGTCGCGTGCCTTCACCCGCAAGGTACATGACGCCTTCAAGGGGGTTTCTTCATTGCCGGTGGAATCCCTCAACGCCCCTGCGTTCATCCCCGGGGTGGATTTTTCAGACCACAGGAATTTCTGGAAATTCGGATATCCGGCGTTCATGATCACCGATACCGCCTTCTACCGGAACCCCAACTATCACTCCCCCGGAGACACCGCCGAAACCCTCGACTACAAAAAGGCAGCCGAACTCATCTCAGGACTATATAAGGCACTCAGGAACATATAAAAGCAGTGAATAGTAAGTAGTAAATAGTGAGAAGCATCCGACGTGGCGGAGGAGCGAAGCGAGAATGAGCGTCCGCCACGGGCGGATTAGCCGGAGAGAAAGAAGATAGTCCCCTCCCGTATTACTGAATGATCGGGCCTGATAGTTTCATGCTATAATCCTCAATGCGCTTCATCGCCGACCTTCACATCCATTCCAGGTATTCCCGGGCAACAAGCAAAGAGATGTCGCCCGAGGCCCTCTGGAAATGGGCCCAACTGAAAGGCATCTCCGTGATCGGCACCGGAGACTTCACCCATCCTGAATGGCTGCGGGAGCTGAAAGAAAAGACAGACGCTGAAGGAAACGGTCTCGTTACACTGAAGAAAAAGTTCCGGACGGAAGACGTGCCGGCGTCCTGCAGGGCCGATGTCTTTTTTCTCCTCTCGGCAGAGATAAGCTGTATCTACAGAAAAAACGATAAAACGCGGAAAATACATGCGGTCGTACTGGCGCCCTCGTTCGATGACGCCGAGAGGATCAACAGGGCGCTCTCGAAGGTAGGGAACCTTTCCGCCGACGGAAGACCTATCCTCGGACTGGATGCAAAGGAGTTGCTCAGGATCGTGCTGGATTCTTCACCTTCCTCTATCCTGATCCCCGCCCATGTATGGACACCTCATTTTGCTGTCTTCGGAGCTGCCTCGGGCTTCGACTCCCTCACCGAATGTTTCGAGGAGTTGACCCCGCATATCTATGCCATAGAGACAGGGTTGTCTTCGGACCCCGCCATGAACTGGAGGCTCTCCGCACTCGACGGGCTCACCCTCATCTCCAATTCCGACGCGCATTCCCCCATGAAAATCGGCCGTGAGGCGACCATATTCGATACCGGACTTTCCTATACGGAAATAGCAGACTCGATAAGGACAAGAAGGGGACTCCTCGGCACAATAGAGTTCTTCCCCGAGGAAGGGAAATACCATTATGACGGACACAGGTCTTGCGCCTCATGCCTTCTGCCGAAAGAAACAATTATGCGCAACGGCCTCTGTCCGGTATGCGGGAAGCGCGTAACGATCGGGGTGATGCACAGGGTAGAAAAACTGGCCGACAGGGAAGAGGACTTCAGGCCCGAAGGTGCGCCGCCTTTTTATTCCGTCATCCCGTTGCACGAGATTATCTCGGAGACTCTTCAGGTAGGGGTTGCAAGCAAGGCAGTCCGGAATGAGTATGCAAAGGTGATCGAACACCTCGGCAATGAGTTGGGAGTCCTGCTGGAGGCCCAGCTCGAAGATATCGGGTCCGCCGGTTCTCCCCGCCTCAGACAGGCGATAGAAAAGATGCGCTCAGGAGATGTCTCCATTTCCCCTGGATATGACGGGGAATACGGGAAGGTAAAGATCTTCGGGGGAAAAGCGAAGATAGAGAGCAAAGGACAGGGACTGCTCTACTAAGCACGGCCTACAAGAGGTTATAGATCATGTCGTTATTGCGATAATCTATCGGGACATCGATGATGACAGGCACGGTCTTTGTCAGGGCTTCCCTGAGCACGTTCTCAAATTCATCCGAAGATCCCAGTTTGATTCCGACGGCGCCGAAGCTCCCGGCGAGCTTTACGAAATCGGGGTTCGAGAAGCTGACACCGAAGAAAGCCCCGAATTTCTTTTCCGCCTTCCACTTAATGAGGTTGTACCCGTTGTCGTTGAAGATAACGATGACAATATTAAGATTGAGCCGGCACGCGGTCTCCAGGTCTTGCAGGTTCATCATAAAGCCGCCGTCTCCGCAGAGGGCCACGACATTCCGTTCCGGGTAGATGAGTTTTGCCACGATAGCCGATGGAAGCGCAAAGCCCATCGAGGCAAAACCATTCGAGAGGATAAAGGTGTTATTCCGGTAAACGGGGTAGAATTTTGCCGCCCAGAATTTGCACGAGCCTACATCAGATATCAGGATATCGCCCGGGCCGAGGACCTTCCGCATCCGGTAGATGATCTGTGGAGGCTGCGGAGGCCATGACCCGGCCGTGCCTTCCCTGTCAAAGCCCTCGGTGAATTCCCTACGCATGGAGATGAGACACTCGCTCTTTTTATTCGTGCTCGATATCCCTTCCAGCAGTTCCAGGGACTCCCGGATGTCGGAGATGATCTCGATTTCCGGCACATAATGGGAATCTACCTCGCTTGTAGTAAAGTCTATATGAATGATCTTTTTATCGAGCTTCGGGTTCCAGTTTTTAGGCGCATATTCGACGAGGTCATAGCCGACGGCAATGACTAGGTCTGCCTTGGAAAAAACATCTTCGATCTGCCTGTCATTGGCAAGCCCGAGGGTACCGATGCAGCAGCGGCTCTCCGCGGTTATCCCGCCCTTGCCCATAAACGTCGTGACTACCGGTATGCAGAGGAGCTCCGCGAAATTCCGGAGCCGGGTGCCGGCGGCCTTCCGCACCACACCGTGTCCCGCGAGTATTACCGGAAATTTCGCCTGTTCGATAAGCTCCGCCGCCTTCCTGAGGGACTGTCTGTCGGGTGAACTCCTTCTGGGGCGGATTGGGGCGATCATCGTCGCGTACATGTCGTCCACTTCCATCGCAGCTATGTTTTCCGGGAACTCCAGATGCACAGGCCCAGGCTTTTCGGTCTCTGCGACCTTGAAGGCCTTCCGCACCATTTCGGGGATCACATCGGGCGAATCTATCCTGCCGTTCCACTTTGTCACGCTCTTGAAAATTTCGACGATGTCGATGTACTGATGCGATTCCTTATGGATCCTCTTGAGGTCCGCCTGTCCTGTTATCGCAACGAGGGGGGACTTGTCGAGAAACGCATCGGCGATACCGGTGAGAAGGTTTGTCGCACCAGGACCGAGTGTGGAGATACAGACGCCGGGCTTGCCGGTAAAGCGGCCGTAGGCATCCGCCATAAACGCGGCAGCCTGCTCATGACGGGTCAGGATAAAACGTATGCCGGAAGTCCTGAGCGACTCCATAAGGTCAAGCGTCTCTTCACCCGGCAGGCCGAATATGTACTCGACCCCTTCGTTTTCGAGACATTTCACCAAAAGGTCAGATGCCTTCATGGGAGCTCACTCCTTTACCACCACGGTCTTGATATTTACGAACTCCTTCAGCCCGTAGTGCGACAGTTCCCTGCCGACCCCCGATTTCTTCACCCCCCCGAAGGGGAGCCTCGGGTCGGACTTCACCATGTCGTTTATGGCGATGCAACCCGCGTCGATTCTCCCGGCGAGTCGTTCTGCACGTCCCAGGTCTCTGCTCCAGAGCGAAGCGCCAAGACCGTATGCCGTGTCATTCGCCGCGCTCACGGCCTCATCTTCGTCTTTTACCGTGATGACCGGAGCTATCGGGCCGAACACTTCCTCGGTAAGGACCTTCATATCCCTCTTCGGATTAAAAACAGCACAGGGCGGGAAAAAGAACCCTTTCGTGAAGGAGTGCTCAGACTGCAGGACCTCAGCGCCTTTCTCCTTCGCGTCCCGGAGCTGCCCGTGGAGAGAATCGAGTATCTCCTGCTTGGCAACCGGGCCGATATCGGTGGTCTCATCCATCGGGTCGCCGATCTTCAGCTCCTTTAACCGGCCGAGGAAGATCTTCCTGAATTCCTCAGCCACCTTCTCCAGGACAATGAAGCGCTTCGCAGCGATACAGCTCTGGCCCGCGTTGAGCATCCGTGCGTTTGCCGCTGTCCTGCCCGCCTTTTCAATGTCTGCATCGTCCAGGACGATAAAGGGGTCGGAGCCTCCGAGTTCGAGCACCAGTTTCTTGATCCTCCTGCCTGCGAGGGCCCCGACCTGCTCTCCCGCCTTATTGCTGCCCGTCAGGGACACGGCGTCGACTTTGTCCTCATCGATGAGCCTCAGTGCGTCCTGCGGTTCGATGAGCAGGGTCTTGAAGACGTTTTCCGGAAAGCCCGCGGTGCGGAAGGCCCCTTCAATGGCGAGCGCCGACATGGGGACGTTCGACGCATGCTTCAGCACGACGACATTGCCGGCAGTGATCGCGGGGACCCCGAACCGGAATACCTGCCAGAAGGGGAAATTCCAGGGCATGACAGCCAGCACAATACCGAGAGGCTGGAACAGGACGTAGCTTTTCTTTGCTTCAGTCTTAATCTCCTCGGGTTCCAGGAATCTTTCTCCGCTTTCGGCATAATAGTCGCAAAGCCATGCGCATTTCTCGACCTCAGAGACAGCTTCCCTTATGGGCTTGCCCATTTCACGGGTCATTATCTCCGCATACCTGCGCTTCTCCTGCCGGAGATGGTCTCCCAGTTTTTTTATGCATGCGACCCGCGCCTGCACTGTCATATTACTCCATGCCTTCCAAACCTGGCGGGATTTGCCGATTTCCCTGTCCACCTCCCCGCGTGTCATGAGGTCAAATGTTTTAATCACCTCTTCGGTGTATGGATTAATGGATTGTATCTTCATAAACTCTCCCCCCTCTCTTTTCCCGTTGCCCGTTATTTTACGGACAGCGGGATATGCTCAATCTCTTTTTACATTATATCCCAGATACGTTAAAGAAGAACCGGGAGGCTGAAAATACCGGTTGACGTCATTAAAGATGCGGCAGGAGTGGTTTCCAATTTTCTGGGTTTCATTCCCAGAAAACATTCGTTTAAAATCAAGCTTGGCGGTCCCAACGGGAATCGAACCCGTGTTTTAGCCTTGAGAGGGCCACGTCCTAGACCGCTAGACGATGGGACCTAAAAAAGACATTAAATAGTTGGCTGGGGAGAGAGGATTCGAACCCCTATAAGCAGATCCAGAGTCTACCGTCCTGCCATTGGACGACTCCCCAAGAACTTAATTTATATCATAAAACAGGCTGGTTTGTAAACTTTCGATATATGGGTGCCGCTTAAAAAATGAGACGTACGCCCAGACCCGTCTTCTCCTTCGCACGCACCACTCTACCGGAACATCCTCGTTGTTATGAATGTCCTTATTGATTTTTTTTCACCCAAGGGTTATCCTCATACATAATTATACATCGGGTTATTTCGGCAGTTTTATTTAGGGGTGGGTAACATAAAAAGCCTCAGCACAAAATTTTTTGGATACTTCTCTTCGGCGTCGTCCTGTTCTTCGGCATTCTCACGTACCTGATTCTCCAGAGGGAAAAGGCGACAATCCTTAATATCTACAGGGAGGAAGCAACCCGCACTGTAGATGTCATCACAAAAGATATTACCTCCATGATGCTCAAAGAAAACCCCGCCGAAGCCCTTCCCGCCCCTCATGAGCAGTAACAACCCGTAACCCCTTCCTTCGAAAAAAACCTTCAGGCTGAGACAGACGGTTTCGTCATCTTCTATGAGTAAAAGAAGCGGTTTGACCATTATCTCTTGTCCCGATTTTCAAAAAGCGTTTTAACCTCATCCATCAGGTCGTTGATATCCTTGAACTGATGGTAGACCGAGGCAAAGCGCACGTAAGCGACCTTGTCGAGATGTTTGAGTTCGGACATTATCTGCTCCCCTATCCAAGTGCTCTGTATCTCCCTCACTCCGAGGCCGAGAAGCCTTTTCTCGATATTGTCCACAATGGCATCGAGCCTGTCCGTTTCGATCGGTCTTTTCTTGCAGGCGATATGAAGGCCGTTTTTTATCTTGCCGTTGTCAAAGAGTTCCCTCCTGCCGTCTTTCTTGACGACCATCGGTACGACGTCCTCGACCCTCTCATATGAAGTGAAACGTTTGCCGCATTTCAGACATTCTCTCCTGCGGCGGATGGCATTGCCTTCCTTGCTCGTCCTTGAATCAATGACTTTATCTTCAAGGTTCTCGCAAAAAGGACATTTCATAGTAACCCGGTGACAGTATAAAGTGGCAGCGTCGGGAAGGATTGTGCATCCAACACTGAAAAATGCCGTTTTAATCCTTTTCTCTGTGTCATGGTATTGTAGTAAACCCTATCCATCGAAATCGAGACCGGCATTGACTCAAACGACTGCCTTTTTTACCGGTAGATCGGAAATTTATCGCAGAGCATGGCGACACGCTCGGCGTTTGCCCTGATGGCCTCCGGTTCCTTGCTGTTATTGATAACGGCGGATATAAGATCGGCTATCTCGATCATCTCCGTTGTCCCCATCCCGCGTGTCGTGACGCTCGGTGTGCCAAGCCGTATCCCGCTCGTTATTGTCGGAGGCCTCTCATCGTAAGGGATCGCGTTCTTGTTCACCGTAATTCCCGCCTGGTCCAGCGCGTTTTCTGCATCCCTGCCGGTGATACCCTTGCTGGTAAGGTCCACAAGCATAAGGTGATTGTCGGTCCCGCCGGAGATGATCCTGAAACCCTTTTTGACGAGTTCGGAAGCGAGTGTTCTGGCGTTATCGATCACTCCCTTCTGATATAACCGGAAATCATCGCCCATCGCCTCTTTCAGGGCCACGGCTTTTGCGGCGATGACGTGGACGAGCGGTCCCCCTTGTATTCCAGGGAAAATCATCTTGTCCACCGCCTTTGCAAATTCCGCCCGGCACATGATCATCCCCCCCCTCGGACCTCTCAGGGTCTTATGAGTCGTTGTCGTGACAAAGTCCGCACACGGCACAGGGGAAGGGTGCAAACCCGCGGCGATCAGACCCGCTATATGTGCGATGTCGGCCATGAGATAGGCGCCTGACTCTTTCGCGATGTCGGAGAATGTCTTGAAATCTATGACCCTCGAATAGGCGGATGCGCCGACGACGATCATCCTCGGCTTCTGTTCGCGCGCAAGCCTCCTGACCTCGTCATAGTCGATGAGTCCTTCTTTATCCACTCCGTAAGGAACGTTTTTATAAAGTACGCCCGAGAAATTTACGGACGCCCCGTGGGAGAGGTGCCCGCCATGGCTTAAGCTCATGCCGAGAATCTTGTCTCCGGGCTTGAGGACGGCGAAATAAACGGCCATGTTCGCCTGCGATCCGGAATGGGGCTGCACATTTACGTGTTCCGCACCGAAGATCGCCTTCGCCCTTTCTATAGCGAGGTTCTCCACTATGTCCGCATATTCACACCCGCCGTAATATCTCCTGCCGGGATATCCTTCAGCGTATTTGTTGGTAAAGATCGAACCCTGGGCATCGAGCACCGCTTTGCTTACGTAATTTTCAGAGGCGATGAGTACTATCTTCTCTTGCTCCCTGCATCTTTCCCTTTCGATCGCCTCGAAAACCTGCGGATCGGTCATCTTGAGATTATCCATTTCCGTCTGTCCTTAAACTTTCCTCTATTTTTTTGATCTTATTCAGCCTTTTCAGGTGCCTGTCTCCCTCGAAAGGCGTAGACACCCATGTCTTCACGATTTCATATGCGAGGTCTTTTCCGATTACCCTGCCGCCAAGGACCAGGACATTCGCGTCGTTGTGGAGACGGCTCATCTTTGCGGTAAAAAGGTCATTGCAGAGCGACGCCCTGACGTTGGGGAATTTGTTGGCGACCATGGACATGCCTAAGCCGGTACCGCAGATCAGGATACCCCGTTCGATCTTCCCCGAAGAGACAAGTCCCGAGACTTTCTCTCCAAAATCGGGATAATCCACGGACGCGGTAGTGTTTGTGCCGCAATCTACGAATTCGACGTTGAGTGTCCGGAGAAGGCTTACGATCTCTTCCTTCAGCCCGAAGCCCGCGTGGTCACAACCTAAGGCAATTTTCACTGTAAAGGATACCTTCCTGAGTCCCGTTTACCGATTACTACATAGGTCCGGGGGGATATTTTTAAACTGCATATTATCTTATCCGAGGGCCTGATTCCAAGTCAAGAAAGGGATATAATTTCTCCTGCGAACACAGCGATTTGTTATTTCGGCAAATCAAGATGGGCTGGTTTCGACGGGATGTTGACCTGCTACGTGCGCATGTCTTGAAATCTCAAACTTCATTAGTTACCCTCAGAAGGTTTCATTTTGAAAGAAGACCTCTATATGCAACATAAATATAGTTGGGGATATTACCAGGCAATGGTTATTTTACATATGCTGCGGTTTATCGTTGCTGCAATTAGTGATACTCACGCGTTAAGAACTATCTGATTTATAATGAAAAGTGGTTTCCGATATGTTGGCCCGATATTTGGCATATGTCTTGCTCGTTAAATAACGGATTACCCGAGGTATGGGATATAGCCTATCAAAATTGGGCTTGCAAGCACTGGATTACGTTTAATCAAAAGAAGAGCTTGCAATATCATGGCCTGGGTTAAGCCATAGCACCAAGTAAAGGAGATAGGAAGCGGGAGTCAGGTGTGGTGAGCATGCCTCCGGAATTTAGGAGGAAGCCTAAAACATCTGCCGAAGCATCCACCTAAGAACTGGCGTATGGATACCCAGACCAAGGTATTGCATGTAAAATTGAATGCCCGTACTATATTGGCTGAACGCACCGGATGATGGGAGTGACTGAGAAACTCAAGAGATACAAGATTAGAAGAGAAGCTGTTTTCTTTCTTATTCTGATGAGTAGTTTATACAGCTGTAGTAGGCTTGGGATGAAAGAAAGCACCTTTTACCCGTCATGGGAGGGAAGGGAAAAACAAATCCTGGCCTGGGCGAATTCTGAAAAAACCAAGGTGGATGGAGGGACACTCAAGAACAGCGAATACTGGACGCAGTTTTATCGAAAATCGATTGAGCTGAGACCCGACTTGGACGATTTCCTCTATTTTGCAGATGAAATGATCAAGGTTTCGAGAATCTTTGAAGAAGGTAGGATAACGAAGGAACAATTTGAGGATAAACATCGCCAGCTCACTGCTCTTCTCGCTCGGGAAGAAAACAGACGCGCTAAGATACTCTCTTCCCTCGGAACAAACAATTATGAAAACTATGAAGTAGGACTCTTTTACTGTTACCGTGGGAGTATGTTTTTGGACTATGTCAACGACCTTCAGAGACAGTTAAATGCGGCCGGGCCGCAATTCTCGATCAGCCACTGTGCCTTTTTTGGCGACAGTATTCAATGCACCAGTCAGAACCCGCTGTTTTAGGTCGAATTATTGGCCTACCGCTGCTTATCGGTGCGCTGGTTGCCTTTGCTCGCAGTTATTCAATACTACATATGCACTCTATCTCCGTAGCATCCTTGCCGCCTTGCGCGGAGCAGGCCCTAAATTAATTTCCATACTATAAAACCTCTCCTTTTTTCCCTTTCCATGTTGACTGTTTCTTTACCATCCTGCAGAGGTTTTTGCCTATTTCGAGTTCCTTCCTTTTTTTTTCATCCGGGTCGAACAGCCCAAGGTTCACTCTCCTAATCTCTTGATATCTCTCCGGATTTTCAGGAAGGCTTGATTTTATGAAATCGACAAAAGGGCGGAGTTCTTGTATGCCGTAAAGTTCGCGGTCCTTCCTCGCAGAACCCATGGCTGTCGATATCACGCCATTTGCGTTCTGCTCCCTGATGGAGGCTGCATGTGCCGGGAAGATAATGGTCCCGTCATTCAGCTTTGCATATCTATCAAAGAGCGTTTCGTGGAGAAGCGCCGCCCATGTTTCCGCCATACCTCCGAGGTCAGGCCTTCCGATGCTCGTTTTCATTATCGTGTCGCCGGTAAAAAGAAATGTGCTGTCGAGAAGGAATGATGTGCTGCCTGGAGTGTGGCCCGGAGAATGAATGACCTCGAGAGAACTCCCGCCGAAGGACATGATTTGACCGCCTTTAAGGGGAACATAATCGTATCCCGCACCTACGACATCGTCTGGATGGATATGATAAGCAGCGTTTACTTTTCGTGCGATCTCCCTTCCTCCCGATATATGGTCAGCCTGAAGGTGAGTGTCGAACACATAAGAAATCTTCACACCGAGGGAATCGGCCGTATCAAGGATATAGTTAACGTGTCTTGACGCGTCGATTACCACTGCGTCGTTCCCCGAGATGACGAGATAGGAGATACAACCCTTTGCAACCCTGTAGATTTGGTATATAGCGGGTGAATCACTCGCCTTATTTATTTCATAAAACTCGCTCCATGCATCCATGCCTCCTTCGAGGCTCACCGCGTCGAAGCCGCGGCCCACAAGCAATTCGGCCGAGTATCTCGACGAATCGCCATGGGCGCAAACCACCGTAATCTGCCTGTCCTTCGGGAACCGTCCCAGATATTTCTCCTCCTCACCCACAAAATCAGCCTGCGCTATATTCATTGTCTCGATATCAGAATGGCCCTCAATGCGCCATGCGGCGAACTCGTCGGCATCTCTCAGGTCAAACATGAACCGAATCTCTCCCTTTTCAAGCCGTCTTTTTATTTCTACAGGCAAAATCGTTACTTTCGTTTCCATTATCAGCACCTCATCAGTAAACTCATGCAATTGACTTCATTTGATTTTACCCTAAAATCAATTTCATCACAGCATCGGCCTGATTTCCTCCCAGATATTTAACAACATGCTTCATTGGTGTCGATACACATCCACTTCTCCTGGACGAGTATTTCACCCTATGGTATAGTCCCACTGGATCCTCCAGAAGCGTTAGATCTATTTTCCAGATTCTTCCTCCTCGCACCCGGAACAGGCACGACAAGACCAAAGCTTACAATCAGCTATACGTAACAAAATGGATTGAACCCTAAGACCACTGAAGGTCATGATAAGTCCTGCTTTTTCAAGGGAAAAAAGGAGGCGCAATGACCCATGCAGGTTCCATTGTCAGAGCAAGCAGCAGTGACATCAAAGCAGTAA
>OBEQ012213157.1_pt1 | contig 17097 bp, 12 predicted proteins | sample 1670901 | NCBI WGS metagenome assembly OBEQ01 (sample SAMEA104232315, study PRJEB22302) | groundwater metagenome | biome: forest; feature: aquifer; material: groundwater | place: USA | collected 2011-08-07 | depth 5.4 m
GACACTTTTCCCATCGACAAAAACTTTCCAACCCGGAAAGAATAAGGTATTTTCCTTCGGTCTTGCCGACCCCCGCTTCCCCTTCCAGGAACAACGGACGCTTGAGTCTCAGAGCGAGGTAGATGGGAACCGCCACCGCGCGTTCCGCGATGTACTGCTCCCCGGCAAGGGCCTGCTGGAGCGCGTCGACGGAAGCGGGAGGCGAGCCGGGCCTCTGGATCACGCGAGGCCGGCGCGCGCGGCCGCCGCGGCCACGGCGCGCTTGACGTAGACCGGGGATACCGCGGCGCGGTACTCAGCCGACGCGTAAATGTCGCCGCTGACCTGATCGCCCAGATCCGCGCGCAGCTGCGCGGCAGCAGCCTCAATCGCCGCCGCCGTGCCCGGCTGGCCCACGAGCGCGGCCTCCACAGCTCTGGCCCGGGTGGCGTGTGGAAGCAGGCCGCCGACCGCCACGCGCGCGGCGCGGCACTGATCCTTCTGCATCGACACGAGCGCCGCTGCGCCGATGACTGCGTATCGAGATGCGGGATGCGCGAACTTCATATACGCGGATCCCTGCCCCGGCGCGGACGCCGGCACCACAATCTCCGACACGACTTCGTCCTCCGCGAGCGCGGTGCTCATGATTCCGGTAAAGAAATCCTCCGCTGGAATCGTGCGCGTCCCTTTCGGACCGATCGTGGTGATGCGAGCGTCGAGCGCAACAAGCGCGGTCGGCAGATCGGACGCGGGATCGGCATGCGCGATGTTGCCGCCGATCGTGCCGCGGCTTCGCACGGCCGGATCGCCGACCAGCGCCGCGGCTTCCGACAGCGCCACCGCCGATTTCTGCAGATCTGCAGATGCCGCCAGCTCCGCGTGCGTCGTCAATGCGCCGATGCGGATCGTCTCGCCGCTCCTGGAAATGCCGCGCAGCTCCGGGATCCTGCCGATGTCGATGACCGCCGGCGGCATCGCCAGCCGGAGCTTCATCAGGGGGATCAGGCTGTGGCCGCCGGCCAGCAGCTTCGCGCCGGGATGCGCAGCGAGCAGACGCTGCGCGTCGGCCAGCGAGCGCGCGCGATAGTAGTCGAAGTCTGCGGAATACATGCTCAGGCTCCCTTTTGTCCCGCGATGGCCCGCCAAACCCGCTCGGGCGTGAGGGGCATCAGAATCGACTGCACCTTGAACGGCTCGAGCGCATCGAGCACGGCGTTGTACACCGTGCACGTTGACGCGATCGTGCCCGCCTCGCCGATCCCCTTGACACCGAGGGGATGGTGTGGCGAGCGTGTGACGGTCGAGAGCACCTCGATGTCGGGCAGCACGTCGGCCCGCGGAATTGCATAGTCCGCCAGTGACCCTGTGAGCAGCTGGCCATTGTCGTCGTAGACCGCCTGCTCCCACAGCGCCTGGCCGATGCCCTGGACGACGCCTCCGTGCACCTGCCCTTCGACGATCATCGGGTTGATCTGCGGCCCGCAGTCATCCACTGCCACGTACCGCTTCAGCTCGATGTGCCCGGTCTCGGGATCGACTTCGACGACGGCCAGGTGCGCGCCGAACGGAAAGACGAAGTTCGGCGGATCGTAGAAGGTCGTCGCCTCCAGTCCCGGTTCCATGCCCTGCGGCATGTTCCACGCGACGTTCGCCATCAACGCAATGTCCTGGATCGTCTTGTGGCGATCGGGGAAACCGCGGACGAAGAACCTCCCGTTGGCGAAGTCGATATCCTCGACGGCTGCTTCGAGCAGATGGCTGGTGAGCAGCTTTGCCTTTTCCTTGATCTTTCGCGTCGCCAAGGCCAGCGCCGCGCCGCTCACGGCCGTCGTGCGGCTTCCGTACGTCCCCCATCCCATCGGCGTGATGTCAGTGTCGCCGTGCACGACCTTCACGTCGTTGACGCTGACCCCGAGTTCGTCGGCGACAATCTGCGCGAACGTCGTCTCCTCGCCCTGGCCGTGCGGCGACGAGCCGATGAACACGTGGGCCTTGCCGCTTGGATGGAAGCGAATGATGGCGCTCTCCCACAGGCCGCCCTGGAAACCGACGGCGCCCGCCACCTGCGACGGGCCGAGACCGCAAATCTCGACGTACACCGACACGCCGATGCCCAGGTAGCGGCCCTTCTTCCGCGCTGCCGCCTGCTCCTCGCGCAGCTTCTCGTAGCCGGCGTGTCCCAGCGCCTTGTCGAGCGCGCCTTGATAGTTGCCGCTGTCGTACTTGAGTCCCGTGATTACATCGAAGCCGTTGTCGAACGGCGGTATGAGGTTCCGCCGGCGCACCTCCACCGGATCGACACCGATCTCGTCCGCAAGACGATCGATGATGCGCTCCAGCATGAACGTCGCTTCGGGACGGCCGGCGCCGCGATACGCCTCGACCGGTGTCGTGTTCGTATAGACACCGTAAACGTCTTCCTTGACGGCAGGAATCTTGTACGGACCCGAGAGCATCAGGCCGTGAAGAATGGTCGGAATGCCTGGCGCCGCCGTTGAAAGATATGCGCCCATGCCAGCCCAGACCGTGCACCGGAGCCCGAGGATGCGACCGTCTTTGGTGGCCGCCAGCTCGACGTCCTGCACGTGATCGCGGCCATGAGTCGTCGACTGGTAATTCTCCGAGCGGCTCTCGATCCATTTCACGGGCCGCCCCAGCTTCATCGAGCAGAACACCGTGATGAAATCGCCCTGGATCTGCGCAATCTTGCTGCCGAAGCCGCCACCGACTTCCGGAGCTATCACGCGGAGACGATCCTCGGGAATGCCGCTGACGAGCGACATGATGAACCTGACAATGTGCGGGTTCTGCGTGGTGTTCCAGAGCGTGAGCTCGCCCGTCGCCGGGATGTACTGCGCCAGCGCGCCGCGCGTTTCCATGGCTGTCGGGATCAGACGCTGCTGGACGATGCGATCGCGGACGACGACCTCCGCTCCCTTGAATGCTGCCTCGACGTCACCGCCGGCGACCGTCCACTTGAAGGCGATGTTGTTCGGCGCCTCCACGTGAAGCTGCGGCGCGCCGGGTTTCACCGCCTGCTCTGGGTCGACCGTCACTTTCAACGGTTCGTAGTCGACGTCGATCAGATCCACGGCGTCGTACGCCTGTTGGGCTGATTCGGCAACGACCACGGCGACCGCGTCGCCGACGTAGCGAACGACGTCCTTCGCGATCGCCGGGTACGGACTGACCTTCAGATCCGAGTTCGGCACCAGCCAGGCGCAGGGGATCGACTGGAGGACGCCCTCGGTGTCGGCGCCGGTGAAGGCGGCGACAACGCCAGGCGCGGCCTTCGCGGCAGACGTGCTGATCTTCCGGATCCGCGCGTGTCCATGCGGGCTGCGCAGAATCGCAGCATGGAGCTGTCCGGGGAGCGTGATGTCGGCGGTGTACCGCGCGGTGCCGGTCAGCAATCGCGGATCTTCACGGCGCCGGATGGCGGAACCGAAGACGCGCGCGGGCTTGGCGATAGTCGTGGCCATCAGCGGCCTCCCGCAGCGGCTGCCGCCTGCACCGAGCGCACGATATTCTGATAGCCGGTGCAGCGACAGAGGTTGCCTTCGAGTGCGTGACGGATCTGCTCGGCCGACGGGTTGCTGTTTTCTTTGAGCAGCGCCTGCGTGGTGAAAATCATCCCCGGCGTGCAGAAGCCGCACTGCAGGCCGTGCTTGGTCCAGAAAGCCTCCTGGATGGCATTTAGCTGCCCGTCGGGCGCGAGCCCTTCGATCGTGGTGACGTGACTTCCGTCGGCCTGTGCCGCAAGACACGTGCACGACTTGACCGCCACTCCATCGAGCATCACCATGCATGCGCCACATTGACTGGTGTCGCAGCCGATCTTCGTGCCGGTGAGGGCGAGGTTATCGCGGAGGAAGTGGACCAGCAGCAGCCGTGGCTCGATCTCCCGATCGTAGACGCGGCCATTGACGGTAATACTGACAAAGAGCTTCATCGTTCCCTCTCAGACGTTGAGTGCGGGTTTGAAGCGACGGCAGGAACGGGGCAGATTAGAACCGCGCCGCCGGAAAGTCAACGGACTGCGCCACGCACAATTCCCAACTCCCAACCTCCGACTCCCAAGGCGGTTTGGAAGTTGGGAATTGCGTTTTTGCCCGTGGGCGTGCGGCTCAGCGTTTCCTGGATGTGCGCGTTGTCTTGGTTCCCCTGCGCCTCGACGAGCGCTTGCCCGCCTCGCTGGTTTCAAACGATCGGAAGAGCGCCTCGAAGATCTGCATGCCGCGCTCGAGCGCCTCGCCGTCGTCGCCGTGCGCCTGGCGTACGCCGTCGACAAGGGCACTGATGGTGGGCGTTTCAGGCGAATCGTAGCGCCGATCCTTGAGATCGATGTCATGGACGATTTCAGCGACACGCCGGAGCGCCGGCTGGTCCAGGCCGAATCGATCGATCAACACCTCGAAGGTGCAGTGGCCGCCGTGATGGCCGAACTCGCCGGTGTACATGTCGAACGGCACCTGGCGCGCCGGCGCGTCATCGTCTCGCTTCGCAAAAGCAAACCTGGCTCGCGGATCGATGAAGCGACGAATCAGCCACGCCGACGACATGCGATCGACGCCCGGCCTTCGGCGTGTCACCCAGGTCCGGCCTGTGTATTCCGTCCTCTTGACTGGCGCCGCACGCTCCGTCGTGGCGCTTCGTTTACCAGCCATCAGTGCCTCCAGCCGTGCGAGCGCCTCGCGGGCATGATCGCCCCCGGGCGCTGAAAAGAAATCGATCGCCTCGATGTCGCGCAGTTGTTTGCGCAGCGCGCGCGCACCGCGAACCAGTCCGGGCTGACCGGCGTCCTTTGCGTGACGGTTCGCGGTCTTCGCCGCGGCGGCCATGGCGACCTGCAGGGACTCGTAGTCGGTGGCCCGCGCGGCGCGAAACGCATTGACGATGGCGGCGCGATCCGCCGCATCGACGGCATCGGCGGCAAACAGCGTCGCCTGCCCTTTCAATTCGGCGATTTCCCGCCGTACCCAGGAGAAGTCTTCGTGCGCCTGCGGGGAATTCGGCAGTACGTAGACCGCGCTGCGCAGCGGCACCGCGCCCAGGTCCTGCAGGCGGCGCCAGATCCGGACCCGCGGGTTCGACGCCCCACCCGGCGGCAGTTGGTGGACGAGAAGCAACCATTCAGCCATGACTTGACAAGTGTAACGTAAGTTACATATGTACACAACATATGTTACACACCAAGATGGGTGGCTGGCGCCCGGTCAAGGGGCGCCGTGCGCTGCGAGGGTGCGGGCTCGCCGTGGCGTCGATCGCGGTGCTGGCGTCCGCTGCGGCTGGCGAACCCGCGCACGTGCGGCTGACGCGCACGGAACGGCCACCCGCGATCGAAGACTTCATCGGCACCCGGATCCCTGGCGGCGCAACACGGATCGAGGGATTCACGCAACGAGAGCCGGGCGACGGAGTCCCCGTTTCAGAGGGGACGGTTGCGTATGTTGCCTACGACCAGAACCGCCTGTACGTCGTGTTCGTCTGCGACGTGCGGGATCGATCTACGCTGCGCGCCCGACGTGCCCCGCGCGAAGCGATTACCGCCGATGACCAGGTTGCGGTACTCCTCGATACCTTTCACGATCGCCGGCGTTCGTATCTGTTTGCGGTCAACCCGATCGGCATCCAGGCCGACGCGCTCCTCACCGAGGGGCAGCCGGACGACTACAGCTACGACACGGTGTGGTCCTCGTCCGGCCGTCTGACGGAGCACGGCTTCGTTGCGTGGATTGCGATCCCCTTCAAGAGTCTGCGGCTGCCGCCAGGGGACACGCAGGACTGGGGGATCGCGCTCATGCGCAGCATTCCTCGCAACAGTGAACAGTCGTACTGGCCTGCCATTACGCGCCGTGTCGAAGGACTCGCGCAGCAGTTCGCCACGGTTGACGGGCTGGACGGCATTTCGCCTGCGCACAATGTGCAGTTGATCCCCTATGGCAGCGCGGCGCGCGCGTCTGTTCGCGACACCGGCGGCGCAGTGGTCGACGCGGGATTCACCCGCGCCGGCATCGACGCCAAGACCGTCCTCCGCAATGCGCTCACTGTCGACCTGACGCTGAATCCGGACTTCAGCCAGGTGGAGTCTGACCAACCGCAGGTGACGACCAATCAGCGGTTCGAGGTGTTCTTCCCGGAGAAGCGCCCGTTCTTCATCGAGAACGCCGGCTACTTCCTGTACGGGTCGGTGCCGGCGGGAGGGAACATTCCGCCGTTTCTGTTCTTCTCGCGACGCGTCGCGGACCCGTCGGCGGGAATACGGCTGACGGGAAAGATCGGCAAGTGGGCGGTCGGCGCACTCGCGATCAATGACCGCGCCGTGCGACAGACCGACCCAACTTCGCCGCTCGCCCACGTCGGCATCACACGGGTACAGCGCGAGATCGCGGCACAGTCATCGATTGGCCTGCTTGCGTCGATCCGCACAATTGCCGGACGCCGGGACAACCGCGTGATTGCGGCGGACAGCCGCATCAAGGCCGGATCGAATTGGGTGATTACGATGCTTGGCGCGCTGAGCGCGACGAGTGAATCAGGCGGCAACCTGCGGCCGGGAACCGCCGTGAACGTGAACGTCAACCGCACGAGCCGCCGGATCCTTTACAACGTCTTCTACAGCGATCGTAGCCCCGCATTCCGCGCGGACCTCGGATTCGTGCCGCGCACCGACATCCGTCAGATTGAGCAGTATGTCGAGTACCGCTGGCACCCATCGACGAAAGGCCTGGTCGCGCTCGGCCCCAACTCTTTCTTCCGATTCAACTGGAGCCGGAACGGGGATCTGCAGGACTGGATTGTCAGGTTCCCCTTTCAAGTCGACCTGAAGGGACGCACGAGCATCTTCGTCAGGCGCGTGGAGAGCGGTGAGCGGTTTCACGGCCTTCCGTTCCGCGAACGTCTGCAAACAGTCAATGTCCAGACGGAATGGCTGAAGTGGCTGGCCGTCAACGAGTCGTTCGAAACCGGACGCTCGGTAAACTACTTCCCACCGCCAGGGGTGGCGCCAACCCCCGCGTCGTTTCTCACCGCCTCGCTCACGCTGACGGCGAGAACGGCACCGCAATTCCGCACCGATTTCACATATCTCTTCAACCGCCTGAAGGACACCAGCGGTGCAGGCTTCCCGGTCGTGACGATTTTCGACAATCATGTCGCGCGGCTGACAATGAATTACCAGTTCACCCGGGCGTTGTCCGCGCGCGCGATCGCCGATTACCGCGCGGTGCTGCCCGACTCGGCTCGCGTCATGCTCACGAGGAGCCGGCGGCTGACGGGAGATCTGTTGCTCACGTACCTCGTGCAGCCGGGGACATCGCTCTATGTCGGGTACACGTCTGCGACGGATAACGGTTCGCGCGTATCGCGGCAGCTCTTCGTGAAGGCGAGTTATCTGTTCAGGTTCTAGCGGAGGTTGAGGAGCGAGCTGATGACCGCCAGCAGCGTTGCGACTCGAGCCCGACGACTCGGGTGAGCGCGATCAGCGGTTCAGCAGTCCACGGCTTCGACGGTCAGCTGCTTCGGCCCTTTTCCGGCGGCGGTAGGCGATGTCGTCGAGGAGCGTGATCACCCCGATGAAGAGCGTGATGCCGCCGAGGAGGATGAAGACACCGGCCATGTTTCTTTCTTCCCCAGGAGTCGGACAGCGAAGATGACTAGACACCCCCACAAGGCGACCCCGCCCAGCGCGATCGATGGTGAGAACGCGCGCTCACCTAGGAACTGGCCGAACACCATCGCGCCGGCCGCGATGTTCGCGATATCGCGGGATGTCTCGGCAAGCAGCACTCGTTGCTGCGTCGTCAATTCTAGCATCGTCACTTTTCGGGGAGCACGACACAGGCCCGCTGAAACGCAGAGCAATTCCGGGTGCTCTCTGCGATCCGCTCAGTTTCTGCCGTTACGACCCGGCTCCAGCGTTACAATCCGCGCATCCATCGGCGATGCGACTCGGTCCCGGCGATCATCTCGGACCGTATGAAATCGTCTCCGCCATCGGCGCAGGCGGCATGGGAGAGGTCTATCGCGCACGCGATCGAAAGCTGAATCGAGATGTCGCTCTCAAGGTGCTCCCATCCGATTTCGCGCTCGACCCCGATCGCCTCGCTCGTTTCAAACGGGAAGCGCAGCTCCTCGCCTCGCTGAATCACCCGAACATCGCCGCGATCTATGGATTCGAAGACAGCGGCAACACGCACGCGCTCGTCCTCGAGTTGGTCGAGGGCGACACCGTCGCCGACCGGATCGCCCGTGGCCCTATCTCCTGGGACGAGGCGCTGCCGATTGCACGCCAGATCTGCGAGGCGCTGGAAGCCGCACACGACCAAGGCATCGTTCACCGTGACCTCAAGCCGGCGAATATCAAGTTGCGCCCGGACGGCACCGTCAAGGTGCTCGACTTCGGGCTCGCCAAGGCGCTCGACCCGTCGCCAACGTCGTCGTTGTCGATCTCGCCGACGATCACCTCGCCGGCGATGATGACGGGTGCCGGCGTAATGCTCGGGACGGCGGCGTACATGAGCCCCGAGCAGGCACGCGGCAAGGCCGTCGACACGCGGGCCGACATCTGGGCGTTCGGATGCGTCCTGTTCGAACTCGTCACCGGCCACCCTGCGTTCGACGGCGAGACGGTTTCAGACGTGCTTGCCAAAATCCTTGAGCGAGAACCGGACTGGAGCAGAATCGCGCCCACGACACCTCCGGGAGTCGTCCGGCTCTTACGGAGATGCCTCCAGAAGGATCCGAGGCAGCGGCTCCACCACATTGCCGATGCGCGCCTCGACATAGAGGAGCCATCCGAGGCGATCGTTCGGGCACGCCAGCTTGTGCCGCGAAGCACGGTTCCCTGGGTCGTCGTCGCGATCATCGCTGTAGCAGCCGCGGTGCCATGGATGCGCGGCGCCCGACAGCCACCTTCCACAATCGCTTCGCCAGTGCACCTGCAGCTGGTCCTCCCTCCTGGCATCCGCGTCGCAGTCGAAACTGATCATCCGGCACTCGTACTTTCGCCGGATGGGAGGCGCGTCGTATTTGTGGGGGATGATCGCGGAACTCGCCGGCTCTACGTGCGCGATCTGGACAAGCCGGACACCCGGACACTCTCAGGGACCGAAGGCGCGGCAGCGCCCTTCTTCTCGCCTGATGGGGCGTGGATAGGTTTCTTTGACGGGTTCACTCTGAAAAGGGTTTCTCCTTCAAGTGGCGTACCCGTGTCAGTGCATGCGGTCACCGGCACAACCGTCAATCACGGCGCCACGTGGCTTTCCGGCGATACGGTCATTGTCGCGATGAGTGCGAATAGCGGATTGTCGAGCGGTTCCGTCGCTGCTGAAACCATTCGCCCTTTTTCAGAATGGAAGTTGGTGACGAAGGCTGCCGACTCGTACACGTGGTGGCCCGAAGCATTGCCAGGCGGCCTCGACCTGCTCTTCTCTGATCACCGGGCCGGACGGCAGGACGAGGCACGCGTGTCCCACCTCGCGTTGCAAACTGGCGAAACCAAGTCGCTGATCAATGGAGGCACGAACCCGCGCTATTCGCCGACAGGACACATCCTCTTCGCGCGAGGCGGCGCACTCTATGCGGTCCCTTTCGACGCGACCAGCGCGACGGCTACCGGAGTGGAACAAAAGCTGATCGATGGTGTGATGACGCAGTTCAACGGATCGGCACAGTTTACCGTGGCCGCCAACGGCACGTTGGCTTACATCGCCGGATCCGCGGAGCCTCTCACCCACGAGTTGGTGTGGGTGAATCGGGAGGGGGCAATTGCCACGTTCTTCGACAACGGGCGCGCCTTTGCGGATCCTCGACTCTCACCGGACGGGACGCGCCTGGCGGTAACAAGCGCCGATGGACCGAATTCCGACATATGGGTTCTCGACATCGTACGTCGAACGCTCACCCGCATCACCTCCGATCCTGGCGAGGATTTCGGACCGGTGTGGAGTCCGGACGGGAAACGCCTCGTTTTTGCCTCAGAGATCGGAGGAGATGGTCCGGGGTTGGCGTGGATTGCCGCCCCGGGAGACCGTCCTGCACAATTGCTCCGGCGGCCTGGCGCAAGCAGTTGGGAATTCCCATCATCGTGGTCGCGTGATGGGCAGTGGATCGCATTTACGGCCACTCAGGCAGATATCTCAGGCGACATCGAGTTCCTGCCCACAGACGAAACACGGGCGCCACGCGCGTACCTCCAGACGCCTTCCAACGAGATGGCGGGCATGTTCTCCCCTGATGGTCGTTCGATCGCTTACGTGTCCAACGACTCGGGCCGAGCCGAAGTGTACGTCCGATCGGTTTCCGATCCTGGTGATCGAGTTCAAGTCTCAGCGAACGGCGGCGTCGAACCTCTTTGGTCAAGGGATGGTCGCGAGATTTTTTACCGTGAGGGCGACCGTCTGATGGTCGTAAAAGCGAAGGCGGGCCCGACCTTTGAGGCGAGTCTTCCGCAATTCCTCTTTGAGGGCCGCTTCGAGAAGGCGCAGTCGGGAGCCTTCACCGCTCAATACGACGTGACGCCGGATGGCCGTCGTTTCGTCATGGTACGGCGAAAGAATCTCGTCACAGTCACGGTCATCGACGTGGTGCTGAACTGGCCAGCGGCATTTCACGTAGCTGCGTCCCTCCCGGCACAGTAGCCGAACGATCCTCGGGGTACACTTCGATCCGATGCCCTTCCTGGTACCAGTACCGCAACTGCTCGCCTTTCTCGTCGTCGCGGGACTCCTCACGATCACGCCGGGCGCCGACATGGCGCTCGTGATGCGACACGCCCTCGGCAGCGGCAGGCGCCGGGCCTTCTTCGCCTCGCTCGGCATCGGCCTCGGGTGCCTGATCTGGGGGACAGCATCGGCGCTGGGAGTTGCGGTCGTGCTCGCCCGGTCCGCACTGGCCTTCACAGTCCTGAAGTATGCCGGCGGCGCGTACCTGCTCTATCTCGGCGCGCGTGCCCTCGCGGCAGCGATCCGCCCTGAGGCAACCACGAAGCGCTCGAAGTACACGACGAAAGAGTATTCTTCGCGTTCTTCGATTCTTCGTGGTTATCGTCCTGAGTGGGTGGCGTTCGGCCAAGGACTCTTCACGAACCTGCTCAATCCCAAGGTCGCCGTCTTCTACCTGACGTTTCTTCCGCAGTTCGTCGCGCCAGACCGCCCGGTGTTACCGCAGTCGGTCTTCCTCGCCACGGCGCATGTGCTCATGGGGCTGGTGTGGCTCACGGTCTACGCGCGCTTCCTCGATCGCATGGCCGCGGTGCTCCTCACAGACCGGGTCAAGCGGCGCATCGAGGCGGTCACCGGCGCGGTGTTGATGGCGCTCGGCATCCGCCTCGCGCTCGCGAAGCATTGACCGCACCGTCGCACGTCGAGCGCGGCACGCCCGCCTTCCGAAAGATCAACCTCGCGGTCTTCGCCGCGGGCTACTCCACCTTCCTGTTGATGTATGCCGTGCAGCCTTTGCTGCCGATTTTCACGGAGGAGTTTCACATCAGCGCGGCCGCAAGCAGCCTGGCCCTGTCGCTGACCACAGGCTGCCTGGCGGTGTCGATGCTCGTGGTTGGCGCCGTGGCGGAAGGTTGGTCACGCAAGCCGGTCATGAGCGTGTCGTTGCTGGCCGTCGCGATCCTGACCATCCTGTCGGCCATGGTGCGAGAGTGGCCGGCGTTTCTTCTGATTCGCACGATTGAAGGGATCGCGCTCGCAGGCCTGCCCGCTCTCGCGATGGCGTATGTCGGCGAAGAGATTCATCCCGATGCGGTCGGGGTCTCGATGGGACTCTATGTGGGCAGCGGCGCGCTCGGCGGCATGACCGGCCGGCTGCTGACGGGCGTCCTCGCCGATCTGTTCTCGTGGCGGCCGGCGCTCGCCGCCATAGGCGTGCTCGGCGTCGTCGCGTCTGTCATCTTCTCGTCAAGCCTTCCACCATCCGCGCGATTCCGTCCGCGTTCACTCTCGATCGCAAGCCTCGTCAATTCCTCAAAGGCCCACCTGCGCGACAGGATCATCGTGGCCCTCGTGGCCGAGGCCTTCTTGATTCTCGGCACCCTCGTCACGGTCTACAACTACATCGGGTTCCGCCTGCTTGCGCCTCCGTACTCCTTGAGCCAGTCCGTCGTGGGCTTCGTCTTCGGTTTATACCTGCTGGGATTTTTCAGCTCCTCACTGATCGGAATGCTCTCGCACCGATTCAGCCGGCCGCGGCTGCTGCAGGCGGGCCTTGCGACGATGCTGGCCGGTGTTGCGATCACGGCGGCGCGTCCGCTGGCAGCCGTCATCACGGGGGTCGCACTCGTCACGATTGGATTCTTTGCAGCCCAGTCGGTCGCCAGCAGCTGGGTCGGCATCCGCGCGCGCGAGGCAAAGGCGCAGGCGTCGGCTCTCTACCTTTTCTTCTATTACATGGGCGCCAGCATCGCCGGGTCGTTCGGAGGGTTTTTCTGGACGGCGTATGCGTGGAACGGCGTAGCCGCCTTCCTCGCGGTCCTGCTCGTGATCGCGCTGGTGATTGCGAATACACGTCTGCACAATGACGTGAATAATTCCAAGCACACGAAACCAAACTAGGCTTTCGTGACCTTCGTACTGTTCGTGACCTCCGTGGTTTCTTTTTTACGCGCGAGGCACGGTGATACGGAACGTGCTGCCCTCGTCCCCGCTGCGCTCGAGGGTCAACGTCCCGCCGTTGGCTTCCACCGCCGATCTCGCAATCGACAAGCCGAGCCCGCTGCCGCCGACATCGCCTGACGCCGATGGCGCGCGGAAGAAGCGATCGAAGATGCGGTCGCGCACCTCGGTTGGAACGCCGGGGCCGTTGTCCACGACATCCACAACCGCCTTTCCCGCCGACTCGAATACCCGAATCACGATCCGGCTCCCAGGCGGGCTGAATTTGATCGCGTTGTCGACCAGGTTGATCAGCGCCTGGCGCACCATGACCCGATCTCCGAGCGTCTGCGGCGACCCCTGCGGCTCGACGACGACCGGCTGGGATTTCTCCTCGGCAAGCACGGCGAGATCGGCTGCGACCGATTCTGCCAGCTCATTCAGGCCAACCGACTCGACCGACAGCTTCGCCTGCATCATCTCGGTGCGCGAGAGCGTCAGCAGGCGGTCGACGAGGCCGGCCAGGCGATCCACCTCCTCGAGCATGCTGCCGATGATCGCCCTGTACGCGGTTTCGTCACGCCGCCCGCGCAGCCCCACCTCACCGACGCTGCGGATGGCGGTCAACGGCGTGCGGAGCTCGTGAGAGACGTCGGCGGTGAAGCGGCGCATCTGGTCGAACGACGCTTCCAGCCGCGCGAGCGTGGCGTTGAAGACGCGCGCCAGCCGGCCCATTTCGTTGTCCGGGTTGCTGACCGGCAGGCGATCACTCAAGCGATCGGCAGTAATCGTCTGCGCGCGCTCCGTCATGCGCTCGATCGGCGCCAGCGCGCGCCGCGCCACCGTGTAGCCGCCGAGTCCCGCGGTCGCCACGGCAAGCGGCAGGCCCAGCAGGAGGATCAAGACGACATCGCGAATCTGCTGCCGCATCGGACCTTCAGAGCGCGCCACCTGGATCACCACCGGCTTCGAGGCTATCCGCCCGCGGCGGCTCAGCACGCGAAGCGGCGGATCGGCCGCGGGAATCGTGACGACGGTGTCATCCGGCAGATTGATCAGCTCACGATCGGGGAGCGGCTGCTTTGCGGCCTGATCGTTGCGGTACAGAAGCTGCCCTTCGGGGCTCCACACCTGGAGCCATGGCCGGTCTTCGTCGCCGCCTTCTTCGCTGCTCCACGTAATACCGCCTTCTGGTGTCTGCTCGACCATCGCGGCAGCGAACTGGAAGTCACTTCGAAGCTGCAGATTGAGCGCGGCGGACGCACTGCGATTCACGTACACGAGAATCGCCGCCGCATAGACGCCCAGCACGACGATCATCGCGGCGACGTACCACAGCGTGAGCTGCACGCGAACGCTGTGCGATCGCCACCACCGTATCAAGGCTCGCCCTCGCGGAGCATGAACCCGACGCCGCGCACCGTGTGAATCAACTTTACGGGCCGCTCCACGTCGACTTTTCTCCGGAGACGCGCGATGTGCACGTCGATGACGTTGTCGAGCGGCGTGGTCCGAGCGGTCTCTTTCCACACGTCGCGTGCAAGCGTCTCGCGCGACACGACCTGCCCTTCGTACCGCATCAGGTACTCGAGCAGCTCGAACTCGCGCACCGTCAGCTCCACGGGACTGCCGCTGCGTATCACCTTCCGCGTGATCAGGTCCATCGTCAGATCACCAACCGCGAGGCGCGGTGATTCGGCTGAGCGTCCGCGGCGCAGGAGCGCACGGATACGGGCAAGCAGTTCGGCAAATGCAAACGGCTTGACGAGGTAGTCGTCCGCTCCGCTGTCGAGACCCGCCACGCGATCCTGCAGCGTGTCGCGCGCCGTCAAGACCAGGACTGGCGTCTTCACACCCTTATCGCGGAGCGTGGCCAGGATCTCGAGTCCGTCGCGCCCGGGCAGACCGAGGTCGAGCAGGATCAGGTCGAACGCTTCGGTCGTGAGCCGGAAGAATGCGTTCTCCCCCGTGCGCTCGACGACGACGTCGTAGCGCTCGCCTTCGAGCCCTTCCCGTAGGGCATTGGCGACCTTCTGCTCATCTTCGACGACGAGGATCCTCATCGACTAGACAATAGTCTGATCCAGCCATGATGGAGCAGCTGGCATCGACCGCGTCAGCTAACGCAGCGCTGACGGGATATCACGCGGGGCGGCTCGCGCCATTGCGGGCAGGCGCAACCGCTTCAGCAGCTTCGCAAACCGTGGGTCGTCGCGCAACGGCGCGAGGCGGTGATCCAGGCCCACGTTGAGCAGCATCGGATCGCGCTCCACGCAAGCCTTCTCCAGGAGAGCAAACACGTCGTCGTGCTGGCCAAGGCCCGCGTGGACCAGTGCGAGGTGGTACGACGGAACATATCGGTGCTCGCCGAAGCGCTGCAGCGCCTGGAGCAGCACTGACGCGACGCCACAGTCGCCCTTGACGGCCTTCGCGTGTGCCAGCCACGAAAGCACCACCGGATTCTCGGGCGCAATGGTCGCCGCCGATTCCAACTCCTCGACGGCCTGCGCGGGCTGACCGCGCTGGAGAAGCGCAGCGGCCTGCACGCAGCGCGCCGCCAGAAACCGCCTGTCCATGTCAATGACGTTACGGCAGGCATCGATGGCGCCGTCATAGTCGCCGGCCGTATAACGAATCCACGCCGCGCTCGATCCAACCACGAGGCACAGTGGATCGAGCTCAACCGCGCGCTGCACTTCGGTCAACGCTTCGCTCTCACGGCCCAAAGCGACGAGCATGTGCGCATAGTACCGATGTGCGGCCTCGCTGCTTGGATTCAGCGACAGTGCCTGACGGTAGGAGGCCTCCGCCCCTTCCCAGTCCCAGTGCAGCATGCGCCGAATGTTGGCCTGCGCGAGATGCGCTTCGGACAAGTGCAAATCGAGTTCCAGCGCTTGCTCGGCCGCCACGCCCGCCTCTTCGAGCAGCGGCCGCGGCTCGGTGTTGTAGTGCTCGGCCCGCGCCGTCTGTGTTCGCGCCACGTCCGCGTACGCGGCGGCAAACCCAGGGTCGATCTCCCGCGCCTGGTTGAAGTAGTGAAGCGCCTGGCCGAGGCCGTCGTCTCCGGATCCGCACATGCTGTGTTCATCCGCGCGGGAAGTGTTCCAGCAATAACGCCCCTTCAGATACGCCTGATACGCGGCGACGTCACGTGACGGGCGTACGGGCCGCTCCGGCATCAGCTCGATTGCGAGAGATCGGGCAATCCGCGCGGCGACCTCGGCCTGCACCGAGAGGCAATCGGTAAGGTGTCTCTCGTAGACGTCCGTCCACAGATGCGTCTCGCTCGACGTCTCGACGAGCCACGCGGTAATGCGCACGCGATCACCTTCGCGCCGAACGCTTCCCTCCAGCAGGTAGTCGGCACGTAGCGCTTCACCGATTTCGCGTGCTCGGCGCGTCCCTCCCTTGAACGCCATCGAAGACCAGCGAGCAATCACGCCGATTCGTCCGCGCCCGAGCCGCCCGAGCTGCATGATCATTTCTTCGGTGAGCCCCTCGCTGAAATATTCTTGGCCGGCCTCGCCACCCGAGTTTGTGAACGGCAACACGGCGAGCCGCGCCTTGTAGTCCGGCGACACAGGGGGCATCGTCGCGACGCTATTTGCCGCCATCACCGCGATGAATCTGTAGCCGCGCCGCGGCAGCGTCTCGACAAACCGCGGGTTATCCGCATCGTCTCCGAGGGCCGCTCGCAGGCGTTTCACGGCCGCGTTCAGGCTGTGCTCGAAATCGACGAACGTCCCCTCGGGCCACAGCCGTTTCGCCAGCTCCTCGCGGGTGACGACGTCGCCCGGGCGTTCGAGCATCATCCGGAGAATCTCGAACGGCTGCTCCTGCAGACGGATCAGGTCCTTGCCCTTGCGTAGCTCGCGCGAGCGTACGTCGAGCTCGAATGATTCGAAGCGTAAGAGGCGGCCGGAGTCTATCGATATATCCATGGAGGGCAACTCCCAATTCCCAACTTCCAACTCCCAAGAAGAACGCCGCGTCACCACTTCCCTTGGACGTTGGGAGTTGGAGGTTGGGAGTTAAAGGAATTATCGCCGGTGTGCCCCATCGTTTGTGGGACAGACATTCACGGGTCACCTCTATTTCACCTCATGTCACCTCCAATGCATTGAGGCACTCTCGGGCGCGGCGCACAGTGGCGTGGTGCGAAAGGCGATTACGGCTGCACTCGTGGTGGCGGGGCTTCTCGGCGCTGCCATCGACGCTGGCGCGGCGTCCGATTCCGTTCCGTCATCCGGGGCGGATGCGAACGGCGGCCTTCGATTTGGGCGTGCGCGCGTCCAGGTGCGCGTGTACGACGCCACGGTCATGTCGGCGGCGGATCAGACGGTTGCTCTGCGTGCGGCGACCGGGGTCCTGGCCGCTGCCGGCATCGACATCCGCTGGCTCGTATGCGGGAGCGATGTTGCGGCAAACCCGGCGGACTGCGCGGCGCCGCTGACCCGCGACGAGTTGGCCGTGCGTCTGCTTCGTCTGGCGGGAACGCCATCGGCTCGGGGAC
>OBEQ011048566.1_pt1 | contig 17095 bp, 13 predicted proteins | sample 1670901 | NCBI WGS metagenome assembly OBEQ01 (sample SAMEA104232315, study PRJEB22302) | groundwater metagenome | biome: forest; feature: aquifer; material: groundwater | place: USA | collected 2011-08-07 | depth 5.4 m
CCCCCCCGGCCGCCGCCTACCTTGCAGGCGCATCCGCCGTCGTCGCACGCCTCGATCGCGCCGCCGGCGCCGACGCGGCCGTAGGGTCCGCAGATGCCCGAGTCAGGATAGGGCTGCGGGGCATCCGTGCTGACCGGCAGCGCGGCCAGCTTCATGCCATCGGGGGAGCCGACGCCCGAGGGTCCGTCCCAGCCGGTCCCCGCCGTGCACAGGATGCCGCACGATGCGTCGCTCGTCGTGTTGGAGCTCGAGGCGCCCGGTGGAAGCGGGTACTCCGCCGCTCCGACGTCGCTGAATGCGGCGCTGTTCTTGTAGACCCAGGACAGGTCGTTCGACACCTCGGTCGTGAGGCCCAGCCTGGTGAACATCGCCGCGACCAGCGGCGCCGACGCGCTCGTGCCCACCACCGACGTCGTTTGCCCGTGGAAGACGATCTCGATGCCGACCTCCGTGCCGTTCGAGATGAACGTCGCCGCTGCGGACACGTCCGCCGTCGCGCGCCCGCCACACGTGCTTCCCGAGAGCAGCGAGGCTTGCCAGGGCGGCATCGCGAACTCCGTGCTGCAGCCGCTCGTCGTGGCGCTCCAAACTCCTTCACCGAAAGAGGAGCCGTCCGCGTAGAGGGTCGTGCCGCCCACCGCGATGACGTACGGTGACGAGGCCGGGTACGCCGGAGCCGCGCCGGTGACCGTCGGCGTGAAGTGGCGATTCTCGTTGTTGTAGCCCTGGTCGGCAGACGACACGAAGACCAGGTGCCCGGGCGTCGAGAAGGGTCCGGGGAGGTCGAATGGCCACCGGGTCTCGGCCGGGCAGCCCGAGGTCCCGTTGGTGGCGCCGCCCAGGCCTACCGAGAGCGCATTCGGGTCGGTCGCCTCGGGGCCGCCCAGGCTGATGCTGATCGCCGACGCACCGAGCCTGGTGGCGGTCGCGACCCCCTCGACGAGGTCGCGCTCGCAGAAGCTTGGCTTGATCTCGACCAGCAGGATGCTGCAGTCCGGACATGCGATGCTGACCATCTGGGTATCGAGCGAGGTCTCGATGTCGTGTGCGGGCACCGGAGAGGTATTCGTGCTGGGGCCTCCGTCCTGGGCCACCTGCGCGAAGCAAGCCGGGCCCGTCCCGGTGGGCAGCCCGCTGCAACGCTCCATCGCGGGGAGGCCCTGCAGGCTGCGGTGCATGGTGAGGTCGGCGAGCGCGTGCATGTCCGGCGCGCCGATGATGGCCACGATCTTCCCGCTGGCCTGGGCCGTGGGCGGAAGGTGGTAGGCGGCCGCGACGATCGACGCGGAGAGCGGCGCCGGTTGCGGCGGCTCGGCGTCGAGGATGGAGTCACCCGGCTGCCAGCCCTCGGGCAGCAATTGCATCGTCCGGCAGCGGAGGCGGGCGCTGGCCTCGCCGCAGAGGTCCCGCACGTAGCGACCGTTTGCCCTCTGGTGGACGCCGCGTGGCAGCGGCGCACCGCTCGACCCCCGTGGGTCGCGCGCGGTAGACCGGTTCGGTGCCGCGTGCGCGCTCCGGCTCGGCCCGTCGAGCCCCAGGATGCCCGCGGCCATCAGTGACAGCAGACCTAGCGCGGCCCGGCGATGGAGCGACATCCCCCCCAGCTGAAGTCGTTCGTGCACGCCAATCGTCGCCACGTCGGTCCGAGTGTTGATCTTCGAGTGCGTGGTGGAGGCGAGCTACCAAGCGTAGTTACTGTGCCACGTGCAGTATCCGTCCTGGCGCTGGAAGCTGCTCATGCGCTCGTCCCACCACTGTGGGAACTGATGGATGGAGTCGTCGCCCGAGTGCGCATTCATGGTCCCGCGCTCGCCATTATACCACGTGTCAGTCCAGTAAAAGTAGGCGTCGTCCGTCCGGTTGCTGTAGGCGCTCATCATGTCGTTGAAGTTGGTCATGTCCTCCGCGCAGACATATGGCTTCCACCAGATCATCCAGCCGAAGGGCCCGCTGAAGCCGGCCGATTCCCACGCGCAGACGAGGCCGTCCGAGCACTGGTCCCAGTTGTTCTGCGTGGTCAGCTTCTGATCCGTGGCTATCCTGCTGGCGCTCATCGCCTTGCGCAGGCCCGGGACGCGCTTGGCGAGGATGTCGAGGCTGAGCGCGTCGCTGCTGGTCCAGGCGACCGAGTCGATCGCGGGGATCTTGCCGTCGCTGGCCAGGGCCGTGCGATGCACGAACTGCCCATCTCCGCGGTTCAGGAGCTCGGTCGCGACGAGCTTGCCTTCACTCGACACCGTGAGGAAACCCAAGTCGACGAGGGAGTCGCCATTGAAGTCTCCCCGCATACCTGCGATCGCTTCGACCGATTCCGCGACGGTCTCGCCGTCGTCGGGAGCGCGAGCGGCCTCGTCCGTTCCGCCGTCGGCGCAGCCGGTGGCCGCGAGGCCGAACATGATCAATAGGTATCCAGCAAGGAATCTCATCTGCGAGCCTGTCTGCGTACGATTCATTCAATGCCCCTTTCAAACGTCATTTGCGTGACGGTGCGTTCCGCGGGCGCCGAACGGTGCACGAACCATCTGAACCCATGGTTCAGAATCGCCGTGTGCTCGCGTCCACCTGGTTCACTTCTAGCCAGCGCGCCATTCACGTGCAATGGGCATTCGGCGGCTTTTGCTGTTCACGACAGGTTGTCGTGGCACAGCGCCAGCGCTGGAAGGGTGCGCCGTTTGCTCCGCCGCTTGTCAGCGGCTCTTACTTGGCGGCGCCGCGAGCCCGCCGGAGACCGCAGCTTTGCATTCGCCGGATCAACGTACTGCGCGACATCTGGAGCAACCCGGCTGCGTGCACCTGATTGCCGCCGCAGCGAGCCAGGGCCTCCTCGATGGCCGCGCGCTCGCTTGCGCGCTCGCTGCTCGTCAGCGCGTCGTCCGGGTGGGCTGCTGGAGCTCTCGGTCCTCGCGGCCGTGGTAGCCCGAACTGCTCGACCCACCGGATCAGGATCGGTCTCGGGATGCCGAGCATCTGGGCAGCACGCGACTGGTTGCCGCCGCATGCTTCGAGCGCCGCGGCGACCCGGCGACGCCTGTCGACGTCCTCGGCAGAATGCGCCAGCGTAGTATCCAGGGCTGATGCGGCGGCGGGCTCGCTCGCCCTCGGATAGCGGGCAATCTCGTGGTGCAGCGAGATGCCATGGTGCTTGGCCTCTGCCTTCAGCCGCTCGACGAACCATTCTGCCGACTCGCTGGCGAAGACGAGCACGAGGTACGCGTCCTCACCGACGGAGGCGAGAGGACGACTGGCACCCAGCACCTGCTTGAGCAAGCCTTGCATGTCGTTCCGCACCGCGACGCCGGACCGGCGTATCCGGATGGTCGAGAAGCCCCGCCCGGTCCGTTCGGCGAGCTGCCACTCGTAGCGCATCCGGGCTTCGAAGGCGTCAGCTTCCCAGATATCCGCGGCACCCTGGCGCTTGCCTCGCGCCACCACCGCGAGCACGAGCGTGCCGAGCAGCACACCATCTCCCAGGACGAGTGGTTGCCTCTCGCCCGGCGCGAGCGTGCGTCCGTGCAAGTGGGTGCCGTTCTTGCTGCCGAGATCCTCGATGGAGAGCCCGGGGCCGATGCGGATGAGGGCGTGCTGGCGCGACAACGACCGGTCGTCGACACTGAAGCTGACGTCGACGTCGCGACCGACGATCACCTCTCCCCGAACCGGCAGCGGGTACAGCAGATCCTGTTCGACGATGGACAGGCAGAGATGACCGGCAGCGTGAGGCCGCCCGGTCGCCGTCGCAGCTTCTGCGAGCCAGCCCGGCTCCGGGGTCGGTTCTTCACGACGCATCGAGAATTTCATGAAGCTCCTGGATACTGCCAGCACGCCCGGCCGACAACCGCCAACGGCCGCTGTCAAAGGCCCTTAGGAATGCATTCAGCAATGAAGGGCGCTCCAGCTACGCAGGAGCTGTGGATCGAAGTCGTGGCGCGCAATGGCCCGACCCAATCCGCAATCGGGGCATCGCCGACGTGGCAGGTCCTTCGCTTGCTCACTCCAATCGAGATCGTGCCACACCCAAAACAAAAAGGCCGGCCCACCTCGCCCCGGTCCCGGGCGCCGGACCGCACAGCCATTCAAGGAGACGCATGGCGTCCCAAGGCTCGACGCCGTCGGCCTCTCGCAGCGTGGGGAACATCTTCGCCAGGCGCGTCATCGCACCCGGGCCGATGTCACCCCAGAGCTCTCGCCGCTTGGCGTGGAAGCTCATGGAAGCCTGGAGGTCATCGCGATCGTCACGCGCGCGCCGGTGTTGAAGAAGTAAAGGATGCCCGCGACCAGGAGACCGATAAGCTGCGTGACACAGCCCATGAGGGCCATTCTCGTCAGGGCAGGATGTCTTGCCAGCCAGCTTGCCCACGACGGACGGCCAGGGTCGGCTCCGTCGCCAGGCTGTATCGAATGAAGTCGGGAAACGGGGCCATCGCCACCGCCTCCCGCGCGTACGCGAGTGCGGCACGCTCGTCACCCTCGGCGGAGCAGACGACGGCGAGCTGCGCGAGCGCCGAAGCCACCTCCTCGGCATCGGGCTGGGGAGGATCGTCGGTGGACTGGGCCACGAGCTGGGGGCCGCCGATCTTCAGGGCGCGCTCCAGATCCGCGCGCGCCGCCGCGACCTTGCCGCTCCGCCACCGGGCCTTGCCACGCGTGAACAGCGCCAGGACGATGGCGTGGCGGCTGGAGGGGGTCACCAGGCTCTTGATCGAGGCATCGGGCAAGTGCGCGACCAGGTCGCTGATATGGGGATCGTCGAGGGGCTCGAAGAAGGCCATCCACCAGGGCAGGCCGGCGATCGACCGGCTCCCCAGCGCGTTCAGCAGGGCCACCGCGAATGGCGTGTGGTGAATGAAGATGATCTGCCAGACGGCGCGGCCGACGTCAGGCCTGGACCAGGCCGGGCGCAGCTCGTCGACGGCCTCGCTGTCCCTGCCGAGGGAGGTGAGCGCGAGCGCGCGACCGACTCGCCACGACGGGTCCGCGCTGGCAGGGGCCGCATCGTAGGAGGCGATCGCGCCGAGGGCGTCGCCGTCGACCAGCTGGTGGTGCGCGCGCTGGAGTGGCGTCGGCGGCGTCTCCGCCGCGCGGAGGCCGCGGACCTCGATCCGCTCGATGCGCATCGAGGCGCGCTGGGTGAAGGCACCCAGCCCATCGGTGAGACGGACGGCGCCGCCGTGACCGACGACCAGCACGAGCCCCGCTCCGGCCGGCGGCTTGATGCCGATCAGGTGCCCGCGCGATAGTACGTGGCCACGGCGGTCGGTGATGCTGCACCAGGCGACGCTCTCGCCGGCCAGGTAGTCCACCGACAGAGTGAGCTGGGCAGGATCGTCGGGCGACTCCAGCTCCTCCAGGGAGCCACCGGTCGGGTAGCCCTCGGCGGGAAGCGAGCAGGCGTGGAGCCGCCGGAGCAGCAGCCCGCCACCCTGCGCCTGGACCACCACGCCGAGGTGACTGCCGGGAACCGCCGGGTCGACGAGCGCGACCTCGAGCCCGGTGCCCAGATCGGTGTGCTCGACGTCGAGGTCGACGGAGATGCGGATCCAGTCGCCGACCCGGGTCACGGGCAATTCCAGGATCGAGCGATCGCTCGGGAAGGCATCGACGTGCAAGCTGCCGGTCGCGAGATCGCGCCGCAGCGCCTCGGGGGCGAGAATCCTCCAGCCGGGAGCCAGCGGTCCCGCGAACGAGAGCTCGAGCGGAGGAATGGCCAGGAGCGGCGCGATCCGATCGACGAGCAAGCGCGCTTCGGCGCGCTGCGCCGGGCTCGCCTCGGTGCGCCGGGCCACCGCGCCGGCGAGGCGATCGGCGGCCACGAAGTCGAAGTAGCGCGCCCGCAGCCGCGCCGCCCGCAGCCCGGCATCCAGGTCCTCGGCAGCGGCGGCCTCGAAGCGATCGGCGGCCCCGTCCAGATCGCGCATGGCTTCGTGGAGCGCCGCAGCCCGGAGGCGCGCGCGCTTGCCGAGCGGCCCGCCCAGATCGGCGATGCGGTCGATGACCTTCGCCGCCTCGTCGGCGAGCCCCATGGTGGCGAGATCCTCGGCACGTGCCCACGTCCGCGCCAGCAGTGGATCACTCGATGCCGAAGGCACCGGCGCCGCCGGCCCGATCGCTGGCGGCGCCACCACGGGCAAGTGCCCATCGCCGAGGCCGAGCACCCACAGGCGCCGGCTCGGCGGCAGCTCCACCAGCAGCTCGGCGCCCGGGTCGCCGTCGAGCTCCGCGGCCGCGAGCACACGCACGTCACCCACGAGGACCGGCGCCAGGCCACCGTCCGGTCGCTGTCGCGCCAAGAGCATGTGGTACGGGCGATCGCGGGGCTCGACCGCCGTGATGAGGTCCTCGAGCCCGTCTCCATCGAGGTCGGCGGCAATGAGCGGCGTGCCCAGGGGCGTCACCACGAACTGTCGCGCGCCCCCTTCGGGAGGCCGGACCGCGATCCCGCCGGCCCGCACCAGGTCGTTGCCGTCCCAGCGGAGCAAGATGATGCCCGCCGGCTCACCGTAGTGGTCGCCCGCCGGGAAGGCCTTGCGGCTGGGTGAAACGTCGCTCTTGGCGGCCGCGAGGCGCACGCCGTCCCTCGTGTGCAGCACCGCGACGTCGTCGACCACGCCGAGCTTCCGTCGGCCGGCGGTGACCAGGCCGTGGCTGGTGCGGCGGGCCACCCGGACCTCGAACTGCTTCCACGGGCCCAGCGCCATGAAGGCCTCGGCGTCGCCGTCGCCGTCGAGGTCCGCGTCGTGGAGCGCGAGGACGTCGGAGCTTGAGCCCGCGAGGTCAGGATAGGCATCGTCGAAGCGCCACCCGCTCGACGTCTGCTGGAGCTGCAGCACACGCCTGGCGTAAGGCCCGGTCCCGATGACGATGTCGTCGCGCCCGTCACGATCGACGTCGAAGGTGTCGGCGGCGAGGACGCTGTAGTCGGGCCACTCCTGCTCGACCACGAGCTCGTCGGCGAGTCGGTAGAGCACGGCCACGTCGCCGGTCCCGGTGTCCTTCATCGCCAGCACGAAGAAGCGATCCGGTGCCACGGGTAGCGGGAACGCCGCCCGGGCCAGCGCGTCACCCGGCAAGGGCAGGATCACGATGGGCGTGAGCGCCGCGTCCTCGCGCAGGAGCTCCACCTTGCGGCCGCCGTCGGCGAGGACGAACAGCGCCGGCGCACCGCGGAAGCGCGTCGCGGTGACCGACACCGCATCGATGCTCGTCGGAGTCGCGTGTGCCAGCGCCGAGAGCGCGGGCGCGGCGCCCACGGGGTCGTAGCCGTCGGGATCGGGCGCCGGCGTGTGGCCTCGCAAGAGCTCGACCGCGCCGGGCAGATCGCGGTGCGCGAGCCGCTCGCTCACCCGCAGCGACGCGAGCTCGGGGTCATCGGGTCCGCGGTGGAAGCCCTTGTCGAGGCGATCGAGCACGGTCTCGAGCCGTCCCCACTCCCAGCGACGACGAAAGGCGTGGGCGAGCCCGAGCAGCGCCTGCGCTTGCAGCGCCTGCGTCGGCGAGGCGGCCCACGCGGCAGCCCAGGCGGCCAGCTCGTCGCCGCGACGACCCTGGCGGTGCATCCACGCGGCGCGCTCGAGCCACGCCTGGGCGACGGCGTTGCTGCCGCGGAAGTCGTCGATCTGCAGGAAGGCCTCGAAGGCCGTGTCGACATCGGCGCTCCGTCCCTCCTGCAAGAGCGGCTCGACCCGCTCACGCAGCGCACGCAGGCTCGCCTGCGCCGCGTCCTCGCGCGCCCTCGCGACGACGCGCTCACCATGGTGCCGCCATGCGCCCACCGCCGTCACCGAGAGCACCGAGGCGATCGCGACGAGCGCGAGGGTCGCGGCCACCCGGTGGCGCCACCAGCCCGACGTGACCTGCGGCTCGAGCTCGGCGAGCAGGGCGTCCATCGACGGATGGCGATCCGCAGGCTGGGGGCGGAGGCCGCGCAGGAGCACCGCCCGCACCGCCGACGGCACGGCGCTGGCCGTGCGCGCGGCACGCACACGCCCGGCGCAGACACTGGCACGCAACTCGGTGAAGTCGGCGACCTCGAATGGATGCTCACCGTAGAGCGCGAGGTAGGGCGCCACGCAGAATGCAAACTGGTCGGTCCGGTTGTCGACGGGACCGCTGGTGTGCTGCTCGGGCGCCATGAACTGCAGCGTGCCGACCGCGTCGCCGGTGTCGCCCACGGTGATGCCGAGCAGCGATCGGCCGGCCGGTTCGGCATCGTCGCCACCGCCCGCCGAGGCGAGGCCGCCCACCGTCGTGGCCACGCCGAAATCGGTGACCTGGACGCGCCTGTCCTTGCCGATGAGGACGTTGGACGGCTTGAAGTCGCGATGCACGAGACCGGCGCGATGCGCCGCGGCGAGGCCGCGTCCGGCCTCGATGAAGACGCGCAGGATCTCGCGCCAGGCGCGCGCGCTCCCGGCGAGCCACCTGGTGAGCGTTGCCCCGTCGACGTGCTCCATGGCGAGGAAGACGTGCTCGTCGAAGGCGCCGACCTCGTAGACGGTGATCACATTGGGGTGCGAGAGGCGTGCGAGCGCCTGCGCCTCGCGCAGCAGGATCTGCTGGCTCTTGCCCGGCTGGCCTCGGGCCGTGGCCTGCGGCCGCAGCACCTTGATGGCGACCTTGCGATCCAGCTCGGGATCGTGGGCGGCGAGCACGACACCCATGCCGCCTGCGCCCAGGCGCGCGAGCACGATGAAGCGACCCAACCGGGAGCCGGGCGGGAAATCGGCGTCCTGGCTCGCGAGCAGACTGGATGGATCCGGTCGCGCGGTCGCGGTCTCGTCGAGCTGGCTCGACCCGCCGTCCCGACCTGCAGCGCCGCGGCCATCATCTCCGCCGTCGGTCAACTGGCCCTCCCCGGGCGCCGCGTCTCACTCGACGGAACCGCGTCGCCGGATGCCGTAGCGTTGCATGCGCCTGATGAGCGTGCTGCGCGAAATCTGCAGCAGCTCGGCGGCGTTCACCTGATTGCCGCCGCAGCGCACCAGGGCATCCTCGATCGCCGTGCGATCGGCGGCGTCCTCGGCCTTCGTCAATGGATCAACCGAGGAGGCAAGCAGAGCCTTCGGTTCGCGGGGCCGCGGCAGCCCGTACTGCTCGACCCAGCGGATCAGCGTCTGTCTCGACACGCCCAGCGCATGGGCGGCACGTGACTGGTTGCCGCCGCAGGCCTCGAGCGCAGCGGCGATCCGCTGGCGCTTGTCCGCCTCGTCGTGGGCAGAAGTCGGTTCCGGAGCCGCGGTCGCGACCGGCGCGGTCGCCATCGGGTGCCTGGTGATCTCGAAGTGAAACGAGATGCCATGCTGCGTGGCCTCTGCCTTCAGCCGCTCGATCATCGCTTCTGGCCGCTCGTTGCTGAAGACGAGCACGAGGTACGAGTCGTTGCCGAACGAGGCCAGCGGGCGCCCGGCGCCCAGGACCTGCCGGAGCAACCCCTGCAGGTCGTTCTGCACGGCGACGCCGGTCCGTCGGATGCGCAGGGTGGAGAACGCCAGCCCGGTGCGGCGCGCGCGCTGGCACTCGTAGCGCACCAGCGCCTCGAAGGCCTCGGCATCCCAGATGTCGCCGCCACGCAGGGTTCCTCGCGCCACGATCCCCAGCACCATGGTGCCGAGGAGCACGCCATCCCCGAGGACGAGCTGCCGCTGCTCCCCCGGCGGCAGCGAGCATCCGTGCACGTAGGTTCCGTTCTTGCTGCCGAGATCCTCGATCGTGAGCCCCGAGCCGACGCGGATGAGCGCGTGCCGGCGCGACAAGGATCGGTTGTCCACGCTGAGGGCGACGTTCACGTCACGACCGACGATGACCTCGCCGCGAGCGGGCAACGGGTAGAGGAGCGCCTGTTCTGCAATGGCCAGGCAGAGGTGACCGGCGGGGCGGCCGGTTGCCGTAGCCGCCTCGGCGAGCCAGGCGCGCTCGCAAACCGGTTCTTCACGACGCATCGAGACTTTCATGGAACTCCCGAAAGATACCAGCCGTCAGGCCGGGGCGACAATCGGCAAAACGGGCGTCTTCTCGCAGGCCTTTCGGCGAGGTCTCGACGCGCCGCGAGCCCCGCACCGTCGAGCGAGAGCGCAAACTAATGGCCGAAGGTTTCGCTCCGGTCATCTCGGACCGTGAAGTACGGCTGGCAGCGCGAGGTGTACGTACAAGTGAAGATCGCTGATCGTCCCGCATCGATCCCAGCGGAATGGCGAGTCGGAGGGCACACCCTCATCTACATCCTCGGTGCGGGACATGTGGCAGGCATCGTGGCCCAGAAGGGAACGTCGAGGAGGATGCTCGGGCTGCCCGCTGAGCCATCGGGTGAAGACGGCTTCCTCACCGTTCTCGACCTGCATTTCCTCGCGCGCGACCTGTAGGACGCGTTGTTGGCGCCGGGCGGCGCCGAGCAGTTCCTAGGTTGGAATGCGCATCTCCATGATGTCGAAGCGAATCTCCACGACGCGCTTTTGCGGCGTGTGAGCTAGCTCGACGGTCAGGTCGGGGCTCAGGAAATCCATGACCATCGGTGGTCGCGGCAGGCGCTGGAGGTAATCGGCGCCGAAAAAGGCCGGCGACTGCGGAATGGCGCTCGCGAGGTCCGGCATGGGCAGGACGAGCGCGGGGACGTGGGTATGTCCAGCGGCGGCCAGGGCGCACGTGCGATGGTATCCGTTGCGCAGGATCAGTCGGGACCCGACCACGGCAACCTGGAGCCAGTTCCCTCGCGGCACGAGGGATAGCGAGAGCCCGTCGTCGCGCACCTCGAAGGAGAGCTGCGCGTTCATGTCCCTGGTGCCCAGGACGAGGCGCGGACCGCTCCACGCGGGATTCGCCATGAACTGCGGCTTGTCGGCGGCCGTCTTGGGAAACTCCGATGGCAAGCACCACCGGAGGACCTCGTCTGCGCTGGCGCCAGGAGAGGGGGGCCCTTCATCGATCAGCGGCTGGAAAGCCAGCAGCTTGTCGATCGGCACCCAGGCGAAGGCGTGCGGTCCTGCGATCTCGCGCTTGAATCGGTCGGTACTGGCGACGCTCTGCACCCACTCGGCGTCCGGACCGTCGAGCGGTCGCAACTGGCCATCGTCGAGCGGGATCGGGGCGAGCTTGCCCTTCTCATCGCTCGTCGAGGCGTGGCGCGCCCAGAACTGGTCGACTTCGTCCTTGGGCCGGATGGCGAGCGACTCGCCCACGAAGGTCTCCAGGTGAGGGCGGTCCATGTACCCGGCCAGGTACCGCTTCACCCCCGGCGCCGGCATCGACAGCCGGCCGCCCGCCTCCTCGTCCTCGACTACCGTGTTGCTCATACTTCAACTCCTCTAACACTGCACTGCACCCGGTAACTTCGATTTTCAGACTGGCCGGACACCGAGCGGTCTACGGCCCATGTTGCTTCTGGCACAGAGGTCTGACATTCGAACGCGCCAGTGTGGTCAGACCGAGATCCTGGACACTCGCCCCTCATTTTCCAGAACTGAACAGTTGGGGGCCCGTTTGCATGGCGGTTTCCTCGGGAAGCTGGACATTGTGTCCAGTAACGGAGCGGCGCGCGCCGCTCCAGCCGAAGGAGCATCCATGCGCAAGAAGATCGTCGTCTCGCTCGTCATTCTCGCCGTCGTGGCGAGGCTGGCCCTCCTGGCCCACGTCTTCAACCTCGCCGGGCTCGCTCGCTCGGTGCACGGCGGGTGAGGACGACCATGAAGACCACACCGAACATCCATGGCGCGCCGATCATCGAGGTTCTCGACGTCACCAAGTCCTTCGCCACACCTGGCGGCACGTTCTCGGCGCTGCGAGGCGTCTCGCTCTCGGTCGCGCGGGGCCAGATGATCGCGATCACCGGGAAGTCAGGCAGCGGCAAGTCGACGCTCCTGAACGTCATGTCCGAGGTGATCAAGGACGGACCGTACGTTCGGTCTGGGACGACGACGTTCACGGTCGCGTACTGAGACTCTCGGGCGGCGGCAGGTCGCCGAACGAGACGTAGCCTCTTTCTCGAGGCCGAAGTTCGTCCGCGAAGTCCCGGATCGCAACCCGGGTCCCGACGACCTCGCGCTACTGCCATCTTCGGGAGTCTCTAGACTCGCGAGCTCCACATCATGTGCATCGAGTCGCAGTTCCGAACGCCGGGTCTGGCTTGCCCACCTTGTCACCTTCATTCGGCTGTTCCATAGTCGTCTTCTTCGTTGCGAGTCCCGGGGGGGATTCGGGAACAGCGCGTGGTCGCGGCCTGCCGCGACCAGTCCGCGCCATGCGCCGATCGGGGGGGACGATGGAGACGAACGGGAAGAGCTACGACGTGGTGGTGATCGGCTCGGGATTCGGCGGCACGATGGTCGCCCTTACGCTGGCCAATGCATTCAAGGACACGAACAAGAAGATCCTGATCCTCGAGCGAGGCACCTGGTGGACGACGCCGGTCAGCACCGTCGCGGACAAGTCCGTCGCGACGGAACAGTTCCTGCGCGACAAGAAGCAGCCGGTGCAGTTCTGGCCATCGATGGATCACTTCAAGGGCTTCCTCGACATCCTCCTCCGCTGCGTTCGCCACGAGGGCAACGAGGATGGCCTGTACGACTTCACGGCCTTCGGCAAGAAGGGCCTTCTGGGCGGATTCCTCGGCATCGGTGCCGAGAGCGACGGCGTGATGATCCTGCGCGCGAGCGGCGTCGGCGGCGGCTCACTCGTGTACTCGAACATCACCATCCAGCCGCCCGACCTGGTCTTCGAGGACGCGCGATGGCCGGGGTGGACGAAGCACAAGAATGAACGCGACAAGTACTTCGACCTCGCGCGGCAGGCCATTGGCTACGGAGTCGTCTACGCGCGCGAGCTGCAGAAGGATCCCAATGCCGACCCGAAGCTGCGCGCGTACGGGGGCCTGCACAACGTCGTGGCACGCTCGGCCAGACTCGACCCGCACCTGGAAGAGGTCCAGGAGCCGAGCACGGGGCGAAGGGTCAAGCGGCTGTCCACGGCTGACTCCCACCCGAAGTCGGATCCCAAGAACGCTCTCTGGATCGACCGCGCGCGAGTATTCCAGACGGCCGCGAAGGCAATTGCTTCGGAATTCGGAACGGTCGACTCGTCCGTCAATGACCTGCCGCTCGGTACCGACGCCTTCGAACCGGGCGAGAAGCCGGGCAACTACTGCGAGCGCCAGGGCCGATGCAACGTCGGCTGCCTGCCGGGAGCGCGACACACGCTGAACAAGCAGCTGATGCGCGCGGTCTTCGGTACGCCTGACAACCCGACGCCGCAGTTCCCCAACCTCACCATCGAGGCCATGGTCGACGTGGACCGCATCGAGGCGTCCGCCCACGGTGGTTACGAGATTCACTACCGCAAGCGAAACCCCGACAAGCCCGAGCAGACCACCGCGGGGAAGATCAAGGCGGGCCGGGTGGTCGTCTCGGCCGGGTGCGTGGGTACGACCGAGATCATGCTCAGGTCGGCGAAGGAGAACGGTGGCTCGCTGAACCTCAGTGACCGGCTCGGGGAGGGGTTCTCCACCAACGGTGACTACCTGGCCTTCCTGGAGGATATCGACGAGCACGTGAGCCTCACCCGCGGCCCGGTGACGACCTCGTACGCCCACTTCAACACCGAGGGCGAGGAGCGGACGAAGTTCCATTCGCTCGAGGATCAGGGCGTACCCAAGGCGCTCGCGTCGATCATCGGCTACGGTGTGCCGTTCCTCCACGCCATCGCCGACGGACTTGGACCGAAGTCGGGTCGCGTGCTGGACATCCTTCGTCTCGTCGAGGGCACGCTCGTCTCGGAGGTTGGCGCCTACTTCCAGAATGCGCGCAAGCGGCAGCCTGCCTTCTTCTCGGAGGACGAGAAGACGGCGACCATGATGTGCGTCGTCGGCATGGGCCTCGACGCGGCCAATGGCAAGTTCACCCTGGGCAAGAACGGTGGCGAGACGGCGCTCCGCCTCAAGCGGACCGACGGCAAGCAGTTCCACGAGGACTCCATCTACGACGAGATCCGCAAGTCGCTCGGCAAGCTCGCCGGCGTGCTCAAGAAGAAGGGCGACCGGACCTTCCTGAATCCGTTCCTCACCCCGACCGCCGACGCGCTCGCCGCCAAGTCGGTGGTGCTGACGCATCCGTTGGGCGGTTGCCGCATGGCGCCGGACGCCGCGCGTGGCGTCGTGGACGAGCAGGGTCGCGCCTTCGACAGGTCGAGCGGCAAGGTCTACCCCGGGCTCTACATCGCCGACGCCTCGATCGTCCCCACCGCGCTGGGCCTCAATCCATCGCTGACCATCTCGGCGCTGTCGCTACGCGTCGCCGACACCATCGTCCAGGAGATCAAGAACGAGGGCGCCTAGCGAGGAGCTGTCATGACGAAGATCGCCATTGTCGTCGTGCACGGCGTCGAGATCTCCGACGCGACGTTTGCGGACACCACCATCGCTCGCCTGACCGAGCTGTTCGCGCGCGAGACCGGCCTGCGCGCATCACAGGCGCGAGCCGCCCTGGCGTTTCGCCCCGTGCACTGGGCGCCCGTCTTCGAGAAGCGCGAGGTCGCGCTGCTGCGAGCGCTCTATCCCCGCGGCCGGACCCCGTTCCGCGCGCTGCGCCGGCTGGTGGAGAAAGTCAATACCGGCTCGAAATGGTGGTTGCTGCCTTTCCTCGCCTTCGCTTCGCGGAACAGCGATCAGGGGCTCAAGTATCCGTCCTGGCGCTGGTTGCTCACCCACTTCGTAGGCGACATCATCGCCTACCAGCGCACGCCCGAGCGCAGCACCGACTACGACGCGGTTCACGACCTCTACGAGCGAGCCCTGCAGGAGCTCGCGCTGGAGGCTGGTAAGACGGCGCCGCTGTGCGTCCTGGCGCACAGCTTCGGCTCCATCATCTCGAGCGACTTCTTCTACGACCTCCAGCGACCAGGTCCGAGCGCCCGGCCATCGCCGCTCGAGCGCGGTGAGACGCTATGCAACTTCTTCACCATGGGCAGCCCGATGGCCCTCTGGGCGCTGCGCTACCCGCAGGCTGCGCTGGACTCTCCCATCCGGGTGCCGCACCCGAAGCTGCTCGAGCACCAGCGAGGTCTTCGCGGCGTCGGCAGCTGGATCAATTTCTACGACGATGACGATGTGCTGGGCACACCACTTCGTGCCCTGAGCGAGGCGTACCAGCTTGCGGTGGCAGAGGACATCGCGGTGCGCATCGGCGGGCCGCTCTTCTCCACGCAGCCGCTGGTTCATCCGTTCTACTGGTCTGACGACTCGGTCCTGGGCCCGATCGCCAGCAGGCTCGCCCGCGTCTGGCGCGGCCTGGACGCGGCCAAGGCGGCCGTGGCATAGGGCAAGGATTCCAGCCGGTTCGGCGAGCTCGTGCCCGGCGCAGAATCCGCGTACCCTTCGGGCCAGCTGGATCGTCCTTCCAGCATGGCACGAGCATTCGCATGAGCGAACGGGCCGCACGGGTGCGCGAGGCGGTGGAGCGGAACCGACGCCGGATCTGGGCCATCTGCTACCGCATGACCGGTGAGCGCACCGATGCCGACGACCTGGCGCAGGAAGCCGCCGCACGCGCCATCGAGCGCGCCGAACAGCTCGCCGAAGCCGACGCGACGGGCTGGCTGCTGCGCCTCAGCGCGCGCGTGTGCCTCGATCACCTCCGCCACCGTCGCATCGTCCGGCGCCACACCGAGCTCGTGGACCCCATCGCTGCGGATGACCTGGTACCAGGCGACCCGGGCGACCGGGGCCCCGAGAAGGCCGCGATCCTGCGCGAGGACGTCCGGTTCGCCGTTGTCGTGGCCCTGCAGAAGCTGTCGCCCAGGCAACGCGCTGCGCTCATCCTCCATGATGTCTGCGATCGGCCCATCGAGGACGTCGCGCTGGCGCTCGAGACCAACACCAACGCGGCCAAGGCGCTGCTGCATCGCGCCCGGCTCGCGGCAACGGCCGCGCGGCGACACGTGGTCGTCGACACGCCCACCGACTCCGCGGTTGTGGAGCGGTTCGCGCGCGCCATCGGGGCGGGCGCCATCGACGTCCTGACCGAGTTGCTGGCTGACGATGCCTGGGGCGTCGTCGACGGTGGTGGTGTGGTCCGGGCGTCGAACCGGCCGACCTTCGGACCGCGCGCGATCTCGCGGCAGTGGGCCAATGCCAAGCGGCGGCTGGGCCAGGACGTCACGACCGAGGTGCGCCGGCTCAACGGCGAAAGCGCCATCGTGATCCGCCTGGCGGCGATGCCGGAGATCATCACCGCCATCGTGCACCTGGAGACTCGCGGGCAGCGGGTAGTCGCCCTGCGCATCCACCGTGACCCGCGGCGGATCGCTCGTCTCTCGCAGCCGCTGCGCGATGTTCATGATTCGCTCGTACCTGGATGACGGCCTCGATCGTCCTTCTCGGCATGAGAGCCATCGACGTCTTGCTCATTGCGACGGGCGTGCTCCTGCTGCTGCTCGAACGCGTCCCATCATTGCGCCGGGTCCGCTCGGCCGTGCTGCGGCCGTACTTCGCCGCGGACGTGGCATGTCTGATCACCGGCTACATCGCGCTCGCTCGAGCCGGAATGCTCTACGTGGCGGGCGCATCGAGTGGGTTGCACGGCACGGGAGCGGCCTCGGTCGCGTCGCTGCACCCGCCGCTGTGGGCGACCGTCTCGATGTCGGTCGTCCTGCTCGATCTGGGCAACTACGTCGCGCATCTGCTCCTGCATCGCCACGAGGCGCTCTGGGAGCTTCACAAGGTTCACCATTCGAGCCCCGTCCTCGACTGGCTCGCGACCTTCCGCTCGCACATCCTCGAGCAGGTCGTGCGGCGCTTGCTCGCACCAGCCCTGCTCGTGGTCGTCGGGATGCCGTTCGATGCCATCGCGGTGGCGGGAGCGGTCTTCCTGGCGTGGGCGACGCTCAACCATTCGAACCTGAAGGTCGATCTGCGCATCCTGGAACCGATCCTGATCACGCCGCGCCTGCACCACCTGCACCACGTTCCGGCGCGCAGCAACACCAACTTCGGCACGGTCTTCAGCCTCTGGGACCGGCTGCTCGGCCGTCTCGACACCCGCGACGCCGCCCCCGGCGAAGCACTGGGCGTTCCCGGCGAGGTCGGGAGCTACCCGCAGGGATTCTGGAACCAGCTACG
>OBEQ011067116.1_pt1 | contig 17094 bp, 13 predicted proteins | sample 1670901 | NCBI WGS metagenome assembly OBEQ01 (sample SAMEA104232315, study PRJEB22302) | groundwater metagenome | biome: forest; feature: aquifer; material: groundwater | place: USA | collected 2011-08-07 | depth 5.4 m
CCCCAACCGCCCCCCCCCCCCGCCGTAGCCGTCGTTTCTCTATCTCCTCTCTTATCCAATCACGATCCTTACTGATCGCCTTGGGAGTCGTCGTGTTTGTCATCTACCTCGTTTTTCAGTATCGGGCAGTCATCACTCCTCCACCCCTGGATATTGGTAGTCCTACCAAAGATGCCGTGACAATTTCACCCGTTATCCTTAAGGGTCTTACTTCTTCCGGCACCACCGTGATTATTAATGACGATCTGAGACTTGTCCCAGATTCTTCCGGCCATTTCCAAACTAAGCTCAACCTCTCCCCAGGCACTAGCGACATCAAGATTTCCGTTGTCAACCGTTTCTCTCGTTCCACCACCAAAATAATTCCCCTCACCATCCTCTCTCAGTAACTTTGGTATACTAAATCCATGACCCTGCCCCAAATCGTCAGCCTCTTCTCCATTTCTATTCTTACCGTTGTTGCCACCATCATTGGCATCCAAATCATTTTTCTCGTCAAAGAAGTGGCCCACACATTGGGTAAATTCAATACTGCCCTCGATGCCACCGAAACGGCCATGAAACATCTTGCCGCCCCCGTCAGTAATATGCTCGCTGTGATCGAAGGCCTCAAGCACAGCACCAAAATCATCGAAATTTTTTCCAGCTTCGTCAACAAACACGGTGAACCAAAGCCTCCTATTACGATGCAAACGCCTTTATGAAAGACGATTCCTTCTCCACTTTTATGCTTGGCCTAACCTTTGGCGTTGTTGCCACCATTCTCCTGGGGACTGAAGAAGGCCGAAAAGTTTCCAAAAAACTGCTTGAATCCACCGGACAAACTCTCGAAAAAAACGAAGACCTTTTTCAGGAAGCCAAGAATGTGGCCAGCCAAGCTGTCCACGAAATCAGAAATCAATTTAGACAGCCCCAATCATACTTGCCCGATCAGCCTACTACTCGATATGAACCTCCTCCTCCCACTCCACCTCATACAAATCGCCCCCGCCCGAACCCTACCTACTTCGAAAGTAACGGCAATCCTCTCGATTCCTAAAACCTAGGCTATAATTAGCCCATGTTAATGGCTAATCAACTGCGCCAAAAGTATCTAGACTTTTTTGAAAATCGAGGACATAAAATAATTTCATCGGCCCCGATCGTTTCTGAGGGTGACTCAACTACACTCTTCACGAGCTCCGGTATGCAACCTTTGGTTCCCTACTTACTTGGGGTGCCGCATCCGGCAGGGGTGAGACTCGTCAATAGTCAAAAATGTATTAGAACTCAAGACATCGAAGAAGTGGGAGACAACCGCCACACCACTTTTTTTGAAATGCTAGGCAATTGGTCTCTAGGAGATTATTTCAAAAAGGAACAATTAACCTGGATTTGGGAGTTTTTTACGGAAGAAGTCGGTCTATCCAGGGAAAAGCTACATGTCACTCTTTTCGAGGGAAACGATCAGGTGGGTCGGGATGAGGAATCAGCCCGAATTTGGCGAAAACTTGGTGTTCCTGATGATCATATTCATTACTATGATGCGAAAAAAAATTGGTGGTCACGCTCCGGTGCACCCGATCAAATGCCAGCGGGCGAACCAGGTGGTCCTGATAGTGAAGTCTTCTATGATTTTGGTACTCCCCATGACCCAAAGTTTGGGGCAGAGTGTCATCCCAACTGTGACTGTGGACGTTTTCTAGAGATTGGCAACTCCGTTTTTATGCAATATCAAAAACAAGCCGATGGGTCGTTAAAAGAACTTTCTCAAAAAAATGTCGACTTTGGGGGCGGATTAGAACGCATCCTCGCCGCCTCTCACCAAAACCCAGATATTTTCTCGACCGACATTTTTCTTCCCATTATCAAAGAAGTAGAAAATTTCACCGGTAAAAAATATATAGATCATGCGTCAGAGATGCGCGTGATTGCAGACCATATCAAGGCAGCCACATTTATGATTTATGAAGGACTTGAGCCAAGTAATAAACAGCAGGGCTACGTCCTCCGTCGTTTGATCCGCCGATCCGCTGTAAAAATGTACCAACTTGGTGGGGGACTCACCCCGATGTTTTCAAGTATTTGTAAAGCTGTATTTGACGTGTACAACTCAAACTACAATAATCTCGACACTCAGAGATGGCTCCAAGTAAGTCAATCTATTGATGTTGAAATGGACCGTTTTGCAAAATCATTAGACAAGGGATTGAAAAAGTGGGACAAAGCAGGTCCTGACCAGCGAAATGCCCTCCTTGCTTTCAACTTACACCAGACCTATGGTTTTCCAGTCGAAATCACTCAAGAGTTATTCCAGCAAAAAGGAGGCTCCTTAAACATTGAAGAGTTCAGTAGCATCAACTCCCAACACCAAGACTTGAGTCGTACGGCAGCAGCCGGCTTTTTCAAAGGTGGACTCGCCGATCACGGTGAGGTCGTCACCCAATATCACACCGCCACCCACCTACTTCATCAGGCCCTCCGCGATATTCTGGGAGATAAAGTCCATCAAGCGGGCAGCAATCTCACCTCCGAAAGGCTTCGCTTCGACTTTACTTATGACAAACCCCTGACTACCGAAGAATTACGCCGGGTAGAAGATATCGTTAACGAGAAAATCACGGACAACCTCTCTGTTAAAGTAACCACCCTGCCTTACGACGAAGCGATCCAGTCCGGCGCCCTAGCATTTTTTAAGGAAAAATATCCCGACCAAGTTACCGTTTATACCATTGGCACCTTCAGCAAAGAGCTCTGTGGCGGACCTCACGTGTCAGCCACCGGGGAAATTGGTAAGATAAAGATAGTCAAACAAGAGTCTCTTGGTAGTTCGCTCCGCCGCATCTACCTCACCAAGGTCTCCTAATGCTAGCACTATGGTCTTCAACAACTTGTTTACTCCCAAAAACAAAAAAACCGCCCCCGAGCTTTTTCTAGCTGTTGAAATTCATGAATCCATGATCAAATCTGCGGTTTGGCAGGTTGAGGATGAGAAACCATCCATCGTTGCTCTGGGGAGTTACGAACTTTGGGATTCCGAAAACTCGCTCATTAACGGTATCGATGCTTCCCTCACCGAAGCCATCCGTGGCCTTGCCGGGAAACCAGATCGAGTTGTTCTGGGTCTACCAGATTCTTGGCTCGCCCAAAATCGCATCCATCCTACCAAGCAAAAACTGATCAAACGGCTCATCAGCGAACTGGATCTCAAGGCGATCGGCATGGTCACTATTACCGAAGCCATCGTTTCTCATCTCAAAACCCAGGAAGGTGTCCCGCCCACCGCCATTCTTCTCGAGATCTACCCCAGTAAGGTCATCGTTTCCCTGGTTAATCTTGGCGAAATTCAAGCCCAGGAAGAGGTTGGCAGGAGCGACGATCTCGCTCGCGACGTTGAGGAGGGCCTCGCCCGCTTTGAAGCTGAAAAACTTCCTGCCCGATTTATCCTGACCAACGGCAGCGACCTCGAAAACGAAGAACAGCAAATAATTGGCTACTCCTGGACCGAAAAACTCCCCTTCATTCATCTGCCGAAGGTTCAAGTCCTCCCTATCGATTTTTCGATTAGGGCCATCGCTCTTTCCGGGGGCTCCGAAGCGGCCAAGTCACTCGGTCTGGAAATTGTCACTGAAGACACCGCCCGGACGAAAGCAGAGAAATCCGATAGCGTCGTCGAAAGTATCGAAACCGACCTCACCTCCCTTGGCTTCGCCATCGACGGTGAAGCGACCGAGATCACCCAGGTGACCGAGACCGAAACCTTTACCGAACCAGAAACCGACCTCGAATCAGAAGTTGAAGAACCCAAACCCAAAACGTTCGCCCTGCCCAAATTTAACTTTCCCCGTTTTTCGTTTCCGAAAGTTAGACTCGGAATTCTGGGAATTATTCTTCCCCTTGTTTTTCTCATCGCTTTAGTTGGCGGCATTGGCGCCTACTATTTTCTTTTTGGCAAAGTTAAGGTTGCCATGTCCCTCGCCCCCGTCCGTGTTAGCCAAACAATAGACGTCTCCATTGGCACTGGCACCAAAGACAATTTCCTTTCCGTCATCGCCACCAAGAAAACCCTTTCCGCAAAGGCCAGTGACACCATTTCGACTACCGGTGAAGCCACCGTTGGCGACAAAGCCACCGGCAAGGTCGTCATTTCTAATCTCTGTGCCCAAGCCGTTAGCCTAAAGGCTGGCACCAAACTCACAAGCAACAACGGCCTGGTTTTTATTCTGGACTCCGAAAGTACGATCTCTACTTCTAGTGGCGTTATCCCATGCAGTATTACTTCCTCGGTTACCGCCTCCAAGATTGGTGCTGAATTTAATCTTGAAAAAAATGCCCCGCTTACTGTCGAAAATTATCAAAAATCCGTCTTAACCGCTCGAGTTGAAACTGGTTTGTCTGGCGGCTCCTCTCGCACCGTTAAAGCCGTGAGCAAAGCTGACCAGGACAAACTCCTGTCGCAAGTCAGCGACAAAATCAAGGCCTCGATTGACGATCAACTCAAAGCCACTGACCCCGATAACCGCTCGATTATTATTGGCCAACCCAAATACACCACCAAAACTTTCGATCGCTCCTTCGGCCAGGAGGCAACCAGTCTTAGTCTTGACCTTGCCGCTGACGTTGACATCCTGGTCTACAGTAAAAAACAAATGCTCAGCCAGATCGAGAAAAAAATTCTCACGAGCGCCGATCCTGGCCTCATCCTTGACTCTAGTCAAACCCAAGTTAGTTTCACCAACCCCACCCCCATTGACGCCAATACTTTCGCTACCAAAGCCAATGTCCAAACCGCTTTGTTTCCAAAAATAAATGAAGCTCAAATCACCAGTGCTGTCAAAGGAAAGTCGGTCTCATCCATCAAAACCATTCTGCAAACCGTGCCAGGTTACCAAAGTGCTTTGGTGATGATTTCCCCGAACATCCCCCTTCTTAACCAATTCCTCCCCACGAGGGGTACCAACTATAGTTACAGCATCTCCAGTCACTAGCGATGCTCTATTCTTACCAAAAAGCTACCAGGGAAGTACCAAACCCGGGAAAAATCATCCCACGTCATCTCCGCATGCTTCCAACCCTTGTTTCCTCTCTCGGTCTTGGCTTGGTCGCTTCCGTCCTCTGGCCAATGGCCAGCTACACCCTTTCTCTGAAGTTTAAAAATGACAACAGCAACAACCTTCTTAGTCCGATCACCTATGAATCTTTTGCTAACGAAAATGGCAAGACAAACACCGACCCGACCCTAATTGCTGATATTGATTATACCAAAGCCAGTAATTGGTTTACCTTTTCTCCAAGCGACAACCCAGTCGCCCCACCCCAAAGCCAATCGCAATTCATTAATCTCAACGGCAAACCATCCGTCCTCACCCAAAGGCCGACTCGGGAATTACAATATCAGCTCTCCATTCCTTCTTTGGGCATCAAAGACGCGACGGTGAATAGTGCCACCGATGACCTAACCAAAAGTCTAGTCCAGTATCAGCAAACCGCCTACCCTGGAGAAGCGGGATCTCCGGTCATCTTTGGTCACTCCACCTTGCCGCAATTTTTTAATCCCAATAACTACCTCACTATTTTTGCCATCCTCCCTACCATCAAAATGGGCGACGACATTTTTGTCGATTACGCCGGTGTCAAATACACCTATCGCGTCAGCAATCTTTACGAGGTCAAACCCAGCGAATTCTGGGTCTTGAAACAGGACTATACCAAAAAGATTCTCAAGTTAATTACCTGCGTCCCACCCGGCACCAAGCTTCGTCGCCTCGTGGTCGAGGCCGAGCTGCTAAAATCCTAATATGATCTATCTTTCTCTCGATCCCGGTCTTTCCCAAGTCGGCGTTGCTATTTCTCACGAAGGCAAACTAGCGCAACCTCTAACTACCCTTCCTGCTTATCAGCTCGTCGACCATGTCAAAAAATTAATTGACCAACACCACCCCGACGAAATCATTATTGGCGAACCCCACTCGGGTCCAATCAAAGACCTCTCTATCATTCTTCACGACGAGATCAAACGCGTCTTTTCAGGCAAAGTTGTCTTTTACCCCGAGGATCTAAGCAGCCAAGAAGCCACCAAAAAAATGGTCGAAGGGGGCATGGCCAAGCAAAAGCGTCAGGGGGGTAATCACGCCGCCGCCGCATCTCTCATCTTGCAGGATTATCTCGATTTGCTACAATAACGGTTATGTTCAAAAACATCATTGCTCCCGTTCAGGCCTGGTTACTCTCCCGCGGTCAATGTGTTGGTTGTGGTTCTTCCCTAAATAACGGCAAGGTCGAGAAAAGCAAAGTCAAAGATCACGACAAAGTTACCTGTAAGTGCGGCCGCATTTTCATGATGAATCAAAAAACCAAGGCCTACCGTCGCGCTTTATTCGAAGAAGTCTAAAGGATGCTTCGCTATTTGTCTGCCCTAATCCTCGTTCTCATCATCTCTCTGACCATGGCCGCGAGCCTCTACGGCAAGCCAATCAATTCCTCAGATTCCACTCGCAAAGAATTTATCATTACCCCAAACCAAACTCTCGATACCATCGCCAACAACCTCAGCCGGGCTGGCTTAATTCGTTCCCGCACTGTTTTCAAAGTTAACGTCTTCCGCTACGACCTAGCCAAAAAAATCCAAGCCGGCTACTTCAATCTCTGCCCTTGCCAAAACACCGCCGAAATCGCTCAAAACCTAACCAAAGCCAGTGTTCGTCAGGTCTGGGTTACCCTCCCAGAGGGCCTGCGCCGTGAAGAAATCGCCAACCTGATCCTTGATAAACTAGCCACCAGCGGCATGCCCCACCACTTCGATCCCGAAGAATTCATTCGGTTGACCAGCAAACTCGAAGGCCATCTCTTCCCCGACACCTATGCCCTTGGTCCCAACGTCACGACCGTCGACGTCGTCTCCAAACTTACTTCCCAATTTGCCCAAGTCATGGCCGGTCTCAATATTAGTCCGGATAAACAAAACCGCATCGTCATTCTCGCCTCTATCGTCGAACGCGAAGCTGGCGCCGATTCCGAAAGGGCAGAAGTTGCCGGCATCATCACAAATCGTATCGATAAAAAATGGCCTCTGCAGGTCGACGCCACCGTTCAATACGCCATCTCTTCCGCCCGTTGCCGCATCAGGATTTGTGATTGGTGGCCAAAGTCACTTACCAAAGCCGATCTCGCCATTGACTCACTCTACAATACCTACAAGAACACCAGTCTTCCTCCTGCCCCCATCGACAATCCCGGCAAAGCTAGTTTACAGGCGGCGGCCAAACCAAATGTCACCAAAAATTGGTTCTATTTGCACGACTCTAGTGGCCTGATTCACTATGCCGCCACCATTGAAAAGCACAATAAGAATATTTGTACATATCTCAACAGAAGTTGTCCTTGAACTCACTGTTGACACCTGTCTTGAGGCTGTGATATCATCAGCAACAGTTCAATAAATCTGGCAACCGACGGTAGCCAGGTTTTTTCCGTCTGTATAGGACAGCTCGTTTCAGTTAAGAGTTCTGCCTTAACCAAACTTAAAAAGGATGCCTAAAAAAGCTATTCGCGAAAACTGGGGTAAGTCGCACAAGAACCTTCCCGAACTAGACCTCACTCAAATTCAGGTCAAGTCATATCAAGATTTCCTTATTAGCGGCATCCATCAATCTCTCCAAGAACTAAATCCCATCAAAGACTTCACTGGTAAATTTTTCCAGCTAGAGTTCTCCGATCATCACTTGGGTAGACCAAAGATGACTCCAAAGGAGTCGATGGAAAAGGGTGTCAACTTCGAAGCACCTCTAAAAGTCACCGCCAAACTCACCAACCTTCAGACCAAAGCCGTTCAAGAACAGGAGATCTTTTTGGGTGACATCCCTTTGATGACCTCCGTTGGCACCTTTATTATTAACGGCGTTGAGCGTGTTGTCGTTAATCAACTCGTCCGTTCACCGGGCGTTTTTTATACCAGAGAGCTTGATCCCAACAGCGGCCGCTTCCTTCATCACGCCGAAATCCGTCCTCTTTTTCGCGGTTCCTGGTTAGAATTCATCGTTAGCCGAAACGACCACGTCTCAGTTCGCATCGACCGCCACCGAAAAATTTCCGCCACCACCCTCATCCGCGCCCTCGGTTATGAAACCGACGACGAAATCCGCGCCCTCTTTAATGATATTGACACTGACACCGATCACCAATACATCGAAACCACTCTTCTCAAAGACACCAGCAAGAGTACCAACGAGGCCCTCCTCGAGTTCTATGACAAGATTCGTCCTGGTGAACCAGCCGTCGTCGAGAACGCCAAAAACCTTTTCCACCAAATGTTTTTCGACAGCCGTCGCTACGACCTCGGCTTAGTCGGCAGATACAAGCTCAACAAAAAACTGGGTTTGAACCTTCCGATTGACGACAACCACGTCACCCTCGACAAGCAGGATATCATCGCCGCGATCCGCTACATCATTGGTCTCCAGAATGGCGTCGGCAAGACCGACGATATTGACCACCTCGCCAATCGTCGTGTTCGTCGCGTCGGTGAACTCGTCAACCAGACCGCCTTCCGTGTCGGACTCCTTCGTTTAGAGCGCTCCATCAAGGAAAAGATGAGTATGGCCAAAGCAGAGGATCTCCCAACCCCATCCGCTCTTATCAACCCTCGTCCGATCATCGCCTCCGTCTACGAATTTTTCCGCAGAAACCGTTTGAGTTCCATTCTCGAACAGGTCAATCCACTTTCTGAAATTGACAACCTTCGTCGTCTTTCTGTCATGGGCACTGGTGGCGTTACTCGCGAGCGTGCCAGTTTCTCAATGCGTGACATTAATGCTTCCCAATATTCCCGTATTTGTCCCGTCCGTAGTCCTGAAGGTCAAAACATTGGTCTCGTCACTTATCTAGCCCTCTACACCCACATTAATGAATTTGGTTTCCTCGAAGCCCCTTATTTCAAAGTCGAAAATGGGAAGATCACTGACAAAATCGAATACCTTACCGCCGATGATGAAGAGCGCTATTACATCACCCACGCTGAAGTTGGTCGTGACAAAAACTCGATCACTGACAAATGGGTCGCCGCTCGCTACGATGGACTATTCATTGAAGTCGACACCCCTTTAATCCAATACATTGACGTCGTACCTCGCCAAGTGGTCGGTACTTCTGCCTCGTTGATTCCCTTCGTTCACCATGATAACGGTACCCGTGCCCTTATGGGTTCTCACATGCAGACCCAAGCCGTTCCTCTTTTGAAGCCGGAATCTCCTGTGGTTGGAACTGGCATGGAAGCCAGTGTCGCTCAGGCCATGGGCTGGGTCGTTCGCGCCCGTCACGGTGGTAAAGTTGTCAGTTCCGACTCAACTCACATCAGTATCAAGCTTTCCGCTTTCGAAGCAAAGGACGCCGCCAAAGAAATTTCTGATATTGATTACGGTTTTGTCACCGTCAAGGGTGATGTTGAAACCTACCATATCCGTAAGTATCACCGCACTTCTCAGAGCACTTCCTACAGTCAATCCCCCCTCGTCATCACCGGAGACGAGGTCAAGAAGGGTGACATTATCATCAATGGTCCCTCCGCCGAGAACGGCGAACTCGCCATCGGTCAAAACCTTTTCATCGCCTATGGTTCCTTCGAAGGTTTGGGCTACGAAGACGCCATCGTCATTAGTTCCCGTCTCCTCGAAGAGGATTTACTAAGTTCCATCCACATCAACGAATATGTTGCCGATGTCATGGACACCAAACTCGGACAAGAAGAATTAACCTCAGATATTCCCAACGTCGCCGAACCCGATCTTCGTAACCTTAGTCCCGACGGTGTTGTCGTTATCGGTAGCAATGTTTCTCCAAACGATATTATCGTCGGTAAAATCGCCCCCAAGGGTGAGACTGAACTTACCGCGGAAGAAAGATTGCTTCGCGCCATCTTCGGTGAAAAGGCTCGTGAAGTTCGCGATACCTCCCTCCGTATGCCTCACGGCGAACAAGGAACTGTCATTTCCGTCCAAATCCTCGATCGCGAGCAGGGAGATGAACTCGATGCCGGCGTCATTCGCCAAATCCGCGTCAAGGTCGCTCAACTTCGCCGTATCACTGTCGGTGACAAATTGGCCGGACGCCACGGTAACAAAGGTGTCATCAGTAAGATCGTTCCCAAGGCCGACATGCCCTACACCGCTGATGGTCGCCCCGTCGATATCATGATCTCTCCTCTCTCAGTTCTTGCTCGTATGAACCTCGGTCAGCTTCTTGAGGCCCAACTTGGTCTCGCCGCCGAAGGTCTTGGCATCAAGATTGCTGTTCCTGTTTTTGAAAAAATTGATGAAAACCGCATCGGTGAACTCCTCGAGAAGGCCGGCTATCCTCGCTCGGCCAAGATTCAACTCTACGATGGTCGCACCGGCGATGCTCTCTCCCAAAAGACTGCCGTTGGCGTCGCCTACATCCTCAAACTTATCCACATGGTTGAAGACAAGACTCATGCCCGTTCCACCGGTCCATACAGTCTTGTAACGCAACAACCCCTCGGCGGTAAAGCTCAAATGGGTGGTCAAAGGCTTGGAGAAATGGAAGTCTGGGCTCTCGAAGCACACAAGGCGGCTCACACCCTCCAGGAAATGCTCACCATCAAGTCTGACGATGTCGTCGGCCGCTCCAAAGCTTTCGAAGCCATCGTCAAAGGTCTGCCTATTCCCGAGAGTACTGTACCCGAGTCGTTCAAAGTCTTGGTCAAGGAACTCAATTCTCTTTGTCTCTCCATCATTCCCACAGGACCTGTCATTGCTGAGGAATCCGAGGTCGCGGTTGCACCCACTGTGGCCACTGGCGATACCGCCGCTCTTACTGCCACCACCGATGAGGCTTCGACCCCAGCCGAAGTCGCAGTTGTCGAGGCGGAAAAAGTAGAAAAGGATGATGAAGACGAAGACGATGATTAAAAATAGGATCAAAAAATAAATGAAAAACATAGTTGATTTTGCCGGACTCCAAATAAAACTCGCTTCCCCTGAGGAAATTCTCTCCTGGTCTCATGGTGAGGTGCTAAAGCCAGAAACCATCAACTATCGTACCCAGAAACCTGAAAAGGACGGTCTTTTCTGCGAGCGCATCTTTGGTCCTACCAAAGACTGGGAATGCTACTGTGGTAAGTACAAGCGTGTCCGCTTTCGAGGCATCATCTGTGACAAATGTGGCGTTGAAGTTACCCAGAGTCGCGTTCGCCGCGAGCGCATGGGTCACATCAAACTGGCTACTCCCATTGCCCACGTCTGGTTCTTCAAAGGCGCCCCCAGCAAGATTTCTTTGATCCTCGACATTTCACCCAAGAAACTCACCTCCGTCATTTATTTTTCTAAATATCTCGTTCTTGGCATTGATGACAAGGTCAAAGAGGAGGCGATTGGTAAACTCGCCGGTGAAAAAGACAAGAAAGTCGAAATTATCCGTTCCGAGTATGACAACCGAATTGAAAAACTCAAAGACGAAGGCAAAAACCAGCTCGTTTCTCTAAAGAAATCCGTCAAAGACAAAGATGAGCAAGCCATGAAGTTTGATGACGCTAAACTCGGCTTCAAACAAAAAATTGCCGCCATCCGCGAACAAATGGTTTCCGAGATCAGCCTCCAGGAGGAAATCAGCCAAAAACTAGCCGATCTCATCGGTAGTGTTCAGGTGAACTCTCTCCTTTCTGAGTCCGAATTCATGAAATTCGAGGAATATGGTGTCACCGATTGGCTCACAGTTGGCATGGGTGCCGAAGCTCTCATCGAGAGTCTCAAACGCCTCGATCTCGACGCCCTCGCCGCTCAGCTTCGTGAAGACGTCAAGAGTAATTCTGAGGCCAAACGCCTCAAGGCCACCAAACGTCTCCAGGTCGTTCGCGGTTTGAAGAACTCAGACATTAAACCAGAGTGGATGATCCTCACCGTTCTTCCCGTCATCCCCCCAGATCTTCGCCCAATGGTCCAGCTCTCCGGTGGACGTTATGCCGCCTCAGATCTTAACGACCTTTACCGTCGTGTCATCAACCGCAATAATCGTTTGAAACATCTCATCAACCTCGGCGCCCCCGAGATCATTCTCCGAAACGAGAAACGCATGCTCCAGGAAGCCGTTGACGCCCTCATCGACTCATCCCAAGCCAAAACCAGCCGTCGTAGTCGTACCGGCAAAACCCTAAAGAGTATTTCTGATCTCCTCAAGGGCAAACAAGGCCGCTTCCGCCAAAATCTCCTCGGCAAACGCGTCGACTATTCTGGTCGTTCTGTTATTGTCGTTGGGCCAGAACTCAACATCAACCAATGTGGTCTTCCAAAAGAGATGGCCTTGGAAATGTTCAAACCCTTCGTCCTGCGCGAACTCATCCTCAAGGGTCTCGCCCCCAACGTCAAGTCCGCCAAAAATATCATCGAGAAACGTCCTCCGGAAGTCTTCGACATCCTCGAGGAAATCACCAAAAACCACCCTGTTCTTTTAAACCGTGCTCCAACACTCCACAAACTGTCCATCCAGGCTTTTTGGCCAATTCTTGTCGAAGGTTCTGCTATCAGACTTCACCCCGTAGTTTGTGAAGGTTTCAACGCCGACTTCGATGGTGACCAAATGGCCGTCCACGTCCCCCTGACCGAGAAGGCTCAAAAAGAGGCAGTCAGGTATATGTTCCCTCGTGTCAACCTTCTAAAGCCTTCTAGCGGACATCCAATCAACATTCCAGTCAAAAAGGAAATGGGCATCGGTATTTACCTCATCACTTCCGTTGACGTCACTCTTTCCGCCCACACCTCACCTCTTGCCAGCCGTGAAGAGGCCATCACTGCCCACCAAAACAACGTCATCAATCTTCGCCAGCCAATCAAGGTTAGATTAAACCCCGAAGACACTACTCTCACCGAAACCACCGTTGGCCGTATTCTCTTTGACCAAATCATGCCTGAAGGATGGAAGTTCATCAACGAGGCTATGCCAGCAAAGGCCCTCAGCAATCTCTTCGAAAAGGCCATCAAGGAGCTCGATAACGAGCGCGTCGTGAAATTGATTGACGATATCAAAAATCTCGGTTTCGAGGTCATTACCGTCTCCGGTCTCTCTTTCTCTATCTCCGACAACGAACTTTTCAGTGGCAAGCAAGGCATCCTAAACGAGGGTAACCGAAAAGCCAAGGAAATTGAAGACAACTACCGTCTTGGTTTAATTACCAACGAGGAAAGAAAGAAATTAACCATCGATATGTGGATGGCTACTACCGAAGAACTTGCTGAAAAGACCTGGCAGACCTTCTCCGTCGATAACCCAATCCGAACCATCATCGACACTGGCGGTGGACGTATCAACAAGAACACCATCAAACAGCTTTCCGCCATGCGTGGTATCGGCGTCGATCCTCTCGGAAACTTCGTCGAACTTCCTACCAAGAGTAACTACCGTGAAGGACTTACCATTTTCGAATACGTTACCGCAATCCGAGGAGACCGCAAGGGACTCACCGACACCGCTCTCCGTACCGCAGACGCTGGTTATTTGACTCGCCGTCTCGTCGACGTTTCTCACGACGTCATTGTTCGCGCGGAAGACTGTGGTGAAACCGAAGGTTTAGAAATTCGTTCAGACTTCCGTTCCGCCCAGTTTGCCGCCCGTCTGGTCACCAGAAATGCTGCCAAGAAAGTTGTCGGTCCTGGGGGTAAGAAAACCATTGTCGAAGCTGGTAAATTGATCACCGACGAAATCGCCAAAGTGATTAAAGAAGCCAAAGTCGAGAGCGTCTTTGTTCACTCACCCCTGACCTGCAAACTCCGCTTTGGAATTTGTGCCAAGTGTTACGGTATGAACTACGCCACCAACGCCATGGCCAAAATAGGTGATCCAGTCGGAATCATCGCCGCCCAAAGTATCGGTGAGCCCGGTACTCAGCTTACTATGCGTACCAAACACTCCGGAGGTGTCGCTGGTTTCGACGTCACCCAGGGTCTCCCCCGCGTTACCGAGCTTCTCGAGGCCCGAGCACCAAAAATCGCTGCTCCAGTTGCCGAAGTTTCGGGCAAGGTCAAGGTCATGGAAACAGATAACGGTTATCGCATTACCATCACCCCAACCGGTACTAGCAAAGAAGAGCGCAAAGAATACGTCGTTCCTCTTACCCTCAACCTCCTCGTCACCGAAGGTGATGTTGTTGGTGCCGGCACTCAGCTCGCCTCCGGAAGCGTTGACGTCAAAAACCTCCTCAAGATCAGGGGTCTTCGCGCCAGTCAGGAATATCTCATCAAAGAAGTTCAGGGCGTTTACGAATCCCAGGGCATTGCTATCAACGATAAGCACTTTGAAGTCATTGTCCGCCAAATGAGCGACAAGGTCAGAATCGACGATGCCGGTGACACCCAGCTCCTCGCTGGTGATATTGTCAGTCGAGGAACCTACGAGCTGGCCAACGAAGCCGTCATTGCCCAGGGAGGCAACCCAGCTACCGCCACCCATATCATCCTCGGTACCATTCGCGCCTCTCTCTACACCGATAGTTGGCTCTCCGCCGCCTCCTTCCAAGATACTACCAGTGTCCTAACCGATGCCTCTGTCCAAGGTCGCGTTGATCACTTGATCGGCATGAAAGAGAACGTTATTATTGGCCGCCTCATCCCCACCACGAAATCTCGTGCGGCAATTGAAAATCTCTGGTAAAATATAGAACTGTTATTATGCCTACGATCAACCAACTAGTCAAAAAAGGTCGCCACAGTCTGGCCCGCAAAATTAAGACCACTGCTCTTCGCAGAAGTTTTAACTCTGTCAAACGCCATATGACCACCAACATCAACCCCCAGAAGATCGGGGTTTGTCTTCAGGTCAAGACCATGACCCCAAAGAAACCAAACTCTGCCCTAAGAAAGATTGCTCGTGTCCGACTTAGTAACAAACAGGAAGTCACCGCCTACATCATGGGTGAGGGACATAATCTCGCCGAGCACAGTATCGTTATGATTCGTGGCGGCCGTGTCCGCGACCTTCCTGGTGTCAAGTATCACATTATTCGCGGCAAACTCGATTGTGCCGGTGTCGAAAAACGCATGACCAGTCGCAGTAAGTATGGTGCCCGTATGCCCAAAGCAGCCAAGTAACCTATGAGAGCTCACAAAAACTACTTTAGAACTATCACCCCGGACGCTAAGTACCACAGTACTATCGTCACCAAGCTCATCAACACCATCATGAACGACGGCCGCAAATCAGTCGCCACTCGTCAAGTGTATGACGCCATGGCCCTTCTCAAAGAACAAGTCAAATCCGACGAATTGACCTACCTCTCTGAAGCCTTAGAAAAGGTTAAGCCCCAGATGGAAGTCCGTTCCCGCCGCGTCAGTGGCGCCTCATATCAAGTGCCAATGCCAGTTCGAAATGAAAGAAAGCAAACCCTCGCCGTCCGCTGGATTATTGACGCCGCCCGGGCCCGAAGCAACAGCTCTTTCCACACCTTCTCCGCCAAACTCGTCGCAGAATTGGTCGATGCTCACGCCGAAGCCGGCAACGCTATCAAGAAGAAACTCGACACCCATAGGATGGCCGATGCGAATAAAGCATTTTCACATTTTCGTTGGTGAACCAATCTTTTTTGCCATATTGACTCGAGGTATGTTCGGGTTTAGTATGGGTATAGATGCCTGCCCCGGAAATTCGACCTTGCCCATATTGTAAGAATCTAATTCCAAACCCAGAAAGAGAATTTTGTAGTCGTAGTTGTCGCAATGCTAGCTTGAGGAAAAGAATTTCACTGGTATGTCCCTGTTGTTCAAAAAATTTCGAGATATGGCCGTATTTGAAACGCAAAACTAACTATTGCTCCCTATTTTGTTATCACAGGGCAACCAGAACTTATCAGATCAGGACTTGTTATGTTTGTAAAAAAGAGTTCACGGCCACCGGAGCCCAAGTTAGGAATAACTTTGGCATTTTCTGTAGTCGCAAGTGCCAAAACAAAACCAACGAAGAAAAACGCCAGATAATAAACTGCAGACAATGTGGCAAGCAAATAATCAAACCTCCGTCCGTCGCCAAACTCACTAAATTTTGTAGCGAAAAATGTCGCGATGATTATAAACGCGACTATGTTTCAATGATTTGTCATCACTGTGGTAAAAAGTTCCAACTACCAACTTGGGAGACGAAGAGGGGCAAGGGCATGTTTTGCTCCCGTTATTGTTACATTCGCTATTCAGGGGAATCTAGCCTCGAGGCGACTATGCGCCTTGCCCTCGAGAAACAAAAAATCAATTTCAAGCAGGAAGTTAAATTCGGCAAATACCACGCCGATTTTGTCCTCCCAGAACAGAAAATCGTCATCGAGTGCGATAGCTACTGGCATGAATCCGAATACGCTCGAAAAAGAGACGGGCAGAAGGATGCTTTCCTCAAGAAGTTGGGCTATCAAATATTTCGTTTTTCCGATTCAGACATCAAGAAATCAGTTAATCAATGCCTCCAGACCATCCCCTTCACCAATCGCCATTGACTTCTTGAGCTTACCAGGCTATACTCATAGGGTACCTTAACTCTAGGCTACTGGAGCCTCAAACTCCACCCAATTTTTCACAGTCGCCTCAGGCGACAGAAAGGATAGGTGTGCGATGTCACAGTCGTCCACCACTGGCCGGGCCTCAGAACCGACGTCTGCCCAGTTGAAAGAGTTGTTTGCTCAAATCGAAGCTGGTCGTATTACCAAGGAGCGCCTTCAGGCGTTTCTCCGTGGCCAGGATCCTGCCTTCCCGAGCTACCCCGTTCTCGTTGACTACGGTCAGACGGTTGAGCAGTTGATCCGGGACGGTCGGTATGACTGGATCAACGACAGGGTCACCGGCCGCAACTTCCCCTCGTCCGAGCGTGGCAATGCCCAAGTCGAGATCTTCCTGCTGAACTTTGACCGCAACATCAGCAGTGAAGACGCCATCCGGAAGATGGGGGAACGAGATCTACGCCCCGCCACGCTCAAGGAGCTTTTGGCTCTGGGTTCTGCCCATCCGGATCTCCAGCGTGAGAATCCCATCGTTGCATTGGGTTCTATCTGGCGTAGCCCGAACGGTGACCTCCGCGTGCCCTTCCTTTACAGGGGTGGCTCGGACCGGAGCCTCTCCCTCAATTGGTTCGGGGGCG
>OBEQ012628407.1_pt1 | contig 17094 bp, 19 predicted proteins | sample 1670901 | NCBI WGS metagenome assembly OBEQ01 (sample SAMEA104232315, study PRJEB22302) | groundwater metagenome | biome: forest; feature: aquifer; material: groundwater | place: USA | collected 2011-08-07 | depth 5.4 m
CCCTTTAAATTGAAGGTTTAAAATATGAGGAACGCGAGGTGCTTGCATCCCATTAATTTTAAGCTGAGGAATTAAAGCCAATCGCGCCAAAAACCCTTCCGACAAGCGAGTGGCCTGATTGCCGTCTTCAGAAAAGAATTGTTTTGATAATTTTAAAGCTTCGGCAAAACCCGACACTTGATGCGTCGCAGAAGTTCCCGGTCGCAAGGACTGCTCTTGCCCTCCTCCAAAAAATAAAGGTCGAATCGGCGTTCGTGGTGAGGAATTTACATATAAAAACCCCACTCCTTTGGGTCCATAAATTTTATGTGCTGACACAGAGAGCAAATCCACATTCAAGGCTTTGACATTGATCGGCAATTTTCCTGCCGCTTGAACGGCATCCACATGAAAATAAGCCCCCGCGGCTTTAATTTTCTCTGCCAGCTTGGGGATATCTTGAATCACACCTGTTTCATTATTCACCATCATGATCGAAACCAAACTGGGCGATTGCTTTAAGGCCTCGTCCAATTCATCTTCTAAAACTCGACCCTCTGAATCCACGGACAAAAATTGAACGTCGTAGCCTTTTTTTTCCAAATGCTCGAAGGCTTTTAGCGTCGCATAATGCTCCGTTTTAACCGTGATCAATCGCTTAGATCTCTGAGCTAAGGCTTCTGCAAGACCGAAAACAGCCCAATTATTCGCCTCCGTTGCTCCAGAAGTGAAATAAATTTCAGACGGTTTGGCTGAGATAAAATCCGCTGCAATCTCACGCGATCGATCCATTTCAGCCTTAGCCTTCCATCCAAATTCATGGGTGATGGAAGACGCATTCCCAAACGTATCTCGCAGGACTTGCGTCATTTTTTCAATGACTCGCGAATCAGTGGGTGTCGTGGCAGCATAATCTAAATAAATGTCCATAAGCTTGAGCATATTTCGGAAAAAGGATTTCGGAATATACATCTCCCATTGATTACAAACAATCGTCATATTAAGATGGAAATAAATGCCTTTGGATAAGCTATGTCATCACTCAGTGTCGCTCTAAAAGACCACCTATTTCGAGAGCTCAATCATTTAATTTTAAAATCTCTGGATGAAAATATTACGCAAGAAAATAAAACTCAGGCAGAGATTGTCTGGAATTTTAAACAAAATTTCCTTCAATTTCTCAAACCCATACCGATGGGGACAAATGAAGATCTTAAGTTCAGAAATAAGCTTCGAAAATATAGTCTTTATTATGCGCCCTTACTCTCTTTATTCCATGGAAAAGAAAACGCTCCCTTAGCCTTATGGCATGACTTGCTCAGGCATCCTCGCAGTCAGGAAAAAAATTATGAAATTTGCGTTCCCATCTTGTATGAAAAGGCCAAAGAAATTTGGTTTCATCCCAATCGAGTGTGGCTAGAATATACCCTTCAAACCAAAATTCAGGACAACATCCGGCAATATTCAGGATTTTCTCTCACTGCTGCGGGTCTGTTGGGAGCGCTCAGTCCATCAATGCTAACCATTGGCCTGAGTATTTTCACGATTTTCAGTGTTGCCTTTTCTGAGCCCAGTGATCGGCGATCTGTGGGTCGAACTCTGATAGATATTGGGAAAAACACTTTGATTTTCTCTTTAGTCAATCGCATGCTTTTCCCTCTCATTTTGATTGTTTTAGTCAATCAAAATCTTCCCCTCCCTTTTGCAGAATGTCTTCAGTTCGCAGGGATTTTATCTTTGAAATTTCTGATGGAACTTCGATGCGCACAGAACTGTTCCCGTTTTGAACGTATGCAAGAAACTTCGCAGATTAACGCGTCTTATCCAAAATTAAAGCAACAAGTGCTACGGAATACTTTCTCTCCTATTGTCTTCCCCATGGCCTGGAGCTTTGGAACATCGCTGGGACTATTCTTACCGGAAGAATCTCATCTTCTTCGAGCTTTCGTTCGTTTCTGTGATTTTCATCATATCCTGAATACGCTTTATCTTATGTTTAAACTTAAAACATCATCATGCAAAACCAGCGTTCCCGATAGAATCTACTTAGCCTTATTCGGTTTTGGAGGCCTACACACCCTTAGGTTGAAATGGAAAAATCAATCGTCCTGCTTAGACATTCAATACGATAATTTATTTGGAGTTCAAGTACTCAGCCTTCCCAGTTCACGTTCAAATTCAAGTACTTATTGTCATGAATTTTCTGGCCTCCTCTGGACGAGCACTCAAGCGAGTACCTTGATGACTCGAACGTTTACCGCCGATTCGCTGCGACATGGTGATCAACTGTTTTCAGGCGCCTTAAATCCTGATCATTCAAGCACCAGTGTCATTCCTTGGCGAGAAAAGGTTTCTCCGATCGTTCATTTTTGTGAAGTCGTTGCGCCTGAATTGTGCCAGCCCTCTTCTCTGAGCCATTTTCGAGGGATTATTCCTGGGGTCCGTCTCAACGCCTGGAAAGATTCAACTCTCATCGCTTCCCAACCCTTTCCAGAAATACTAAGCCTGCAATCAAAAATTGAGACTATTCGAGCACTTCCCTTCCCACTTTTCTTCGCCTACCAAAGCTATCGATTAGCGAAAGAAGTCAAAAGTGATTCGCATGCAAACCCTCCCATTCCCCTCTAGAATCAGAGTTCTACTACTTCTCTCATTCAAGGAAAATTATGTGTCGATTTGCGGCGTATATTGGTCGTCCTCTTTTAGTGAACGATGTGATGTCCAGACCCAAGATCTCTCTGATTCGTCAAAGTTCTAGTGCGACGGAAACCGATGTCAAATTAAATGGAGATGGCTTTGGTATTGGCTGGTATAACTTCGCGGTCAGTGACATCCCTGCTACTTTTGTCTCTGCACTCCCCGCCTGGAATGACATGAATCTCCGAAATATGTCTCACCAAATTCAGTCTTCTTGCTTTTTCGCTCACGTGAGAGCAGCGGAAGAAGGCGTCGTCAATCAATCGAATTGCCATCCTTTTCATTATAAAAAGTTTTTAATGATGCATAACGGAGGCATCGGCGGCTTTAAAAAAATCAAACTTGCCATGCTCAATCAGCTCAAACCTGAATTTTTCGAAAACATCAAAGGTCAAACCGACTCTGAAGTCCTATTCGCGCTTTTTCTCTCTCATCTAGACAATTTAGAGACGCCTTCTCAGCAAAATTTCATCGAAGCCTGGAGAAAAACTTTAGCCGTTCTCGATCAACTTCAAGAAGCCGCTGAAGTGCGACAGGAAACCTACATCAATGCCATCATTGCAGATGGGACTCAGCTGATTGGCATTCGCTACGTCAAGCACGCTAGAGACGCCCTCAGTTTGCACTACGCAGAAGGCTCGGCTTTTGTACATAGTCACGGGGCCTGCAAGATGCTTCCCAAAGATCAACCGTATCACCCCGATAACGTTGTGCTAATTGCCTCCGAAAAGCTCACGGGTGAAACTCCTGAATGGCAAGATGTCCCCAAAAATCATTTTATTTTTGTGGATCATCATAAAAAAGTTGAGCTCACACCTGTCCATCCCTCGACTTGAGGTTGAATTGACCTTCAGCAGACAGCTCGATACTGTTGCGCCACTTTTCTCCCAGGACACTTGATGTGCTCAGTTATCGCCACGGATTTCATGCCGGAAGTTTTGCAGACGTTCTCAAACATACAGTCCTGATCGCTGTTTTGGATTATTTCAATCAAAAAGAAGCAGCTTATTGCTACATCGATACTCACGCTGGCGCGGGCATGTATCCGCTGAATCATCGCTTTATGCAAAAAAATCATGAGTATGAAAAAGGTATCGGCAAGCTTTTTGGAAAAACTACGGCTGATCCAGTCTTGGACCGATACTTAAAAGTGATTCAATCCTTCAACCCAAAAGGGCTCGCTCAATATCCGGGTTCTCCTAAAATTGCTCAAGCCGTTTCGCGAGACCATGATCGATTACAATTGATTGAACTACATCCTTCTGATGCGGAAGAATTAAAACAACATTTTTTCCGTTCTCATCGTGTCAAAGTTTTCTCCACGGAAGCTTCGCAAGGCCTGGTTTCCTTCCTTCCCCCCAAAGAGAAGCGAGGACTAATTTTTATCGACCCTTCTTATGAGTTAAGTAGTGAATACTCTTCGCTCATTCATCTCCTCAAAATGGCAGCAGAACGCTTCTCTTCCGGCACTTATATCTTGTGGTATCCGGTGATTGAGCGTCGAGCTGTCGAACTTTTCATTCGAAAAGTCGCAGTGCTTCCTTTTAAAAGCGGCCTGAGAATTGAGCACTGCCTTCATCCTGATGGCTTGGACCATGGGATGACGGGCAATGGGCTCATCGTATTGAATGGTCCCTATAATCTTAAAGAAACCTTGACGCCCAGCTTAAAAAAACTCAATGAATATCTCAGTGAAGGGCGAGGCTCCTTTCGTTTAGACACTTTATCCATGGGGCCCAAAGCACCCAGCATTCCCAAATTAGGAGCTCGTTCATGAAAAATATTACTTTAAAAAAACAAGAAGAACGCCGAGTTCTAGCCGGTCATCTTTGGATTTTTAGCAATGAAATTGATAGTAAAATGACGCCCTTGTCTCAATTTTCTGCAGGAGAGCTCGTCGTTGTTCAAGATTATCGTCTTAAATTTTTAGGCCTTGCTTATATCAATCCTCAAACTTTACTCTGCATCAGAATCCTATCCACCACTCGAGAAACGGAATTAAATGCGGCTTTTTTTGAACAACGGATTCGAGAAGCCTTGTCGATTCGAGAACGTCTTTTCTCAACACCTTTTTATCGGCTTGTTTTTAGCGAAGGGGATTATCTGCCTGGACTGGTGATTGATCGTTTCGGCGAAGACTTTGTAGTGGAATTATCCACCGCCGGGATGCAGAAAATGGAAGCCTTCATCGTTGAGGCTTTAAAAGCAATTTTTTCACCCCGATCCATTCTCGCTCACCATCAATTAGCGGCACGGCAACTGGAAAATCTTCCCCTCGAAAATCAAGTGTTATACGGAGAATCCCCCGAATATTTATCCGTTGTTGAAAATGATTTTTCTTTTATCGCTCCTGCACTGTCTGGGCAAAAAACGGGCTGGTTTTATGATCATCGAGTTAATCGGGCTCGACTCAAAACTTATGTCAGTGGAAAAACCGTTTTGGATCTTTTTAGCTATGTCGGCGCTTGGGCCATTCCCGCTGCAAAATATGGAGCGACTCACGTTGTTGCCATTGATAGTTCTGCTCTCGCCACAGAATATCTCAGCAAAAATGCGGAAAATAACCACGTCAGTGAGAAAATTGAAATTCGCACTGAGGACGTCTTCAAAGCTCTCGAAAAACTAATCAGCGAAGGCCAAAGTTTTGATGTCATTATTGCGGATCCTCCCGCTTTTATTAAGAAAAAAGCGGATCTGCAGTCTGGAATTCAAGGCTATAAAAAATTACATCAGCTGTGCTTAAAACTTTTAAAAGACGATGGAATTCTGATTAGCGCTTCGTGTTCTCTACATCTGAGTGGAGAAGAGCTCCTCAATATTCTCCGTCAAAGCAGCGTCCATGAAGGAATGAAACTTCGGGTGCTGGAGCAGCTTCATCAAGGCCCTGATCACCCTTTGCATCCTGCGATTAAAGAGACGGCGTATTTAAAAGGATTTTTATCGGTTAAATCGACTCCCATTTGAAATCATTTTTCGATAACTTTAAGCCCGATTTTCGCCGCATTTTCTCTCAAAATTTCTCGAAATTTTAATGCCAAGTCTTCCAACAGGGCTTGTTTCCCGCTGGTCTCTCGAAAAACCAAGCCTATTTCACGTCTTGGCCGAGGTTTGGAAAAGCTCAAATAATTCAATCCATCCCCTACTTTTGAGGCTAGTTTTGGCATCAAAGTCACCCCCAACTTTGCAGCCACCATGTAACGTAAGGTTTCTAGACTAGTGGCTTGAAATTTCTTACTTACCGAAAGTTTCTCTGAATGACAAAAAGATAAAGCTTGATCTCTCAGACAATGCCCCTCTTCCAACAAAAGCATCTCTTCCGCCTGAATTTCATCTGCTTTAATCATCTTTCGCTTTCCAAACGAATGCGCGGGAGAGACAGCCAGCAAGAATTCTTCTTCAAATAAGGGCCGAACCAGCAATCCGGAATTTAAGATCGGTAAAGCAACCAATGCTGCATCAATTTCCCCCGCATTTAATGCTTCTAAAAGTGCAGCGGTTTGCTTTTCCACCCAATACAATTTGAGATCAGGAAAAGCCTCGGAAAGCTCAGAAACCCAATAAGGCAAGAGATAAGGCGCCAAGGTGGGAATCACTCCGATGAGGAGCTCTCCTTGATAGGGATTCTTCGATTGATTCGCAAGATCTTTCATCACTTCCACGTGATACAAAATTTCTCTCGCTTTTTCAGCAATTTTTTTGCCCACTTCAGTCAACATAAAGGATCGATTTCTTCGCTCAATCAGCTGCACACCCAAAGTAGATTCTAATTTTTTGATTTGCATACTGAGCGTTGGTTGGCTGACAAAGCAATGATCAGCAGCTTTACCAAAATGCTCATGCTCAACCAAGGAGATCAAATATTTTAGATCTCTTAAATTCATATCCCCCTCCGGAATTATTTTGTTTTATATATCAATATATTGCATTCCTGAACAATCGACTGAAAAGACGGGCTCAAATCTATCCATTCCACAATATCCACAAAATAAGGCAGCGTTGATAAGCTAAACGCGTCTTTAAGATGCGACAAAGCCTGAAAGGAAAGCCGTTCTCCCTTAAGACACAAATCTAAATCAGAAGTGGAAGTGGCGTTTCCTTGAACACGAGAACCAAAAGCAACAACAGAGTGATAGGGAACATGTTCTTTTAAAATCTGTTGAACCAGATGCAAATGATCTTCGCGGATATCAATGGGCATGAATTAGGGTCTCCAATAAATTCTTAACTTCAGATAAGAATGGATGCACCTGCTGATAGACCAAATCTGCTTTTTTGGTATCGTAATCATGAGAAGTTTCATTTCGAGCTGAATAATATCCAATCCAAGACTCTGCGTTATTGATGATTTTTATTCTCTCCATTTCACGAAAAAGATCGTTCTTGCTCCGAATGACTGACTCATCTGATTGAATCGTTTTTAAATAACGCTGCATCATTTTCCAGGCTAAATCCATGGTGTATTCAAATCGTTGAATCACGCCATCTCGCATCAGCTCATTTTGAGGGTCCATGCCAGATTCTTTCAATCCCTTTTCTAATTGTAAAATAGCTAATCTTAAAGAATCGAAATTTAATTTTTTCATTCAAACACCCCTAAGTAAGTTCGAAATCCAAGTATAAGGGAAGATGATCTGAGACTTGATCTTTTTCCCCATTCAAAACCTCAAAGTGATTCACCTGAATCCCTGAGGAGCTGAAAATATAATCCGCAAATTTTTCAGGTTTGGGATAAAAAATGCTCCGAGTCGAACTTGTTTTTGACAGCGCAATCCAGTTCTTCAAGCCTGGAACACTCGCTTCAATGATTCTCAAGCTCTCAGTATCAGGCTTCAAATTAAAATCACCACACAGAATAAAAGGAGCCTCCAAGCGACTTAGAAAATCACGGATGCATTCAGATTGTTTGATTCGATCTGGAGTATCGGTTTTCCCATGTCCATTCCAAAGCCCGTGAACATTGATGACAAAAAAGATCTTGCCTTCACACTGACATTTCAGCCATTGCAAAATGCGAGGATGGGCTGCGCCGTAACCGGGATAATCAGCATTTTCATAAATCCACTCTTGTCCCTCTTCTGTCACTTGAAGGCGTGGATGGATCAAAGCTGCCAAGCCATACGATGTATTCACTGCAGGTCGAAAAAAAGTCTGATGCGAAGGAAGCTTGGCCTGAATGTCATCTAAACCTTTGAGACTCACCCAACGCTCATCCGTCGAAATTTTATGATCAGCACGATGATACACTTCTTGAAAACACCAGATATCGACAGCGGCATAACGCTCAACAAAGTCCAACAACGCTTGATGAACGTGGGCACCCCAGATATTCAAGGTAATGAGTTTCATTCATTAACTCTGTTTTTTCATCGCTTTAAAGAATTGCTCATTGGTCTCAGAGTCTTTCAGATGATCGACTAAGAATTCCATCGCGGCCAATTCATTCATGGGATGCAGAATTTTTCTCAGGATCCACAGACGTTGCAATTCATCTGTCGTGGTAATGAGATCTTCGCGACGAGTTCCTGACTTACTGAAATGAATCGCAGGGTAAATGCGCTTTTCAGCAATCTTGCGATCCAAATAAAGTTCCATGTTTCCGGTTCCTTTGAACTCTTCGAAAATGACTTCATCCATCTTTGAACCCGTATCAATCAAGGCCGTGGCGATAATCGTCAAACTTCCCGCTTCTTCGGTGTTTCTCGCGGCTCCAAAGAATCGCTTGGGTCGTTGCAAGGCATTGGCATCCACGCCCCCCGTCAGAATTTTCCCCGAGGCTGGCATCAAAGTATTGTAAGCCCGGGCCAGACGAGTGATGGAGTCCAGCAAAATGACGACATCATGACGATGTTCAACCAGTCGTTTGGCTTTTTCGATCACAATTTCTGCCAATTCAACTTGCCGTGACGCCGGTTCATCAAAGTTACTAGCGACCACTTCTCCTCGAACCGTTCGAATCATTTCAGTCACTTCTTCAGGACGTTCATCAATCAACAAAACTATCAGATAGCATTCGGGATAATTTGTTGCAATTGAGGTCGCAATGTTCTGCAAAAGGATTGTCTTCCCCACTTTAGGCTGGGCAACAATCAAGCCACGCTGTCCTTTCCCAATCGGCGAAGCTAGATCAATCACTCGAGCGCTTAAATCTTCTTTACTGCCATTGCCAATCTCCATACGAAGTCGTTCTTGAGCAAATAAAGGCGTTAAATTTTCAAAAGGAATTTTATTTTTGGCTTGCTCCGGGTCATCAAAATTCACACTTTCCACTCGATGCAAAGCAAAATAACGTTCACTTGCTTTCGGCGGACGAAGCTCACCAAAAATGCTATCTCCAGTTTGCAAACGATATTGACGAATCAAGGCAGGCGAGACGTATAAATCATCCAAACTGGCTTCGTAGTAATTATCTGAAAATCGCAGAAACCCATAGCCATCCGGCAAGGTCTGCAGCACACCTTCCCCATGAATTTTATGCCCCTGATTCGAATGGGCTCGCAAAATGGCATAGATAATTTCCTGCTTCTTGGCTCGAGCCATATTGTCCAGTCGCATATTGAAGGCCAAGTCCGTCAATTCCGAAATGGTTTTTTTCTTTAATTCATTGAGATTAATAATGAGCCGCTCCGCTGGAGGAAGCTCTATTGGAAGAGGAGACTCTGGAGTTTTTCGCTCCGCTTGTTGAAATTCATGGTTCATCGTTTGATTTATATTCGGACTACTCATAATACCCTTTGATTGACTAAAAATTTGTAATTAAGAAAGAAACTTCTGACACCAGAAAAAGTTCAGCAACGAGATGAAGAAGATTTTCCGTGAGTGGGAGAAGGTGGTTTTTTATAGCGACAAGAGCCTAAGCAATGAATCCTGAGTTTAACGATCGATCACTCAAAAAGGAAGGCGAAGCAGCGAATAAATTTAAATTTGACAATCGAATTATGTCATCTAGTCTTTTTAGACGTTTTAGCTGGCCCTTAAAATTGACAAGCAGGGTAACACCGCGAACAATATCCAAGTTTAAACACATAATAAAACTGATAAAAAATGAAGGAAAACAATAATGTCATCATCACACCCACACATAGCTAACAAAATTGAAGAACAAGTCAACGAAATTCGAAGATGCCTTGCATCCGAAACCTTTACTCTCGACAGCATTAACGACCCTCTCCAAGTGCTTGAAGCAATACATGCAGCGGCACGCAGAGCTTCATTATTAAACGACCCGATTGCTTCAGATATCTTTAAGCTTATAAAAGCTATCAATGCGAAGCCTTCAGCTGCTGAAGCCCGGAATCTACTAACTCCTATTTTAGATCAGTTATCTGCTCGAATATTCGGCGACGGACGTTGCTCCCCCATCGATGATCCCTGGACCCAGGCTTACTATGGCCCAGCGTCGTCTTTAGCAGGTTGTGCTGTCCCCTGCTGCCCCTGCCCCTCCTTTGCATTACCAGTAGCATCTGCTCATCTGGATAAAAATGGTAATAAGAATCCTGGTTCGGATAGTGGGCCCAAATAATATTGACAAGAATAAACTTACGAGAGGAAAAGACTATGTCAGGATCCAACAACCATGGGAAATTAAGAATCTTCTTAGACAATATAGACGCTGCGATGACTCTACTTAACAAAGCGCTAACGCCAGGAGGCGTCGTGGTTTCCCAGAGCGTCGTCATTTCTAAAGATGTCGTTTGTCTCACTCCGACGGAGAGACTTAGTCAAACGCCAGCGCCTGAAAGCGCCGTCACTCCCGCAGGCAAGACCCTCACTGCCTCAGCTGCAATTCAGTTGGGTCTTCAGTCGATAATCGACAATTTGTATTGCTTCCCCACGCTCACTGAGCTTCGTGTCGATGATGGAGTCAGAATGTATGCCTCAAGGCTCTCTTCCACTGCTCAACATGCTCTTAACGAGTTCGATCGCTCGCCACAAAAAAATAAGCTTTCTTCTTGGTCGACGTCTGGGGGGATAGTGGAGCTTGCTGGCGTATTACCTCACTTTCCAATCTTCACTACCGCTAAGACTCTTGTTGCATCAAGAACTCTAGCCGTTGCTTCTTCAGCTTCATTGCAATCTAATGTTTCAACAGGATTGCCAAGCGACATTCCTGCACCCCCTCCCATGGGTGGCGCCGGAGGCCCTGATTTGCTAGCACGCGTTATTCCTGAAACTATGGTTACAATACCTGCTCTCCGAATTCCCTCTGTTGAAACAATCGATTCAGCAGTTCAAGAGATTTATGCTGCCTTGGCACAAAATTCTGGAGATCTATTAACTCCAGAGACAGCAGGGTTTCTGTTGGATCCTTCAGAGACCATTAGGAAGTTTACCCATGACACTCATCTATCCCATTTTTCTAATACTTTTGCTGATCTTATAGAAGCAGGCTTTTCTCAGGATCTCCCTCCTTCAACACAAAAAATTCGAGATTTATTGAAGAGTTTCTTATTAGAGATCAATCCCAGCAAAACATGTAACGCTTTGAAAAGTGAAGCAGTCGCCGTTTCCGTTGAAAGTCCAAGGGCTGTCGAAGTCATGGAACCTGCGTCTTTGGCTCCTGTCGTCGTGGTTCCTGAACGAGAAGCAGCTCCAGCGAGCACAGTCTCTGAAACCAGAGCCATGCCTGTTGCTACTGCTATTTTTCAACCTGATCCTGTTGTTTTGCGGGGCAATGTGCTTCGCATGGCAAGGGCAAGCTTAGCAAACGCTTGCCATACCTATAGTACTTTTGTGCAACATCAGAGTCGCTTGGATTCTATCTTTAAACCCCATAATAAAGCCTTTAAAGAAGCCGCTGATGACCTTGTGAGAGTACTGAATCAAGAATTTTCTCCTGCCAATCGACAAACTGTTTCAGATTTGATTGCAAAATTAAAACTCAGCGAAGCCGGGCAAGACAGTCAGAGGAATATCACGATCAGCCCTGCTGCGCAAAATTATGAACGCGCACTAGCTGCCTATGATGCCGCACTGGCGGTGGCCGTGGCCGTCCCCAGGATGTGATAATGTAAATGCATCACTTCCTGGCCCCCCTTCTCTCCCGTGTTCACCATAATTTTAAACCCTGCTCCCAAGCCTTGTGACTTTGCAATTTCTGCCAATTTGAGATTCAAGTGCCCTAGCAAAGCTTGATGGGAAGCGTCTACCTTCAATAAACTTTCAATATGCGTTTTAGTGACGACTAAAAAATGCACGGGTGCTTTGGGGGCAATGTCCTTAAAGGCTAGAATACTTTCATCTTCATACAGAATGCTTGCTTTAATCTCTTTTCGGATAATTTTGCAAAAAATGCAGGATTCGTGATTGCCTTTGAGCAAAGTCATTTTTATCTCCTAATGTTTAAATTTCAATATCTTGGAATCAACTCGCTCTAGTTTTCAATACCTTATAAATTAAAGCTGGAAGTTCAGGAAGCCGTTCGCTGATCAGTGGAAATTCCGCTTTACATCGCTTCCACAATCCTCGCCAACCGATCTGACGCTTCATCCACTTTTTAAAGAAAGGTCGACAACTTCCCCATAAATCCAAATCCGGATCCAAATCCCGAGCAATGGCTTCAATGTTTAATAAGGTTTTTTGAAGTAGCAGCAATTGAGGTTGAATTTCCATGTCGAATTTTTTAGCAATATGAAATAGCTGAGCCATCGTCATTCCGAGAGAGATGTCCTTCAAAGCGCGGCCAAAAACCGGTTCACTTACCGTTCGCATCGCCGATGCAAACGCATCCACACGCGTATGAGCCGGTACCCAGCCAGAATCAATATGTAACTTAGCCACTTTTCGATAATCCCGTTCAAAAAATGCCAAAAAATTTGCGGCCAAATAATGCTGATTCTCAGGCGATAAGCTGCCCACAATTCCAAAATCTACCAAAATATATTTGGGGTTTTGAGGATCAGTGGCTTCAATAAAAATATTCCCTGGATGCAAATCTGCATGAAAAAATGAAAAATCAAAGACTTGGGTATAAAACACTTCAACGCCAATCTTCGCCAAATGAGGCAAATTGACGCCTACCGCCCTCAAGGCCGCTCGATCTCGGATAGGAATTCCAAACATGCGCTCTGAAACCAAAACATTCGAACGAGTCCAGGCCCAAATGACTTCTGGAATCTTGACGTATCGACGGCCTACTTCACTTTCCATAAAAAGACGACGCAGCGCAGAAGCATTCGCCGCCTCTGCCATCAAATCAATTTCTGCCATCAGTGTGGATTCAATCTCTGCCACCACTTCACGCAATCGAAAACGTCGGAAATCTCGATAAAATTTGGGCAGCCATCGCGCTAAAAAATATAAACACTTGAGATCTTTTTGAAGGTTCTCACGAATTCGAGGCCGTAAAATTTTAACAACCACCTCTCGTCCCTCTTTCAAAATTGCAGCATGCACCTGTGCAATCGATGCGGCTGCCAACGGGGTTTCATCAAAATGCTCGAAAACCTCTTCAATCGGACAACCCAGCGCTTCAATCAGCATAACTTTGGCCAGTTTGGTCTCAAAAGCAGGCACTCGATCTTGAAGTTCTGCGAGCTTTTCAGCATAGGCTTCAGGAAGCAAATCTCGGCGAGTAGAAAGCAATTGTCCAAATTTAATATAAAGTGGCCCTAAAGCTTGAAGCGCCAAACAGAGACGATCGGGCCCTGACAAAGTTGACGCTTTTGCGTGACGAGAACAAGGCGACTTGCTGGGGAAAAATTCTCGAATGACCCCGCTTAATTGATAACGCTGCCATATCCAAAAAATCTGAAGCCATCTCACCGAGAAATATCCTACTTGCAAAAAGTGAAGCGATTATACCGATTTTTCGTTTCTCGCTTAGCAAGTAAATTACTGCTATAATTATACTATTCATATCAATAGGTATATCAATGATTCATGAAATTACTGCAATGAATTTACGTCAAAATCTAGGTGGAATGCTGAGTTTAGTCAGCCTCAAATATGAGCCTATTATCATTCACCGTTCTGGCAAACCCATCGCTGTACTGATTGACATTGAAACCTTTTATCAAAAAGTAACAGGGTCTTTACCTAAACAATCGTTACGAGACTTTTCTGAACGAATCCATATTCCTCTATCCACTTACAAATTTAATCGAGATGATGCCAATGCTCGATAAAAAATTTTTAGATTCAAATGTCATCCTTTACGCACTCGGAGATGAGCTTTCAAAGAAAAAAATTGCTCAAGATCTGCTTGAACAAAAACCTATTCTTTCCACTCAAGTCCTCACGGAAGTGAGTCAAGTTTGTTTAAAAAAGTTTAAACTTGACCCTGATCTTGTTTCTCAATGGATTGAACTCCTGCAGACGAAAACTCAAATAATTTCAGTTACCTCAGAAATGATCCAATCTGCCATCAAACTTTTCGACAGATATCAGTACAGTTTTTATGACAGCTTAATTATTGCTGCCAGCCTACACGCAAAAGTCGACATCCTATACAGCGAAGATTTGCAGAATGGACAATGTATTGAAGGACTCAGAATTATCAATCCATTTATTGCTTAGTGAGAATCTCCTGACAAGTCTTCACGACTTCCGCATAAGATCTGGCTTTAAAAATTGCTGATCCTATAACGAAAGTATCCGCCCCTGCGGCCTGACACGCGGCTAAAGTTAAAGGGCCAATGCCTCCATCCATCTCTAAACGAAAAGAATAGGCTCGACTCCTTCGAAGCGCTGCGGCCTGCTTCACTTTCTCAAGCACTTCTGGCATAAATTTTTGCCCCCCAAAGCCTGGGAAAACTGATAGAATCAGTAAGCGATCCAGCTTTTCTAGATAAGCTTCCACTAAAGTCAAATCCTCATCAGGATTCAAAGCCAAACCCACTTCAACGCCCTGCGCGTGAATATGATCGATCAATTGATCCACGTTCGATGCTGTTTTAGGATGGAAAACAATTAAATTTGCACCTGCCTTGATAAAACGATCGGCTAAGACTTCCGGCGTTTGAACCATCAAATGCACATCAAATTTGGTTTCTTTAAAGTGATGGCGCAAAGACTCCAAGACTAAAGGCCCCATCGTGAGATTAGGGACATAATGATTATCCATCACGTCTACATGAATTCGATCTGCCCCTGCGGCTAAAACGGCAGACACTTCTTCACCTAAACGAGAAAAATCTGCGGATAGTAGAGAAGGGCAGATCCAATATTTTGAAAGTTTCATGGATTATTTCCTAATTCAAAAGATACTATTCAGGCCTGTTACCTCCCTCATCACTTCATCTGAAGTCAATAAAGGAACTTGATAATAAAGCGCCGTCGCTATAATCAGAAGATCTGCAGGATCCTTATGTTTTATTGGTAATGACTGGCTTAAAGCAGCAATAGAAGAGTTGATCGGCAACACTTTTGTTTTTCGGGAATTTAAGACAAAGTTTAAAAAAACATCGATGGGCTCTTGAATGTGAAGCCGTTTTTTTTTGATGAGTGTTGCAATTTCCAGAAGAGAAATATCCGCACAACAAAAATGGTTTTCAGTAAAGAGAACTTCTTTCATCCTCAAAGAAAGCCGATGAGGAAATAGCGTATCAAAGAGTAATACGTTGGTATCAAGCAATATGGTCTTCATCTGCGCTCCAATCATCCGGGCTCAAAGCTCCTGAAAAATCATCTAAAGGGTTTGAAAGTTTTGCTGTTTCACGAATCCTCTTAAGTGCGATCAGTGCCTGTGTTTGCAAGTCCTCTATAGGCAAAACTCGAGCAATAATTTTCCCTTTATTCAGCAGTTCTATGGGTTCATCAGGAAGGCGATCTAAATATTCAAAAAGATTCTGACGAAATTGTGTCACATTTACTTGAATCATATCAACCTCGATTTATTAGTGTACGTTATTGACGTACATTATAAACTTTCTCTCCTCAAAGTCCACTTCTCACGACGAAATATACTTCTCCCGACGAATATTACCGATTTGAAATCCTACATTTTTCAACAGTTCAAAGGATTCATCGATCATATGAGGATTCCCACAGAGATAAACAATATCGCGCTCTGGATTCAAGTTAAGAGATGAGAAATAGTCTTGAACATAACCTAAGGATTCATTCTTCTTCAAATGCTCTGCTTTCTCACGACTATAACAAACGTGAAACTTTAATCGGGGATGCTTAGCTGAAAAATATTCAAAATCTGATTTAAACAAAGCTTCTGCCTGAGTCCTCACCCCAAGAATAATTTCCACTGAGCAAGAATCATCTGAAATGTTCAAGCGCTCTAAAAGCGAAGGAAGCATGGAACGATAAGGAGCGATTCCCGTCCCTGTACCCACCAAAATCAATCTTAAAGGTTTATGCTGTTCTTCTGCTTTTAATGTCAATCGACCTACAGGCCCCATGGCTTTCAAGACTTGGCCCGGCTTCAAATGGAATAAAATCTCCGAAGCAAATCCATTCGGAATATAAGACACGGCGATTTCAATAATTTTCACTTTCGCGAGAGCATCCGATGAATTCGGAATACTCGCCACACTGTAACTTCGACGCTTTAATTCCTTCCCCTCTCCGAATAAAAGTGTAATAAATTGCCCTGGCTCAAAATCAAAATCAGAAACTTCTTCTTTTCGAAATCTAAGATGCAGGACCCCTTCCGAAATCTCGTATTCTTGCTCAAAGACGAGATTAAAAACTCCAATCGCCATTCATTGTCCCCCTTTAATTCGGGTAATTTTTTGTAATCCATTCATAGATTTTTTCATTAATTTGGTCTACTGAAAGTCCATCAATACTCATGGGCTCTCCCATCACGACTGTAACGGTTCCTGGATATTTGATGAATCCCTTTCGTCGCCAACATTTTCCCGCATTATGCGTCACAGGAATCACATCCACTCCCATGGATTTCGCAATACTGGCTGCGCCTTTGTGAAAAGGTCGAAAGGTGTTCGGCGACATTCGAGTCCCTTCAGGAAAAACGATCAAACTGATACCTTCTTGAATTCGTGATTTACCCATGCGAATGACTTCCATCATTGAGCGAAGTGCTTTGGATCGATCAATGGGAATGTGTTTGGAAACCCGAAATGCCCAACCAAAAATAGGGATATAAAGCAGCGCTTTCTTCACGACAAAACAATTCATCGGAAAAATCCCTGAAAAAATGAGCGTTTCCAAAGCAGATTCATGCCGAGAACAAATCACATAAGGACCTTTTAATTTTTTCTGCGACCAGCCTTTCGGCCATTTCAAGACCACACGAATGCCACAAATCCAAAATAGCGCATGACGTAATGATCTCGTCCAGATCACAATGATCGAAAAGCGATATTTAAAAGGAAGCATGGAAAGCAAAAAAACGAAAGGCACACCGATGCACAGACTCACTGAGGCAAAGACATAAAATAATAGGGAGCGAAGCGCGTAGAGCATTTTCATAAGAGTTGACGAGCCGTAAAAGCATGAGCCAGA
>OBEQ011549521.1_pt1 | contig 17093 bp, 13 predicted proteins | sample 1670901 | NCBI WGS metagenome assembly OBEQ01 (sample SAMEA104232315, study PRJEB22302) | groundwater metagenome | biome: forest; feature: aquifer; material: groundwater | place: USA | collected 2011-08-07 | depth 5.4 m
CTCGGTCAAGAGCTGGGCCAACTTCGTTGGTTCGCTGTGCATGGCTTGGGCGTAACGCTGACTATCCTTCTCCTCATTGATGGCCTTTGTGAGGCGAGGCGTAACGACAAGATAGGAAAGATTGCGAGCCTGAAGGGCCTTCTCAATTCCGGGTGTGTGAAAACCACCTGTCACAATCATAGAAACGGACGCATGCTTGGCCTGCATTTCTTTGATGGCATTTTGAATCAGAACCTCGTCTCGCTTGAGGGCAAGCCGATAAAACTCCTCGATCTGGCCGAGATCGTTGTCCAAGCGGTTCAAAGCCACGTTCTGGATTTCGGAATCGAACCGGTATTTTTCGAACAGCGGATGGAGGAAGGATTGGAACGTTTCCACCCGGAACTCCGGCCTGTTCTTGAAGAAAAATTCTGCGTCCTCTTTGGTGAGGGAGAAGTCGAAAATCTTTTCATAAACATCAAGAAACCGGAAAAGACGATCCAGCTTTCTTTCCTCCTCCGACCGGAAGCGTTCTTCTTTGAGCGAAGTCTCGAGCCGCTTGATTTCGTCAAAGATTTCCACGCCGATCTTGTCATGGAGCTGGATATATTCGAGAAATTTCTGAATGTTGGGAAAAGAGGGTGTCTCTCCTTTTCCGGGGAGGAGAGCCGCCACGTGCCGGTAATAATCAGCGCGCGAAATTTTTTGGCTCTTAAAATCCTCCGTCTTTCTCAAAAAGGAGACTAGCGAATTTCCGGACAGGCCCTCCCTCAGTTTTTGAATGAGGGATTCCATCTCGGTTTCCGTCTTCTCCCAGTCCACCTGAGATTCATAATCAAGCAGTTTGAGAAAGGCCTGAATTTGTGGATAGGAATCGAGTTTTCCATTTGTCAGCGTTGCAAGATAACGAACATAGGAAATGAGGTCCTTTTCCTCCCGCTCAAAGGCGTACTTCCAACGGATGAGTTCCCAGAGCTCGTCAGAGAAGAGGTGGCGGGCCACACCCTCCATCGCCTTCCGGAGACTGGCCAAGAGGGGCTCATCCAAGGCCTTGAAATCAAGCGCCTCCAAGAAAACCTTTCGATTGGCCTCGTAAAGCGATTCGTCTTCGATTCCGTAGAGCGTCAATTCCGGCCGCTTCGTCAGGGCCAGATATTCCGGACCTGTGATTAAAGCTTCTTTGAGGAAATAATCGGCGACGAGCTCTTTGGCTTTTTGGTGGGGAAAGACGGAGAGCAGTTGATGAACGAGTTCACCCGAAGAACCTTCCACGTTGACGAGCCGAGCGCCTTTTTCCCGGACAAAGTAGTCGATGATCTCTGCGATCCGGCGTTGGGCCTCTTCATTGACGTGTGCGTCTTGAATATGGACAACGAGCCCTTCTCCTTTTCCTTGAAAGGTGCTTTTGATTTGTCCGATTTCTTTGGGGAGTTTAATCGAGGAAAATGCGCCGCCGGCCGTTTGAATGCTTTCTGCCAATTCCGCGGGAAGTTCTTTTCCTTGGGAGCGCAAATTCAAGAGGACATTTCCGCCCCCGTCCGCCCACGCCACCGTGTTCCAGATGAAAATAAGCGCGACGAGGAGAGCCGTGCCTCGCAGCCAAACATTAAGTTTTCCGTTTTGCCAGTCAATCATAAGTTTAAATACTTTTCCAATCGCCTTATTTTAGGGGACAAAATAAAACCGCCTTTTACCGGGGTGCTTGCTCCATCGTTGGAAGTAACGGTTTCTCGTTCAACAGAAAAAGGTTAACACATGTCAATGAAACTGCAAGCCACGCACGAAAAATTCACGGTTTTTTTATAACTCAATGTAAAGAATGTAGTTGTGAAAAAGAAGCGCTGCGAGGTGACGCGCCTTCCTTAAGTATACATGGCGGGCCCGACGAGACTTGAACTCGCAACCCCTGGATCGACAATCCAGTGCTCTAACCAGTTGAGCTACGGGCCCGTTACGAGGAAAAATGTCAAAACGGGTTGAAGTATAGCACTCGCATTCTTTGGGCGAAACAGGATTCGAACCTGTGACCTCTCGGATGTAAGCCGAGTGCTCTAGCCAGCTGAGCTATTCGCCCGAGCAAGACTCCAACGAGACAATCCTTCAATCCAACCCTTAATACGAGATTGTAGTCGCGTATCACAGATAATAATCTTAAATGTCCCGAAGGGTAACGTGTCTCTCTTTCCCTTGCTGGCTCGACTTACAGCATATTGAATGCGATGAAACTGAGAAAGTGGTATTCCGCTTACTCCTGACCAAAATCTTTCAGCTCTCTTTCCGTCAAGATGGGGGTGAAGATGTACGGCTGCCCGAAATTTTGAGGAAACCACCTCACAAACATTTTTGAAAAAACCTATCATTAATCTAACCATTTTAGGGTCTGAATTTGTAAAACTGACCACATTTCTACTTGCGCTACCACCTTCAGCCCAATAGAGTGCCGTACCTACCAGTTTAAGTGTCTCCTTAGAATACCGTCTAGGGATGTGACAAGCCGCTTCTCTTGCAATTCTCAATCGAATGGCCTCCCACTTCGCCTTGGGTCCATTTGGATGGTTCGCTGCATTCGCCCGGCCCTTTTCCTGATTGGTACGGAGCCGTTGAATTTGCGCCTTTGTCAGTGCAATATCGCGAATCCATATGCTGACAGAGCTCTTGGAACAACCCAACCTATCGGAGATTGCTCTCAGCGAACAGCCCTTCCGACGCAGATTTCTTGCTTTTTCTCTTTCTAAATTTTTCATTACGAACCACGTCTATTTGCTAATTAAATATAGATGTACGGTTCGTTTTGGTCAAGAATTTATCCTTGATTTATCACATCAATCATCTTCCGAAGCCGGGAGAAATCGCGCCGGTTGAATTCAAACACGATCCGGGCCAAGCGGTGGGTGTGGGGCTCGTTTTCCTCCTCAGACAAGGGACCTTCCGGAATCCGAATTTTTCCATCGCTCACAAAATCTTTGAACTCCCGATTCAGGCGATCCAGCGTCTGAGGATCGAGCGGCCTTTGCATCCGGATGACGAGCTCCTCACCCACGAAACGAAGTGAATGAAAATTGCGGTAGAAACCGGTAACGAGCCGTACGGCCTCGCCCACGTCGTGAGTGAACTCGACCAAATCGAGGTCCTCTCGGTCGATCATCCCTTGCTCCAACAAGGCCTTTTGAATGAAATGCCGCCATTCTTTCCAATACTTGCTCCCCGGCGGGTCAATGCAGATAATGGGTCGCGGCTCGGTCTTCCCCGTCTGGACGAGCGTGAGGGTCTCAAAGCCCTCGTCATGCGTTCCAAATCCGCCAGGGAAGAGGACGGTGGCGTCGGATTCCTTGAGGAAGATAAGTTTCCTCGTGAAGAAATACTTAAAATTGATGAGCTTTGGATCCTTCGCCATGATGGGATTGGCTTCTTGTTCGAAGGGAAGCCGGATGTTCATTCCGAAACTTTTCTCCGGGCCCGCGCCTTCGTTGCCGGCACCCATGATGCCGCTCGCGCCGCCGGTGATCACCATCCAGCCCTGGCGGACGATTTCTCTGGCGAAGGCCTTCGCCTGTTGATAGCTGGGGTCGGTCCGGGGTGTGCGCGCGGAGCCGAAAATAGCCACCTTGTGGATATCCCGATAGGGAGAAAAAACCTTGGAGGAATAGCGGAGTTCCTTAAGGGCGGTGTTGATGATCTTGAGATTGCCCCGCCCCACCCTCTCATCCCGCAGGCGGAGCACGGTCACCATCATCTCCTGAAGGAGATCCTGATGGGGAGATCCGCCCGCCCGATCGAGGAGATCGGAGATCAGGTGGTCGAGCTCAGGCCGGCCGGTCGAGTATTTTCTCACTCTTTTTGGATGATGACTGGAGCTGGCGGGACTTGCACCCGCGTCCAGGAAACCTCTCTGACGAGGCACTCCATGCTTACCCCGCGTTTGAGTTTGACCCCGGTCCCTCCCGCGAGGAGGATGAACCGGAGCGAGCTTTCACTGACTGAGTTCAGACCCGAAAGCAGGGTGCCGAACCGAGCCCGTGGATTGTCATCTCAAGAGACTCACGGGCCGAAGGCCCCCGAGATGTCGCGGTACTAGACCGCGAGTGGAAGAGCGACCGGCCCAAAGGACCGATTCGCCCAGCTGAGTTTGTCAGCTTTTATTGATTTGTGAGGTGTTTTACGAGGCCTCCTCACCACCTCGGCATGCGCCCCTGTCAAAGATCGATCCCTGTCGAAACTAATCAGCCCCGAACAGTTTATTTACTTCCTCCGCTTGATCGCCTGCTGGGCTTCCCGATCGGCGATTCGGCGGCGGATTGTTTCACGCTTGTCGAATTCCATTTTTCCCTTGGCCACGGCAATCTCCACCTTGGCCAGGCCCTTCTTAAAATAAACCGAAAGAGGAACGATCGTTAGGCCCTTCTTGGCGATCTGACCACTCAAGCGGTCGATCTCGCTTCTTTTGAGAAGGAGCTTTCGCATCCTCACCGGATCGGCCATCCGGATGTCCTGAATATGAGAATAAGGACTGATGTGGCAATTCAGGAGGAACGCTTCGCCGCGCACAATCCGGACGAAGCTGTCCTTCAAATTGACCCGCCCCTCCCGGACCGACTTGACCTCGGAGCCCCGGAGGGCGATCCCTGCTTCGTAGCGGTCAAAGAGCTGGTACTTATGCCCGGCCTGCCGGTTCGTGGCGATAACGGTCATCTTTCAGACCCTTCAAATTATAGCTTGCCGGGACGGGGATTTGAACCCCGATAGCCTTTCGGCCACTAGACCCTGAATCTAGCGCGTCTGCCAATTTCGCCATCCCGGCCCCTGGGCGGTAGAGGAATCGAACCTCTGACCTCTGCGATGTGAGCGCAGCGCTCTAACCGGCTGAGCTAACCGCCCTTGAACGTAACCCGCATTCGCTAAAAAAGTTAAGGCTATCTAAGTCTGATGCCGCATGGCCCCAATTTATAACTGCTAACCAATTTGCTAACTATTTTTCAAAAATATCGCCAAAAAAGTAGATTTTCGTTCTCCTTTGACCCTTGCGCCACGTCCGCAGAGGTCAATTTAGCGAGATTAAATTCTAACATCTTTACACGAAATTTTCATATCTTTACACGAAATTTTCAGGTTTTATTTGGATTTGTTATAGAGGGTAAGATGAATTCCTTGCATTTTAGGCCCTCTCTCTTTTTTGAATATGGGCCTTAACTATAGTGGCCCCGGAAAGTAAGGACGACTTAATAATTACCAATTAACATCGTAGCTGACACTGCGGCCTTTGGCGGGATTCTGACGGAGAATTCCCTTTTCAAGGAGTTCCGAAATTTCACGAAAAGCGGTGGCACGGCTAACGTTGGCCATCGAGACATATTTACGAGTCGTAAGCCCACCTTCGAAACCCTCTTTTCCAGCATCCAGTAATCGGTTTACCACCTTCTTTTGGCGTTCATTCATGACTGTTTGAGCATGCTTTTGCCAGAAATCCGCCTTTGCCAGCACATGGCCAATGATCTTATCCGATCTATCGATGGCGCGTTGGCAACAATCCAGGAACCAGGCCAGCCAATCGGTGATATCAACACTGCTGGTCTTCGAAGATTTTTCAAGAATACGGTAATACTCTTCCCTTTCTTCCATGATCTGGGAAGAAAGACTATAATACCGGACCCCGAGCTTTTCATCTTGCGCCAGAGCCATATCCGTTAAGGCACGGGCAATACGACCGTTGCCGTCTTCAAAAGGATGAACTGTCACAAAATAAAAATGGGCAAGCCCGGCCCGTAAAAGGCCGTCCAATTTCTGTGATACTAAATTCCACCAGGAAAGGAACAGTCGCATTTCCTCCGGGACTTTTTCACCGGGCGGCGCTTCAAAATGAATTTTCTCACGGCCCACCGGACCCGAGACAACTCGCATTGGCTCCCTGCCGCGCCACTGCCCAACTCTGATTTTATGAAAACCCGAGTGACCTGTCGGAAAAAGCGCAGCATGCCACCCCTTCAGTTTTTCCGCTGTAAGGGATTCCTGATAATTCTGCGTGGCATCCAAAAGGACTTCGATAAGACCATCCACAGATCGTGTTGACGGACCTAACCCTGCGGTGGGAAGTCCCAAATGCCTTGCAACAGATGATCGTACAGCTCGCCTGTTTAAACGTTCCCCTTCAATGGCCGAGGTCTTGATAGCTTCTTCGGTAAGGATATCAGCCTGGGCTTCTTCACCAAGCTCAAATCCGAGACGTTTGACTCGCCCTAGAAGATTCCCCTGCGCAAGCCTTGCCTGTCCCAAAAGCGGCAACAGCGAGTCGCTTTTCCAAGTCGTTTTAGGCCAATTTTTAAGCTGCCAGATGTAAGTCATAAATGCCTCATAATCGCTTCATATTTAGAAACAATTATGCCTCATAATTACCTCAGCCGCAAGGGATTTTTCAGGACTTTTTCGCCGCCGATAAACTGCCGACAAAATGCCGTTAAAAAATTTCAACAGGCATTATATCCTTTTCCGGCTGTCTACGTAGTCAAAAGGGAATGCAATTGCGCTTTATCAGATTGAAGCAGAAACATTAAGAACTGGCGAGTTCTATATTTTGCGTCTTCTATTCTGGCAAGGTTCCTTAATGATTGATCTTCCCCACGTTAACTTTCGCTCATCAGTCATGGCCATAAGTTAGGACGGTCTTCACATGAGCGTCTGTGACGTACGTCACTGAACGGAGCAATGGAGATTTACCTGTCGAACGGTGACTGTTTGGAAGGACACTTGACGGTTCCATAGGAGCAGTAGACGCGACAATTGCTGGGTTTCTGCCTTAGGCGGGACTTGCAATGGAGGGTGCGTCAGTTTTTGTGCCACTCGAGAGCATCATCCGGCCCAAATCCCTATCGACTCGATGCGGATAATCCACATTTTCTGCCAAAACAGCGGGGGTCAAAACTGCTAACCAATTTGCTAACCAATTTTGGTGCGTCGGACGTTGGCGAAAATGGAGTGGCGATGAGTAACGATCTTTTATCTTATTGGGAGGAGAGAGGTTACTGATGCATCACAAGAAATCAAAAGCAGTTACAAAACCGTTCAAATCACCATGTGAGCGCAGCGCTCTAACCGGCTGAGCTAACCGCCCCCAACGGTAGCCATCAAGCGCGCGAGATGTATTCCCCGCTCTCGGTGTTGACCTTGATGTCGGTCCCGGGTTCGATGAAGATCGGGACCTGGACTTTGAGCCCGGTCTCACAAACCGCGGGCTTCAGGTTATTGGTGACCGAATCGCCCTTCACCCATTGCGGCGACTCCACGACCTTCAAGGTCACGGTTTTCGGAAACTGAGGCTCGACCGGCTTTCCGTCGTGAAAAAACACGTCGATCTCCATATTTTCCTTGAGGTAATATTTCTTCTCGCCCATCACATCCTCGCTCAAGGGGAAATTCTGATAGTCCCCCAGATCCATGAAGTGATACCCCGCATCGTCGTGGTAAAGGTACTGACACGGCCGTGGATCGAGGTGGGCCGGTTCCGCCCGGTCTTCCGAGGCAAAACGATTTTGCGTGACCTTCCCCGTCTTGAAATTCCGGAGCGTGACCTGCACAAAGCCCCGCTTGTTGCCGGGCGTGTAATGCCGCTGGTCCAAGACGATGTAGATTTCCTTCTCAATCAGGAGGGCCATTCCCTTCCGAATCTGAGTGGCTTGAATCATGGCGTTTTATTTTAACACGGCGGCCGAAATCAGCCGACCGGTTTCCATTCCCTCCTTGCGGGCTGAAAAAAATTGATCGACCAAGCAAGAAGTGCAAAACTCAGACTCGCGAATGGATCCCGCCTGAACGCCGGCTTCCTCAAGCTCCCTTTTCAAAGCGCCCCGGAGATTGAAAAAGAACTGTCTCCCCCGCCGCTCGACAAATCCGGGAAAAAGCGGCTCGAACTCTTCGCCCACCTCATAGCAATTTTGGCAGATCGAGGGGCCCAGGGCGACCTTAAGCGATTCGGGCCGGGAATGAAATTCCCCTCGAAGCACTTCTATTGTTTTTGAAACAATCTTCTTCTGGGCTCCCCGCCAGCCCGCATGGCAGAGGCCGATTGCGGGTTTTTCGCGATCTAAAAAGAAAACGGGAACGCAGTCGGCGGTTCGGATCACCAGCGCGAGGCCCCTTTCGTCTGTGACGAGCGAATCGGCCTCGGGGCGGGTCCCGGTCCCGACGTGCCCGGGCCTAGGGACAAAGACCCGGTTCCCATGAACTTGTTCAAGGGTGAAGTGCCGGTCCCGGGCGACTCCAATTGTATCAAGGAAAAGAGGAAGATTTTTGGAAGCGTCAAACTCACGCGACGAAAAACAAAAGAGGGCGTCGGGCTGAAAATCCGGAAAGATGAAAATCCTCTGCATGGTTCATCCCGTTTTTCCCGCGGGGGCCGCGGCCTGCTTAGGGGCTTCGACGGCAACCGTCCCACTGATGCCGAAATCTTCGGCAGAGAGAATTTCTTCCGCAGCCTTGATGGCCGGCTCGGCGTGGAAGCGCTTGCGGATGGCCCCGTCATTTAAGTAATTGTTGATCGCGACGAAAATCATCCCCTGGTCGAGCGCGAGGTATTTTCTTGCCACAAGCCCCGTTTTGACTGTCACCGCATCATAAAAGCCGTATTCGCCGTAGATGTCGTAGAGTTCAATCAATTTCCGAAGATTGGTCACCACTTCCTTGGGGGCGTGCTCGAGCGCCAGGGCACTCGCATGAGGCGTCACAACGCCCGGTTTGTATCCCTTCGACCCAAAAGGTTTGGCACCGAATTCGGAGTAGCCTCCTTCGGGAACGGAGCTCGGGGACATTCCCCAAACCGGATAACCTAATTCTTCCAGGGCATAGCGCATTTGACCGATTGCATGGCGCTCGTCGTTTAAGCCGAGGCCTTTGGGGGCGAGCTCTTTTTCATTTAAGACCAAGGTCGGCATCAGGGCCTCAAAGGCGGATCCTCCCCAGCAAGGCACGTATTTCAAATCCTTCCATTCATAGTGACCGCCGGGGTAAGTGAAACCGAGCGTCGTCCGCTCCACCCGGTCTTTGGGGTCCTGCCCCTGCCAGGTGTAATTTTCCGGGAAGGTCCGGACCAGACCCAAGAACCAATGTTCTTTGGGAGCCTCCCCACGGGCGATGGCCATGTAGCTGATGGCGCGCGGTTCGGAGTAAACCGGGCCGTAGTGATAATCCGAATAAGTTTCAAGATGATCATAATAGCCGTGCCACATTTGGCGCTCAACCGGGTCGTAGAAAAAGGAGAAATTCCATTGCTTGAGAAGTTTTTCCATCCGCGCGGCTTCGGGAGTGTCGGGAAAGGCGTTTTTCGCCACATAAAGCCCGATGGCCAGCCAGCCCGAATCCACCAGTGAAACGAAGTGGCTGGTCCGCTCGACCGTGGTCGTGTCGTAGTAGTTGAACGGGAAACCGCTCTTTGTGTGGATTTCCCAGGTCTCGATCGTAGCAAGCGTTTTGTCCATCCGCGCAAGCGCATCTTCCTTCGTGATGAAGCCCAAGTCCACCGCCGAGACGAGCACCATGAAATACATCCCCACGTTGGTCACATTCGTGTAATCACCGATCCAGGCGGATTCGTCGATGGGTTTGTCTTTGCCGAGTTGGATCGTGTCAAGGACGAGCCCATGCTCCTGGTCCACGACCTCATCGAAAAACCGCCACGTGTCCCGGGCCACCGTTTTCAAGAATTCGCGGTCGTCCTTGGGAAATTCCTTCTTCACGACGATCTGTTTGGGAAAACCCTTGAGGCGCTTGACGAGGAATTTCGCGAATTCCACTCCTTCGATCTTGACCGGTGTCTTTTCCTTGTGGCGGGGAGGGAAATCCACAGGCGTCGGGCCGGGATTACCGGTTTTCACGAAGCGGATGTTGTCGAGGTAGATCACGCCCTTTTTCTTCGTGACCAGCCGGTCGTGGAAGACGACCACGAATTCGTCCAGGTTCTTGAAAGTCTTGGAGGGATTCTTCCACGTTTCTGGATCTGCGAAATCGAAGACACCGGTCATCTTGTTGAGGGGAATGCTGATGGTCTGCCACTCGGCTGTGACCTTCACCCGGGACCGGCCTGCGATTTTCTCAATCCGGGCAACGTCCTTGTATTTCTTGATTTCAACCGTGAAGACCTCCGTGAAACCGGCCTCTGGATCTCCTTTCACCTCAAACTCGAGATGGTCGTAGGGTGAGGCATCAAAATTCTTGAGCTTGGTCCAATAGCCATTTTGCGCGGGCAGGGTGGAATCTACGTCGTAAGCAAGCTTCAACGCAAAAGAGGAGTTGCGGGGTCCTGGCATTTCCACGACCTTTGGAACACACTCGGCGTTTTCATCGTCCTCGTTCAAGTTCCAAGCGCCGCTGTCTCCATCCAGCGAATTCTTGAGGTCTCCATCCTCGAAATCGTCGACCATCACTTCGGTGGGTGGCGGAGTTTCGGATTTCTCGGCCGGAGCCGCTTCCGGGGCGGCGGGAGCCGCGGGAGCTTTCTTAGCGTCCTCGGCCAAAAGAAGACCGGGAAAGAGAACCAACAGGCAAAGACTTACTGCGAATAGGGTTTTTCTAGGCATCGGAGCTTCGTATTATAAGCAAAAGGAGGGGGGTTAGCGACAGTAACTTTTGGGAAAGCCGTACCGCGAGAGTTCACGGCAAGTTTTGCTTCCGACAACGCCGTCGGGCGCCAGACCTCGCGCCTTTTGGAAACGCTCCACGGAATGGATGGTTCTCGGGCCGAGCTTTCCGTCCCGGGCGCCCGTCGGGTAACCCGCCCGCTCGAGGGCCTCTTGAATTTCCCGCGTTTGAGTCTTCGACCAAACTTTCCGATTTTGAACCATCTTGTAGAAAGCCAATCCAAATTGATAATCCAGGAGCACCTTGAGGTCCTTCCAAAGCCGGTGGCTCCCCAGCATCGAGATGAGGACTTCGCGGCCCTTCCACTGAATCCGCCCGACAAAACAATGCATTCCCTTTCGGGTGTATCCGGTCTTGCCGATGACCGATTGGCGGCTTCGCCATAACAGCCGGTTGTGATTCTTGAGATTGATTCGTCTTCCCTCGAGACTTCGAATCGAGTGGTACTTCCGGCTCAAGGAATCCACGAGGAAAGGATTTTTCTTCGCCTCCTTCATGATCAGCGCCAGATCATAAACCGATGAATATTGATACCCGAGGGGAAGGCCGCTCGCATTCGTGAAATGAGAATCACGGCAACCGATCGCGCGGGCCTTGGTGTTCATCCATTGCGCGAACTGGGCACGAGAACCTGCTGCGGCGATGGAGAGGACTTCCGCGGCATCATTGGCAGAACTAATGAGCGTCGCATGAAGAAGATCGCGCACTCGATACCGCTCTCTTGGACGAAGATTGGCTTTCGACGGCTCGACCGATCCCACCCAACTCGGAATCCGGACCGTTTGATCCAACGAAAGCCGTTCCATGACCACGAGGGCCGTCAGGATTTTGGTGGTGCTGGCGGGCTGGCGCCGACTGTGTGGATCTTTGGCATAGAGCACCCTTTGCGTAGCCACATCCAGCAAAAGGGCTGAGCTCGCACTGATAGGAAGAAGTCCGGTGCCGGGTGTCGCCCCAACAGGGTCCACAGGCATCCCCACGCTCAGAGCAAAGGTCAAAATGAGGATCCAACTTAAAATTCGTTTCACCGGAGCACTTGAGTCATCGCGGATTTTTGTATCGGCATCTCCTCAACTTACCTTGAACAGACGGGGTCAAACGTAAACACGATAATCCAATTGTGGAAAAATGCAATCTCTACTTTCAAGATCCTCGAGCCAAGCTTCATCAATCGTCTCCCGGCGCACGGCTTGCTCGAGTTGGAGGAAAGCGAGGAGGTGTCCGCGGGTCCGCTTGAGCGCGTACTCCACGGCCGTCCCCCTCTTCATGATGAACGCCCAGTCGCTCGATTCCGCTAGAAGGAGTTCCCTCGCCATCTGGTTGAGCGCCCTTCTCATCAAACCTTCGGCGTGCGGATGGGCAAGGGCCAACTCGCGCATTTTTTCCGACGCCTTGTGGAGATGGCGATAGATCCAGTCGTTTGAACCGTCCAGCCACATCTCCGCATACCCCTTGTAACCCCAGCTGGAATAGGAAGGCATTTGGGGTTGATTTCGTGGATTTTCGGCCAGGTAACGGGGTGCCGTGGTCAATTCCAGAACTTCCGAGTAGCGGACGATTTTCCGGATCAAGTTTCCGAGAAAATCCGGACCTTCATACCACCAGTGACCAAAGAGTTCAGCATCATAGGGGCTCACGATAACCGGCTTGCGCCCCAATCGAGGATGGAGGTATTCGACCTGCCGCTCTCGATTGAATAAAAAGTTTCCGGCGTGCTCCTCCGCCTTCAACCGGGCCCGCTCGGGTTCGTAGGGTTCCTTGTGATCGGTCTTGCCCGTGATCCGGTAATACTTGATTCCGGTGTTGAGGCGGAAGCCGTCCGTATGAATGTAAGGACGAATGTAAGAGTAATCCAAATCGTGACCCACATCCCGGTAAAATTCGCGGTACCAAAAGTCCCCCGGGTATCCCGCATCAGCGCTCCAGACCTGCTTGGAACCTTCCGTGTCCCGCCCAAAGGCGAAGACACCCGACGGGCATTCGACCGGGGCAAAGACACCGTATTTCGGTCGCGGTGTGCCATGAAGGATCCCGTGATGGTCTACAAAAAAGTATTGAAGACCGCACTCCTTTAAGATTTGGTCGTCACCCGGATAAAACCCACATTCCGGAAGCCAGATCCCGCGCGGCCGCCGTCCAAAGAGGGTTTCATAGTGGTCGCAGGCCACCTTCACTTGAGCGCGCACGGACGCTGGGAGCGGTCTCATCAGCGGCAGAAACCCGTGGGTGGCTCCGGAGGTGATGATCTCGAGGGACCCTTGATCCTGGAATTTCTTGAAAGCCTGAAGCAGATTGGAGCCATACCGGTTACAATAAATATCCCGCACCCTGAGAAACCGTCCGTGATAGTGTTGGGCGAGCGGGTGAAACCGGGAATCGCCCTGGGTCCGAACCAATTCCTTTTCAGCCAGTTCAATCAGTTTCCCAAGGTGCCGGCGATATCGTTCTTGGAGCAGGGAGTCGGAGAGCATCGACGCCAGGGGCGGGGTGATCGACATTGTGATCTGGAACGGGGTCCCCTCAAAGGTGAGTTGATCGAAAAGATCAATCAGGGGAATGTAGGTCTCGGTGATGGCCTCGAATAGCCAGCGTTCCTCGAGGAAATCCTCGTGTTCGGGGTGACGCACGAACGGGAGATGCGCGTGCAGAACGAGGAGCAACGACCCTTTTTTCACAAAAGGATGGGCTTAAAGGGCGGGCGGAGCAGAGTGGGAACCGGGCGAACTCAAGCCGGGAAAACCCCCTCCCGATAGACGGTAGAGTTCTTCAAAATCCCGGTCGCTCCACTCGGGGTCCACTCGCTCGGACGGAGAGTCGCGAGGGGTCTCGACCTCATTAGACCGGACGATTGGGTGAAACCGGGAACGGCCGCCTCCCAGACCGAGTTCCGCAACGTAACGGTGATCGGGGATTCCCAGGTGAAGGTACCAATTCTTCGTTTCGAGGGACACCAAGAGGTCAAAGGAGCGGGACGCGCTCAAGTCATGGATCCGCATCGTCGGTTTCAGGGAAGGGTCGGCTTCGAGCTTCGCCTGGATGTCGGTCCATGTTTCGGCCGAGAAATCCCAATAGCTGAAAGCCCAGTAGGGGTCCCGGACCATCAGCATCAATCGGGTTTCACCGTAGGAAAAAGGGAGGTCGGTGAGAGAAAATGTTTCCGCGCCAGTCGTCAAAGACGAAAATCGACTTTGCTTTTTCCAGACAGAGGGTCGGACCGACTTTGCTCGCGCCTTCTTCCTTCTCTTCACCATGACCCACCCTTCCTTAGGTTGAGGGTTGTAGCGGTTCTTTATAATCGATAAAAGAAGCGAGAGAAAAAAATACCCTTTCAAGGGGGCAAGGAGAGTATAGCGCCGTGAATGTGGACCCGTCAATCCTCGAGTTGTTCGTGGAAAAAAACTGCCCGATGGCCTATAATCCGATCTTCCGCGTCTTGATCTTCAGACCCTCACGGTGAGCGTAGCTCAACCTGGTTAGAGCACCAGATTGTGGATCTGGGGGTTGCGGGTTCAATTCCCGTCGCTCACCCCATTTGTTTTGTTTCGAACCAAGGAGTTTCGCAAGCTCATCAAAGGGCTTGCGGAGCTGAAATTCCAACTTTCCGTCTGCAAGCGTAGCGTCTTTAAGCAGAACCTTCAGCAACTCCGCCTTAAGCGCTTTCTCGTGATAAATACTGCTTCTTAAAGCCGTCCAGTAGGTTTTGACCTTCTGCGCATAGTTCAGAAACAAAATGCCCCGGTCATAATAACGCTTGTCCGCATTATCGAATAACAAGAGGTTTCGATTGATTGCATCCAGTTCCTTCTGCCACTCGGCGTAGGTACTTCGATAGAACTTGTCGTCAATCACCTCGTCCACACGATCTAAATACAGCTTCTGAAGACGGCGTTCGTAGTTTTTCTTTTTCTGAAGGTAATCTTCTTTCTCACCCTTCAACGAAACCTGATGATCTTCTTCGCTTTCTTTCAAACCGCGCCGGATCAACTCATAGACTTCATCATCTACCTGAAATTCCTGAATCACACTTTCAAAGATCTTTTCCAACTCAGCTTCAGGGTAATATTGCTTTTCGCTTTTACATTTCCCATAATAATTCGTGCAGTGATAAAGAATATATTCTTTGCCGGACTTCTTTTTCTTATGCTCACCCGTAATCGCACAACCGCAGCTTCCGCATTTCAAAATTCCACGATAAGCAAGAAAAGCTCCGTGAGCACCAGTCGCGCCCGCCCCTTTTTCTTTCATAGCCTGCTGAACCTTGTCAAAAACATCACGCTCAATAATCGCGGGATGATCGCCTTTATAAAGTTTGTCAGACCATAAAAAATATCCGCAATAGAACAAATCTTTAAGCATCTTTTCAATGCGGCTGCGGTGAACAGGTTTTCCCAAGCGAGAACGGATTCCGCGCTTATGCACCAATACCGCGAGGTCTTGATAGGAATACTTCCCCATCGCGTACAAATTGAATACTTCGCGCACAAGCGGAGCCAAAACAGTATCCACAACCACAATCCGGCGATTGGAATCCTTGGGGTCACTCACATTTTTATAACCCCAAGGAGCAAGCCCCGGATAATGTCCGCTCTCTGCTTTTTGATTCAACCCTTTCTTGGTTTCTTCCGAAAGGTTATCAATAAAATGCTTTGCCATGACCGCACGGATTCCAAACATGAACTTTTCATTTGAACGCGCATCTTTGTGAATTTCAACATTCTCTTTCACAAGCACAATGTGAATATCCTGCTTACTCATCAAATCTTCCATCGTGGCAATGTCACGGAAGTTTCTGGAAAGGCGGTCGGTTTTCTCGACTAAAAGATATTTGATCGAAGGATTCTCTTTGAGAAAATAAAGCATCTCATTGAAAGCTTTGCGGCCGGATTCCTTGGCTGTTTCTTCGTCCTTGAATTCATGAACAATCTGAATGCCCTTTTGACATGCGTAATCCCTCAAAAGTTTGGTTTGAGCATCCAGCGAATAGCCTTCCTCAGCCTGCTCTTTGCTTGAAACACGAATGTAGAGAACTGCGGTAAGCGGCGAAGTTGTCTTTTCTTCAGGGCGTAGTTTCATCTTATCCTCCGCGTGGGTGAGTTAAAATGTAAATGGATAATAAGGCAGAATCCGCGCCCGTTGGAGCATTTTTATCTGCTTCTCTTTGTTTTAAATACTGTTCGATCCGTTGCATCACATCCATAAACTCACAAACGTTGGTTTTTATTTCTTCCACCTCCCCAATCGTCACTTTACGCCCATACCGCTTCGACCAACCTACAATCAAAAAGGTGTTCGCCTCTTTCCTTCTTTTTTCGCGTTCTGACAAGTAGAGACCTCCTTTAACTCTCGAACTCATAATGTTCGTCATCATCATAATAAGGCTCTTCCCACAAGTCTGTGAAATGCACACAACCCGGTCCATCGAGACGCATTTCAATGAGGTCGTGTGAAGCATTCTCGAAAGGCGCAGCGCTATACGGCATTCGGTTTAAATCTTCCATCGTTGTAAAATAAATCTGATCGAAATCCTTCGCCTGATTCATGAGCCACTTCATGTCACTTTCGCTGTTCATGATGTAAAGAATTCCATGAACGCCCTCTTGCCGGGTGTATTCGCTATAAAATATCTTCTCGTAATAGCGCTTATTCTTGAGCGTTCTTTCGATCTCAACCGCAAAATTTGTCACGAAATATTTCACCATCCCGTCCGGCACTTTAGCCCTTACTGCCTTTTGCTTTAAAATTCGCTCCGGCGTCCACTCACTCGTGCCCAAAAGGCGGTCAAAAATGATCCTGACTTCTGTGACCATCTCATCGTGCTCTAAAGTCCGGGTATCCAATCCGTTCACTGCCTCAAGCCCGCTATGAAGGCCTTTCTTTTTTAAAAGCTTCACACCTGCCTTTGTCGTAACATAGAGCTTCTTTTCACAAACCCGAAGCTGTTCAGCCTTGAGCAGCCCCTCATTCACTAAATCACAAACTCTTTTAGCCGGCCGGTGAAAAATATCCCGGCTTTTCGGAAAAAACATCTTCCCAATCTGTAAAAGCGTTGCAAACTTCTGTTCCAAACAAAATTTTAATATCCCTAAATCCCGTTCCTGTAATTCCATCAATCCACCTCCGTTTAAAGTTAATTGCTTGCCGCAGCGTTCCGAGGTGCTCCCGACCACTACATCCCCAAATTCTTACGTTGGGAGGGAGTGGTCGGGAGCAGGCTTACCTCGGCGAAGGCAAGCACCCATTAGACTTACAACAACACAACTAGGAAAAACCATTTCCCTGCTCCTATTTTCCCGGCCTTGCAATTAAACATCCCCAAAAAAGGACATTCGTTTTTGCAAAACCTTTTTCTTCTTGAACTCCTCAAAGGCCAATGATCCCCTCATAGTATTGGGCAAAAATACCCCTCCCTGTCGCTACTTTGTCAACATTTCCCCTCTAGAAAATAAATATTCATCCCTCATTGCGAGTTGTTTGATACGCCCTTATTGGGGAAA
>OBEQ011202547.1_pt1 | contig 17089 bp, 18 predicted proteins | sample 1670901 | NCBI WGS metagenome assembly OBEQ01 (sample SAMEA104232315, study PRJEB22302) | groundwater metagenome | biome: forest; feature: aquifer; material: groundwater | place: USA | collected 2011-08-07 | depth 5.4 m
AACTGGAGATGTGCTCGTGCTATCGAAGAATCAATTGCTTTTTTGCCGGCCTCATAACGTGCTATGAAATTGTCTTCTTTAGTGTGAGGGTGACTTAACTCCATCTGATCTTGAATAGCACTAAATAAGCGCTCGCTATAAGTGTTTGAATCTAGTTGATACATAGAGCGTCTTAAAGAATACGCTTGCATAACAATTGTGATGTAAATCGCTAAAAAATCTTGAAATAAAGAAATTTGAGATAAGGTTCTTTGATAAGCAGAAGATCCATAGCTGACAACATCTTCGGATTCGTTAGCGCTGGTTAAATTATAGATGCCAAAGGGATTGCCAAGCATGGCGATTTGTTGAGCTAAATCATTACCTGTATATTGAGTAACCATATAACCAGAGCGGAGGCCAATTTCTTTTGTATTAGTAATGAGGTAGGAGGGAAGCGTATTTTGATTGCGAAAAGGATTCAACATATAAGTCATTTGTCTTTCTAGCAATAAAACGATTTTAGCATTAAGTAAAGCAATTGCATCTGCTGCTGTTGTTAAATATTCCCCATGAAAGTTGCCTCCAGAAAGCACAGCCCATGAATCACCTTTAAAAGAGTGATGTCGTAAAGGCATACTATCAGGCCCAAGCTCGGACCCTTTAAAAATCAATGGATTATCAGTAACAGCCTCTAATTCTTTATTAATCCACGGCACGGTGCTAAGTAAGAGTTCGATCTTAGGCCCTAAGATTTGCGGCAAACACCTGACACAGTAATCGTTTTGTGTGCCACTCCGGTTCATTAAAGGGGAATTTTTAAGGCAATCATTGAGCAGAGAGGCTACCCAAATTTGTCCTTCTTGACCTCGTACTTTATGAATAGGGGAAGCAAATGCCGCATCAACAGCGTTTACAGACTCTAAAAAAAGGGGTTGTAAAGCAAGAATAGTTTCTAGAAGATGGATCTCTCTTGAAAGGGCAAAGGCCCCCATAGAAGCCATAAAGGAGGTTCCATTTGTTAAAGCTAGCCCTTCTTTTGCCTTAGGGCAAAATGGCTTGATGCCCTCTAAAGCAAGGGCTTCTTTTGCTGTCATTTTAGAACCTTGATAGGAAACTGTTACGCAATCTCCAGCCATAGCTCTACCAAGGCGAGATAATAAGGCTAGATCACCACTTGCTCCTAAAGATCCATAAGAAGGTATTTCTGGAATAATCCGTGCATTAATCATCTTAATGAGAGTAGTCAAGCTTTCGATCTGAAATCCAGAATACCCTTTTGCAAGAGCGTTTGCTCGTATGAGCATGGCTCCTAGAACAATTTCTTCTGACAAAGGCTTCCCAATCCCTGCATCATGACTATTGATAATATTACAAGAAAGTTCTGCTGCTTTTTCTGAAGAGACTTTATGATTCCTTAAGTCAGCAAATCCAGTTGTAATGCCATAAGCGACGATATTATTTTTAAGAAGATGATCAATAAACTCCCTTGTATCTTGTAAACGAATCAAGCTATCTTTGCTAAGTCCAATGGGACGCGTGCCTTGGATGATTTGATGGAAAATTGTAAACGTTAATTCTTGATTAGGTGAAAGGAGAAATATTTCATTTTGAACGGTTGAACAAGGTGGAGTTTTCAACATAGCTAAATTATATTTAAAGATATCGTTTTGGTAAAGAAAAGAAAACTTTAAGAAATATCACTGGGAAAAAAAATCTATTAAAATTATACTCTCTTCAAAGTAAATAACATGGATTAAGTTTATGAAATATGTTTTTATGGCGTTCTGTTTGTTTGGCTTTTCTTTTATGCAAGCCGATCAAAGTTGTAATAATGTCTTGCGTCTACATGAAGATGAAATCGAAGTTATTGAAGGTTTAGTTGAACGCTTATCAAAGAGGTTTAACTCGATAGAAAATGAAGAATTTGCTGATGAGTGTCAGTTGGTAGCTCACGAAATACCTTACCGTGTGCGTAAAATTCTGAATGATTTTCGAAATCAGAGAAGCCGTGTTGGATATTTGCGAGTGGAAGGATTTCTCCTTGATAATGAAGCGATTGGCCCGACCCCTGCTCATTGGGATGCCCCTTGGAATAATTCTAATACGTTGAGAGAGGAGGTGTTTCAGTGTTTATTATCAAGTTGTGCTGGAGATATTTTTGGATGGCTTACACAGGAAAATGGTCGGTATCTTAGACACGTTGTTCCTATTGAAAAAGACAAAAATGAGCAGCTTGGTGGTAGTAGTGCTGTTGTTTTGGTATGGCATGTGGAAGAGGCGTTTCATCCGCAACGTGCTGATATGATGACAATTATGTGTTATCGCAATAATGAAAAAGCTGGGACGAATTTATGCGCAGTATCAAATATGGAAATACCTGAACAATATTGGCAAATCCTTTCAGAACCCCGCTTCTTTATTCATCCTGATAAATCTCACTTACCACAAAACAATGAGAGTCAACATTGGCAATTGAATAATGAACATTTTCTAAAAATTAAGTCGTTTTTGGAGCATCCCGAACCTATTGCAGTCTTACAGGGAAAAAAGGGTGATGAACGACTTGTTATTGATGAGGCTTTTATGGAAGCACTTCCAGGAGATTTGGAAGCAAAAGAAGCTTTAGACTGGTTATACCAGCACATGTATGAACGTAGAAATTTAGTCGTGATGAAGCCGGGAGATATTTTATTTATAGATAATCGACTAGCTGCTCATGGAAGAACTCCTTATGTTCCCCAATATGGGCCTCATGCTAGATGGTTACGCCGTGTTAACATTACAGCAGATCTTACAAAATCTTATCAGTGGAAGGATAAGCCGTATGGCAGAACGATTTTTTAAGATGATAGCTGTGCAAAATAGGAGGGCCATAGGATGTGTTCTTATTGGATCGGTATTTATTTCAATAGGCCCTTTTTTTGTTGAGTTTGCTAATGTAAGTGCTGTTACAAGTGCATTCTATAGGATGTTGATAGGGGGAATTGCCTTTTTCTTGATTGCTGTGTATAGGCAGGAGCGATTGTTGAACAAATGGATTTTTTTGCCCGCTCTTTTTGCTGCAGCAATATTAGCTTCAGATTTGACGATGTGTAATATGAGCATTCTCTATATTGGATCAGGGATCTCGACCGTTCTTTCAAATTTGGAGGTGGTTTTTTTAGCTCTAATCGGATTTTTCTTTTTTCAAGAAAAAATTCCCCCTTTATTTGGTGTGATGAGTTGTTGCTTAGGAATTGGAGTGATTTTTCTTTGCTATATCCATATTTTTGAAGGAGACCTACACAGTGTTTTAGGTATTATTTTGGCTTTGGGAGCTTCAATGATTTATAGTGTTTATCTTACTCTGCTAAAAATTATTGGAATAAGGTATCAAACAGTCCCTTCAACTATCAGGCTGTCTGTGATATGCCTTTTGGGTGCCACTCTTTTAGGTGTATGGATGGTGACTCAAAAACCTATCGAATTTGTAATATCTGATTGGAGAGGGGTAGCCTGTATTTTCTCTAATAGTATTATAAGTCAAGTGCTTGGGTGGTGGTTTATTGCTGAGGGAATTGGGTCTTTGAGTTTGGCTTTAACTGGGGGGTTGATGTTGACACAGCCGGCGCTCACATATTTTTTTGATGGGTTATTTCTTAAACGTAATATTTCATGGTTTCAGATATGTGGATGTGTGCTCCTTCTTTTTACAATATATAATATCACTAAAAGAAAAACTAAGCAGGTAAATGTATGAAGTATATTTGGGTTTTATTTTGTTTTTTTGGAGTTCATTTTATCGAAGCTAATCAAAATTGCATAGAACAAGTTGTTGATAAGCAACTTATAGCATATAATGAAAAAGATTATGAGGTGTTTGCTTCTTGTTACGATGAGAATATTGAATCTTATGATCTTGAAACTTCAACTTTGATTGCTCAAATGAGCGGACTGAATTTTTTTATCCATTATCGGGATAAATTTAATGAAAATCCAAATATTCAATGCAAAGTGATCAATAGAATGGTTCATGACGATCTTGTTATCGATCATGAGTATATATCTTCTTTTCGTGGAAATAACCATGTAGAATTGGTGATTTATCAGGTAACGGGAGCTCGTATTACAAAAATGTGGTTTACTCGGGAAATTCTTAAAGGATTAGATTTATGAAATATATTTATTTATTGGTGTGTTTGGTTGGTTTTTCTTTTGTTCAAGCCGATCAAAGTTATGAGGCTGTCTCGAACAAATTGAATCATCTCATAGAAAAAGTAGAGGGGCATACAATGAATGTTGCTGATGCCTTGTTGCTAATTGATGAAAAAGACATTGATATTTTGCTTAAACCATCGGTTCAAAATACTGAAAAGGGGACGTGTGTTGCAAAAGCTTTAGGGGTATGTAGCGGTGCAGTTCAAGGGGTTCTTTGTTTTAATTTAAATGAGCTGGCTCAGTTAAAAAATGAATATGGGTCAGTGATTTGGGTAACCGATCATATTCGCAATGATGATCTTTGTCACTTAAAGGATATCGCCGGTATATTTGCTTTTAAAGAAGATCCAAGTTCCCATGCAGTGATTGTCACAAGGGTTTTTAATATTCCATGTTTGACTCTGCCTGAGGGTATTGAAGCTAATAAAAAAGCAATTATAAGTGAATTTGGATCTCTTGAGCAAGGCGATTTAGTTACTCTTGATGCTTTTAACGGTAAGCTTTTTTCAGGAGCAGTTCCGTTGGTTTATCCGAAAGAAACGATTTTATTGAATAAGATTATGAGTTGGAGTGAGGAGCATGCAAAGTTAATCGTCCACGGAAATGCTGATACAGCTGAAGAGTCACAAGAGGCATTGTTGCGTGGTGCAAAGGGAGTCGATCCAAGAACAGAGCATATGTTTTTTCATCCTGATGCTCTTCGACTTTTCCGAAAAATTATTGTATCGCAAGCTAATGATCCAGTAAGTTTGCAAGAATTGGAAAATTTACAAAGAGAGGATTTTGTTAAGCTTTATACAATTATGAAATCTTATCCAGTGAAAATTCGATTATTGGATCCCCCTCTTCATGAATTTCTTCCAACGGAAGAATCGTCTCTTAATGAATTGGCAATTGAGCTTGACATGTCACTTCCAGAATTAAAAGAGATGGTTAAAAAATTGCAAGAAGTGAATCCGATGATGGGCCATAGAGGAGTTCGGTTACTTTTGACTCACCCTCAAATTTTAAAAATGCAAATAAGGGCGATTTTTGAAGCAGCCACGGAGCCCTCTTTGCAGGAGTGGAATATTGAGCCCGATATTTGTATTCCCATGATAATTAGCTATAAGGAAGTAGTTCTTGTTAAAAAGTGGATAGAGGAAGTGCGTGAAGAAGTAAGCACTAAAAGGGGAAGAGACATAAAGTATCATCTTGGGATAATGCTCGAAACTCCTAGGGCTTGTCTTTTAGTAGAAGAAATAACCCCTTATATTGACTTTGTCGCTTTTGGTTCAAATGATCTTACGGGACAGACATTAGCTCTTTCTCGAGGGGATGTTTATGAAAAGTTTTTGAAATTTTATTTTGATTCGGATTTATTGTCGTCAGATCCTTTTGTGGCATTAGATCCCGCAGTTTGTGCACTTATGAAGATAGCAATTGATAAAATACGCCTTCAAGATCATTACATATCAATTGGTCTTTGTGGAGAGCAAGGTGGATGGAAAGAGGGGGTATTTATGTGTCACCGCCTTGGACTTGATACAGTTTCTTGTGCATCTTCAAGGATACCTTCAGTCATGCTCTTTGCAGCTCAGGCTGCAATTCTGGATAAATGACCCGACATATTTTTTTTGCAACGAGGGTATTAGGGTCGCAAAGAAATTTGGTTTTTAACGGAGCTCGCTCATTAAGAAGAGAGAGCTCCGTGCATCCAAGAATAATGGGTTCATTATCTAATAGAAGCTGGTTCAATAAGTTGGATTCGTTATGAAGGTTTGTGCCTAATGTGATCCTATCAATCATTTTATCAAGTTCTTTTTGTAAAGAGGGGTTGGGATACCTACAAGGAAAAAAATTAGCATGTATTTTTGTTTGTGCAGATGTAGAGGTGCAAAGAATAAGGGGGTTTTCCCAAAAAGGGTCCTTTGATAAAAAGATTTCAGTTTCTTTAATCATATGAACAAAGTTGATGGAAGTTGGAATCGTTGGAAGGAAAGCATGAAGTGTATTGCAAGCAATAGCAGCTATAGAAATATTTGCATCAAGGAATGAAGTAAAACAACTTTCCAGTTCATTTTTAATGACTTGCTCATTTTTTTGTTCTGTTAACATATCTGTAAAAGGATAGCTAAGCAAGAGCACGTAGGGGAAATCTGCATCTCGTGTACAACCGTAGTTTGTTTGACAGATTTGAATAATTTTTTCAAAAAGAAGAGATCCAGCTGTTGGGCCCGCTCCTCCGATGATGCCTATTTTAGAAGAGAAACAGTCCAAGGTTCACCTAAGTTTTTAGGGGGTGTATGAAATGCTGGCACGCAATTTGGGAGATCGGGATTTAATCGATTTTGTATTGCATGCTCAATTGCCCAGTAGATTCCGCCATGTGCTACAATTAAAATGGGACCTTGAGATTTAAGAGCTTTATTGACACCTATTAACGCCCTTTCTATAAAATCACTATATAGTTCTGTGCCATTAAAAGCTTTTCCAGCGCGCCATTCATCAAACCAATTTTCAATGATTTTACCTGAAAAGGGTCCAAGATTGAATTCCATTAATTCCTCTACAGGGATAAGGGGGCATTTTAAAGTGACATTAAGTATTTCTGCGGTCATTTTTGCACGTGATAAGGGGCTGTGATAAATTGCTGTGATAGCAGCTTGTATAAGAGAGTTTCGAGCAGAAAGGGCTTGTGCGATTCCTCGATCGTTTAAGGGGATGTCTGTTTGACCCATGCAGCGATTTTCACGATTCCAGTCAGTTTGTCCATGCCTTAAAAAATAAAAGGGGGCAGAAAGAATTTTAGGTGTTTTTATTAGTGTCAATTGGTTTCCTTTGAGTAATAAAAATGGTTAGCGCGCTCTAAGATAAGATCAAATTCTTCTAAATGAAGATTTGATTCATCTCCCTCTTCAATGAAGGTTCCGCCGAGTACACCCACGTCATGTTTGTTTGAGTTGGAAAGATGTTTTGGGAATAGATCTAAGCTCCGATAAACGATTTCCCCTTTAGATGTTTGCGCTGCAGCAAAATCTGTTATCATCATGTAGGCCAAATCGGAGGGGTTTTGGTCGGTAAGCATAATTAGATGACCTTGAACTCCGGTCAGTTGATTATCGTTAGCCAGCAATTTAGAACCAAGGCCTGTACAATTAAAGATGATCGGTTCTTCAAGATCTGAAAATTGGGTAACAAACCTTTGTTTAAAGGTTATTTTATCTTCTAAAAACTTATGTAGGTTGTCCATCATTAAGCTTGTGTCAATAAAAATGCTGTCATCATAGGCAATCATTTTGCGTATAACCCCATTTCCAAAATCAAGAAGAACATCTTTAGCAGGTTCCATAACAATGCCGACTAAGGACTCAAATTCTGAGTCGGCGTAATTTTTCATGTAAGTAGGAAGGAGAGAGGCTCCCGATGTAAAAATTGGGTGGGTGTTTTTGGCGATATCCTTATAAAAAATGTAGGAATCAATTGCAAAAGCTTGAAGGAGTTTGGCTGTTTCAGAGTCGGGATTTGTGGATCTAAGAGATAGTAGGCCGCCAGCATGATGAGAGGTCAAATTATCAAAAGAGGATGAGTAGAGGGTAATGTTTGTAAATTTTTCGTTTATGAGGTGGTAGGCGGTAAATAAACCAATGCACCCTCCGCCAATAATTGCGATTGGAGTGGCTCTATCGAATGCTGAAATCTCTTTGGAAAGAAGATCACAACTATATTTTGCGCTGGCAGGCCCCAAAGACCAGCCACTTCCACCGTGGCCATAATTGTGAATAATCGTTGCAAATTCACCCCTTTCTAGGGACAATCTGGGTGAATCATTTCTCATTGGGCGGTAGCAAACAATTTTTGTCCCAAGATGGGATTGATCAAGCTTAGGGGGGGTGATGTATCGCACATCATGAGTAGAATAAGCTGTTTGTGGGGCAAGAGAACAAATGATGTAAAGGAAGAGTCTTTTCATAATTTACTGCACATATAAAAGGAAGCTTTTGAGGTAGGAGCCTTCGGGGTGGTAGAGGTTGATTGGGTGGTCGGGGGAGAGGATGTGGCGACCGATGATTTTGATTTGCCGGTTTGCGTCAGAGGCTGCTTGAAAGAGCACTTTTTGAAAGAGGGATTCGTCGACGTGATAGGAGCAGCTGCAGGTGAGAAGGAGTGAGTTGGGAGGCATTTTTTGCATCGCTTGCCGATTAATCTCTTTGTATCCTTTGCAGGCGGGGATCACATCTTGTTTCTTTTTTGCAAAGGCTGGTGGGTCGAGGATAACGATGTCATAAGGTAGAGAGGTTGCCGATCTAAGGAATTTCGTTACGTCGTCTGTGATGATGTTATTTTTTTCAGTGTCGAGACCATTTAGGAGAAAATTGGCTTTGACCATTTCAATGGCTTCTTTGGAAATATCAATTGAGTCAACAACGGCGGCCCCCCCTTTTAGAGCTGCAACAGAAAAGCCTCCGGTGTAGCAAAAGCAGTTAAGGAGCCGTTTTCCACAAGCCAGAGAGGCAATCTCTTTTCTCATTTCACGTTGATCGAGAAAAAAGCCTGTTTTTTGCCCCTTTTGGTAGGAGACAAGGAATTTGGAGCCGTTCTCTTCTATTTCTATAAGCTCTTTTAATTCTCCAAAAAGATTCCCTTCAAAAGGTTCCATCCCTTCCTCTTTACGGGAAGGGAGGAGAGATTTTTCGTAGATTCCTTTAACGGGAATAAGTGAGGTTAGGCAAGAGAGTATGAAAGATTTTAATCGGTCCATTCCGAGAGTTGAGATTTGAATGACAAGGTAGTCGCCATATCGATCGACAATCAGCCCTGGGAGGAGATCTCCTTCGCCGTGGATGAGTCTATAACCAGTTTCACTTGGTCTAAAAAGGGAGCTTCTTAGAGTTAGAGCATTTTTTATATTTTGTGAAATAGTTTCTTTAGGGTCATCTGAACCAAAGCTTACCATTCGGCCGCAAAGAGAGGCCTTCCGGTTAAAATAACCGTGGCCTAAGAGTTCATTTGCATAGCTGAAAACGGGGGCAAGATCACCATCAACAAAAGATTTAGGAAACGAGTCGATAGCGCCCGAAAACACCCAATGGTGGCGCTGATGAAGCACCTTTTCTTTCCCTTTTTTTAGAAAAACAGCCGTTTGCATCCATACAGTGTAAATTAACTTGTCTCTTTTTACAAGGAGCCTATACATTCTTTGGGAAAAAATAAAAAGAGGTGTGTATGGAAGCAAATAATATAAATGTATATTACAGGGGACTTGATAATGGAAAAGCGGCGATAAATTGGATTGAATCAGACGGTCTAATTTTTAGACCGGCATTCGAGGAGGAGGAGAGAAGGAGTGTTTGGACTTACTATGGGATTTTTAATAGAAGGACAGACGAGTACTTAGGACAGCTTAATATTGCGGGAGGTAAAAGGGGGGTTATGCAGATGAGTCTTTTCGATATCAAGGATAAAAAGATGCAAGGGTTGTATAGAGATTGTATAGAAACAATTTTAATAATAGCTCGTAGTTTGACATTGGATGAATCGGTGCGTTGCAGCGGTATGAATATACAACTAGTGACATTCAGTACTAATAACCCTAAATTAATAGTGGAATTAAAAAATATTTTTCATTCGAATCTTGCAGGTTGTCCAAAATGGGTTTTTGGTTGTGCTACGAAGAGGCTTTCAGGAATATTGAATTTTACTCAAAAGTAAAATTTTCCTTGCGAGTTTTTTAAATAATATTTACACTTTCTTTATGTTTTTATAAAAAAGGTGTGTATATGGCAATAGATGCAATGGGTAGAGTAGGTCCTATAGATATAGGTGTGTATGTAAGTCGCTCTGATCAAACAACGAATGCTGTTGTAATGGAGTCTGATAATTTAGTGCTTAGGCCGATGATACCGAAAAGTTTAAAAGGCCGGGCGCAAGAGATATTACCCGCAGTTATTTGGGAGATTTATGTAAAAGGGGTGGATGATATTGAAGCTCTTACACAGCTTTTTGGTAATGAAGAGAATTGTAAAGTGTATGCTACAACAAAACCTTGGTTGCGTGAAGCGGTAGAGAAGACTATGGATAGGGATTTTTATCGGACATTTGCGAAAAAAACCCCTTGGACTGGGTATCTGATTTGCGACAAATTTACAGGGGGTGTTTTGGGAAGGGGGGCGCTTGGAACCGGATATTTTCCTGCAGATGATGTCGCCGGTTCGTATCAAGCAGCCCCATTAGATGAAGAAGGGGGGGCTGGTCCCGCAGAGGTGCAGATGGAAGATTTTGTGGTGCACCCCTTACTGCCTCGAGAGCCCCTTTATCGAGAACTCATATTGACTTTGCTGACAGCTGCTGCCCATTTTATAGAGAGTGGAATACGGCAAAATGAACAAACTGTAAAACGGATCATAGCTATAGTGATCAGTCCTGACGAAAAGTACTTTGAGGGTGATGCTCAAGCAGAATTGGAGATGCGCCAGAAGTGTTTAGAGACAATTTTTGGGCTCCCTCTCGGTGTTTTAGGGGAAGATGATAGGCGCAATTGTAGTAGACATGTGCGGCTTGTTTATGGATGTGAGGCGAGTGAAATTCGAGCGCGATTGGCCCCACATGTAGTTTGTGACTTCGAAGAAGAAGAGGGGGGGATGGAGGTTCAGCCAACCACGGTTATGGAAGAGGATGATTTTGAATAAGGGGGAATTATGCAGGGCTTTAGTGCGATTATGGATTCTATAGATACGGTGTTTTATGGGATGGAGGGCACACAGGAAGAAGGCACACAGCAAGTAGGTTTTGGGACGATGGAATCGGAACGCCTTTTTCTTCGTCCAATTGTGTCTAAAGATTGGGAAGATAGGGTAAGGCCTATTTTAGAGAGAAGCCTTCCATTATGCTATAGCGGAAGGGACGATCTTGAATGTCTTGCAGATGTCCTTAATTCGGGGGAGAGTCGTATCGTCAATGGAATTTTTACAGTTGAAGAGATAGAAAAGATGGTTCAAAACGATTCTATCAAGGCATTCCAGGAAGGAAATCCTTTGACAGGGTATCTCATTTATAGAAAAGGGACAAATCAAATTCTTGGAAGGGGGGAAATCGAACTAGGCGCTGTTCCAGGAGCTGTTCCAGGAGAAGTGCAAATAAGAGTTTTTTTTATTTCTCCTATAAAAGAAGATCGAAAAGAACTCTATCGAGAATTGATGCTGACATTATTTGTCGGGGCGACACAGTTTGCGGCAATGAAATTACAAAATAAAGGGGAGCCTATAAGCCGGATCAAGGTTGATTTAAAGGATTCTGATAAGCAAGACCTTTCAGGTGATAAGAGGAAAGAATTCATCATGAAGCAATGTGTCGTAGAAGAAGTGTTTGGCAGTCATAAAGGATGCGAGCTTAAAGAGGCTCAACGAATGTCTAGAAAAAAATCTTTTTGGGATTAGAAAAATGGTAAAGAGAAAGGTCTATTTTCAAGACCTTTCTCTTAGGGATGAAGGGATTAGATTGCTCTAACTTCGCTCGCTTCTGGACCTTTACGGCCGTTAGAAAGAGTGTATTCAACTTTTTGACCTTCTTTCAAAGACTCAGGATCACTTTCAATGTTTGTCATGTGAACAAACACATCTTTTCCACCCGCATCAGGTGTAATGAATCCGAAACCTTTTTGTTTATTAAAAAACTTAACAATACCTTTACTCTTAGACACTTTATTTCTCCGTGTTTTTTATAATTCAGGTAGCCTTTGCAGGCTACCATATTTTAAATAAGACCTTTTCTTTAATTAAAAGTCTTAGATAGCGCGAACATCGCCAGCTTCAGGACCTTTTTGTCCGTTTACAAGCGTGTATTCAACTTTTTGACCTTCTTTTAGAGAGTCTGGTCCGCTTTCAATGTTTGTCATGTGAACAAACACATCTTTTCCACCCGCATCAGGAGTGATGAATCCGAAACCTTTTTGTTTATTGAAAAACTTAACTGTACCTTTGCTCTTAGACATTGTATTCTCCGTTGTCTATTTTAAATAATTTTTTCTATAAGACAAATGTCTTAGAGAGCTCTTACTTCACTTGCTTCTGGACCTTTACGGCCATTAGAAAGAGTGTATTCAACTTGCTGACCTTCTTTTAAAGCATCAGGGTTTCCATCAATGTTTGTCATGTGAACAAACACATCTTTTCCACCTGCATCAGGTGTGATGAATCCGAAACCTTTTTGTTTGTTGAAAAATTTAACTATACCTTTACTTTTAGACACTTTTTTCTCCGTGTTTACATTGTAACAATGATTTTCTGTTGGATTGTATAAGAAGGGATTTGAAGGACTCTATAGACTGACTTTGCTCGATTAGACTTAATAAATAAGATAGGATTTTAATATAGCTCCCCTATTTTGTCTAGACTATTTTATATTTTATTAAGCATTAATCGCTTAACAAACCTATAGATTTAAAATAAATGGTACATAAGGTGAAATAAAAGGAGCTATCCCTGTATGAGTATGTCTAAAAAGGAACTTTGGAAGTCGTCTGTAATGTATATCATTGCCTCTTTGTTCCTTATATACGAAATGGGGTTGCAGGTCTCTCCTAGCGTTATGACCCATCAATTGATGAAAGACTTTCATGTGGACGCCACCTTTTTAGGGGTTATGGTTTCGGCCTACTTTTATAGTTACGCGCTGATGCAGATCCCCGCTGGCATTTTATACGACCATTTTGGACCGAGAACCCTTTTGACTTTGGCGGCTGTATTATGCTCTTTGGGCACCCTCTTTTTTGCCGGTACAGAGACAGTTTATTGGGCAGCCTTTGGAAGGTTTTTAATGGGTCTTGGTTCAGCTTTCGCTTTTGTGGGAGTGCTCGTTGTTGCCGCCCGCTGGTTTGATGGCTATTACTTTGCCTTTTTGGTCGGTTTAACGCAGTTAGTTGCAGTTCTTGGAGCGATTTGTGGAGAAGCACCCCTCGCTCACGGGGTAGATCTATTAGGTTGGCGGGGAATGATGTATGCTCTTGCAGTAGTGGGGCTTATTTTAGCCGGCTTAGCTCTAATTTTTCTTAAAGATCGACCAGATCATATGCATAAAGATTCATTGAAGCCCGAAAAACATCTTTGGCGCCATTTAAAACAAATCATTGCACAGGGGCAAACATGGGCCTTAGCTGTCTATGCTTTTAGCGCATGGGGTCCGGTGATTGTGTTTGCAGCCCTTTGGGGGGTCCCTTATTTAATGGAGCGATACCAGATTACCAATATAAAGGCGTCTATTGGAGCTATTTTGATGTTGCTTGGGGGAGGTCTTTTGAGCCCGGTTATCGGTTACATCTCTAATCGGATGCAGCTTAGAAAGCCCCTTCTTTGGGTCGGATCGCTGACGGGGTGCATCTGCAGCCTTGCGATGTTATTGCTTCCTGAAATTTCTTTTACTGGTGTAGTGCTCCTCCTCTTTCTTATGGGAGTTGGAACAAGTGTTCACACACTTACATTTGCTATGGTGCAAGATAATAATCGTCCGACAGTTGTTGCAACAGGGATGGGCTTTAATAACATGGCCGTCGTTATTGGCGGAGTTATCTTGCAACCTCTCGTAGGATACATTTTAACCCATTCTTGGAATGGGACCATGCAGAATGGCATCCCCATTTACAGCGTTGCCGATTACCAAACAGCCCTATTCATCATTCCCGCTACTTACTTTCTAGGATTGATTTTTAGCCTCTTCTTCATCCGCGAAACCCACTGCAAACCCAAATACTAAAGAAAGAGATTCAACGCAAAGGCGCAAAGTCGCGAAGACGCAAAGGAAAATCAAGTTAAAGGGTATCCTGGCACAAGGGTCTTAAGTTTTTTCTTAGCGCCTCTGCGCCTTTGCGCCTTTGCGTTGAATCTCTTTTTTTCTTAAATACTAAATTGAATCGAAGTCGCGGTCCATGACGGTTTTGCGCTTATCTTTCTCTGCGTTTTCAATTGCTTTTGCGCAGTGAGTTTCGATAAGTTTTGTGAGGGCGAGCATCGCAGAAGCAGAGGTGTTCATTCCACTTTTGTCTTTGATCATTTTTTTCACTTTGCTTACAACAACAAGAACATCACTCATAAGGAACTCCTTTTAGATAGATAATGATGGAGTTATTTTAACAAAAAGGGAATTTTTGCGCTGCTTAGCATTTCGAGGATCTTTTGCAGTGACAGGTTCTATACACACAAATGAGGCATCTTGAGGATGATAAAGCTGAAAAGAATGTTCATCAGATCCGGTTTTATATTCGATTTTTAGTTTGTGTGAAGATGTTTCAAGAAGTGCAATGCCCGAAAAATCGGTGGAAACAGGGATAAAGGTGTAATCGCTCTCTTCTTGTAAATTAAAATGGAGGTGGCCTTGATCTTGCCAGCGCGAGGGGATGTGCCGCCAAAACCCTTTATCCCCATATTGGTTTTTGCAATTCATGGTTACAAACCCTTCGTGATTTTTAAGAGCAAAGTAATAGTGAAGCCCTGCGATAGAGGGTTTTTGCACGCTGTTTGTGTGCATTTCTATTTCGAGCCCTTGTAAAGAGAGGTGGGCTTTAAAGGTCATCGAAAAATCAAACCCTTCAAGTGCTTCTAAGGTCATTCCGTGATAAGTATCACTTCCGGAAAGGTGGGCTGACACCTCCGTTTCAGAGGCTGTATAACTCCAGGGGACATACCTCCCAATGCCGTGGGAAAAAGGTTCTTTAGAGTCCGGTTTCCGGATGTTTGCAAGGTGGGGAAAAATAGTTTCATCGGGGACAAACGTGACTTCAGATTCTTTTCGGTGATAAAAATGGGGGCCGATAATCGGGCCAAGACCGCTCAAACGTTCATCAAAGAGGGGTTTTGTCGATTGATCGATGACTTCAATGTCCCCTTTCTTTAAACTAGAGAGGTTCATTCCGTATTCGGGAAGAAACGTTGCGCGGAGGAGGGAGCCATCTTCTAAAGCCCGCTGTAAAATAATTTCTTTCATAAATTAGTGTTGGTAACAGAAAAAACTTTATGCAGCAAGAAGTACTAATTAGAGATCTCACCATTTGGGGGGAGGGGGTAGGTAGCAATAACGGTCTTACAACCTTTGTTGATGGGGCTTTACCGGGAGAAAAAGTCTCTATAGATGTGACTCAAAAAAAAACCACCTATGCAAAAGGGAGACTAAAAGCGATTCTTGAAAGATCGCCTCATCGAGTTAAGCCGATTTGCCCAGTTTTTGGCAAGTGTGGGGGGTGTCAAATGATGCACTTAGCGTATGAGGAGCAGCTGAAGGTCAAGCAGAAACGGGTGAGTGACGCGTTTGAAAGGATTGGCAAGTTAAAAGAGTTTACGGTGGCCCCTTGTATCCCATCTCCAGAATCTCTGTATTATCGGAATAAAATTCAGCTCCCTATAGAGAATGGGAAGATGGGGCTCTATGCAAAGCGGAGTCACGACATTGTCCCTATTGAAAAGTGTTACATTCAGAGCGAGTCTGGAAATGAGCTTTTGCGCGGGATCACATTTATAGATGAGCTTAGACATATCTTGCTCCGGACAAATCGGAAGGGGGAGCTCTTAGTTGTTCTTGTGACAAGAGAAAAGCCTTCCGAGAAAATTTTGAAATTAGCGAAAGAAATTTCACAAAAAGAGAATGTAAAAGGGGTTCTTCACGGTTTCAATGCAAGAGAGGATAACGTTCTTTTTAGTGATAGTTACACCCAATTGTTTGGAGAAGGGAGTCTTACTGAGGAAATTCTTGGGATTCGGGTTGCTATTTCTCCTGCCTCGTTTTTTCAAGTGAATTTAGCTCAAGCGGAAAACCTTTACCGAAAAGCGTTTGAATTATCTGGTCTTAAAAAGGGTGGGAAAGCTTTAGACGCCTATTCGGGGATTGGTGTATTTAGCATCTACCTTGCCAAACAGGGGGTAGAGGTGACTTGCATTGAAGTTGTCCCCGCTGCCGTAGAAGACGCTAAAAAGAATGCCCTTGAAAATGGGGTCGCTCCTAAATTTTTGTTAGGCAAAGTGGAAGATCTTATTGAAACGGTAGCGCCTGTAGATGTCATTTTTCTAAACCCCCCTCGAAAAGGGTGCGAAGAGAGCGTCCTCCAAGCAACGATTAATAAGCAACCCAAAAAAATCATCTACACCTCGTGCGACCCGGCAACTCTAGCGCGCGACCTTCACTTCCTTGCCACTCAAGGGTACACAAACATTGACGCACACCCCTTCGACATGTTCCCCCAAACAATGCACGTAGAAACACTTGTGAGCATAGAAAAATAACTTTACATGAGTCTTCGAGTTTTTGCATCAACGGTTTTAAAAAAAATTACCGCAGAGCCGCGGAGAACGCAGAGGTTCGCAGAGAAAAAGAGACTATTTTTCTTTCTCCGCGCCTCTCCGCGTTCTCTGTGACTCTGCGGTGATTTTTTCTTTTTTGTCCTGTATAAAGGATAAAAGAGGTAAAATGCTTGGATGCGGTACATTTTTATATTTCTTGCGACGCTTTCTTTATGTGCGGATGATGGGCACATTGAGAAGTATCTTAAGTTTTTAGAGCAACATAGAGAGGGGCTTGGAAAGACGGGGAATTATAAGGAGCGGGAGATTGAGATCGTTACCGATTTAAAAAAGGTTCGGGAGATTGAAAAGCTTCAGAAAGCGCGCTGTTTGAAGCAGGGGATGAGTGAAGAGGGGGCTTTGTTAGCCTCTCGGATAGGAGTTATTTCAGAAGATCTCTATTGGGTATTTATAAGGGATGCAGTCATTTTTCCAAGTGGGGCCGAAGGTTCGTATAACCGAATTTTATTGAAGAAGAGTTTAGATAATGGGGTTCCAGCTGTTGCCGTGTTGCCGATTTTGAGTGATGGAAAAGTTGCTGCGATTATCTCTTTTCGGCATGCGACAAGGTCTTGGGAGCTTGAGTTGCCGAAAGGGTTTAAACAGAAGAA